>Ga0209380_10000478_pt1 | contig 28257 bp, 20 predicted proteins | sample HubBroMetageWFT6_FD_188347 | JGI IMG/M metagenome (GOLD analysis project Ga0209380, IMG submission 188347) | Warmed and freeze-thawed soil microbial communities from the Hubbard Brook experimental Forest, New Hampshire - Hubbard Brook CCASE Soil... | ecosystem: Environmental > Terrestrial >... | reverse complement strand
CTCGGCGAATTTTACTTCCAGCAGAACTTCCTGAGCGCCCACGGGGCCGAAGGTGAGCACGTTGATGACATTCTTCGAATACGCAGAGGCCAGCTCTCCGGCGCGCTTGGCGACGTCCTCGGTAGTAACGTGGCCGGACAAAACAATCGCGGAACGCGAGGAGGTTACAGAGATTTGTTCGTCGGGGAAGACGCGGCGTTCTTCTTCGGCGCAGGCGCTAACGTCCACATCCACGCGGAGATCAAAGCTGCGCGAGCGCTCCAGTTCATCCCAGATCAGCAGAGAGACTTCGCCGGCAGAGCGGCCGTGGACGAGGATCTGCGTGGGAGTAATCACGGTAGCGGAGGCGATGGTGCCGTCGGTGACAGAGACGCGCTTGAGACGTTCCGTGGTGTTGATGAGCAGAGACTTGTCAACCATGACGCGCAGGGGAGCCGAACCTTCCGGCTGCACCGACTGGGCCGGGAGGGTGGTCTGGTTGGCGGGTGGGGCGATGGGTGCCTGCGGCGTGCTGTCCTGAATCACGGGCTGTTGGGGCGGCGCCTGAGCTGAGGCGGACCCGGAAAGGGCCAGCGCCAAGGATAGAAACCAGGGCGCGACCGTTACGAAAAATGTTCTGCGAACCATCATCTTATGATTCCTCTCCACATGAGGAAACCTTTTACACCGAGCGCATCGAACGCACAGGCTGAAACTCTACTGAGGCTGCTTAGGGTCTTCACCGCCCTCCGGGAATTGGACGTCTGTCTTCTTGTCGCCCTGATAAACCTCAATACTGAGGACCGAAGGAGTGGAAGGCGGCGCCGCAGACCTTTGCTTTACGGGATGAATTGGCATCCGCGGCGGAGCCGGTGGGGGCGTACCGCCTTTGTATAAACCCCTGGCATTGGCTGCATCCACGGGATCCTGGTGGGTGTCGAGCGGGTTGCGCAGGGAAAGCTGAATTTTGCCCACGGAGCTGGCCAGAGTGAGACGCTCGGCGTCCTCGGGAGAAGCCAGAAGCGTGACCACGGCCGTGTTCTGAGCTTCTCCGGCGGCGTTGCGCTCCAGGTTGTGGCCGGAAGCGATCACAGCCACATTCTCCAGGACCGTTGTAGTTTGGGACTCGGTACTACCGTTGGGAGTTCCAGTCAGCAACACATCGACCCTGGTCCCGGGCCCAACGAAGCCTGCGTTCGAAACCACCTCATTCACGCGCACCGAAACGGCGCGCATTCCGGGGGGGATCAACGAAGGCAAACCGGCTCCGGCGTTTTCAGGAGCCAGCTTGCTGGGCAAAATAAATTCGCCTTTGGAGATAGGAATGATCACGCCGCGGTCGAGCACCTGAGATTTCTTGGCGTAAAACCCGGCCGGCAAGCCGGAGGCGGGGAACTTGGCGATCCGTACGTCGTGATCTTCCACTCGAGCCCCTACCTGAATGTCATCGGCGGCGACTACCACGTCCGCGCCGGGCGCACTGGTTGCGGGGCCTCTCCCTTGCAGGTTCCTGTAGACGAAGAGGCTGACAAAGGCTCCCAAGGCCAAAGCCAGAGCCCCGATCATCAACAAACGAGTGCGATTCATAATGCTCCGTCAGGACGTGCAAACGCGATGATTCCCGCCATCACCCCGCGGGAATTTGCCCCATATTCTGCCGAGCTTGTTCTTCCGAGCCGTGCAGAGTTCTGTTCTCTGCTGCTTTACTGCATGGAACTGGCAACGTTGGAGAAAACATTATTCGCGTTCGAGCCGATCAGGCGAATCGTGCCGACAACGATCACAAGAATCACGGCCAGCATCACGGCGTATTCGGCGATATCCTGTCCTTCTTCCTCACGCCAAAGCTTCAAAAGACAATCCATGGTTACCCGCCTCCTTAGGTATATCAAGCTGGTGAAACAGCTTGCAAAAAGCCGATCAAAGGCCCACCGGCCCGAAAAGGGCCTGCGTCCCGTTCACACGCACTGCTCTGCGGGGATTTAATCTGACTCATAATAACCTGCAAAATGCTCTGGGAGGGTAATTTCTTGCATTCCGATGGTAACTATGATGCGGCTTTACGAGCTGCGCATCGCATACGGGTAACACTCGGCGGAGTCTTCAGCCGGCCTGTCTCGACCGAATGAGGACGAGAAGTGAGAATCACCGCCTGCGAATCTTCATACGAAACTATCCAACCCGTAGAGCCCCGCAAAGCAGTCGCGAGCGCAGAGTCAGGAGGAACGATTACGGTGTCGATATGCCAGTGCTGCAGCGGTTGTTGCCAGGCGTCTTTCAACTGGTAGGTGTCGGCGAATTGGTCGAAGAACTGTTGTCCGTAGAGATCAGCGCGGCCGTCGATGAAGACGCGGGTGGAAGGATAAAGCTTCCAGATCAGATATCCGCCCCAGTCGTAATCATTGAAAATTGGGCCAGAGGGTGGATAAGACTGGAGGAACGCTACGGCGCGCGCAGGGAAGCTTTGCGCCTCCGCTAGCGGCTGCCGCCGGATCACCTGGGCGATGTGAATTCCAGTGAACATGAGCATGGCAAGGACGATCGCGGCGTTGAAGACGCTGCGAGAGGCCTGCGGACGCCGCTGCGGTGAGGCAGTTCTCGGCCAGTTCCCTAAGCGCTTCGCGATGAGCGGCAGCGCAATCAAGACAAACAACGGCGTCATGCGGATCGAACACAGGCCGGCATAGAGACTAACGATCAACAGAAGCAGGTCCCGCGGTCGCACTCGCTTGCCAGACCAACTGAGAATGGCGAACGCAGCCAACACGATCAGGAGGAAAGGGAAGTACTCGGCGTGATGGAAATTGGGCGAGGCCCACTCGGCGATGTAATTCTGCATCGCGGCCGAACGAAGCGTTTCGAGCGGGTAAGAGAACATGCGCAGGCCGTTCGGATTCAACGGCACAATCACGAGATCGAGCAGCAGAATGAAGGCCGCAGTGCGTAGATGAGTTGAGTTGTGATGTGAGTATCCCAGGGCACGTTCGATCCATTCGCCCACGAGGAATAAGGCCAGAAGAGCGAGGCCAAGGGCGAATCCGGCATGCAGATTCACCCAGAGAAGTGTGAGCGGGAGGGTCCACCACAGAAGTCTGGGATTACGCTCGGAGCGCTCGAGAATCAGCAACCAGAGACTGGTGAGCAACAGCGAAAGCACCTGCGGACGCACTCCCCAGACAGGCATGGTAGCCCATGCCGCAAAGAGCGTGGCCACGCCCGCAATGTAGGGAGCGGGACCGCAGCGCAGGTAAAGCAGATAGAACGCTCCGCATAAGACCGCGGCAAAGGTCACGATCAGCCCACCCCACCCGGCGCTACGTTCGATCTGATACAGCGCAAGCTCGGTGAGCCACTCATGAGTGACCCAGGGCTTCCCGGCGCGAGTGTATGAAAAAGGATCGGTGTGGGGAACGTTTTTGTGCTCGGCGATGTACTGCCCAGTTTTGAGATGCCACCAGACATCAGGATCGGTGACGTTGCGCGCGGCCATCGCGAAGAGGCCGAGGAACAGCACTGCCAGGAAGATATGGGTTGTGGTGAGCAGCCTGTCCATGGAGTGTTCCATCATAGCGGGTCGTTCATTACGAGGTACGATTGCCAGGTACGGCTCACGAGGTACAATCGCGATCCACAATGGGTTCCGACGAAAATCTCGTCGTGCCGGCAGGCGGGTTCCGGCGCCGCTGGCGACTGGTGCGCTTCTTTGTGGCGGCAATGCTCTGCTTGCATGTGCTGTTTTTTGTTCTTCTAAGGGAACGCATCGAACGAGGATATCCGGATTTCACGGTTTTCTACACTGCGGCCACGATGTTGCGCTCCGGGCTGGGACATCGGCTTTACGACGAACGTGCGCAGTATGAAGTGCAGGCAAGGATTATCGGTCGCATACCTTCGAGACAGGGTCCACTACCTTACATCCATCCGCCTTTTGAAGCGCTGATCTTTGTGCCGCTGACCTTCTTGCCTTATCCCCGAGCCTTTGCGGTGTGGGATCTGCTGAATGTAGCTGCGCTATTTGGGGTCGCGTTTCTGCTGCGCAGATCGGTGAACGCGCTCCGCCTGATTCCGCCCTGGGAATTTGTGGCGCTATCACTTGCATTTTTTCCAGTGTTCGTCTGCCTGCTGCAAGGTCAGGATTCTATTTTGCTGTTGTTGCTGTGCGCGCTGGGGCTCAACGCTTTGAAGCGACAGGCGGATTTCTTAGCCGGCTGCTGGTTCGCTCTGGCTCTGTTCAAGTTTCAATTGATCATTCCGCTGGTTGTGCTCATCGTCATCTGGAAGCGGAGGCGGGTAGTAGTGGGCTTCGCGGCGCTGTTAATGCTACTTGTGTTTCTCTCCGTGGGGCTGGTGGGATGGGAAGGGGCACTGCGTTATCCGGTTTTTGCGATGCGCATGGGCGCGACACAGAATCTGGGGGCGGTGCCTGCAGCACTTATGCCGAACCTGCGCGGAATCGTGGAGGGCTGGTCGTTCGGCCTGGCGCCCGGCGTATTGCAGATCGTTCTAATTACGAGTTCGGTGGCCTTGCTGGCATTTGCGGTGTGGAAGACGAAGCCGGTCGGAACCGAGCGACTCAATCTGCAATTTTCGCTGGTGACAGTGGTGGCATTGCTGATCGGATGGCACACCAACGCCCACGATCTCTGCTTGCTGATCCTGCCGCTGGTTTTGATTGCCGACTACTGTCTGCACGCGCTGACGGGAGAACGAAGCCGGAAGTTATTGTTGCTTCCCGTTTTACCGATCCTGATCAGTCCGTTTTGGATCGCACTGTGGCTCCGATACGGAAAAATTAATCTGATGGCGATCCCGCTTCTGTGGTGGGCGTGGGAAGTCGGCAGGGAGATTTCTCGTGTAAGCGGGCTCACGACACATGGCGCGCGGCCTCGGGCCGAGGGCTCAACCCTCAATTCCATTTGAGGTGACTAATGCGTCGTCGGTCGAGTTCCTCCTTAGGAGCACGACGATCAGCATCGGGAGATAAAAGGCAAGTACGGCGCAGCGTCCGACCTGGGTGAAGCTGTGCGGGAAATAGTACCAGCGCCAGATCCCTGCGGCCCAACTGATGAGGATCGTCGCACACAGCTCGCGGCGCGACCTGGGAATCAGCCAGAGGATGAGCGCATCGTAAAACCAGCGCTGGGGCATGATGGCCATCAGAAGAAGAAGACGGGCATCCCGCGCGCGATAGCGGAGCAGCGCAAGAGCAAGCAGCGGACCGGGCCAAACCAGAAGCGGGATGAATCGTGCGTAGTTGTGCAGATTGCCCACCCAGAGCCATGGCCACCTGGGCAGAACCAGAAAACTGGCAGCGATGACTACGGCGCAAGCCAAAAGACCGCGCCGCGTCGCTCGGGTAAGGAGTACCGGGATTCCTAGTTGTGGCTTGGCCAGCGTAACCGGCAGCAAGGGTGGAAGGAATGCGCTGGCCACTATGAGGGGCGTCCATTGCGCTGTGATCAGCCCGGCCCAGTAGGGATAGGCCAGGAACACGAGCAGGCGATGGTAACCGTGGCGCGAGAGGCCAAAGGCCATCAGCGCGGAACTGATTCCGTAGAATGCGCCGCCGGCGACCTCGGGCCGCATCCACGCGAAGGGCAGGCCAAAAATAGCGCAAGGGATGGGATACAACTGCCAGGGGCGGTCGTAGGGGTTGCGGTGGGCCAGCAGGTCTTGTGCTCCCCAAATGGCCCAGTTGAAGTCAGCGGCGCCGAGATGAAAATGGGCCAGCAGAAAGCGACAATAAGCTGCACTGGCCAGTCCGATGGCCGCCGAAATTACGATTCGCAGTCGCAAGCCGGTCATTGTCCGATCGTTTGCAGCCCGAACAGTTGTAACATGAGGCGGCGCGTTCAGCTTTCGATTCTTCAGGGATCGAACCGATAAACTTTGCAACCACGCTGGCAATTCGGAGCGTTTCTCCTGGCCGCATTGTCCGCCGCGAGCATGTGGTTTTATGTCGATCACATTCTTGTCGGGTATCAGGTCGCCGACGCGGCGGCGCACGGGCGTCCGCGCGGGAATCTTTCCGATCTTTATCCGCGGTGGCTGGGGGCGCGCGAGCTTCTGCTCCACCGGCGCAATCCTTACGGTGACGACGTCACTCTGGAAATTCAGAAGGGATATTACGGGCGCGCGCTCGACCCGGCCCGGCCTGACGATCCAAAGGATCAGCAGGGGTTTGCTTATCCGGTCTATGTGGTGTTTCTGCTGGCGCCGTTGATCGGCCTGCCGTTTCACGAGGTGCAGATATTGTTTTACTGGGTGTTGATCGGACTGACCGGGGCGAGCGTGTGTTTATGGCTGCGGGCGTTGCGCTGGCGCTTGCCGCCGCTGGCGGTTGCGACCTGCATCGCGCTCATGCTGGGAAGCGTTCCTGGGGTGCAGGGAATCAAGCTGCAGCAATTGAGCCTGCTGGTGGCGGCGTTGCTGGCGGGGTCCGCGGCATGCGTGGCCAGTGGCTTCTTGTTTTGCGGCGGGGCGTTGCTAGCGCTGGCAACCGTTAAGCCGCAACTGGCGTGGCCTTTGGTGGGATGGCTCGCGGTCTGGGCGCTGAGCGACTGGCGAGCGCGGCAGCGATTTGTGTTTGGATTCGCCGGGGTGATGGCGCTTTTGCTGGCTGGAGCAGAAGTCATTCTGCCCGGCTGGTGGAGAATGTTTGCGCATGCGATTGGGCAATATCATCGCTACACGCAGAATCAATCGGTGCTCGATCAGCTGTTTCCCTGGGCTTTCACGGGAAAGATCCTGGCCGCGGGTGCGGTGCTTGCCTGTGCGGTTTCTCTTTGGCGAGCGCGCGGAGAGTCCGCTAATCCGGAAAACTTTGGCCGCGCGACGGCGCTGGTGATGGCGTTAACCGTACTGGTGGTGCCCATGTACGCGCCGTATAACCAGGTGCTGCTTTTACCGGCGATTCTGGTGCTGGTGCGCGATCGAGCTTTCTTCATTTCGCGATCGAGCGCGGTGCGCTTCGCGTATCTGGCAGCGGCATTCGCGCTGGCGTGGCAGTGGATTGCCAGTTTGAGCCTGAGCGGCATCTATCTGTTCGGGGCGCGTCCATGGGCGCTCAGCGGCTGGAGGTGGCCGTTTTTGGCTACCTTCGCTTTGCCGGTGTTCATCTTCGCGCTGATTTTCTTGGATGCTTATCAGCGAGGGCAAAAGGCGCGAGTCTAGGTTGCGCGTCATGCAACAGCGGGAGCGGACGTGCTTCTTCGCGCGATGAGGGGGCTCGAGTTTAGAAACAGCAGAAGGACGGGCACGGCAACAAGAGCATAGGCATCGGCTCGCAGGGTCCACGCGTGCAGCGGGGGCAGAAACAAGATTGCAAGCAAGGCCAGGGTGACCCGGTCTGCGGGATGCAACTCGCGGCGTGGTCGCGCCAATGCGTGGTGCAGCAGGAGAGAAATCGGAAGCAGCAGAAGGCTGAGGTCGTGCGGGTTGAGGTGATAGCTGACCAGCAGCGCGAACAGGACGGCGTTGGCGAAAGCTAAATCGAATTCGTCCAGTCTCGAAACTGTGTGGCCTTGATGAGCCGGGGGCCGCGCGTGTCTCCAGTAGGTCAGCGCTCTGGCCAGCGCCGCAACGGAGAGGATTGCCACGGCAGCGATGGCCCAGGGCGATTGGTCGCGGTGAAAGAAGAAATAGGTCAATCCGCGGAAGTTGGCCATTGCCCTGGGAACAATGCCGGCGAAGGGCTGCGCTTGCAGATGCAGGAGAAACTGCGGATACGTGGTGAAGACCGACCCGCCGGAAAGAGCTGCCGACAATCCTGCGAGCGCGAGCGCAACCAAGCCGAATCCTTCAGCAAGCCTTGCCCTGGAGCCTTTGCCGTAACCAACTTTGCCGTAACTAACTTTGCCGTGACAGACAATGAGCACCAGTGCCAGCGGCAGGATTAGTTGAAACTTGAAGAGTCCGAGGGCGAGCCAGCATCCCGCGGCGAAAGCGCGGCCGCGCCGGAGGGCTGCAAGCGTGAGAATGACCAACCACAGCAGAAGAACGGAGTCCTGACCCTGGACAAGACACAGCAAAAGCGGAACGAAAGTGAGCCAGACGACGAACAGCAAGCGCCAATCCCAGGGCAACAGTGGTCCCTTCGTCAAACGCCGTGCGGCCAACGCGAGAAATGCCAGATTGATTAGGGACCAAAGCCAATACGCACGGCGCAGGGGCAGCCAGGCTACCGAGAGATAGAGCACGGCCTCAAAGGGCGGGTGAATGTAAAGCGTGCCGACCCTTGCGGCATATCGCGCCTGACACTGGCGCTGAACCCCGGCATCGTAGAGCTGCTGTCCGTGGCCCTCGGCCAGCATGCGGGCGGCGCAATAGAAATCAGGAAAATCGGTGGCTTGCAGCGAGAGCGGAAAGCGCGGGCCCAAGATCGCCGCCAGGGCTGATACGAAGATGAAAAGAATGACGGTCTTCGCAGCGGAGGTGACCGCTGACCGGCGAACTGGGTTGGGGGGAAGCACGCCGACGCAGTCTATCGAAGCCGCCGTGGAAGCGCCACCCGCGATCGCTAAGAACAGTCCCAATAAACAGTTCCAACGAAGCCCCTTCCCGTCCGGGCCTGATTCCTGTCATTATGCTTATCGACGCGGCTTCCGCAAGAGGCTTAGCATGGACTCGCGCCACATGCCATGGTCCTGAATTCGATACGAACTCCGAACAGTTCCGGCTCGGGTGTGTTTCCCGCGCTGGTGCTGGTGCAGGGGAACGAACAGAAAAACATCGTCCTCAACCGCACGCCTTTCAGCGTGGGCCGCAAGGTTGATAAGGACCTGGTGATTGCCGACCCGCGGGTGTCGCGCGATCACGCGCTCATTGTGCTGGAAGAAGATGGTTTCTTCCTGGTGGATCAGGGCAGCAAGCACGGCACCTTCGTCAACGGAGAACGCATTCAGCGGCAGAAGCTGGAGCGCAACGATCGCGTGGAGTTTGGGGCGCGCGATTCGACCTATGCCATTTTCAATCCGGCGCATGGAACGTCGAATACGGCGCGCGAGTTTCTCAGCCAGATTTCCGGCATCCAGATCTCGCAGGAAGCGACGGATCTGGAAAAGCTGACACTTTTTCTGGAAGCAGCGCGCAAGCTGAACACCGCCGGCGTACTCGACGAAATCCTGATGACAATGCTGGAAGTCACGCTGCGCTTGACGCGCGCCGAGCGCGGCTACGTCTTTCTTAAAGATGACGACGGCAAACTGCGGCTGGCGGCGGGGCGCAACAGCAAGGGCGAGCCGCTGCTGGATGATAAAACCATCTCGCACTCGGCGCTGGATGAATCGTTGCGTTCGAATTCTGAATTTCTGCTCACCGACACCGGCAGTTCGATGGATCTGGCTGCACGGCAGAGCATCGTGGCCTACGATCTTCGTACAGTAATTTGCATTCCACTGCGCAAGCGGCAGGTGCAGGCCACGCGCGATCAGCAGACGCCGGCGCCGAATGCATCGGCCGAGGTCACGGGAGTTCTGTACGTAGATTCGCGCTTCGCTTCGCGCGAATTTTCCGGCGTGGGCCACGACATTCTGCGCGCGATCGCTACAGAGGCGGCGTCGCTGATCGAGAACGCGCGACTGGTGCAGGCCGAGGAAGAATCGCGCCGTTACCAGCAGGAGCTGACGATTGCCGCCAGCATTCAACAGCGGCTGATGCAGGTGAAGATTCCCGAGGTGCCGTTTGCCAAACTGCGCGGCAAGAATCTGTCTTGTAAGGAAATCGGCGGCGACTTTTTCGATGCGGTAAATACCAAGGAAGGTCTTGCGGTGGTGCTCGCCGATGTAAGCGGCAAAGGGGTCTCGGCGGCGCTTCTCGCTTCGACGCTGCAAGGAATGATCTATTCGCATTTGAGTTCAGGGATGCCGCTGCTTGATGTGGTTGCCGCGGTGAACCGCTTCTTCACGGAGAAGCTGGTGGGAGAAAAATACGCGACCGTGCTGCTGGCGCGCCTGCGCCGCGACGGCGATCTTGAATATGTGAATTGTGGCCATGTGCAGCCCTTGCTGGTGTGCGGAGGAGAAGTGATGCGTCCGCCGCACGGAAATGTGCCGGTGGGATTGCTCGCGGACGCGACTTTTGAAAGCGCACGCTGCCAGCTCAATTCCGGTGACCGCTTCATTCTGGTGACCGACGGGGTGACTGAAGCGGAAAATGCGATGGGCGATTTCTTTGAAGATTCGCGGCTGGAAGCGACCGCAGCCAAGACTCCAACTCTGGAAGGCATCTTTTCCGCAGTGTCGGAGTTCTGTGCGGGAAATCCTCTGAGCGACGATTGCACGGTGGTGGAGATTGTTTACTCGAGCGCTGCGGCCGAGGCGTAGGGCGCGCAGATCTTGGCAGAATGCGCTATCGCAAGATTCCCCGAGATCACGGGTCAGTTTGAAATATTGGGGGAGATCCCTCGCCCCGCTGGCGAGAACGCGGGGCGTCGGGATGACGCGTTGGAATAAAGGCCGGACTGATCCCACAACTACGACGCCGAATGCTTGCCTTATTCGACTGTCACGCTGTAATCCACGCCTTCCCAGCGATTCTCCTGGGGCCAGTAAAACGAAAATGCAACCTGGCTGCCGGGGGGGAGCGAGGCTGTCGGCAAGTCCAGGACATAGGTGCCGAGGCCGGTATCGCGAGTGTTGGTTTCTTGCGAACTTATCCAGCCGTCAATACTCCAGCGGACCAGCGCGGGATTCAGCAGGACAATGCGCAGCTTCTTGTGGCGGGGCACGGAGCGAGTTTTGTTGTTCAATCTCCAACCAAAGATTTGCCGTGTGGGTTTTTCCACGAGGTACCGCTGCACGGTTTGCGGAGGCTGGTCAAAAATCTTGCCGTCCCGCAGGGAGCGGCGGAGCTTTACGTATTCGGAATGCGCCCACACTAACGGGCAAGCCGAGCCGGAGGGCTTGCCGCGAAACAATTCACGCTCCGGGATATCGTCGGCGTCCCAGACCTGTTCGGGCAGCAGGCGGCCGTGACCAACGGGGCAGTTTTCCATCATAGTCAGCAGAGCATCGGCCTCTTTCGGGTGGCCGGCCGCCAGTTCGTAGTGAGCGCGTTCTCCGGCCAGAAGAGGCCAGGGGCGGCCGATCCCGGTGCCGTCGAAAGGCGAGCCATCCTGATGCTCACCGTAGCCGTCGCCGTTATAGCGGTACCAGCATGGACCCTGCGGCAGTTCGACACGCAACAGGGCATCGATGGCGCGGATCGTATTCAGAATGCGGGGATCATCGGGAGCGCGCAATCCGAAGCGGACCAGAGCAAGCGAATCCGGACTGATGATTTGGAAGGCGCGCTCCAGATTTTCGCCGGGCGGCCGGTTCTTGATGGGAACGAAGCCCTGGGTTGGCGAGGCAGCGGCATCGGTAATGGGGGGAGCGATGCGCACATAGTAACCTTCCACGCCCACCTGCTGCGCGAGGTCGCCGCCGGTGGCATAGACCCAGCGTTCGATGTTGTCATTCCAGGCGTCAGCGGCATCGCGCAGGGTTGAAGCGGCGTCGCTGTGGCCGGTGAGTTCCGCAATCTCGGCTGCGGCCAGCAACGCGGAGATTTCGGCAGCCAGAGTAAACGGAGAGTAGCCCGCCTCTTCTTCCCAGCGATCCTGCTGTGTAACCGGGCCGTTGCGCAGGATGAAACTGGCGGCATTGCGCACCATCGGCCACCAGCGTTCCAGCTTGCCCATATCGGGCGCGGCTTCGCGGCGCAGCAGATCCAACAGCAGAATGGGGAAAGCGGTCTCATCCATCTGGATGCCGCTCCAATAAGGCCGCCCGTCGAGCCAGAGATTCTGGGCCCAGTTGCCGGCGGCTTCCTGCGTGGCCTCAAGGTAGCGAAGGACTCGAACCGCATCGCCGGCTGCGCCCGCGGCCAGAAGCGCTCCCGCGGTTTCAACCAGATCGCGCGGCCAGACCAGGTGATAACCGCCGAGATCTTCGTCGCCTTTGTTAAAGCCCCAGGGAATCGAGAGGCTGGCGATAATGCCGCCGAGAAAATCCTTTGATTCGTGCGTGCGCAGGACTCCGGTGGAAGCGCGGTAGAGATCGTTCTTGCGTGGGGGGTCATCGATTTTGAGCAGTGTGCCGTGCCAGTGTTTCCAGTGGAAGACGTATTGGGCTCGAAGTTCGTTGTAATCCTCGAGCAGGCTGGAGCGCACATGCTGCCCGGCCTCAGTCCATTTCGCGCCGAATCCCAGAAGCAGCAAGAATTCTCCGTTGCAGGCCGCGAGATCGATTTCTCCGGTGCAGGCGATGTTGCCGTTTTCCGCACGCTCGTACTCCCATTCCATCTGGAAGTGAGCGGAAACATCCTGCCATCCGTCGGAGACGCCGACGAATCCCACCGACATTTTTTTCCAGGGCGCCGAGCATGCCAGGGCTAGAGCCGTGCCGTCGTGCTCGGCCAGGAACATGGAGAGGCCTTTGTAGTCGCCTACCCAACCGGTGTTGCCGTAACCGCAGTTGGCCAGGTGGGGCGAAAGCAACGCGTAGAGATGATAGTCAGAGAGCTGGCCCTGGAGCGGTTCGAAGCGAATTTTTTGGAGCACGACGTTGCGGTAAGGATCGGTGAAAACTTCCTTATGAATCCGGTAGCGGCCGCCATTCTCAGTGTTGGTCAGTTCAAAAGCCGGGACGCCGGGCTCGAAGGGCTTGTCCTCAAAGGTGCAGTGCCGCTTTTCCTCGGAAAAGAAGTCGCGCCCATTGGTTACCATGAAACCGAGATCGCGAGTGCAGGCTTGATCGACACGCGGAAAATAAACTTCGTTTAAGATGCCGTGGCTCAGCGTAAACCAGACTTTGCTTTGCCGGTTCAGTGCCGTGCCGACGCCAGTCTTGGCGCTCGAGGTCCAGCGCGGCGGAATCCCGGGCCAACCGGGGGCGTAATGCGTGGGAACATCGCTCATGAAATATTCATACCAGGCGCCGCACGGCGTCGATGGCTGCCGTCGTCATCGAGTCCCTGCGAGTGTACTTAAAGTACCGGAATGGGATGGACGCAAAGCAAATTAGTTGCATCGAAAGATAGGTTGCAAGAAGTAATGTCGCAATTCTGGACGCATGATACTGAAAGAATTCGACCTAATCCACATGCCAGCGATTGCCCAATCCAGATTTGTCGTAGTCCTTAGCATGTTAGCAGCCCTGGGGCTGGTCCTGGCTTCGTGCGCCAGGGTGAACGCCGCCACTGTTCCCGATGCGGGCGTCGACACCGCTTTGGACCATGGCTTCTTCGGCCTCTACAACCTGGATTTTGCCAACGCTCAGAAGGATTTTTCCGCGTGGGAAACTGAGCATCCCGACGATCCTGTGGGCCCGGTGAGTTCGGCGGCTGGATATCTTTTCTCCGAGTTCAATCGGCTGGGGATACTTGAGTCGCAGTTCTATGAAAATGATGACGCGTTTAGCGCACGCGCGATACTCAGACCTGATCCCGCCCTGCACAGCTATTTTCAAGCCGCGATCGAGCGCTCGCAGACGCTGGCCCATGCCCGCCTGGCCAAAGATCCCAAGGATCGCGACGCGCTCTTCGCCATGACCCTCTCCTCAGGACTGCGGGCGGACTACGCGGCGCTGATTGAGAAGCGGAACCTGGAATCTCTGCACTACACAAAAGAAGCGTCTACATGGGCGCAGCAACTGCTGGCGATCTGCGACGACTGCTCCGATGCGCTGGTGGCTACAGGGTTCAGCAAATACATTATCGGCAGCATGACGGCGCCGGTGCGCTGGGTGCTGCGGATGGATGGATTGCCCGGCGATAAGCAGGCCGGCATCGCTGACCTGCAGGCGACCGCTCAATACGGGCATTACCTGAAGCCGTTCGCGCGTATCCTGCTTGCGATTGCCTATGTGCGCGACAAAGATAAACCCCGCGCCCTGCAGGTACTGACTTCGCTGCGCACGCAGTTCCCCGCGAATACGCTGTTTCCGCAAGAGATTGCGCGGCTGCAGAACGGGCGCTAAAATTATTTTTTTCGCGATTCGCCAGGGCCATTCATCAGAAATTCACTCGGTTGTAACCGTCCTGTAACACTGCGCCGATAGAACCGAGGATATCCATTTTAAGGAGGAATCATCGAGTGATGCGCAGACTCGCCGTTGTTTTGTTGTGCGTTTTTCTGGCCCTGCCGTTGGTCGCTCAGACCACGCTGAACGGCGCGGGCGCCACGTTTCCCAACCCGATGTATTCGAAATGGTTCAGCGAATATGACAAGTTGCACAGCGGCGTCCAGATCAACTATCAATCGCTCGGCAGCGGCGCGGGAATCCGCGGAGTGACCGAGGGCACGGTGGACTTCGGGGCGAGCGATATGCCCATGACCGATGGCCAGCTTGCGGAAGCTGAGGGCAAGCTGAAGACGAAGATTCTTAATATTCCTACGGTGCTCGGAGCAGTCGTGCCCGCCTACAACGTTCCGGGCGTGAGCGGGGAAGTGAAGTTCACCCCCGACGCTCTTGCCGGAATATTTCTGGGAAAGGTTACCAAATGGAATGACAAGGCGATCACCAGCGCGAATCCGGGGGTCAATTTTCCCGACAAGCCGATTATCGTCGTTCATCGCTCCGATGGCAGTGGAACCACGTTCATCTGGACTGACTACCTTTCCAAGGTCAGCGCGGATTGGAAGAGCCAGGTAGGCAGTAACACCAGCGTCAAGTGGCCGGTGGGGCTCGGACAAAAAGGCAACGAGGGCGTGGCCGGTTCGATTCGACAACTGGCGGGAGCGATTGGTTACGTCGAACTGATTTATGCTGTGCAAAACAACATCACATACGGCAGCGTCCGCAATGCCGCGGGTGTTTTTCTTAAAGCATCACTTGAAGGTGTAACGGCTGCGGCAGCGTCCGCCCCCAAAATGCCTGCGGATTTTCGCGTCTCCATTACCGATGCTCCGGGCAAGGACGCCTATCCCATTTCCAGCTTCACCTGGCTGCTGATTCCGCAGCAATCGAAGGATCCCGCGAAGGGGAAGATTCTTGCCGACTTTGTGAACTGGATGCTGACGGACGGGGAAAAGATGGCGCCTGCGCTTAGCTACTCTTCTTTGCCGGACAACGTCGCGCAGAAGGTGAGAGAGGCGATCAAGCAAATCAAATAGACCTGCTGCCAGGGGCAAACCCAGGGTCGGGATTTAGCGGCGCATCGTGAAGACGGCTTTCCAGCCTTTACGATGCGCCCGATTTTTACGGGGGTGCTTCGTCGCCCGGGGAGCGACGCAAATTGCCCGGCATCGATCTACTGTTGCACCGTTCCTGGGGGCGGATGCTTTATACTAGCAATTCGGGCTCGCGGCAGCTCTCATTTGCGCCTTTGACTTGTCGAACAGACGCGAACTGAGAGCCGGGGACTTAGTGGGCTTCACGTGAAGCCCGTCGGCAAGAACAAAATCGCAACGTGAACGCGTAGTGCCCTCGCAATGGCTCGTCTTTCGCTGGAAAATCCTGAGTATTATCTCAACCGCGACACTTCGTGGCTCGCGTTTAACCGTCGTGTGCTCGAGGAAGCTCAGGACGAGGGCAACCCGTTACTCGAGCGCCTGAAGTTCCTCGCCATTTCTGCCAGCAATCTGGATGAGTTTTTCGAGATTCGCGTGGCCGCCATGATGCAGCAGATCGAAGATGGCTACAACGAGGCTGGCCCCGATGGCTTGACGCTGACCGAGAAGCGCGACATTCTGGCACGCCTGACGCACGAGTTTGTCGATGAACAATACGAATGTTGGAACGTCCTGCGCCCGACGCTGGCAGAGCATGGAATCCGCCTTCTCAGCCTGCACGAGTTGGACGCAGAGGCCCGGCGTTTCGTCGATGAGTATTGCGAAAAGGAGCTGGATCCTCTGCTCACGCCGGTGACGGTCGATCCTACCCATCCCTTTCCCCGCGTCATCAACAAGGCGCTGTGTTTAGGATTTCTTTTGCGGCGCCGCCGCCGCTCTGCACTCACCTATACCGGTGTAGTTTCCGTGCCCCGCGCGCTGCCGCGGCTGGTGCGTCTGCCGTCGGACACCACGACCGATTTCATTTTTCTCGCCGACCTGGTGGCGTATCACGCTCAGAACATGTATCACGGATACGACATTGTCTCGTCGGCGCCTTTCCGCGTGACCCGCAACAGCAATCTTTATCTTCAGGAGGAAGAGGCACGCAATCTTCTGGAATCGGTCCGCGCGGAGTTGCATAACCGGCGCAAGGGCGATGCCGTCCGCATGGAAATTGAGGCTGACGCCGATCCTGAAATCATCGACCGGCTGCGCACCGTCTTCGAGCTCGATCCCTGGCAGGTCTTCCCGGTGAATGGCCCGGTGAACCTCTCACGGCTATTCAACGTTTACGAGCAGGTGGAGCGTCCGGACCTGAAGGATCGTTCCTTTGCGCCGCGCGAGTTGCGGCTCACGGCCAAGTCGCAGGATCTTTTCGAGGAACTGCGGCGGCATGATGTGCTGCTGCACCATCCTTATGATTCCTACGATGCGGTGATTTCGTTCATCGAGTCGGCGGCGGAAGATGACAATGTTCTTTCCATCAAGCAGACTCTTTACCGCACGAACGAACACTCGCTGATTGTTCCATCGCTGATCGACGCGGCCGAGCGCAAGGAAGTCACGGCGGTGGTGGAGCTGAAGGCCCGTTTCGATGAAGCCCACAACATCCGCTGGGCGCGCGATCTGGAAGATGCGGGAGTGCAGGTGTTTCATGGGCTGGTCGGGTTGAAGACCCATTGCAAGCTTTCGCTGCTGGTACGCCGCGATCCCGACGGCGTGCCCCGCAGTTACGCGCATATTGGGACGGGAAACTACAACGCCAGCACGGCGCGCATCTATACCGATCTGAGTTTGTTCACGGCGAATCCGGAGATTACCCGCGCCGTGCATGACGTCTTCAGCTTTCTCACCGCGTATGCGGAGAACCCCAGCTATGAGCCGCTGTTGGTGGCGCCGCTCGATTTGGCGGAAAAGAGTATTTCGCTGATTGATCGCGAAGCCGAGCACGCCCGCCAGGGCCGTTCCGGACGCATCATCGCGAAGATGAACGCGCTGCTCGATAAGAACATCGTGCAGGCGTTGTATAGGGCTTCGCAGGCCGGGGTGGAGATCGATCTCATTGTGCGAGGTATTTGTTCGTTGCGTCCGGGGGTGCGGGGGGTGAGTGACCACATTCGCGTGCGCAGCATCGTAGGGCGATTCCTGGAACATAGCCGGATCTATTACTTCGGCAACGGCGGCGAGGAGGAAATCTATATCGGCAGCGCCGACTGGATGCCGCGCAATCTTTACGAACGCGTCGAAGTGCTGGTGCCGCTGCGCGACGAATTTTTGCGCGAGCGGGTGCGCCGGGAAATTCTGGATGTCTACCTCGCGGATAATCGCAAGGCTCGCATTCTGCTGCGCGATGCCACCTACATCCGCGCCTGGCAGCCCATCCATGGGAAGCGGAATCGCAAGCCGCCTACGGGCGCCGCCGCATTCAGTGCGCAGGATTATCTGATCGGCGTGGCGGAAGGCAAGCAGCCGGCGGAGTTTGCTCCGCCGCCGGCTCCGCCAAGGAAGCGCAGGGCTCCCGCAGGAAGAGTGCGATAATCCGCCATGATTATTTATTTTCTGCGGCACGCCAGCGCCGGCGAACACTTCGTCAATCCCAAGAAAGACGAGAAACGCGCACTCGACAAAGACGGCATCGAGCAATGCGGTTATGTGGGGCGCGCATTGGCAGCAATCGATGCGCAGGTGGACTGCATTATTTCGAGCCCGCTGAAGCGCGCCACGCAGACCGCGTCGTTAGTAGGAAACGAAATGGGGTACGAGGGCAAGCTGCAAATCGAAACCGCTCTGCGCCCGAGCGCAACCTTTGCCGACTTTCGCCGCCTGCTCGAGAAATACGCGAGCCTGGAATCGATCATGGTCGTGGGACATAATCCTAACCTCAGCCAGTTCCTGGGCACGGTGATCAGCGAATCCGGCTGCGAAGCTTCGGTGGAATTGAAGAAAGGAGCTGTGGCCAGAGTCGATATGCGCCGCAGTTCCGGCACGCTGCAATGGTGTCTCACGCCGAAGGCACTGCGCACGCTCTACACTGCGGCGGTGGAAAGTTCACGCCCAAACACTTCGCGGAAATAAGCGGCATCCTTCTCGATCGCCCACAACTCCAGGTCCACTCCCATGCGGCGGCGCGGCACCAGCGTCAGACGAATCTCAGCAGCGCGCTGGCTCACGCGCACCTTCTGCACGGCGCGGCTGCGCCCCAGATTCAGGGAACGCGCCAGCCGCAGCAGCAGAATCGCTTTCTGCACTCCGGCGCGGTCGGCCGGATCGATGGCCTTCATGGGAGGTTCTTCGATGAGAGGCCGCGACTTTCCCAGATAACGCGCAATGGCTGCGATGATCCGGCGCTGTTGCGGCGTATAGCCAAGAATCTCCGAGTTCGAAATGATGTAATAGGTGTGCCGGTGATGGCCGTTGCGGTTGACGTAGTCTCCCACCTCGTAGAGCATCGCGGCCGCCGACAGCCACTCGCGGAATTCCGGTGCCAGCCCGTGCACTGAACGCAGCGCCGAGAACAGGAACATCGCGGAGTCGCGCACGTCGAGCGCGTGCTTCATGTCCACGTGATAGTGATCCACGGCCCGCGCGATCGATTCCCAGCGCTCCGATTCAATCTGTTTTCCCGAGCGCGTGCTGCGGTCGTGTTCAGCCGCCATCTGCGCCAGTAGGCCGTCGCGCAGGCCGAGAGATGAGTAACGAAATCCTTTAAGATGGCAACGCTCAAGCAATTCGTGATAGACGACGGCCCCGGCCACAATAATTTCCGCCCGCCGCGGACCGATGCCTTCAATCTGGCTCCGGTCCTCAACCGGCGCACGCGCTAACTGCTTTGCGATTCGGGTCATCTCTCCACGCGAGACGATATTGCGCGGGCTGCTCCCATTCTTTCGCAGACGGCTGGCTGCGGCCGCCAGCGCAGCGGCGGTGCCGGAGGTCGCAATCACACTTTTCACTCGCGCCGCCACCACGCGCGATGCGATACGGTTCACTTCGCGGGCCACGAAGCCTTGCAGCCGTTTGAGTTCGCCCTTGCGCGGCGGATCGTGGCGGAGAAATTCATCGGTGAGCCGAACCGCGCCCAATGGCAAACTCACCATGTCACGAATGTGGCCGCGTCCCGAGACGGTGAGTTCGCAGCTTCCGCCTCCCAGGTCGATCATCAATGCGGGCGAGCTGTCGACCCGGAGGTTGGAGACAAGTCCCAGGTGAATCAGACGAGCTTCTTCCAGGCCGGAGATGATTTCAACCTTCCACCCGGTGGCGGAGTGCACCCATTCCAAGAAAGCCTGGGAGTTACGCGCGTCCCGCAGCGCGCTGGTGGCGACCACTCGAACCGGATCAGTAACGACCTGCTGCGTGGCCCGGTGGAAGCGGCGCAAGACCTTAATCGTCTCCGCCATGGAGTCGGGAGTGAGAAAGCCGGAGCGAAACACTCCTTCGCCCAAGCGGGTAACTTCGCGGTCTTCATGGACGGAACGGAGGCGGCCGCGCGTGAGGCGCGCGATCTTCAGTCGAACGGAATTGGAACCGATATCAACCGCGGCGAAGGTTGGCATGACGCAAGCACAACAGTGTACATGCCGGGTGCCGCTCGGTCATCAGGGGAAGGTGAGGCGATTTACGCGGCAGAGGCTGCGGGGCCGGAAACTTTCGTTGCCGCGCGCACGGCAGCTCGAGGAGGACGTTCGACCGGCGGAAGCAACTTAGCCCGCGCATGCAAGAGCACCGAGACCGCGTGGCGGAATTTCGCTCCGGCGACGTTGTGAAGTTCCGCCACCAGGGAAGAGTCGCGGACCTCGCCGAGCTGCTCGCTTGCAGTTTGCCTTAATGTGAGCCAGTCATGCCAATCACCCAATGCGTCCTGGATACGCTTCAGCCCGGCCATGAGTTGCGTCGCTTCGGCCGACGGCTCGGCGAATTCCGCAGCGTAACGGGCCCGCTTGGTCACAATGCGGTACTGGTGCAACAGGGCTTCGGTAAGAGGCGCATCCGAACCAGCAATTCCCTCGATCATCGTCTTCGCTAACGCCAAAGGATCCCGGCTTGCTTCCGGGCTGAAGTTCCTGGCGGCGCGCTTCAGCCGTTTGCGAATCTCGCGCACTGTGGCGTCATCAACTGCCTTCCGCAGCTTCTTCTCCTGTTCGCCGCGGAGCTCGATCAAATGGTTTACGAGTTGCGTCTTGCGCCGCGGTTCGCGAGGGACTTTCAGGCTGCGCAACGCCGCCAACTGCACATCCAGATCACGCAACTTGCCCGCCCGCTTGCGGATGCGGCTCAACAGCTTCAAAAGCTTATTCTGATTGCGGTCCAGCTTCGGGGAAAGCTCGCCCAGCAGAATCTCAAGCCGGCGCGTGCCCGTGCGGACGCGGTGAACATTAGCCGCCCGGGGTTTCGACGAAAGCTTGATCAAGTCCTGTTCAAGCTTTTGAAAAACAACCTGGCTGCGCTTTGGATCAATCGACATAGACTGAATCAAATCGGGAGATGAAAATACAGCCTTGCTGGCGAAAAGGCAACCTGAAACTGACCGCATTTTAACATCCTGTTAACAGGATTCTGATAAGTTCGAGGAGCATGGCTTTTTCCGCGCTACCTCGGCCTGATATGCCTGCTCCGCAACCTGTTGAAGCCACGAAGGTTAGCAACCTCCCGCTGACGGGTATGCCGGGCGCACCACTTCTGCCAAGGAGGAGTGGCGAAACCGGCGACCGGATCTTCCAATTTGCCATGCTTCTGTGCGGTCTGGCGGTGCTGGGAACGCTGGTCTTGATCGTCTACGAATTGCTGCTGCGCTCCGGACCCTCGTGGCATGCGTTTGGATTTAAGTTTTTCTCCGGTCACGATTGGGATCCGGTGAGCGAGCAATTCGGCGCGCTGCCTTTCATCTACGGAACCCTGGTTTCATCTATTCTGGCTCTGATCATCGCCGTACCGTTGTCCATTGGGGTCGCCGTCTTTACCACCGAGATGTGCCCCCCGATGTTCCGCGGGCCGCTCTCGTTCTTCGTGGAATTGCTGGCCGCGATTCCGAGCGTGGTCTACGGATTGTGGGCCATCTTCGTGCTGGTGCCGATTCTGAGCAACTATGTTGGGCCATTCCTTGCCCGGACCCTGGGCTGGACGGGACTGTTCGAAGGGCCGTTCTATGGGGTCAGCATGTTGGCTGCAGGAGTGATCCTCGCGATCATGATCATCCCGATTATTTCCTCGATCACGCGCGAGGTGCTGACGGTGGTGCCGCAGCACCAGCGGGAGGCCGCACTCGCACTGGGCGCGACGCGGTGGGAGATGATTCGCGTAGGGGTCCTGCGCAACGCGCGCGCCGGCATCATGGGCGGCATCATTCTGGGTCTGGGCCGGGCCCTGGGAGAAACGATGGCCGTGACCATGGTGATCGGGAACAATCCCCAGATTGTGAAATCGTTGTTTGCGCCGGGTTATACCATGGCCAGCGTGCTGGCCAACGAATTCACAGAAGCTACGGGCGACACCTATCGCTCGGCTCTGATCGAGATTGGCCTGGCTCTATTCCTGGTAACGATTGTGGTTAACGCCCTCGCACGACTGCTGGTCTGGACGGTCACTCGCGGCCAGCCTTCGAGGGCCAATGCCTGAAACTGCCAAAGCCGCCGCGGTTCACAGCGTGCCGCCGATTGCTCTGCGACGCCGTATCACGAACCATGTGATGACCGGCATGGCTGTGCTCACCGTCATTCTGGTGTTAACGCCATTGTTTGCGATATTCGCCTACCTGGCGTACCGGGGCATCGGATCTCTGAACTGGGCCTTTCTCACGCAAACGCCCAAGCCGGTGGGTGAAGTGGGCGGCGGGATGGCGAACGCCATTGTTGGCTCGGTGCTCATCCTCGCCCTCGCCAGCATTATTGGAGTTCCCGTGGGAGTAGGCGCGGGCATTTACGTTGCAGAGTACGGCCGCAACCGCCTCGGCGATGCCATTCGCTTTACAGCCGACGTGTTGAATGGCGTGCCTTCCATCGTGATCGGCATTGTGTCGTTTGCCATCGTCGTTCTCCGGCAAGGACATTTCTCTGCGCTTGCCGGCGGTGTAGCTTTGGCAATCATGATGATTCCAACCATTGCCCGCACCACGGAAGAAATGCTGCTGCTGGTGCCGCAGGCGTTGCGCGAGGCGGCTTATGGGCTGGGCATTCCCCGGTGGCGCGCTACACTGTCGATCACATTACGAACGGCAACCTCGGGCGTAATTACGGGAATCATGCTGGCCTTTGCCCGGGTCGCGGGAGAGACCGCACCGCTGCTCTTTACGGCGCTGGGCAACCAATTCTGGAATATGCGGATTAACGAGCCGACGGCCGCTCTGCCGCTGCAGATCTACACTTACGCTCTTTCTCCTTACGACGACTGGCACCGGCAAGCGTGGGCGGGTGCGTTCGTGCTCATCGTTCTAATCGTTACAGCGGTTGCAGCGGTGCGCTTTGCCGTGCGCCGTGGTACCTTCGGAGCGACATAGTTTATGGGCGTTGGAATCCAGGTCGAAAATTTGAATGCCTGGTACGGCAAGACCCAGGCGCTGTACGACATCAAGTTAACGGTGGCGGCGAACCATGCCACGGCGCTGATTGGGCCCTCGGGCTGCGGAAAATCGACTTTCATTCGCTGCCTGAACCGCATGCACGAGACCATCCCCGAGGCGCGTGTGACCGGCAGCGTGCGCATCGGCGATATCAATGCCTACAACGGTACTTCGGCGACCCAGCTTCGACGCCGGGTTGGCATGGTGTTTCAGAAAGCGAATCCCTTTCCCACCATGTCGATCTACGACAATGTCGCCTCCGGCCTGAAGCTGAACGGCTTTCGCGATCGCCGCAAGCTCGACGAAATCGTGGAGCGCTCACTTGCGGTATCCGCACTGTGGGATGAGGTGAAGGATCAGGTTCACAAGAAATCCGGCGCCAGCCTTTCCGGAGGGCAACAGCAACGCCTCTGCATTGCTCGCGCGCTGGCGGTCGAACCCGAAGTCCTGCTGATGGACGAGCCTTGCTCCGCCCTCGATCCCATCTCAACCGGTAAAATCGAGGAGTTGATCTTTGAGCTCAAGGAAAGGTATACCATCGTAATCGTGACGCACAATATGCAGCAGGCGGCGCGAGTCGCGGAGTTTACCGGATTCTTCCTGCTGGGCAAGATGATCGAATTCGATAAGACGGAAAAAATCTTCACCAAACCGTCGGATAAGAAGACGGAAGACTATATAACAGGCAGGTTTGGATAATGCGCACGCGCTTTCAGCAGGGACTCGACGATCTACGGCAGAAGTTGCTCCGCATGGGCGGACTGGCGGAACAGGCTGTCGATCGCGCCCGTCAGGCCTATATCGATCGCGATCTCACTCGCTGCCAGATGGTTCTGGAGGGCGAGAGCCTGATCAATACCGCAGAGCGCGAAATCGACGAGGCGGCTTTCGACCTGCTGGCCATGCAGCAGCCCATGGCGGTCGATCTGCGCTTTATCCTGGCCGTGACCAAGATCAATTCTGACCTGGAACGTGTCGGCGATCAGGCGGTCAACATTGCCGAGCGCGTGATGGACATGGTCGAGCTTCCCGCAGCAGATTTGCCGGTTGACATCGCGCGCATGGGAGCGGCGGTGAGCGCCATGGTGCGCCGCGCGCTGGAGTCGTTCATCGAAGGCAAGGCCGAGCTGGCTCAGGCCGTGCTGGAAATGGATAATGTCGTTGATCGCATGAAAGACGACGCCTTCATCCAACTGGTAAAGACGATGAACCAGCGTCCCGAGGTGGTGCGGCAAGCTCTCGACGCGCTGCTTGTTGCACGCAATCTTGAACGGGTCGCAGACCACGCCACCAACATCGCCGAGGATGTGATCTTCTGGGTGCAGGGCGCCGACGTCCGCCACAACGCCGCCGCGGCGGAGGAGCATCCCGAATCATCATCTCGGCAGGAGACGCCCACGTCCGCCTCCGGAGTCTAAGACGGCGTAGTTCCTCAGCCTTGGCTGTCCAGGCAATTCTGTGCACTTCAAGGTCGAATCTCGAAAATCGTACCACATTGGTCCTGACACGCAGAGTTGCCGCCCCCGCCGGATGTCGTGCCGAACAGATTTCCCGAGGCATCCGTGATCAAACCGGCCTGCGGGTAGATGCCATCTTTCCCGTTGTCCTTGAAACTGTATAGCACCTTAGTTGACCAGCCTCCGCCTGCAGCCGGCGTCAGTTCGAACACTGTGCCGCAGCCCGTGCCCTCAAGGCATCCTCCAGCGCCGCCGCCGACTGTCGTGCCATACAGATTCCCGGAACCATCGAAGACGAGACTCGCCTCTGGACTGCTCCCGTCCTGATCGCTGTCGGCAAAGCTATGCAGCACGGTCTCTTCCCACTTCCCGCCGGCGGCAGGCGTTAATTCGAATACGGCTCCGTAGCTTTTTCCACCCCCCAACTGCGTCGTGCCGTAGAGATTGCCCAGTGCGTCGAAGATCAGCGTAGCCTCGGGCGCCCTCCCGTCGCTGCCGTTGAAGCTGTGCAGCACGCGTTCCTTCCAGTCCCCGCCTGTGGTGGACTTTAATTCGAACACCGTCCCAAAGTTCCAAGGACCGCCGTAGTATGTCGTACCGTACAGGTCGCCGGAAGGGCCCAAGGTCAGGCCGCCGTCAGGGTAAACTCCATCGTTGCCATTGTTGTTAAAGCTATACAGAATCGTTTCCTCCCACTTCCCGGCCTTGTTCGTCAGCTCAAACACCGTTCCACTGCCCTCAGCACCTCCCGCGACCGTGGTGCCGTAAAGATTGCCCGAGGCATCTAGGATCAAGCCAGCCTGCGGATACTCCCCGTCCGCGCCGTCATTGTTAAAGCTATACAACACAGTCTCCTTCCAGTTGCCGCTCGCCACAGGCCTCAGCTGAAAGACCGTTCCACAGCCCACGCCGCGGGCGAAGCTGTCGCACGATCCGGTACCACCGGCGACCGTGATGCCGTAGAGGTTGCCGGAGCCGTCGAAAATCAGCCCGCCCAGCGGGAAGTACCCATCTTCCCCGTTGTTGCTGAAGTTGTGCAGCACTTTCTCGGTCCATCCCCCGCCCGCTTCGGGTGTCAACTGGAATGCCATCCCGCAACCGGAGTTGTTGCAAACGGAACCGCCGCCGTAGGACGTGGTGCCGTAGAGATTGCCCGAGGCATCGAAGGTCAGGGTGACGTCGGGATAATACCCGTCCCTGCCGTTGAAGCTGCGCAGCACCTTCTCGTCCGACGCCGCCCACACGCTGGTAACAAGCATTATCACAGCGACGATCGCCAGAGCTGTTCTCGACCTCACGGCAAGGCTATTGGTTGGCATAAGAGGCCTCCGGTTCCGAAAATCGGATGCGCGAAATATTACACCCGTCTTGGCCAATTGATTTTCAATTTCAGAAGGGTTCGCCATCAGACGGATGCGGCGACTGGCCCGGGACGGGCTGGGGACGGCTGGAGCACAGCTTTCGAGTTTATCTCCTCAACTCCTTTGACCTCGGGTTCCCGTCTGAATTACGCTCATGCTTCATCTTCTTCGGCTATTGCACACTGGCCTAAATTCCGTGGAGGTTACGTGATCCGATTCGCCCGCATGTTCATCCTGATTGCGCTTCTCACTCTTCAGATGGTGGCGCAGGAACAAAAGCCTGGCGCCTCATCGATCCCGTTACCCACAAGCAAGCAATTGACCATCCCCACTCCCGGCCGCATCGGCAGCACCAACAGCTTTCCGGCGACTATCACGATCAGTCCCGATGGGCGTTATGCGGCGCTCTTGAACGATGGTTATGGCACACAAGAGACGATGGCGATGCAGTCGATTGCCGTGCTCGATCTGAAGACGAACCAGCTCTCTGATTATCCCGACAAACGCTTCGGCGAAGAGGTGCACCAGAGTTATTTTCTCGGCCTTGTCTTCGGCTCCGATGGCAAGCATCTCTATGCCTCGGTTGGTTCGGTCACTGATCCTACGGGACAGAAGCCGGGAGACACGGGGAACGGCATCGCCGTCTACAGCTTCGCCGGTGGCAAGGTCGCGCCCGAGCGATTCATCGCCATTCACCCGCAAGTGCTCGCAGGAGGGAAAAAAGTAGCGATCGAGTTGCAGAAAACTCCGCCGGGAACGGCGATCCCGTATCCCGCAGGCTTGGCGGTGATTCCTTCACAAGGTGAAGATCACGGCCATGACAAACTTCTCGTCGCCGACAATCTTTCCGACAACGTCGTGCTGCTCGATGTGGCGAGCGGAAAAGTGCTGGAGCGCTTCGACCTGAGCACAAGCAGTCTGGTGCCATCTTCGTTTCCTTATACCTGCGTCGCCAGCCGCGATGCCAAGCGCGCCTGGTGCAGCTTGTGGAACGCATCGCGCGTCGCAGAGCTGGATCTGATTAACAGCAAGGTCGTGCGCTGGATCAAGCTGAAGGAACCCGACGATCCCATCGCGCCGGGATCGCATCCTACGGCAATGCTGCTGAGTCGCGACGAGGAGTTGCTCTACGTCGCTTTGTCGAATGCCGATAAGATCGCGGTAATCATGACCTCGACGGGCGTGCCTTTTGATTTTATGGTCACGACCGCCAGCCATCTCGAATATGCCGGAACCTATCCCATGGCTCTCGCTCAATCGACCGATGGCAGGAGGCTCTTTTTCGCGGATGCGTCTCTAGACGCCGTCGGTGTCTTCGATGTGTCAGACCTACTCGCGCGGGCGGGTACATCCGGTTCTGTTTGGTCGCCGGTTCCTCTCGGTTTCATCCCCACCGACTGGTACCCCAGCGCGCTCGCCGTTCAAGGCGACGATCTGCTCATTGCCGCGGCCAAGGGCCAAGGCACGCGACCCAACCCAGGCGCGGGCAAGACTGCATGGGAGGTCCGGCATCACGAGCATCCTTACATTCCCACGCTGCTGAGGGGATCGATCGCGCGGCTGAACATTCCCAGCACCCTCGGCAAGCTTGAAGAGCTCACTCGCGTCGTCGAGCACGACAACCTGCTGCATAACACTCCGGGGACGATTCAGTTCGGCGGCGGCAAGAATCCCATCAAGCATGTCATCTACATCATCAAGGAAAATCGCACCTACGATCAGATTCTCGGCGACCTGAAACCCGGCGATGGCGACCCCTCACTCACCATGTACGGCGCCGAGATCACGCCCAACGAGCACAAGCTGGCGCAGCAATTCGGCGTGCTTGACAATTTCTACGACAGCGGCGAAGTTTCCGGCGACGGCCATCTGTGGTCGACCGCCGCCATCACCAGTGACTACAACGAGAAAACCTGGCAAATCACCTACCGCGGCAAGGAGCGCACCTACGATTTTCAAGGCACGGTCGCCGGCGAGTATCCGCTCGATCACAACCAGCCCGATATCGACGATCCCTCCACGGGCTTTCTCTGGGACAATGTTGCACGCCATGGCCTTTCTTATCGTGATTACGGCGAATTTGTGGATGCCAAATGGTGCAACAAAACCCGCAAAGTGGCCTCGCCGAAAATGGGAACGCCCTCGGCGCAGGAGTCGCAATGCCCACGCACCGAACTTCACCAGGGCGATCCCTTGCCCTCGAATGTTGGCGATCCGCACGCGGGACCAAGTCCGTTTCCGTGGACGGTGCCTCTGTTCGACGGCGTGAAGCCCACGAAGGCAATCTTGCGCGATCACTTCGATCCGCTGTTTCCTGATTTCAACACCGACTACCCCGACCAGCTCCGCGCCGATGAGTTCCTTAACGAATTCGCCGCTTACGCGCGCGCCCGCCAGGAGAACGAGAGCTCTGAGTTTCAGTTGCCCGCCTTCGTCCTGCTCTATCTTCCCGACGATCACACCGGGGGCACGCGCCCGGAGCACCCGCGCCCACAGGCGTCGGTGGCCGATAATGATCTTGCTGTCGGCCGCGTCGTCGATGCCGTCTCGCACAGCCCGTACTGGGACGACACTGCCATCTTTATCCTCGAAGACGACGCACAAGACGGAGGCGACCACGTCGATGCCCACCGTTCGATCGCTTTCGTGGTCAGCAAGTATTCGCCTGGCAGCCCCGCCGAGCCCTACGTCGATCATCGCTTTTACACCACGGTCAACATGATCCACACTATGGAGATGGTGCTGGGGTTGCCTCCCATGAACCAGAACGACGCCTACGCGCCCGCTATGGGCCCGATGTTCTCCGGCGCGGGCGACCAGCCCGCCTTCAAAGCGGACTATCGCAACCTGAAGAACGGCTTGATCTACGAG
>Ga0209380_10000477_pt1 | contig 28258 bp, 26 predicted proteins | sample HubBroMetageWFT6_FD_188347 | JGI IMG/M metagenome (GOLD analysis project Ga0209380, IMG submission 188347) | Warmed and freeze-thawed soil microbial communities from the Hubbard Brook experimental Forest, New Hampshire - Hubbard Brook CCASE Soil... | ecosystem: Environmental > Terrestrial >... | reverse complement strand
GACCGTGAAGCAGGCATTCTTCATGCGCGATCAACACCGGCTGCGATTCCCGTTGCTCTCCGATGCTCGAAACAAGATTGCCCGACAGTTCGTACTGACCTACCAGATCCCCGATGAACAGAAGACGATCTATCAGCGTGCATTCGTTAACTTGCCGTTCGTGAACGGCGATGACAGCTGGGAGCTGCCGATCCCGGCAACCTACATCATCGACCGCGACGGGACTGTGCTCTATGCTTCCGCCAACGAGGATTATACGGAACGCCCCGAACCGGCGGACATCGTCCGTTTCGTGGCCGACCGTTCTGCCGCTTGACACGACGCGGGCGCGGGCGCCCGCGCTACACTTCAGCTTTCGGTACACTTGAAACATGCACGAGTTTCGATACTGGCAACTGACAACCGGCGACTGGCAACTGCTCTTATGAACTATATCTACGGCATCAACGCAGTCACCGAGGCGCTCAAGGCCCGAGGACGCGCCTTTCAGTGGGTCGGCATGGCCAAGGAGCGGCACGACATCCGCCTGCAGCGCATGATTGAAGACTGCCGCCGCCTGGGCGTGCCGGTGAAATTTCTCACGCGCACTGAGCTCGACCAGATGGCGGGCCGAGCAGCCCATCAGGGGGTCGTAGCCGTCACGTCGGCTAAGCAATATAGTGATCTCGACGACGTGGTCGGGGCCAAGCGCGGACAATATTCTTTTTTGATCGTGCTCGATGGTGTGGAAGACCCGCATAACCTGGGTGCGCTCATGCGCACCGCCGACGCCGCAGGTGCCGACGGCGTGGTCATTCCAGAACGCCGCGCCGCCTCGGTCACTGGCACGGTAACAAAAACTTCAGCCGGAGCCAGTGAGTATCTGCCCATCGCCAAGGTAACAAACATCGCCCGCACGGTGGAAGAATTGAAAGAGCGCAATATCTGGACGGTTGGCCTGGACGAGCGCGGGCCGCAGACCTACGATGCCCTCGACTACAACATGGATTGCGCGCTGGTGCTGGGCGCGGAAGGCAAGGGACTGCACGACCTGGTAAAGAAGAAGTGCGATTTTCTGGTTTCGATTCCGATGCTCGGAAAGGTGCCCTCGCTGAATGTATCGGTCGCGGGCGCGGTCGTGATGTATGAAATCGTCCGGCAACGGCGCGCGCGTGCAAAAGAGGCGCGAAGCAACAAAGAGGCGTCCTCGGGTGCGCAATGAAGTTGCGCGCTGTGCGTTTTTGCTTCTTCTTTGTCCTCTGTGCGTCTGCGGTGCATGCATTTTCTCTGGACCGCGAAGCTTTTACTTTCACTAACTACGACCTAAGTGTCCGGGTTGAGCCGGCGCAACAAAGGCTGGGAGCTCGCGGCAAGATCACTCTGCGGAACGACTCAACGACGCCGCAACGGATCGCCGTTCTGCAAATCTCGTCTTCCCTTAGCTGGCGCTCGATCACGGCCGGCGGCAAGCAGTTGCAATTTGTCTCGCAGCCCTACACATCGGACATTGACCACACAGGAACGCTTTCCGAGGCGATCGTGACTCTGCCCGAAGCAATTCCTCCCAAGAGCACAGTCGATCTGGAGGTCGCCTACGAAGGCGTCGTCGTGCTTGATGCCACTCGTCTCACGCGGATCGATACGCCCGAATCGATGGCCAATAGCACTGATTGGGACCAGATCAGCGCGAAATTTACCGCCGTGCGTGGCGCGGGATATGTGGCCTGGTATCCGGTGGCGACTGAAGCCGGGAGCCTTGCAGAAGGCAGCAGCACATTCGACACCGTAGGCAGGTGGAAGGCGCGAGAGGCCACCTCCAGCATGCATCTGCAGATCTCGGTGCCGAGTGATGATGAAGAAGAGAAGCCAGAGCTTCTGGTCAATGCGACAACGTGTTCAAAGGCGCTGGAAGTGGGGCACCAGTTCCAAGCAGATTGCATTTACCGGTCGATGGGATTGGTCGCACCGATGTTTGTAATTGCTGACTATGAAGTTGTGACTCGGACCGCGGTCGAAGTTCATTTCCTGCGAGGCCACAAGGCATCAGCCGAGAATTTCGCCGACGTTGGGGAGAAAGTGGCTCCGATCATCAGCGAATGGTTCGGCGCGCCGCGAAGCAAGGCGCAAACGGCCGATCTGGCAGATCCAAACGCGCGTCCCTTCGAGAGTGGCGCTCTTCTGTTGACGCCGCTGACCAGTACCGATCCAAAACTGGCGGGACTTGCGGCTGCTCACCAGCTGACCCATGCGTCTTTTTTCTCGGCGCGACCGTGGATGAATGAGGGTCTCGCTCATTTTGCGCAGGCGCTCTATTTGGAACATCTGAGTGGACGCCAGGCGGCCATCGATTACATGGGATTGCACCGTTCCGCGCTGAGCGCAGTCGAAAAAGAAAAACAGAAAGAAAAAGAGCAGCAGACAACCCCACCCAGATCTGACACACCCAGATCTGAAGATGAAGTGAACCAGTCGCTGGTGAACACAACTGACGAGGAGCTTTACCGCAGCAAAGCAATGTGCGTGTGGTGGATGCTACGCGAAATGGTTGGCGATCAGCCGCTGAAAAAAGCTCTCGCTTCGTACCATCCGGACGAGGACAAAGATCCCGCTTATTTCCAGCACTTGATCCAGGCGCAGACGAAGCTCGATCTGCAGTGGTTCTTCGACGACTGGGTTTACCACGACCGCGGCCTGCCCGAGTTCAAAATAAAATCCGCCTTTGCGCGCAAGACGTTGCCGGGAGCTTACATGATCACCGTTACGGTGACCAACCTGGGCGCGGCGGGAGCGGAAATCCCACTCACGGTGAAGTTTGCCGGTGGAGAGGTCACGGAGCGCCTGGTGGTGCGTGGCAAGAGCGACGGCGTGATTCGAGTGGAGGTTTCGAGGCCACCAGAGGAAGTCTCGGCGAACGACGGCAGCGTGCCGGAGAGCGGCGCTACGAATCACGTGTTCAAGATCGAGGCCAGGGATGCTGAGAAGTGATTTGAAAGTCAGTGGTCAGTGTTCAGTGATCAGTGATCAGTGGTCAGTGGCCAGTGGCCGGCTCAGCCCACGTACGGCTGATCACTGGCTGACCAGTGGTTTCGTAGTAAAGCTTGCTAGCGCCGCCAGCTTCACCGCCGCCGCACCGGAGTCGATCGACTGCACTGCCACGGGAATTCCATCCCTTAGATGATCGGCTCGTCCCGCCGCCACTAACGCAGCCGCGGAGTTCAGCACAACCACATCGCGGCGTGGAGATTTCTTTCCTCCAAGAACCTCGCGCACGATGGCCGCATTCTCGGCAGCGGTCCCGCCAGAAATGTCGGCCAGCGTGGCGCGCTTCATGCCGAACTCCTCGGGATCAACCTCGTACGTTCGCACCGATCCGTCGCGAGCTTCGGCCACGCGGGTTGGTCCGGTGATGGTGATCTCGTCGAGACCGTCGAGGCCATGCACCACGAGTGCGCGATGCAATCCCAGCATGCTGAGAGCTTCCGCCAGCTTCTCGACCATATCAAGCGCGTACACTCCCACGACTTGGCCGGAAGCGTGGGCGGGATTGGTGAGCGGGCCGAGCAGGTTAAACATTGTGCGCAGTCGCAGTTCGCGCCGCACCTTCTGCACCTGCTTCATGGAGGAATGCAGATCGGGCGCGTACAGAAAACAGATTCCGATCTCGCGCAGGCACTGCGCCGCACGCTCCGGAGTCAATTGGATGTTAACTCCCAAGGCCTCCATCACGTCAGCCGATCCGCACTTCGAGCTGATGCTGCGGTTGCCGTGCTTGGCCACGCGCACACCCGCGCCTGCGGTCACGAACGCCGTGGCCGTTGAAATGTTGAAGGTGCCGCTGGCGTCGCCGCCGGTGCCGCTGGTGTCAACCAGACTGGTGTGAGCGAGAGACGATTCGGCCAGCGCGTCGCGGTCCGTGCCGCTCAAGTCGAGCGCGCCGGATGCAGCAGGCGAAATCGGTAACGGCGTTGCCGCGGCGCGGATCGCTTCGGCAAAGCCGACGATCTCTTCAACCGTTTCACCTTTCATGCGCAAAGCCACGAGCAGCGCGGCGATTTGCGCGTCGGTGCAGTTTCCCGAGAGCACCTCCGCCATCACTTCACGCGCTTCGGCGCGCGCCAGCGATTGGCCTTGGTTGGCTATGCGATGGAGTGCATCGAGGATCATGGCTGCGCACTAGCGTAGCATCTTTATCGTCTCGTTCTGAACAGCCGGAAGCTGACACTGAACATTTATGGTCGGACGTTTGCCCTAATCCTCTGCCCTTCTATAAAATTAAGGGTTTGCTGCCCTCAGTCGATAGCCGCAAGCAGGTTCCTTCCGATTCTTAGCGAGCAAAGAGTGTCATTATGAAAATCCATGAGTATCAGGGTAAAGGGATTCTTAAGAAATATGGTGTGACGGTTCCTCGCGGAACGATGGCGACCTCGCGCGAAGAGGCTGAAGCTGCGGCCCGGGAACTGTTCAGCTCCGGCGCCACGGGAGTTGTGGTTAAGGCACAGATTCATGCGGGCGGGCGCGGCAAGGGTGGAGGCGTAAAGATCGCCAAGTCTGTCAATGAAGCGGGAGAACTCGCGGAAAAGATGCTGGGCATGAAGCTGGTCACGCATCAGACGGGTCCCGAGGGCCGAACGGTGCGGCGTCTGCTGATTGAAGAAACTTTGCCCATTGAAAAGGAACTGTACCTCGGAATTCTGGTGGACCGCGCGGAAGGCAAGCCGGTGTTCATGGCGTCGGCGGCCGGAGGAATGGAGATCGAGCAGGTGGCGGCGGAGAATCCCGATGCCATTTTGAAGCAGCACATCGACCCCGGCATGGGTCTGGAAGCGTTCCAGGCGCGCAAGATGGCTTTCAAGCTTGGGCTCAGCGCCAAGCAGATCAACCCGGCGGTGCAATTTCTCTCGAACCTTTATAAGGCGTTTCTCGACACGGACGCATCGCTGCTCGAGATCAATCCCTTCATCACTACCACAGACGGGCGGCTGTTCGCGCTCGATGCCAAGCTGACCTTCGACGACAATGCGCTGTTCCGGCATCCTGACATTCGCGAACTGCGCGACATCACCGAGGAAGATCCGCTCGAAGTTGAAGCCTCGAAGTACAGCCTGAACTATATCAAGCTCGATGGCAGCGTGGGCTGCATGGTGAATGGCGCTGGGCTGGCCATGGCGACGATGGATATCATCAAGTACGCTGGCGGCATGCCTGCTAACTTTCTCGACGTGGGTGGAGGTGCTAATGCGGAGCAGGTCGCGCATGCCTTCGAAATCCTGCTTAGCGACAAAAGTGTGAAAGCGGTGCTGATCAACATTTTCGGCGGCATTCTGCGCGTGGATACGCTAGCCACGGGCGTGGTGGAAGCCGCAAAGAAAACTAACATTCAGCTTCCAGTGGTACTGCGCCTGGAAGGCACGAATGTGGACGAAGGCAAGAAGATTCTGATGGAATCCGGGTTCAACTTCATCGTGGCTGACACCATGAAGGATGCGGCAGACAGAGTGGTGGCCGCGGCACGGGGAGTCTAAGAGTTCCACCCTGTCATCCCGAGCGAAGCGACGGACCTTGGTGTTTGCTTGAAGCGGCGACATCGGTGGTGCAGGCAGAAACCAAGATCCCTCGCTGCGCTCGGGATGACAAGGTAAGAGAATGAGGAATCATATTTATGGCAATCCTGGTCAATAAGAAAACGCGGTTGATCGTCCAGGGGCTCACGGGACGCGAGGGCACCTTCCATGCCAAAGCCTGCGCGGCGTATGGAACGCAGGTCGTCGGCGGAGTGACGCCGGGCAAGGGCGGGACCACGCACGAAGGCTGGCCCATTTTCAATACGGTGCAGGAAGCAGTCGAAAAAACCGGCGCTGACACGACCGTGATTTTCGTTCCCCCGCCATTTGCTGCCGATGCCATCATGGAGGCAGCCGACGCCGAGCTCGACCTCATCGTCTGCATCACCGAGGGGATTCCCACGCTCGACATGGTCAAGGCCTGGGAGTTTCTGCAGAACCGGCGCTCGCGGCTGATTGGGCCAAACTGTCCCGGCATTATTTCTCCCGGCAAATGCAAGATTGGGATTATGCCAGGCTCCATTCATAAAGAAGGAGCGATCGGCATTGTGTCGCGCTCGGGCACGCTGACTTATGAAGCTGTGCATCAACTGACTCAGCGCGGGATCGGGCAATCGACCGCGATCGGCATCGGCGGCGATCCGATTATCGGAACCAACTTTGTGGATGCGCTCGACCTGTTCAACCGCGATCCGGAGACCGAAGCTGTGATCATGATTGGTGAAATCGGCGGCGACGCCGAGGAAACTGCGGCGGAATTTGTGAAGACTCACATGAAGAAGCCGGTGGTCGGCTTCATCGCCGGACAGACTGCTCCTCCGGGACGCCGCATGGGGCATGCCGGAGCGATCATTTCTGGCGGCAAGGGCACGGCCGCTGAAAAGATCAAGGCCATGGAATCGGCCGGCATTCGCGTGGCAAAATCTCCAGCGGCTATCGGGGAAACGCTCGTGGCGGCGCTGGGAGTGAAAGTCTAAATTGTTTTCAAACTTCCGTTGCCCAAACGAGTTGTCTTCCCGAGCGCAGCGAGGGACCTTGGTTCTTGCCTGCGCTACTAGAATTGCAGCGTGAAGCAAAAACCAGGATCCCTCGCTGCGCTCGGGATGACACTCCGCTAGATGACAGTCCGCTGTAAGATTCGATACAGTTCAATTGCGCACTAGCGGAAGCGTTTAACCTAACGATAAAGGGCTAAAGGCCGACTACCCACTATGAAAACCTTGCAACGCACTCTTACCATCGTGAAACCTGACGCCGTCGCCAAGAACGCGGTCGGCGACATCATTGAACAATTCGAGAAGAACGGCTTCCACATCCTCGCCATGAAGATGCTGGAAATCTCCAAGTATCAGGCGGAGCAGTTTTACGCCGTGCATGCGAGCCGTCCGTTCTATACCTCGCTCACCGATTTCATGTCGAGCGGGCCAATCGTTACGCTGGCGCTGGAAAAAGAAAATGCCATTGCCGACCTGCGCAAGCTGATGGGCGCCACCAACCCGGCCAATGCCGAGGAGGGCACTATCCGCAAGAAATGGGCATCGAGCATCGAGCACAACGCGATTCACGGATCCGATGCCGAAGATACAGCGCGTTTTGAGCTGAGTTTCTTTTTCGCGGGATATGAGTTGGCGAAATAGTAGCGCCGCCGTCTCGGCAGCTGGCAGGATGCCGGCGCTACGTTGAGGATCCGCACCTCTGAGTGACGGGATCGCGGGCGAGGGCGCCCGCGCCACACGGGCTACCCAAGCGGCTCGAATAGATTGCCTTCCACACGATCAGCAACCTTGGGCAACTCTTTGCGGGCGTATTGCAAGAAGTGCGCGGTCGAACGATGCGCTTCAAGCGCCGCGTCGTCCTTATATTGCTCGTAGACGAAGAAACGCCTGGGTTCGGTCTTATGCCGGTGTGCCAGAAACATCACGCAGCCCGCTTCTTTGCGGGACTCTTCGGTCAGCTTCGCAAAAATCGGTGCAACATCGGCGTCGTGCCCCGCTTTCGCCATCCACGTTACTGCCAAAACCACCATCGCGCGCTCCTTACCTGTACTGGGTGTGGTTATGTAGTCTCGCCGCCTGACTAGTGGGAAGTCAAGACTAGACTTTTCGGGACGCGGCTGTCTTCATGGCGTCGGCAAATGCGTCCACGAAGATGATCTGATCCCGATCCGGCCCAGTCGAAATCATGCCTACCTTCGCCCCGGTCTCTTTCTCCACGAATGCCAGGTATGCGCGAGCCGCCTTGGGCAACTTGTCGAACTCCGTTATGCCTTGCGTGGATGTCCGCCAGCCCGGCATCTTGTGATAAATGCACTCCAGCTTGTCGTATCCGCTGGCCTGCGCTGGGATTTCGACGGTCTTCTTTCCGCCGACCGTGTAGTCCACGCAGACTGGAATCTCCGCCAGTTCGTCCAGCACGTCCAGCTTGGTCACCACCAGCCAGGAGATGCCGTTAATCATGCCAGCGTAGCGCAGCAGAGGCAAGTCGAGCCAGCCGGTGCGCCGCGGACGTCCCGTAACCGCGCCAAACTCGTTGCCGCGCTTGCGCAGCTGCTCGCCGAGTTCACCTTTCTCCTCGGTGGGAAACGGACCTTCGCCGACCCGCGTGCAATATGCCTTGGTAAGTCCAATCACCGAGTCGATCGCATTCGGCGCAACGCCGGTGCCGGTCGCGGCACCACCTGAAGTCGCGCTGGAAGAAGTGACAAAGGGATAGGTGCCATGATCGATGTCGAGCATAGTGCCCTGCGCCCCTTCAAACAGGATGGCCTCACCGTTCGCCAAAGCCTGGTTCAGCAGGAGCGCCGTGTCGCACACGAACGGGGCAACCTTCTCGGCTGCGGCCGCATATTCGGCGTACATTTTGTCGGCATCGAGCGGCTCGGAATTGAAAAGCGCATGCGCGATCATGTTCTTTTCGCGGACTGCGTTTTCGATGTGTTTTTTCAGCAGTTGCAGATCGAGCAAATCCGCTACTCGAAGTCCGCGGCGGCCCATCTTGTCTTCATAAGCAGGACCGATCCCGCGTGAGGTGGTACCAATTTTCACTCGTCCGGGGGCATTCTCCGCCGCCAACTCGATCATGCGATGGTAAGGCAGAATCACCTGAGCCCGGTTCGACACAAAGAGATTTCCATCGACTCTCACGCCCGCCTCACGCAGCGAGCCCACTTCTTTCAGAAAAGCCATGGGGTCAAGCACCACACCGTTGCCGATCACGCTGCGGCACGCCGTCCGCAACACTCCGCAGGGAACCAGTTGCAGCACGAACTTCTTGCCGTTGATGATGACCGTGTGGCCGGCGTTGTGGCCGCCAGCGTAACGAGCTACAACGGAAAAGCTCTCGGAGAGAACGTCGACAATCTTGCCCTTGCCCTCGTCGCCCCACTGGGCGCCGACAATCACCGCGGTCTTGCCTCGTTTCAAATGCCAACTCCGTCACAGGGGTTCGCGGCCGCAGTAGCTGCGCCGCGTATGCACGAAAATGCGATGTAACGAAAACCCGGGGGTCGCACACTCTTGCCCGCGGCAATGCTTCGAAGGCTGACTTGGATGGAAGCGGAAAAGACGTGTACGAACTATCTTAGCGCGCCCACGCGGCGAATGGCAACGCTAGTGAGGCGCACTACTAGCGGCAATCGGACATTACGATCTAGAATTCTTTCACCAGAGTTCTCTCACCTGATCCTATGCCCAAGTTCGAGAAACACATTTTTATATGCGGCAATCAGCGCCCTCCAGGAAACCCTCGGGGATGCTGTGATCCCAGCGGCCAGGCAAAGCTGCAGAAACTCTTCAAGCAGAAACTGGCGGAACGCGGCCTCAAAGGCAAAGTGCGGGCCAATCAGTCGGGCTGCCTCGATCAATGCGAGCACGGCCCGAATCTCGTGGTTTATCCAGACGCCGTCTGGTACGGATACGTCACCGAGGCCGACGTCGATGAGATCATCGAATCTCACATTGTCGGCGGCCAGCCAGTCGAGCGTCTGCAACTAGCCGACAGCTGCCTGAACACAGCAACGTGCGAACACCGGAAGAGCAGTGGCCAGCGACTAGTGATCAGTGGCCAGTAAGATCAAGAGCTAAACCCCGCGCTGCAGGCAGCATAACTGGCCACTGAACACTGGCCACTGAACACTGTTCTTGGTAGGCGCGGCAGGGATCGAACCTGCAACCACCGGTTTAGAAAACCGGTGCTCTATCCAATTGAGCTACGCGCCCACAGCCTGATTCCATTCTAATTAGGACCGTATCCACGTCAACGCCCTTGCAGATTCATTGCAGAATAGCAGAAGGCGCGTCGCCCCCGGGAGGTTATGAAGTCCTTATGCCCGAATCATGTCATTCACAATCTATGAATACGGTGGAGTAGGTGTGTCGGTCTGGATGATCCTGCGGGTTAGCCTCGCTCGAACTTGGCGAGAACCGGAACAGCCGCGACGACAGGAAAGCGGGCTCGAACAGGAAGGCAGGATGAACACGAGGCAGAATGAATTTGACTCGGACCGGTGGTCAGCGAAGTCCGGCCTGCAACCCTACTGTTTGTTAGCAGCCTTGGCGGCCTGTATCTGAAATTGCGAAGGGTCGGAAGCCATAATGGTCGCCACTGTTCCCACCTGTGTGATCTTCCCGGTCACGCAGACCTGCTTTCCTTCGTAGGTGGCTTTGAGCTGGTCCGGCATCACGTTAGTCTTGGAGAACAGAACGGCATGAAACACCGGGTTGCTCTCAGGCTTGTCCAGATCCAGTGTGATCGGCCGGCCGCGATCTCCGACCCCGTACCTAGACATATGCTCACCCACTACTGTCCCGCAAACGGTTGCCGTCTGGCCAATGTGGTTCGCTGCGTCCGCGGGAGCTACCTGCGCTGTGGCCTTCGACTGACTGTAGGCCGGAGACAGCAGACCTGCCACGCACACCAGCACCGCAAGATTTTTCATCGGTCTCATGTTGCACCTCAACCCTAAGCTGGAGTCATAGAAACGGCGTGAACCGCGCTCGCCTGACAAGGCCTTGCGCGACGCGAACCGGCGGCGCATGACGGCGGTCCGGCACTTGTGGGAACCAAGGGACCCGCAAGTACCAGGACCGCCGCAAACGCTTCTATTTCGTCACCGTGGCGTCCTTCACTGACAGTGCCGCCGATTGTTTCGGAGCGGAAGGCGCAGTCAGTTCCTGTTGCACAGTCTCCTGCAGTTTCGCGTAGCTGATTGCGCCACTCAAGAAGTGGCCGTTGACAAAGAAGCTAGGCGTGCCCGTGATTCCGAGTTTCTGACCTTCGGCCAGATCCTTGTGGACCGCGTCTGCCTCCTCACCCGAATCCAGGCATTTGTCAAAGCGAGCCTGATCCAGGTTAAGGCTATGAGCCTCGGCCTTCAGCTCCAGCAACCCGAACTTCTTGTTGTCAAACAGAGCGTCGTGGAACTGCCAGAACTTTCCCTGAGCGCCCGCGCAGCGCGCGGCTTCTGAGGCTTTCTCGGCATTGGAATGCATCGGCAAGGGGAAGTCCTTGAAAACCACTGAGACCTTGTCTCCCAACTGCTCCTGAAGCTTGGCCAGCGCCGGATGCACCTTCTGGCAATAGGGACATTGATAGTCCGCGAACTCCACGATCTGCACCGGAGCGCTCGGCGATCCAATCCGCTCCGCGTTGGTGACATCGACTTTCGCACTGGGCTGGTTCAGCTCAATGACCACGCCAAGGTCGCTTCTCAGGGTGTTGACGTAGGCAGTGCGCCCTTTCTTCTCGCGGAGTTGCTTCACCGTATCGAGAATGTTGGTCCGCACCGCTTCATAGGGTTCTTCCGTATTCAAGCCTTCGTAATAAAACTTGAGCTGATCTTCGGTCGGCTCTTTAACCTCGACGGTCACATGACGCTTGAGCAACTCATCGACGGTTACGCCTTCCTTAGCCGCCTGGATTTCCAGCAATTCCTTATCAACCAGCTGGTCGAGGGCCTGACGTTCCGCTAGGTAATACTTGTATTGCGCCTGCAGAAGATTGGAGGCTTCCTTCTGATGAAGTTCCTCCGCTGTGATCTTATGGCCGCCTACTTCAGCGACCACCGTTTGGTCCTCCTGGCCGGCAGCAATCGGCTTGTTAGCCGCGAGCAGCGCGATAGCCAGTCCGAGCCCCATGAAAAAACGCGAATTTAACATTGGCGAATACTCCCCTCGGTTTTGAATTCTAGAATTGAAGTTCTGTTATGTGATTCGCTACCACTTGGACTCAGCGCTTCGGCAATCTTGCTTTCGGCGAGAGTCGCTACCCGATGGGGGAAGGAACAGGGCAGCTCAGGTGTGCGTATTCCAGTATCTCGTCCGCCTTCACACTATTGCAACCACCCAAGGCTTGGGCGAGGACGTCCTTCGCTCAAGCTAGTCTGATCGGGCCGACCAATCAATCGTCCGATTGTATTAATCCTTCTGGAAAAAAGCCACAACGATTTTCTGGCACCTTTCACGCCGGAGTCTTTCTCGTTAGAGTCTTTCTTCTCTGAAGTGAGTTCGCTCCAGGTGCCCGAAACAGCTGACCAGCTAGGTCGATCACTTCGACGGCTGTGCCTTCAGGGATGGCCTGGAGACTTGGCCCGTTACATCAGCCATCCGAACCGCCTCATAACCCTTGCGACGCGCTACGATGCGGTAGTCGAAATCCACGCTCGACTTCCCTCCCCGCAGCTCATGCACTTCGAAACCCTCGGGCGTCTCCTTGGCCACGTAAAGGCCTTCGCAGTCGCCTTTAGGCGTCACAAAAACGTGGTAGCTGACGTTCACATTTACCGTTTGAGCGTACGCAGGATCCAGAGCAACAGTTGCAACGCCTCCGACGAGTTTGCCGGAGCCGAAATCCTCGAACCAGTTCTCCGGAGCCTCGACTGCGTACAGTGCAGCCATGCGGCCATTGTTCAGCGGAACCGCGGCTGACTTTGTACCGGTACAAACCAAATTACCGCTGGCAAATACAGTGCAAGAGCTGCCGGAGGTACCCACGTTCGGTGCGGAGGCCGTGAACACGGTGGCTGTCGCCTGCGTCGTGTCGTCGGTGACCACCAGTCCTGTGGTCGAGGCGCTGGTCGTATCGGTGGACGTGATAGAAAGCGCCGTAGCGCCAACCGTTGCTACCGAAATGTTCTGAACGCCGACAAGACTGTTTCCGCCGCTCAGGTTCGCGAATGAAGTAGCCGCCTTTCCACCAAGAAGGCTCGCATTGAGATTGGGGACTTCAGTCGTAGAGGTCACAATCAGTGGCGCAGTACCGGTGGCGATTGAAGAGACCAATTGCTTTCCCGACACGCTACCGGTCGCGGTCACAGTACCGGTTGCGGTTACGTTTCCTGTGACGCTCTGATTTCCCGTGAAGGTGTTGGCAGCGGCCAGGCTCGGGAACGCAGTAGCAGCCTTCCCGCCCAGAAAGCTCGCGTTGAGATTGGTCACTTCGGTGGTTGAAGCCACAACCAGTGGCGCAGTGCCGGTGGCCACGGTCGAGACCAGCTGCTTTCCCGACACGTTACCAGTCGCGGTCACAGTACCGGTCGCGCTCACGTTGCCCGTGACGCTCTGATTTCCCGTGAAGGTGTTCGCGGCGGCCAGGCTCGGGAACGCAGTAGCAGCCTTCCCGCCTAGAAAGCTCGCGTTGAGATTGGCGACTACGGTGTTTGAAGTCACAACCAGTGGTGCAGTGCCGGCGGCCACTGTCGAGACCAGCTGACTTCCTGACACGGTGCCGGTCGCGGCGACGTTTCCCGTGACGCTCTGATTCCCCGTAAAGGTGTTGGCAGCGGCCAGGCGCGAATATCGCGCGTCAGTAGCTGCAGTGTTCAGGTTCACCGTAACGGTGCCGCTCGTGCCGCCCCCCGTCAAATCAGTGCCCGCCGTTACGCCTGTAATGGTGCCTACGTTGCCGAACGTCTGCCCCGGCGCGAACGTAATAATTCCAGTTCTCGCTACCGATAGGCCCGTCTCACTGATGTCGCCAGGGACGCCATAGAGCAAGTTCAATGACCCAAAGGTGTCGGTTGAGTCATTCCCGTGTGGTTCGGCCTGCCAGCGAAAGTCGTAACTAAATGGCCCCCCAATAGCGGTGTTATAGACGGAGGTCTGCAAATCGAGCGGGTTGGAATCAAAGCCCGCCGCAGTCGTAGCACTAGCCAGCGGAGGGACAACGTATCCTGCTGCTTGCATCGCGCCGCTGAAAGTCGCCGTGTTTCCTGTAATCCCACCGGTGAACTGGATAGAGCTTCCATTCTGCGTAATTGCCGAGCCCCCAATCGTACAAGCAGTCGAAGTAAATAGAGCTATGGAGTTGGGGGTGGCGGTGCCATTGCTCGCGACTGAGGTACAGGGCGTAACGGCCAGCGAAACCACTGACCGCGGGCTTTTTTGAGAAGCGGATTCCGCAGCGTTTGTTGCCACGGCCGCGCTGGAGCCGGCAAGAGCCACCGGCGCGAGCAGAAAGGCAGAAGCAGGTATTCCCCCCAATGTATCAGCGTCAGCCGCCTTCAGTGCGTACGGCACACCCACGAGCAGGATTCGCGGTTGTTCGCCCTCGCCCGGTATCTGGGGCTGCACGCCCAACCACCGCGCACGGCTCGAGGCGAAAACATCCAGAGGCAATCCTTCCGGCTGCGTAACACCCAGCAGCACCGTGTACTGCCCGGTTGCATTGAGTTGGACCATCTGTGTCTCTACCCAAAGCGGGCTTCCGTTTTCCTGGGTTTCGTAAAGCGCAAAGGTAACTGCCACGGACCCGGCCTCAGGATTTCCAGCGGCATCTCGCAGCGTCCCGCCGAGCCTTATGAGGTGAGGGACTTGCCCGGGTAGCTGCGATGAGGCTACCTCGCCACTTACGGGCACTGCCGTCCCAGCCTCCGGCTGCTGCGCCAGCAAACTAAGTCCGGAGAACGAAGCAAAGAACAACAAAAAGAACCAGCCACGCGTCGCCGTCATGTCGATACCTCCCCCGCACTGTGATCGCTATGTGATGCCGCCAGGCAACGCCTTCACCCTGATCCAGAGACATCTCACAAACTTCGCCAGCGATGGTTTAAAGGCTAGAACCAGCGCTCCGTCACCTCCAAGGCGTTAGACACACGTTCGCCGATAGCAGGCACACTCAGAGGTCACGACTGGAACTCGCCAATCCAAACAAAAGGCCGGGCACCGAGTTGCACTCGATGCCCGGCCAATTTCGGCTTCGCGCCGCGAACAATCAAGGCAGGCGTTTACGGCAGTCCTGTCTCTCCGCGGCGTTCAACCTGGTTAACGTTCCTTGGCCGCGCAACTACGGTTCAACCAGCTTAGTCGCCCTGGTCATAGCAAGAGCAGACGCCCGTGCCGGTGCCCAGTGACTCTACGAAGCTGCAAGTTTCCTGCAGGTTGAAGCTCAGCTCGGTGCTGGAAAGAGACGAATCGGTCAGAGTCGTCTCGGTCAGGGCGTACCCGGCTCCGATTCTCTGAACGTGAGTGAGCCAGCCCTTAATTCCATTCTGCGTAGTAAAAGCAGTGGGATTGCAGACTCCGCCTGATGGAACCAGACTCGAAACTTCCTTGATGATGCCCCGAGTGGGCTTGATACCTTCATCGAGGATGTTGGTGAGAAGGCTTGTGCTGACCGTCAGGTCAAGGTAACCATTGGCCGTGATCTGGCAGCTGCAGCACTCTTGCATTTCTTCGGCGTTGTTGAACACATAGATGTTCGCGCACAGGTTTGCACCCGATGCGTCGCCGTCGTTGGCAAGCCGCAAGTGAGCCGCCGGCGCGCCTGCAACGGCATTCGTAAAGTAGCCCACGTCGTAAACGTTATCCTGAGCCGCAGCAGTGCCCACTCCGAGCAGAGCAACGGACAGGAACAGCAGTGTACAAGCAAGTTTCTTCATGCGAATTCCTCCTGAAAGTCGCGCCCAAGGCCGGGGGAGGAGGAATCAGCTTAGGGTCGCGCTCTTGGCACTCTATCCGCTTGCACAATCTTTACAAGTACCCACGTGGCTTAGTCAGATATGTTAAGCCTCACAACCTACTCCACTTGGGTTAGTTCTATCTGGAATTTCCGCGAAAACCGACCTTCGGAAAAACGGTCCTTCACGAAAACAGTTCTGCATTGCAAGTAGCTTCGCGCATGCACCCCAGGTCAGGGCTGCTGCGGTGCTTGCTGCGGTGCTTGCTGTGGTGGCTCCTGCGGTGCCTGCTGAGCTGGCGGAGGATTTTTGATTCGCTGCAGGATTTTTTCCCGTATCTTGTCAATCATTTCCTGACGCTGAGCATCATCGATTGGCTTCTCGGTCGGCGCTGGCGGTGGCGCGGCGTCGGATGTTTCCTCAGGAGTCGCGGGGACAACCGGTGGTGCTACGGACGCCACCGCCGGCTCGCTCGGCGCGGGTTCTGCCTTCGTCAGAATCATGCGCTGCAACTTGTTCGGATTACCCGGCGAATCCATCAAGACATAATTAAAGTGGGCTCCATTGAGAAGAGTTCCCACCACATCGCGGACTGGGCCGGGACCGACACTCACCACAACCCGTTCATCGACACTGCCGGGAGGAAACTCAATCACGGCACCCGTCTGCAAACTCAGCGCGCGCAACACGTCGCCAAGAGTTGAATTCATCGCCTTGATTGTCAACTGGCCATTGCTGTAGATGACCTTCGGCGCATTCAGGGAAGATTTTTCGGGGCTGCTCAACTGGGATCCGGACCTTGTTTGAGTCGCGGCGCTTTGGGCAGATGCAGTTAGCCCCAGCGACAATCCCAAGGCTAAGAGAGGCAAGTTAGACCTTCCCATAAGGACTCCAATGCATCACAACTCGACAACCTGTCGTTTTAGTGCACTACTGCCATCCGCGCCAATTAGACGTCGGACTTACTTAGGGGAGGTTTCAACTCGCAACTTGCAATCGGGGGAGTTCGCTTCGTCCGGATTCGAAGGATCACACTTGGTCATCTTCGCCCGGTCTGTCATTTTCGGTCGCTCACACACCAGCGCCGACTCGGAGGCAGAATCCTGGTTATGGTCGCCGGACAACCGGAGCCGATATTTCATCGTGTCCGGGTTGGACTGGTTTTCAGAATCGGGTGATGCCGCGTCCGCACTGTTCTCCGATGGCGTTTGGACAGCGGTCCCGACGCAGGTCGTAGAATTGTCCTTGGGGACAGAAACAGAAGAAGATGAGTCCAGATGGTCTGCCGCTTTGTCCTTCTTAGCCGGCGCAGTTGCGTGCGTCACAGTTCCACTTTTGGAGTCGTCGTTTCCGGCCCAAGCCTGCGGCGTGAGATTAAAGTGAAGAAGGACAGCCAGAGCAAGCCCAATTGCGGCCCTCTTTGCAACTCTCTTTATAAGACAAACGCCGGTGGGCACTTGCATACTCATAGAACTTCTTCTCACAAGAATACTAACTAAAGTGCGTCCGACCTTAAGCACTCTTCGCCAGTTGCGTAGTAGATCACTTCGGGCAGGATCCCGCAATACCGCGCTCGTGCTAGTCGCTAAGTTTAGCTGCAAAGAACTACTCCTTTTGTGCTAATCGAGCAGATAATTCGTGAGAACGCTGAATTTTATTGCCATTTTGAGACATTCTTGCTAAAGTGAGCCTCCATGATGGTTGTGGTTCCCTGTTTCGAGGCATCATGGAGCATTAGTTAGCTTAGGGAACTGCTTCCAGTTTTGTGTTGCGCACGCTCTTAGAACCCCTGTCCTCCCCCCTTCGCGCGCAACGTCACTTACCGAACGTGTAATCAGCTTCGTGCTGCCGTTGAGCGATTCCACAGCCTTGTTGTGGGTTGGGGGAAACAGGCGTCCTGAAGTTTGATTGAACGTTTGATTCGATTGACGCATCGTTGTTCCAAGCACCTGAAGTTTGCACATGGGCCGAACCCTGGGAGTACGTCGCGATAGGTCGCGAAAAGTTGGGATGGAGGAGTAGATCATGGCGATCGGCACATCGGATTCGGGTTGGCTGTTTCTGGATCCAGCTTTGAATCCTGTGGCGTGCAATACACAAGCCGTCCAAATCCTTGCCTTCCCCAATGTTCCGGAGAGGATCAAGCGGCTTAACGTGTTCCTGACCGACAAAGTCCAGTCTCTTGTCGATCAACAATCCCGGGAGTCTCTGAATTTCGTAAAGGAATTCAAGTCCGGCAAACGGCGTTATCACTGCCGCGGTTTTCGCCTCGAAAACCATGGCGACGGCGTCCGCTTATCGGTTGCCGTCCTGCTTGAAAGGCATTCCTCCGGTGCTGGGGCATTATCCGAGATGTCAAAGCATTTTGATCTCACTGAGCGTGAGCGGGAAACCGTGGAACTGCTGCTCCAGGGGCTGACCAGCAAGGAAATTGCCGCTCGCATGAACATCAGTCCCAATACAGTAAAAGCTTTTCTCCGGCTGGTGATGGTGAAAATGGGAGTGTCCACACGCTCGGGAATTGTAGGACGGATTATTAGACCGTAGCTTCAGCAGAATTAGCCGGAGCCGGGTTAGCCGAGCCGGGCTAACCTTCATGACTACTTCTTTTAATCACTTTACGTTCCTCCACTATCGCGTAATTATGGTACCCAGTGAAAAGCGATGTGGAGTCCGACCGCAGGCAGTATCCGCGATTTCCCTACGTCCTGGATATTCTCGCTCACGATTGCCCTCCTCTAAATCACAGCGGCCCGCCCAGACCATCGGTCCTCGGCCGCGTGCAGAATGTCAGCCAGGGCGGAATCTGCGTCTTAAGTCAAAAACTGATTCCTCGATCTGCTCTTCTGCGCTGCGAAGTCGGGGTGTCGGAAGTACCGGTCGCGATCCCCACTCTCCTCCAGGTCTGCTGGTCAAGAAAGCAGAACGTTGAGGCCGCGAGCTATCTCACTGGTCTTAAGTTCCTGCTCTGATTGCCTCCCCACCATAACAATGATTCCATCTAACTACTGCTAGAACGCTAACCCATTTGGACTAAATCCATAGGAGAATTGTAAAGTTTTCCACTGGCGCTAAGCTGTTACCCCATAAACACCAGCCGACCCCCCTCCCCAGCCGGCAACTCAGGAGCACCCTCATCATGTCGTCTCAGACTGCCTCAGAACTACGTGGGATGTTGAAATCTGCCTTGGCGATTTCTCTTGCTTCGCTGACCATTGCACTGTGGGGCTGCGGAAGCGGTTCGCAGGCAAGTCAGCCGCAAGCAGCTCAACCCCAGGTCAAGAGCTTGACCTCGATTTCGATCACTCCTGCGAATCCGGTCGTTACTGTTGGCCAGAGCCAGCAACTGACGGTAACGGGAAACTACAGCGACGGCACCACGCAGAACTTGACCAGCTCCGTGACCTGGAGTGTGTCGCCCTCGAGCGTGGCGAAGGTGAACAGCGCGGGCATGGCGCAAGCGCAAGCCACCGGCACAGCCACCCTCACGGCAACCTCTGGCTCGGTCAGCGGGAACGACAAGCTCACGGTTTCTGCGGCTACACTGGTTTCCATCGCTATCGCCCCATCCAATCCCACCGTGCCCAAGGGCGAAACACAGCAACTGACGGCGACTGGAACTTTCAGTGACGGCAGCACGCAGAACCTCACAAATTCGGTAGCTTGGAATGCAACCACTACCAGCGTGGCCACGGTGAATAACACCGGTCTCGTAAACGCTCAGGCCATGGGCAACACAACCGTTACAGCCGTGGCCGGTTCGATCAATGGAACCGATTCAGTGACCGTAGCTGCTCCAGTTGTGGTTTCGATTCTCGTGACCCCGTTGAACGCCGCCATCGGGACGGGCTTCACGCAACAATTCGATGCTGTCGGCACATTTAGTGATGGCAGCGCCGCGGACATCACCGCAAGCGCCACATGGAGTACTGCCGTGCCCACCGTGGCGACGATCAACCCATCGGCTCTGGCGACGGCCCTAGCACTCGGCACCACTGCGGTCTCAGCCAGTTCCGGATCCGTAGCTGGCTCCGCTAACCTCACCGTAGAAACGATAGCCGGCCTCAACTACTTCACCAATGCCCATACTGCCGGGGTCACCAGCGCCACCGTAAACATTAGCAACCCCAATGTTACGGGCACTTCCCTATGCGCGATGTTCTATGTCTTCGACACAAACGAAGAAATGAACGAGTGCTGCGGCTGTTCGGTATCGCCTGACGATCTCCGTACCCTCTTGATCGACACTGACCTCACGGGCAATCCCCTTGCCGGCGCAACCCTCACCCGCGGAGTCATCGAACTCGTGCCGGCCGACATCACGAGTAATCCTACGTGCAATCCAACTTCAATCACTCCCGTAGGTGAACTCGCTGCCTGGTCCACGCACGTGCAGATCGCGACGCCTGGCACGTACGTTCAGACCGAGACCACTTTCGATCCTGCCCTCCTCAACAGCACTACCCAATCCAGCTTGCAGACCACGTGTTCCTTCGTCCAGTCGCTCGGTAGCGGCGGCGGCGTCTGCACCTGCGGCACCGGAGACTGAGGCACCGGGGATTGAGGCACTCCGGTCGTTTCGTGGGAAGGGGCGAACTGAGGAAGGGTTGAACTGGGCTAAAGCAAGAGGACGCACCGGAAGGTGCGTCCTCATAACTGATCATCGATTCTCTTGCGGATTATCCGGCACGATACTCGGTGGTTGAAGCGGGCAGTTCTTGAACTTGACCTTGAACTTGCCTTGGCTGCCGGCGCCTTCTCGAACGCGGCGCAGCGCTCGACTCTGCCTTTTTCATCGTGGCCTTCTTGATCGTGGCCTTTTTCGCCGTGGCTTGGTTCATCTTGGGCCGGGTGGTCGCGGCATCGTTCGTCGTGAGAGCCAGAGTCTGCGGTTCTGGAACCAGCATCGGTTGCGACAGAGCTGGTTTTTGCATCCGTACCTGCGTCCAACGGTTCAGAATCTTGTGAGCGCGCAGCATGACAATGTTGTAAGCACTGTGAATTGCCTCACGAACCTTCATCAGACGTGACTGCTGAATCGTAGGAACCTTTACGGAAGATCTATACTTTTCGATCCAGGCATCTTCCGTATTCTCCGCAACGTTCTCCCCGCAAATCTGATCCATTTCCATCACCGAATCTCCGAATCAACTGCGCACTTATTTGTATGCCTTATACACCCTCGCAGCGCGCAGAGGAACCACTCCGAAGGAACTACTCCAGGAGTTGAGCAACCTAAATACGTCCGCAATTGTCATCCTGAGCGCAGCCGTTCTTCAGGCGTAGCGAAGGATCTCCCTCTCCACCGGCCCATCGCGTAAGCCAAGCCACCGCCGGAGATGAACCAGATAGGCCGCCGCCACCCAGTGGAGTATCATGCGTTCTCGCATTGACCTCCGCTGCTCCATCCCGGCTGGCCTACATCGATTGGATGCGAGGCCTGGCCTGCCTCCTGATGTTCCAGACCCATTGTTACGACGCCTGGCTCAGCCCGAGCGCGCGCCAGAGCAGGTTCTTCATGTACTCGCAACTCGGCGGAACCTTCCCGGCTCCACTATTTTTGTTCCTGGCCGGTATTTCGTTCGCCTTGGTGACCGAGAAGCTGTGGAAGAAGAATCTGCAGCCGACGCAAATTGCCCGCACCACCATCCGCCGCGGCGCGGAGATCTTTGCCTTTGGCCTGCTCTTTCGCCTGCAGGAATATTTGATCGCCTGGGGATGGGCGCCGCTCAGCGACCTGCTACGCGTCGACATCCTAAACACCATCGGCCTCTCCATGATCCTGATGGGCGTCCTCTGCTGGTTTGTGTTGTCCGTTACTCGCGGGGCGCCAGCCAGGCTCCCACTTGTGATTGCCTCTGCCGGCACTGCGGCCTTGATTTCCCTCCTCACACCACCCCTGTGGACCACATGGCGCCCCGACTGGCTGCCCTGGCCGCTGGAGTCCTACATCAACGGCGTCCACAATCTCGGCACACCCCAGGCTTGGATCTTCCCGATTTTTCCCTGGGCCGCCTTCGCCTTCGCCGGCCTGGCTACCGGATTTATTCTGCAAAGCGAATGGGCGCGCAAGCACGAAACTCCGATCTTTCTATTGGCCGGCGCCACCGGCTTGGTATTCGTCTCAGCCGCTCGTTGGCTCGATGCCCAGCCGCGTCAGCTCTATGCCGTCTATGACTACTGGCACACCAGCCCGAACTTCTTTCTCATTCGCCTAGGCATGCTGCTGGCGATTCTGACGGCAAGCTACGCCTGGTGCCGCTGGGTCATCGGAAAATGGACCATCGGGAACTGGGGTCCTGCACGCTGGAGTTTCAGCCCTCTAATTCAACTAGGCCAGGCTTCCCTGCTGGTGTACTGGGTGCACATCGAATTGGTATACGGACGCTTCTCCATCCTGCACAAACACGTCCAAAGCATCCGCACGGCGTCCTTGGGATTGCTGGCAATCTTCCTCAGCATGCTTCTGCTCGCCTTCCTGCGCACAAGACTAAAAGGCCACGGCAACGAAATGCTAGCCCGCTTTCGCAGTCCAGCCCGCGCCAATTGAACGTGTGGCGCGGGCACTCTTGCCCGCGAAATCTAACCACAAGCAAACCCTGTCAACCCGAGCAAGCCCCTGACGTCTCGAGACAACCTCCCCTGTCATCCCGGGCGAAGCGAGGGATCTTGGGTCTCGCCTGCACCATCACCATCCCGGCCGAAAGCAACCACCAGCACTGACACAACTCGTAAGAAATGCATCCACGAACCACAGCCCTACCGGAACTGCTTAGCGAACTCCACCACCTCGCGCTCCGCCCAGCGCCCATCGTAATCACCCTCGCCCGCGCCCACGAAGGCGCAATGCCCGCCATCCTCAGTCTCAACGTAAGTAATGTTGGGATTAGCTAGCAACGCCTGACGCGTTCCCTGCAAAATCCGAACGAAAGGATCGTTAGCCGCATGAATCACAAGCGCAGGACGCGCGATGCGGCTGACCACGCTGGCAGCGGCAGCTCGGTCGTAATAGTCATCCGCGCCGGTGAACCCGCAATAGTAAGCAGTCACGCGGTCATCAAACCCTCGCAAAGTCTTAACTCCGCGCAGACGCGAAGCATCAAAGTCGCCGGGAAACAAACGCACCTTGCGCCGAAAGCGCCGGAACAATTGCAACAGAAAGTAATATTCGTAAATCCGATTGCCGGGTTCATGCAGAGCGTCCGCTCCAGCCGCCAGATTCACCGCAGGACAAACCGCCGCCACTCCCCGGAACTCCGCCGGAGCCGCGCTTCCCCACTCCCCCGCCAGCTTCAGAACCAGATTGCCTCCCATGGAAAAACCAATCAGCACGAACCCTGTAATTCCGTCCTGCTCGACAAGGTTGCGCGCGACCGCGGCAACATCGGCCGAACGGCCGGAGTTGTAGAGCGTGGCCGCGGAATGGTCCATGCCTCCGCAGTTGCGCTGGTTCATGCGCACCACGTTCATGCCCGCGGCCAAACCGTTCCGCGCGATTCCCAGCATGTATTGCGATTCGCTCGACCCTTCCAATCCATGCACCACGATCAGCGTCAGCGCATTCCGGTCTTTCTGCCAGTGACAATGGCACAGCACCGGAATGCCCGGCTCCACCTCGATCAGGCGCTCTTCCGCGGGGGGCAAATCGATTCGGCGGGGAAGAAAGAAGGCAGCGAGGGTTTGCACATGCCCGCCACGCAGCCAGGGATGCGGCCGGAAGGCCGTCGGCACGAACGCGGGCGGTTTGGTTGTCATCCTGAGCAAGCGTTCTTTGCGCGGCGAAGGATCCATGCGAGCCGCGCGTCTCCACGGAGCCTGCCCCGAGAGAGGCGCAAGCGACCGAAGGGTGCGTTTGGCTTGCTTCCTTACAAAACGGCGCATCACCATCCGCAAGTTTGCGAAGTTCCCGCAAATTGATTCTAATAGGAGCAGCCATCCGCGGGAGCGATCCTCATGCCGATTTTTGAATACATCTGCCAGCAATGCCAGCACGAGTTTGAATCTCTGGTCTTCGGCCGCGACAAAGCCAGGTGCCCCAAATGTCAAAGCCAGAAGCTAAGCCCGCAGCTTAGTGTCTTCGCCGTGTCCGCGAAAAGCTCCGCGAGCGCATCGGCGGGAGCAGGCGCATGCGGCTCCTGCGGCGATCCTCGCGGCGCGGGCGCATGCTCGCTCGGCGACCTCGACTAATTCTGGTTCTCTAACTTGGTCCTGTAGCAACCCAAACTTTCGGCACCCTCTTGCCGGTGACTGCGGTTACCTATGTTTCCCCGTCCACCCCGCCTACCATGCCTACACTCCCCGAAAATCCAAAGGAGCATCGCATGGATCGACGCAAGCAATCGCGCGTCTTCGTTGATCTTCCCGTCCAGATCTGTGGCATGGACGCATACTCCCGGCCCTTTTCTCAGCCGGCCAGCCTGCGCACCATCAGCGGACGCGGAGCCACCCTCCAGTGTGTCGACGCTCAACTGAAACCGGGAGAAGCAGTCGACATTCTTTACGAAGGGACGAGAGCTCAATTCCGCATCGTGTGGTGCGGCAAGCCCGGAACCGAAATGGCTGGCGAAGTCGGAGTCGAAAACCTTTCCGCCGGCACGATGTTCTGGGATATCGATGTGTTGCGCTGTGCCGCCTCGGTAGGCCAAGGGTAGCGGAAGAGGGAGGGCGGAGAGGGCTGAAACCCGCGTTGCGCGGGCCATTTGCAGCATACGGCCGCAGCCCGGCGAACGCAAGCAGAATGCGGAGTGCCGCACTCATTTCTTCCTCGCGTCGCAGTGACCTTCACACTTACCGCACCTGATTCGCGCAAAAGCAGCAACTTCTTGTCATCCTGTCGACTCCCGCAATGCCGGCGGAAACAACTCCGCATCCTCCACGATCTTCCCGCCAAAATTAGCTCAAGCCTCAATCCCAGGTTGTAAACTCACCAGAGATGCGAGTAAAGATTCTCGGTTCCGCGGCCGGAGGCGCGTTTCCGCAATGGAATTGCGCCTGCACAAATTGTCGCGCCCTGCGGGCCGGCACATTCCAAGGAAAGCCGCGCAGCCAGACCCAGGTTGCGATCACAGAAGACGGCCGCTCGTGGTTTCTTCTCGGTGCGTCTCCGGACCTGCGAGCTCAAATCGAATCTACGCCCGAGTTGCATCCCCGCGACGGCTTGCGCCAATCGCCCATCGCAGGCGTCGTGCTGGCCAATGCCGATCTCGACCACGTCCTCGGCCTGCTTCTCCTGCGCGAACTTCAGCCGCTGCGCGTTCACGCCACTGCATCCGTTCGCCGCATTCTCCGCGAAGACAACTCCATGTTCGGCATGCTGCAACGCATCCCGAATCAAACAGCCTGGACCGACTTTGCATCCCCGACTCCATTCCCCCTGTGCAACGCCGCAGGCGAAGACTCCGGCCTCCGCTGCCGGGCGTTGTCTCTAGGGACGCACTATCCCGCCTACGTCGCGACAGACCGACGGTCTCAACTCGATCCCGGAGAAGCATCCCTGGGTTTCATCATTCATTCGCACCGCAGCGATTCTCCTTCACGCCCGCGCCTCGCCTATATGCCAGCCGTCCCCGAACTGGACAACGCACTCCTCCAACAACTCGACTCCTGCGACCTCCTGCTATTCGACGGCACGTTCTGGAGCGACGACGAACTGATTCGCATACAGGGCAGCGGACAAACCGCGCGCCAGATGGGCCACATCCCGGTCGAGGATGTGCTGACAAAGTTGGCGGGCATCCGCCGCCCGCGTAAAATATTTCTGCACATCAACAACACCAATCCCATGCTGGACGAGGCGAGTCCCGAACACCGCCAGGTGCGGGACGCAGGCTGGGAAATCGCGGAGGATGGATGGCAGTTCGACCTGTAGAAACCGAAACCACGACCTCCCGCCCGCTTTCGCTCGAGGAGTTACGCGCGCAACTGCAGGCCACGGGCGAGGAGCGCTATCATCACCAGCATCCTTTCCATTTGTTGATGCACGAAGGCAAACTCACCCGCGGACAACTCCAGGCCTGGGCGCTGAACCGCTACTACTATCAAAGCATCATCCCGATTAAAGATTCCATCATCCTCTCCCGCGGCCCCGATCCCGTCTTCCGCCGCGCCTGGCGCAAGCGAGTCGTCGACCACGATGGCGACGCCACCAGCGAAGGTGGCATCAAGCGCTGGCTAAAGCTAGCCGAGGCCACCGGTCTCAATCCCGAACAGGTCCGCGCCGGCAAAGGCATTCTTCCCGCGACGCGCTTCGCGGTTAATGAATACGTGAATATTGTTCGCAGCCGTTCCTTGCTGGAAGCGGTCGCTTCCTCCCTGACAGAACTGTTCTCCACCAAGCTGATCACGTTGCGAGTGGAAAAGTTGCGCCAGCACTATCCCTGGCTCGCGGGAGGTCTGGATTATTTCGAAGCCAGACTTTATCAGGCGCCCGAAGATTCGCAATTCGCCCTGAACTACGTGTACGACACCGCGAAGACGCGCGCCGAGCAGGAACTGGCAATCCAGGCCCTGCGCGACAAGTGCGACATTCTCTGGGCGCAGCTCGACGCGCTCTACTTCGCCTACGTGCAGCCAGCCTGGCCCCCGCCCGGCGCATTCCGCATCGAGGGCGCTTAGCATGACACTAACTCTTGTCATTCCGACCGGAGCGCAGCGAAGCGGAGGAACCTGCTGTCGCTTGCAGCACCCCCGCGCCTCGCGCTCCACCGCACCGACTAAAGTGGAAGAGCGGTGCTTCAGCACCGGGGAAGAGCGGCGCTTCAGCGCCGCGTAAGCTGTGCAATGATGACGGGCTTCAGCCCCTGAGGTACTCAATGAAAATGCCAGAACGCGCGCCCCGAGCTATTCGACGAACGCCCGAGACAGGACGCCAGCATGCCGCCTGAAGACTCCGCCCAGCCCCGCTTGGCCACCGGTTGCCGCTGGGGCGGCACCGAACAAGACCGCATGATCCTGTTTCCTGAAGGCGCCATTAAGTTGCAAGGCACCGGACGCCAGGTGCTGGAGCGCTGCGACGGCCACCGCACCTTCGGCGCGATCATCGCAGAACTACAAGCCCAGTTCGCCGACGCCGATCCCGCCAAGATTCGCGCCGACATCAGTCAATTCCTGGAACAACTAAAGCACAAGCGGATCGTAGACTATTAGCGGGACCAGCACTGAATCCACAACCCACTGTGACATCCAACCTTGCCTTCCACTCAAACTCAAGTCATCATGGTCAAGGCGGAGGTGGTAGGCTCGAGTGATGTGCGGAAACCCGTAAATCGTTTGCTGTCTAGATTTTGATATCTAAATCCTTTGCCATCAGGATTTTGACACGCACGATTTGCGAAACCCTCACTGGACAAGGCTTTCAGCGGTATGGGGGGGAGGGGGGTACCCAACCGATAAGACCTCCAGGAGCCAGATTGAGGACCCCGAGCAAGCCCGATTCGTCCCGCTACTAAAATTATTTCAACGACAAATCCACAGGAACCTTCCAGCAGCACTGATGATTCCCAACCCGCTAGCCCTCATCGCCGAGATCACCCACCGCTGCCCGCTCCATTGCGTCTACTGTTCCAATCCGCTGGAGCTGGCCGCCGCAAGCTCAGAGCTTTCCACCAAGGAATGGATCAGCGTTTTCCAGCAGGCAGGCAAGCTCGGAATGCTTCACGCGCACTTCACCGGAGGCGAACCGCTGGCTCGTCCCGATCTCACGGAGCTCATCGCGGGTGCGCGAGCCGCGGGCCTTTACACTAACCTCATCACCTCCGGCCTCGGACTTGCCGAAGCACGGCTGCAAGCCCTGGTCGCGGCCGGACTCGATCACATCCAGCTAAGTTTTCAGGATTCTCGCGAGGATGCAGCCAATTGGATCGCCGGAGCCAAAGCGCACGCCCACAAGATTGAATTGTCGCGCATCATCCGCCGCCACAAGATTGCCTTCACCGTAAACCTTGTGATCCACCGCCAGAATATCGACCATCTCGAAGCCATGATCTCTTTCATCGAGCAGCTGGCGCCCGAGCGCATGGAAATTGCCCACACGCAGTATTATGGCTGGGCCTTGCGGAACCGGGCCGCGCTGCTGCCCACGCGCGCGCAGCTTGATAGAGCCGTGGCCACCGTGGCCGCCGCCGAAAAACGCCTCGCCGGACGCATCCGCGTCGATTCCGTAGTCCCTGATTACTACGCGCGCTTTCCCAAGGCATGCATGGGCGGATGGGGTCGTAGATTGATGCTCATCAATCCCGCCGGAAAGGCGCTTCCCTGCCATGCCGCGGAAGTCATCCCCGGCCTGGCGTTTGAGAATGTTCGCGAGCAGACGCTGGACTTTATCTGGCGAGAGTCTTCCTCGTTCCAGCGCTTTCGCGGCGAAGAATGGATGCCGGAACCCTGCCGCAGTTGTGACCAGCGCGCCGAAGATTTCGGCGGATGCCGCTGCCAGGCCCTGCTGCTCACCGGCAACGCGGCCGCAACCGACCCTGCCTGTTCCCTGGCGCCGGCCCACCACATCGTCGAAGCAGCGTTGGCCGAAGCCAATTCCAGCGCTGCGGTTTCAGCGCCCGTTGCCGCCGCATCATTCGTGCAGTTGCAGCAGCGCGCTGCAAGCCTCTGGAGTTATCGTGCCAATCCTGACTAACCCGCCAACCCTACCAGCGCAGCCCGATCGTGATTGGGCGAAAATCGGTCGTGATGTTACTGGCCGTTCCGTGCATGAGGCGGTATTCCGCGTAGATTTCAACGCCGCTGGGCATCTTGCGCGCCACCCCTCCCGCAAAGTCGTAACCCCATTGATTCAGGCTGGAATCGACGAAGTTGCCGCTGAGTGGAATGAAGGCAT
>Ga0209380_10000476_pt1 | contig 28319 bp, 25 predicted proteins | sample HubBroMetageWFT6_FD_188347 | JGI IMG/M metagenome (GOLD analysis project Ga0209380, IMG submission 188347) | Warmed and freeze-thawed soil microbial communities from the Hubbard Brook experimental Forest, New Hampshire - Hubbard Brook CCASE Soil... | ecosystem: Environmental > Terrestrial >... | reverse complement strand
TGAGGATGTGGGAGAACCGCTGCAAGATCGCCATTAGTGGCGTCGGCTATTCCAAGGTCTCGCGCCTCGCCGATACGCCGCTCGCCGCCCACGCGCTGACCGCCGTGAAGGAGGCCGTGGCGGATTCCGGGCTACAGATGTCCGACATCGACGGCCTCGCCACCTATCCGGAACTCCCGGCTACCGGCCATGCCGAAATCGACGGCATCTCCATCGTCTCGGTCAACTGCATGATGGCGATGCTCAAGCTGCCAAGCCTCACCTGGCACATCCAGGTCGGCACCACCAATATCGGCGGCGCGATGCAGCAGGCGGTCAACGCGCTGCTCGCCGGCGTGTGCAAATACGCGGTCGTCTGGCGGGCGATGCACAACCCGCGCGGCACCTACCAGAACCTGCCGAGCGGCATGGCGGCCGGCGCGACGCAATTCACCGCACCCTACGGCTTTGGCGGCCCGGGGCAGGGCATGGCGGTCGCCTATACGAGATGGCTCGAGCGCAACAACCAGAACCGCGAGAAGATGGCGACCCTGGCGGTGACCCAGCGCCGCCACACCCAGCACAACCCGCACGCCTATTTCTACGGCACCGAGCTGACGCGCGAGGATTATCTCGCCTCGCGCATGGTGGCCTATCCGTTCTGCCTGTTCGATTGCGACATCCCGGTGCAGGGCGCGGTCGCCATCGTCTTGACCACAGCCGACCGGGCGCGCGACCTGAAGCCGAAACCAGCCTACCTCGCCGGCTACGGTCAGCGGCTGCATTTCGAGGTGGCCGGCCGCATCGGCAGCCTCAGCAGCTACATGGCGGGCGGCAGCAGCTCGGCGAAATTGACCTGGGAGCGCTCCGGCTTCACCCCCAAGGATGTCGACGTGGCGCAGATCTACGACGGCTTCTCGGCCTCGGTGATCTACGGCCTCGAAAGCTACCGCTTCTGCCAGGAAGGCGAGGCCCTCGACTTCATCCAGGACGGCCGCATCGAATTGGACGGCGACTTGCCGCTCAACACCTTTGGCGGCAGCCTCGGCACCGGCCGCATCCACGGCCTCTGGCACATCATCGAGGGCGCCCTGCAGGCCTCCGGCCGCGCCGGATCGCGCCAGGTCAAGGACGCCAACGTGTCCTTCGTCGGCGCCAGCGCCCCGATCGTCACCGGCACCACCTTCATCTTCGTCGGCGAGCCGTATTGAGCCGCTTTCGCCTCAGGATGCGAGCGGATCAGCGGAAACACCCGCCGGGCCAGTGCGGCGCGCCAGCCGCCGAGGTGCTCCCGGCTCACCGGCAATCCTGCCGCCGTCCGGCAGGATTGCGTTCGTAGACGTGTACATAATCGATTTCCATGACCGACGGATTGGGGGTGCGATCGATCGGCCAGCCCGAACCGAGGGCGAGGCTGACCAGCACCATAAATGGCTTGGTTAATTCCGCCGGGGTCGCGACGCGCCAGGTCTCGCGGCGGTCGAGATAGAAGATGACCCAATCTGGCTCGACATCGACGCCGTAGGTGTGAAAATCGCGGTCGAGGGCGCCGTTGATGACCGGTGTCACATGGTCGGACACCTGATTGTTACCCGCGCCCGAATTGTCCCAGATGTGCACGCTCGAGTGAAAGCCCTCGGGAAATTGCCCGTAATATTCGAGGACGTCGATTTCGACTCCGGGGTCTTTGACGTCGCGTGGCTGATTGGCGTTGAGCCAAAAACCCGGCCATACCCCCGGACCGTTTGGCAACTTGGCGCGCGCTTCGAAATACCCGTAGCGTTGGGCAAAGCCGGTGCCGTCCGGGTGCGCCGAGGCGAGCAGACCGGAGCGCCATTTGTCGTCGGCTTCTTTGCGCGCCTCGATCCGCAGGATGCCGTTGCGCAGGCTGAACGGAAAATCCGGCTGCGGATCGGTGAAGGCCGCATCGCCGAAATCGCCGCCCCAGGGGGTATGCGCGAACCAGCGCTGGTGATCCTCCGGGTGACCGGAAACACTCAACGATTTGAAGTCTTCGAGAAAGGTCGAGCGAAATGCGCACAGATCAAGCGTCGTCCCTTCCGACGAGGGCTGCGGCTGGGCGGAGCGGACAAGAAACGCCAGCCCGATCGCGGCGAGCGACAGTATGGCGCCAGGGCGCCACAGTCCCGGCCGGCGGCTGCTTCGAGGTCTAGGCCGGCGCCGCGATGAGCCAGGAACCGTGCGGCTTGTGCGCGTCCGTTGGCGAGGCAAGCATTGACGACTAGTCGCGCCGGTTGGCTTGCAGTTGCCGGGACATCGAGGATGGCTCCGTGATTGATGAGAACCTCGAGGAGCGCATCTTGTACGCCAGCGCGCTCGGGATGGAGGCTCGTGGCCACAAGTTCTAACGTTGTGGATCGGCCATATATTTCAGCGGACGCGTTGACGGCGGCGCCGGACTGGAGAAGTAACTCTGCAATCTGCAGAATGTTTTTGGGAGTTTTCTGGCGATAGCCCTCCACGCCATTGGCCGAGACGTAATGCAGAAGAGTGCCTTGGGTGCGGCGCGTGGAGCGGGCGCGAATCAGATCGGGATGTTCCCGCAACAATCGTCCCAACGTGGCGAGGTCACCGGCGACGATGGCGTCCGCCGCAAGCTCAAAGTTGTTGATCGGGAAATTCGTTCCAGTGATGGCAGCAAGATGGCTCGCGAGTTTCGGCCAGCTCTCGAAGCCCTGGGCCCGAGCGATGACGAATTGGGCGGCAGAGAGAGTGCATGTCTCGGATAGTTGTTGGCGCGCGAATGCCGCGAGACGATTGGTCCAATCATCGATGTCGACGGGGAGGTCGGGAGTGATCTTGAGGTCCGACAGGCGGACGAGGGAATCGATCCAGTTGGCGCACCAGGCGCGGATCGCGGTCGGATCGGAACAACGTCCGGCCTTCAGCAGGTCTTTGGCGCGTTTCTTGTAATGGTCGAGGCTGGGGCGCGGCGGGAGAGGGAGAGCGTCCTGCGGATTGGGGAACATACGAAGCTCCTTTCACAGCTGCCTGGAGTCCGCACGAAATCAGGCTGAAAGAAGGTTCGTCCTTCAGATGTATGATGCAGGTGGGCACGGCCCTTTCCGCGGACTGGAGGCGCCCTTCGCGCTCACGCTTAGAATAGGTGAACTGTGGCGTGGCCGTCAAACCACCGGTCGCGCGACTTCGCTCGGGAGTGACAAAATATTTTCCGGATGACCGCATGGGCCCGGGAAGGCGCTTTCTCGATGATGGTTCTTGGCTGCTATTCTTATTCCGCACTTTTGGGGGCATTTATGAATCAAAGACTTATGCGTAGCGTACAGGTGGGTGGGTTGGTGGTGGGGTCGGTGATTGGACTGACGGCGGCAGACACCGGGACGATTCCGAGCCCGCCGGTAGCAAAGAAAGTTCCGCACGTCACCGAGGTCAACGGGCACAAGATGGAGGACAACTATTTCTGGCTGCGAGATAAGCCGAATCCCGAGGTGCGCGCGTACCTGGAGGAAGAGAACGCGTATAGCGATGCGGTGATGAAGCCGACCGAGGAATTTCAAAAGAAGCTTTATGGCGAAATGCTCGGTCGCATCAAGGAGACCGACGTCGAGGTCCCTTACAAAGAAGGCGACTATTTTTATTACACGCGCACCGAAGCGGGTAAACAGTACGGCATTCGTTGCCGCAAGAAAGCCAGCATGGACGCTCCCGAACAAGTCGTGCTCGATATCAATGAGATGGCCAGGGGGCAGGTATTCATGACGGTGAATGAATATGCCGTCAGTCCCGACGGAAACCTGCTGGCTTATTCGTATGACAACACTGGATTCCGCCAATACACGCTGGCGGTCAAGGATCTGCGAACGGGCAAAACCCTGATCGATCACGCCGAGAGAGTCGGATCGGTGGTCTGGGCGAACGACAACAAGACGATCTTCTATACCCAGGAAGATGCCGTGTCCAAGCGCCAGTATCAGCTCTACCGGCACACCGTGGGAACCGCGGGCAACGACCGACTGGTCTATGAGGAGAAGGACGAGAAATTTGGGGTGGGCGCCGACAAGACGCGCAGCGGAGCGTACATTTTTCTGGTTTCGAACAGCCACACGACAAGCGAGGCGCGATACATTCCCGCCGACGAGCCGATGGCGGAGTGGAAAGTTGTGGAGCCCCGCAAGCAGGATGTGCAGTACTATCCCGACCACAACGGAGACAGTTTCTACATTCGCGTAAACGACACCGGGCGCAACTTCCGGCTGGTGAAAGTACCTGCCGCGGATCCGGGCAGTAAGAACTGGAAGGAAGTCGTGGCGCAGAATCCCAACGTCATGATGAACCATGTGGAAATGTTCAAAGACTTTTATGTGCTGCTGGAGCGGGAACACGGACTCGAGCAGATTCGGGTGACGAATTTGCAATCCGCACAATCACGCCGGATCGAGTTTCCTGAGCCGGCGTACATGAGCAGTTCCTACCTGAACCGCGTGTATGAAACGTCGGAGTTCCGCTACGCGTATCAATCGCCGATTACACCGCCATCGGTGTTCGCGTATGACATGGAGAAATCGACATCGACGTTACTGAAGCAGAAGGAAGTGCCGGGAGGCTACGATCGCACGAAATACGTGGTGGAACAGATTTACGCGCCGGCCCGGGATGGAGTAACGGTTCCTATCTCCGTGCTGCATCGCAAGGATGCCAAGCTCGATGGGAAAGAGCCGCTCTATTTGTATGGATACGGTTCTTATGGAGTCTCGATCGACGCGGCATTTAATTCGAACTGGTTCAGCCTGGTGGATCGCGGAGTTACGGTCGCAGTGGCGCACATCCGCGGTGGGGGAGAGATGGGGAAGGGGTGGCACGATGCCGGGCGCATGATGAACAAGAAAACCACATTCACTGATTTCATTGCATGCGCGGAATATCTGGTGGGACATGGCTATGGATCGAAGGATCGTTTGGTGATCGAGGGCCGAAGCGCGGGCGGCTTGTTGATGGGCGCGGTGCTGAATATGCGTCCGGATTTGTTCAAGGCGGCCCTTGTGGGAGTACCGTTTGTTGATGTGATGAACACCATGCTCGACGAGTCGCTACCGCTGACGGTGGGCGAATTTGAAGAGTGGGGAAATCCCAAGGAAAAAGCGGCGTTCGATTACATGATCACTTACTCGCCCTATGACAACGTGGAGGCGAAAAACTATCCCGACATGCTGGTCAAGACATCGTTCAATGACAGCCAGGTCATGTACTGGGAGCCAGCCAAGTACGTGGCCAAGATGCGGGCGATGCGCACGGACCACAACACCCTAATTTTGAAAACCAATCTGAGCCCGGCGGGACACGGCGGAGCTTCGGGTCGATATGACCGGTTGCACGAGGCTTCGTTTGATTACGCCTATATTTTGGGCGAGATGGGAATTCAGCAGTAATTGACACTGCAGTCGTCCGTCGATGTGAGCAAAATTGGGTGCAATTAAGAAGCCCGCTTCTGACGAAGCGGGCAGTCTTTTATCGGTACGAATGAGATCACAAATCTACGGGCCCATCCCCCTTTACTTCTTGTACGGTCCGGGATAATTCGTGCCGTCGGCGCAGCCTTTTTCGCCGCTGGAGTTTGCGTAGCCGATGTTGTGGTCATAATCGTAATTCGACCAGTTGCCCTGAATCTTCCACTTGGTTGAGCCCAACAGTACGTAGGAACCGCCGAAGGTCCACGCGCACTTGTCGCCGTTCTCTTCGCCGGAGCTGTCAAACCAGGCGTTGCCATTCGGATCGGAGCGGGTCTCAGACAATTCGTGTCCCGTGACGTTGGCAAGTGCGGCCAGCCCCTGAGACTCCCCGCTCACCGTGCTTTGCGGGTCGCAGCCCGCATCGCCATCGAGATCAAAAAAGAAGCCGAACTCGACGGGAGTTCCCTTGCAAGTTCCCCAGCTGTGATACGCGCAGTAGTTTGCATTTCCGCGCTTCTTGTCCACGTACACGGGGTAATAGGCGTCGGCAACCGGCTTGGTCACAACTTTGCAGACCTCGCCTAAAACCGCCGACGTGCCGAGTGTTCTCGGGACTGCGCTGGAATCGACGATGTGTCCGCTGTAGGAGATCGAAGAACTGACTGACTTACCAGCCGCGTCCGTATATTCATCGACGGTGGCCGCATACGAGGTTCCTCGCACACCGGTGTACCACTTGTCGAGACCCGTGATTTTGTCACCTGCGCTGCTCGGCCAACTGGAGCCCCAGAAAATGGCTTTGACGCTCGTGCTCGGCAGAATAGGTCCGCCGTGATAGGACATATCGACACCGGAGGCCGGTCTTGAAGAGGCGGCGGCGCCGCGAGTCCAATGCGGCCCTAAGACCGGGGGCTCGCTTTTATTCGGGTTTTTGTTAACGTCCTGGGCTGCAACAGAGAGAGAGAGCAAGCATAGCCCCACGATCGAAAGCCATTTCATAAGGCGAGATCCTTTGGAAGGGATTTGGGGAAACTACTATTGGCGCAATTTTGGAATGGCCCGCTCCGGCTTGTCAATAGGCTAGAGGTTTGTGCCCTAGATGAGGCCTGCTCGAACGCGGCGGAGGAAATCGTCGCCGTCGGCTTTGGCCTGGGCCAGGATTTTTGGCTGGTTGCGGTATTCGAGCGCTACTTCCTGAAGGAAAAGTTCGACGGCATCCTTGGGTTTAAAACCCTGTGTGACCAGCTTGCGGATGCGAGGGGTGAAGCTATCGGCGTCATCGGCCGAGCCGATGCGCGAGAGTTGGTCAGCGCATTTGTGATCGCCAAATTTGGCCGCCGCCAGACGGTCAAACGCGGTCTTGGCCTCGGGATCGTTAAGCAGCGTCGGGACTGGGGAATTCCATTCGCACTGAGAACAGGTCCAGCCTCGGAAAGAAGGGTTGGAGGTCCAGATGAGTTCTCTGGTTGCTTTCGGTTGTGGAGTACGGTTATCCGTCGTGCCTTCCATGAGCTGGTTCCGGTCCCAGCACGCCCATGGGGGATGCTGTGAGAATACTAGCGCGATTCCGCCCGGGTGACGACGGATTATTTCCAGGTATCGAGGGCAGTTCGGGCGCTAAGCGAAGAGAGTCAAAAGTTGGCGAGGGTCTCGCGCACCCTACTTGGCGAAGAAGTAGTCGAAAGACTTTACGGCGGTGAATTCGTCGTCTTTGATGTCGAAGACGGTGTAGAGCTTGGTGACGTGGAGCACGTCGTGGACTTTCTGGGTGAGGTTGAGGAGCTTGAGTTCGCCTCCGGCGTTGCGCAGGGTCGTGAAACAGGCGACGAGTTCGCCGACTCCGGAGCTGTCGAGGTAGTCGACATGGGCGAGATTGAGGATGATTTTCTTTTTGCCTTGTGCGACGAGATCGCGAACCGCGTTGCGCAGTTCGCCGATCTCGGGGCCGAGGATGATGCGCCCCTCGATGTCGAGGATGGTGACGTGCGAGACTTCGCGGGTGGCAATGGTTAGTGACATGATTGGAGCGGGCTTTGACTGATGGCGGGAATGGTAGTGGGTGGGCACAGGCAAGTCAATGGCGGAGCCGAGGATTTTTGGGACAGACGCTCGGCAGGCGCAACCGATGGCTGCTTCCGCGGCCGCATCGACGCCTTCCTCTAGCGCGCAAATGCAGAGGACTGGTTTCCGGTGCCCTGATTCCTTGCGGCCGGGATTCGATGAAGGCTTGGCAATTGGATATATTGGTAGGAACTGGAAGTTCCCTTCGTACTCCGGAGGCCCATGTCCACGCTCGATCCCCATCGCCGTAACTTCCTGAAGACCGCCGGAGCCACCGCCGCTGCTACTCTGCTCTCGCCTCCGCGCTTCTTCGGCCAGTCGGCAGCCGCCGGCGATAACAAATCCGTTCCGCAGAGCGACAACCCAGCGGACTACACGCTCACCATCGCCACCAAGCCGCTCGAAATCGCACCCAAGCGTATCCTCTCGGTCACCACGTATAACGGTCAGTTTCCCGGGCCGCTGCTTCGCTTCAAAGAAGGGCAGCAGGTCACGATCGATATCCGCAACGACACCGATACGCCCGAGCAATTGCACTGGCATGGCCAGATGATTTCGGCCGAGGTCGATGGAGCTGCCGAAGAAGGCACGCCTTTCGTCCCGTCCCATGGCAACCGCAGAATTTCGTTTATACCGAAACCTTCCGGTTTCCGCTTCTATCACACCCACGTTCGCGCTGATGCCAACCTTGCGCTCGGCCAGTACAGCGGCCTCGTCGGACCGGTTTACATTGAACCTAAGCAGCACCCGGGCAATTACGATCGCGAAGTTTTTCTCACGCTCAAAGAATTCCAGCCCTCGCTGAGCCATGGCGGCGACATGGATCAGCACTTCCTCGCGCCTCGGCAGACCGTACCCGAACTCAAAGAATCTGGCGAGAGCAAAATGAAAGCTTCCCTTGCAAATGGAATGCCTAAGGGATACGAGGTCGGTTACGATTTCTTTACGATCAACGGCCGCATGCTAGGCCACGGCGAGCCCGTGCGCGTGAAGCAAGGCGAACGCGTGCTTTTTCACGTTCTGAATGGCAGTGCCACCGAGATTCGCAGCCTCGCGCTTCCTGGCCACACCTTCAGCATGATTGCCATGGACGGCAATCCTCTCCCGAAACCAGTTCGCGTTCCGGTTCTCTGGCTAGGAACGGGTGAGCGCATTTCAGCGATCGTTGAAATGAATCATGCCGGCGTGTGGGTCATGGGAGATCTCGACGACGACGATCGCCGCCACGGCATGGGCATCGTCGTTGCCTATGCGGGCAACAAAGGAAAACCGCAGTGGCTTCCGCCAACCCCGTTCCAATGGAACTACACCCATTTTGGCAATTCACCCCCAAACCCTGCCCCGCCGGACGCAACCCTCGACATGCTCTTCGAGAAACAAAACGCCGCGCTCGACGGATTCAACCAGTGGACCATCAACGGCGTGGCTTATCCGCTCGACCAGATGATGGCGCCGCCCGCGTTCCACCTCCAGGAAGGCAAGCGTTATCGCATCCGCATGCGCAATGCCAGCGACGACATTCACCCCATTCATCTGCACCGCCACACATTCGAACTCACGCGATATGCGGGCCTGCCCACGTCAGGTGTGATCAAAGATGTAGTCATGGTCGGGGGCTATCAGGAAGTCGAAATCGATTTTCTCGCCGACAATCCCGGCATGACCCTGTTCCACTGTCATCAGCAGCTCCACATGGACTTCGGCTTCATGACTCTGTTCGCTTACACCTAGTTTTAGTCATGCCGACCGGACGAGGTTGCGACTCCAGTAAAATGAAGGCATGAGTGAGAACAAGCCGTTTCGGCTGACGGAGTCTGTCAAAGCTGCGGGTTGAGCCTCCAAGCTGAGTCCGGCGGCGCTGGACACGGTGCTTGGGAAATTAGCCCGGCAAAAGGACCCGAACGTTCTGGTCGGCTTCGATCACGCCGACGACGCCGGAGTGTATCAAATCGCGCCCGACCTGGCGCTCGTGCAGACGGTCGACTTCTTCACGCCGATTGTCGACGATCCCTACACCTTCGGACAGATCGCGGCGACCAACTCGTTGAGCGACGTGTACGCGATGGGAGGGATGCCGCTCACCTCGCTTGCCCTGGTGTGCTTTCCAGAGAAGGCAGACCTGGCAATTCTCGAGCGCATCCTCGCAGGTGGCTTATCGAAGATGATCGAGGCGGGATGCACCGTGATTGGCGGCCACAGCATTCGGGACGAAGAAACCAAGTTTGGATATTCGGTCACCGGAGTGGTGCATCCGAAAAAGATTTTGGCGAACGTCGGCGCCCAGCCCGGGGACTCACTGCTGTTTACCAAAGCGCTCGGGACGGGTGTGATTTCGACCGCGATCAAGCAAGGCAAAGCGGAGTCCGCATGGATTGATGCTGCCGTACGCTCGATGACAACCCTGAACCAACGCGCCGCCGAGGTCATCACCGGCCACGCAGGACCGGGTCCCAGAACCGGGCAGGTCGAGCAAGGCTCGACGGTCGACCCTCGAGGCGTAAGCAAAGACGAGTTTGCGGTAAACGCCATGACCGACGTCACCGGCTTCGGCCTGATCGGGCACGCGCGCGAGATGGTCCTGGCATCGGATGTGTCGATCACGATTTCCGCTGGAGCGGTGCCGCTGCTCGAAGGCGCGCTGGAGTGCGTGCGCGCCGGATGCCTTCCCGGCGGGCTGAAAAACAACCGCGACTTTGCCGAGTGCCTCGTCGAGTACGACCAGGGAGTGCCCGCTGACGTGCGCGCGCTTTTGTTCGATCCTCAAACTGCTGGAGGTTTGCTGATCTCGGTTGCGGCGGGCCATTCTACCCGCCTCACGGAAGCGCTAAATGCGGCCGGAGTTCCCGCCGTCAAAATCGGTGATGTGTCGGCGCGCGCCAAGCCACTTATCCGAGTGAAGTAGGCGGGGGATCGCCGGACTCGCGATGGATGAGTTCCCAGATGTGCGCCAGGTGATGATCGTCGTGTTCGGCGACAAAATACAGGTGGTCCACCAGCCGCATCGGTTGCTTCAGGCGCGGGTGGAGCATGGAGCGAGCAAACAAATTCGACTCGAGCGTCCCCAATCGAGTTACGAGCACTAATCTGGCGAGCCGAAAATCGGCAAGAATCTGCTTGAGCGGACATGCGTTGTGGTTGGCTTGGTGAGTTTTTCGATTGTTCAGGTCCGCGACGGTGAGCGTCGAGCCGCCGGCAACGAAATCGTCCACACGAGCCAGCCAAAGCGGCTCAAGGTCGAGCAAGTGGCCGGCGTGTTCCTGAGCGGACCACTTTCCTGGCTCTTTCCTCACCAGGATTTCCTGCGCCCGACCGTTCAGAGTCTCTTCCATCCGCGCAGGTGTGCCGCGCAAACGCGTTGCCAGATTCGGGTAAAACTCGACCGGGAAAGAAAACTCGAATTTCCGTTCAAACCAGACTGGTACTTGGCTCATCCGCACGTTCTCCCTCAAGGCTTGGTGTGGGACCGGGTCTCTGACCCGCTCGACGGCGCGCCGCTGGCGCGCTCCAGCAACTGCCGACAAAAAGCGCGGCCCTTCGGTTCCCGATCGGGTCAGAGGCCCGCTCCCGCACGAGACCGCGATCCCCACGTACACAGGATGCGCCGACCGCGCGCTCGACTCAAGAATTCCTGCCACCGCGAGCCGGGGTTGGTGCATCTCTTAAGGGTACCGTCAGAATCCGCTCATTTTTTAATTCAGCGAAGGAGACATTATGGAAAGCCGTCAACTTGGACGCAGTGGCCTCAAAGTTTCAGCCCTCGGCCTGGGCTGCATGGGGATGTCGGAGTTTTATGGAGGACGCGACGATGACGAATCGATCGCCACAATTCACCGCGCGCTGGAACTCGGAATCACGTTTCTCGATACCGCGGATGTCTACGGCCCGTATAAGAACGAAGAGCTTGTCGGTCGGTCCATCAAGGGCAAGCGCGACCAGATCGTGCTGGCCACGAAGTTTGGAATCGTCCGCGACCCGAGCAACCCGAACGTGCGCGGCGTGAGCGGCAAGGCCGATTATGTTCAGCGCTCCTGCGAGGCCAGCTTGCGGCGGCTCGGGGTGGAGACGATTGATCTTTATTATCAGCACCGCGTCGATCCCAATACACCGATTGAAGAGACCGTCGGAGCCATGGCCGAGCTGGTGAAGCAGGGCAAAGTGCGCTATCTCGGGCTCTCCGAGGCGTCGCCACAAACCCTTCGACGCGCGGTGAAAGTGCATCCCATCGCCGCGTTGCAAACAGAATATTCTCTGTGGACACGTGATCCTGAGCGCGAGATTCTATCCGTCTGTCGTGATTTGGGAGTCGGCTTCGTCGCCTACAGTCCACTGGGGCGCGGATTCCTGACGGGACAGTTTCAAAAATTCGAAGATCTGCCCGCGGACGATTACCGCCGCAACACTCCGCGCTTCCAAGGAGAGAACTTTCAGAAAAACTTGGATCTGGTGAAGCGCGTGGAGGAAATCGCCAAAGAAAAAAGGTGCAAGCCGTCGCAGCTCGCTCTGGCCTGGGTGTTGGCGCAGGGCAACGACATGGTTCCGATCCCCGGCACGAAACGGCGGAAGTATCTCGAGGAAAATGTCGGAGCTCTGTCGGTGAAGCTCACAAAGGAGGATTTGCGCGGCATCGACGAAGTGTTCCCTCCGGAAGCGGCCGCCGGGCAGCGCTATCCGGAGCACATGCTGGCGCTGGTGAACGGGTAATTTGAAGACAAAAATTTGATGGCAAAAAGAAGGGCGGCTTTCGGGCCGCCCTTCGCGTTTCCGGTTCTACTGAATCAGCGTGCCCCCGTTCGCTCCGCCGTTGGGCTCCGCATCGGGAGCGATGACCACGGCCGCGGCCACGCGATCGCCGGGTTCCATGTTTAGCAGGCGCACGCCTTGGGCGTTACGGCCTGATTCGCGGATGGTCGCCGAGTCCATGCGAATGATTTTGCCGTAGTGGCTGATCAGCATGACCTCCGAGGTTTCGTCGACCTGCGCGATGCCAATTACCTTGCCGACACGCTCCGTGGTTTTCAGGTTGATTACGCCCTTGCCACCGCGGTTGGTGAGGCGGTATTCCTCGGCGGCTGTGCGCTTGCCGAATCCGTTCTCGGTCACGGAAAGAATGAGCGTGCCTTTGACGGTCACGTCGATGACCTCCGGCTCCGCACCGGCTTCCGGTGCAACTTTTGGCGCGGGAGCGTCAGGCTTGGTGGTGGTGGCCATGCCGACAACGTAGTCGTTGGTGTCCAGGTCGATTCCCCAGACGCCATAGGCCGCGCGCCCCATCGGGCGGACGTGGCTTTCGTCGAAGCGAACCGCCATGCCTTCGTGCGAAGCCAGGAAGACGATCTGATTGCCATCGGTGATGCGCGCCGCGACCAGTTCGTCGCCCGCTTCAATCGCGATCGCGTTAATGCCGTTGGAGCGCACGTGCATAAATTCGCGCAGTTCGGATTTCTTCACTAAACCATTTCGCGTCGCGAAGAATACATACTTGTTGGCTTCCTCGAGATTGCGCACCGCGAGCATCGTCTTGACGGCTTCGCCGGGCTGCAATCCGACCAGGTTGCCGATGTGCTTGCCCTTTCCGGCAGCGCTGATGTCGGGAATCTCGTAAACCTTCAGCCAGTAAACGCGTCCCTTGTTGGTGAAGATGAGAATGAACGCGTGCGTGGACGCAATGAAGAGATGCTCGACGAAATCCTCGTCGCGCGTCTTCATGCCGGTGCGGCCCGTGCCTCCGCGGCGTTGCATGCGGTAGGTCGAGATGGGTGTCCGCTTCATGTAGCCGGAATGGCTGACAGTGACCGCAACCTGCTCGTCGGCGATCAGATCTTCGAGAACGATTTCAGCAGCTTCGTCTTCGAGACGTGTACGGCGTTCGTCACCATAGAGCTTCTTGACCTCTTCGAGCTCTTTGATGATCACGTTCCGCAGCTTTTTCTCGGAGCCAAGGATCGACTCGTAATCGACGATGTGGTCACGGACATCCTTCAATTCGTTGGATATCTCGTCGATGGAAAGCTTGGTCAGACGATGCAACTGCAGTTCCAGGATGGCATCGGCTTGCCTGGTGGTGAAGGGCTTCTCCGCATCCAGTTTCGGAGCACGGCCCGTGGTGTTGATCTCGATTTTCTTGCCGCCGAAATAGAGCACCAGGTTTTCGCGGGCATCTGCGCGGTTGGCGCTGCCGCGAATGATGGTGATGACGTTGTCGAGGTGATCGAGCGCGGTCAGATAACCTTCGAGGATGTGCTCGCGGTCCTTCGCCTTCTGCAGCAGGTAGGCGGTGCGGCGCCGCACGACATCGACGCGGTGCTCGATGAAATATTTGATGGTCTGGATCAGGCCCATTTCCCGAGGCTGTCCGTTGACCACCGCCAGCAGGATCATCGAAAAACTTTCCTGCATTTGCGTGTGCTTGAAGAGCTGGTTGAGAACGATCTGAGGCTCGGAGCCGCGCTTCAGCTCGACGACGATGCGCATACCATCGCGATCGCTCTCATCCCGAATGTCGGAGATGTCTTCGATGTCTTTGTCGTTGACCAGCTGCGCGATGCGCTCGACCAGGCGCGCCTTGTTCACCTGATAAGGAATTTCGGTGACGATAATGGCTTGACGGTCTTTCGTGACATTCTCGATCGCAGCCTTGGCGCGCATCATGAATCGGCCGCGGCCCGTACGGTACGCCTCGAACACCCCGGCGCGGCCATGAATAATGCCTGCTGTCGGAAAGTCGGGGCCCTGCACGAATTTCAGAATTTCTGCTAACTGCGCATTGGGATTGTTTACGAGCGTGATGGTGGCGTCGACGATCTCCGTCAAATTGTGCGGCGGAATTTTTGTGGCCATGCCAACGGCGATTCCGTCGGAGCCATTAATGAGCAGATTCGGAATGCGCGCCGGAAGAACGTCAGGCTCGACCTCGCTGCCGTCATAGTTGTCATGGAAGTCGACGGTCTCTTTGTCGAGATCTTCCAGAAGCGCGGTAGAAACCTGAGCGAGTTTGGCCTCGGTGTAACGATCGGCTGCGGGCGGATCTCCATCCACCGAGCCGAAGTTGCCCTGACCAAAAATCAGGGGATAGCGCAAGCTCCAGGTCTGCGCCAGGCGCACCAGAGCGTCATACACCGCGAGGTTGCCATGGGGATGGTATTTGCCCATGACTTCGCCAACGATTCTGGCGCACTTGCGCGTGGCCTTGTTCGGCTGCAGGCCCATCTGCTGCATGGTGTAGAGAATGCGGCGATGTACGGGCTTCAATCCGTCGCGCACATCGGGCAGTGCGCGGCCGATAATCACCGACATGGAGTAGTCGAGGTAGGACCGCTTCATCTCCTCTTCAATGTTGACCGGTTGAATGTTCAACGCGCCGGGGCCATCGCCGCCGGGAGGAGGAGTGAGAGGAAGTTCAGGGTTTTGATCGTCTGCCATGGGTACTCTTAAGCTTCTAGCTGCCGGCTCGTAGCCGACCGCTGTGTTTCAAACGGGCGCTTTTATCGCCCGTCACAATCTTGTAACTGCTTGTATTTACAGGGCGTTATGTGCACTGGAAGCTTTTGTGATTATACCACGCAATTTCGCTGGATTGAAGGTGCGGGTTAACCGGCTTGAGCCCGGGATGCGAGCACGGAAAGCAAAATTCACTACGGGCCGACGATCACTTCATTGGGCGCTCTGGGGAGCTGGAATCGCAAGCCGCGAGAGTAGTTGGACTTGAGGGTTTCGGGAAGGTCCAACGACGAGAGCTCAATCTTTCTGTTCCACGATCCATCTCTGTAGAAATCGGCGGGCGCATAAATTGCTCCGCCCGTAATCGTGTAAGCGGAAACCTCTTCGCGGTGGCCGTCGCGAAACACCAGCACCGCGACCGGCAAATCCTTGGCCACCGCTGGATCCATTGCCGTTCGAGCATCGGAGGTCAGTGCGAGGGCCTGCGCCCCCGATGTTTCTTCTCCGCTCACTTGAACGTAGCGATCTCCTTGCAGTTCGATCATGAGCGGGCGCATAGGCGACGGAGCCGGGTCGGAAACGGGGGCCGGAGCAGGAGCAGCCTGCACAATGATGACGGGCGGCTGCGACGCAACCGGATCTCCCGTGCTGGAAAGGTAGTCGGCATAGAACGGGTCTGAGAACGCCAGCGGATTAAACGAATTGCGCGCGCGGCTGCCTGCGTGGTGACTACCCGGGAAGCGCGAAGCGGGCGAAACCATTCGTTGTGCGCTCGCTCCGGGTGTGAAAGCGGCGAGAAAGGCGACGAGCAGCAGGCTGCGCATGATTAGTTCGCCTGAGCGGACGCCGGAAGTTGAAAGGTTACGCCGCGATCATCGTTTTGCTGGCGGGTAGCCTCCAGATCGAGATCAGCGAGCGCGATTTTGCGGGCATGCCCCGGCGTCAGATCAAAAATAGTCTGGCCGAGGATGGCGTAGTTTCCGACTTCCAGCTTGCGACCATCTTTGAATACAAGTACGGTCGGCTGCGGAGGTGGTTGGGGAGTCTCGGCGGCGGCATCGTCCCCTCGACGGGCAGGCGGCGGAGAAAGATCTTTGACTGGGGGAACATAAGAGTTGGCGCCAGATCCGCGTCGGTCGAAAATCGTGGGACCTCCAAGGTATTCGTCATCTTCATTTTCATTGGGGTCCTCATTATCATTATCCTGTGTGGCACCTGCGTCGACGGCGTACGGAACCGGGTACACCAAGCCCGGCGCGAGATCGGCATCGTGGGGGTGATGATGACGGTGCTCACCGTTGCGAGGCATATTCGGCGCCAAGAAAACGCCGCGACTGTTGGGAGCGATACCACGGGGACTGAGGGCGGGTACGCCCGTGGGCGGGCTCACAAGTTGGCCTACAGGGGGAGCGACGCCGCCGGTCCGAGGACTCACTGCCCCGGTCGCCGGCATAACCGCCCCGGTCGTACTGTTCATCTGAGCGTGGCCGCTGGCGAGGAAAACCGCCGGAAGAATCATCAAGCTGAACAACCCGACGGAAGCGGGAAAGAAACGCCGCACGTAACTATGATACTCCACTGGCGAAGTCATGGCTTACCTCTAAGAGTAGAACGCTCCTCGCATTTAGATTGCAGGCGACAGTGCCGGGATGCTTATAGTGCAGCCCAGCGCGATCGTTATGTTTATGTTGCTGATAATGCGAGAAATTGATTGCTAGAGCCTGCGGTCTATAATTCTGTTGATCGGAAGTTCTCCGGCGGGCGCGGAAACATTCAAACCATGAAATCTGCCATTCAATTTGCCTTGCTGGGGCTGGTGCTGGTGATTGTGGCAATGGTCTCGGCGCTAACCGCAATGCGATTTGCCATTCACGGCCAGGTGGTCGAAGTGCCTGCCCTGGTCGGATTAACCCCGGCCGAAGCGGAGAAGAAGGTGGCGGGCGTTGGATTGCAGATTTCGATCGAGCGACAGTATTACAGTCCGCAAATCGCGGAGGGAAAAATCATGTCGCAGTTGCCGGTGCCGGGAACCAAGGTGCGGCGCGGGTGGCAGGTGCGAGTGGCAGAAAGTTTGGGGCCGATCCGGGTGTCGATTCCCGACGTGACCGGGCAGAGCGAGCACGCGGCAGAACTGAATATCCGGCGGCGCGGGCTGGACGTGGCTTCGATGGCGAGCGTGCAGTCGGCGGGACTTCCAGCGGATCAGGTGCTGGCGCAAAGTCCCACGGCGAAGGCGACGCAAGTAGTGGCGCCGAAGATCAGCTTGCTGATCACGGCCGCCGCTGAGCCGCAGGCTTTCGTGATGCCGAGCTTTGTCGGGCAGCCGCTGGGCAGTGCCAGCCGGACTTTGCAGGATGCTGGATTCCGGTTGGGCAACGTAAACCTGGCTGCACTGGCGCCCGCTCCTGAGGGTGATGCAGCAAATCCGGCGAATCCCGAGAATCCAGTGGCGCCGCCTGTAACCCCCCCTCAGCCAGGACCGGCCAGCATTATCGTGGCGCAGTCGCCGGCCGCAGGCCAGAAAATTCTGGCCGGAGCGGTGATCAACTTTGAGGTGCGGTAGAGAGCTAAGAACTCGCCACCGATTGGCACGGATCGTCTCCGGCACGCCGGGAACATTTCCTTCACAGCCGACCTAGCAGTTTCCTACCCGTCCCTGCGCATTAGGATTAGGTGTGGGGGAGAATGAGATTCGCGAGAACATCGGCGAAGCCCGTCTCTGAGTATCAGACGCACCGCAGAATATGGAGTCCCGAAGGGCTGGGACACCGTTATTCACGTCCCGGCTGTTCCCCAGCATCTGGCCTAAATAAGCGCAGTTTCCGGGGACCTACAACCTTGACTGAGAAACGGCAAAGCGCAAACTGAGATCGTGCGCGAAGCCAGGAGGAATTTCGCGTCCAGCCCAACTAGAAATCTCGCGCACCCGTTCAGTCCCTATTTCGTAATATTTTGCGTGCAAGTCATTGCGGATCAATATTTTGCAGTCGCGACGCCATCCCTGTGCGGTGTAACTTTGACGGAATCAATATCTTATGTGAATCGATACAAAAAATACGCGACATATCGTGGCCTACTAGCCCGTCCGTCTCTCCAAGATGCCGGCGAAGAAGCCGTCGCAGGGATGAACGCCTGGAAGCGTTCGAAGATAAGGACCACGAGTGAGGGCGGCGGGATCGGACCAGGTCAGCTTGCCCGTTGCCTTCAGCTGCTCGAGTTCGGTTCTGCAATCGAGTAAGCGAAACGAATCATTTTCTGACAGGGCTTGCTCGACGACATCTTCGTTTTCCTCTTTTTCCAACGAGCAAGTCGAGTAAACGAGGCGCCCGCCAGGAGCGACCTGAGCCAAGGTGGAGCGAAGAATGGCGAGCTGCCGCTCGTGTAGCTGTGCGAGATCACCAAGCGAGAGCCGCCACTTGATCTCGGGATTCCGTGCCAGCGTCCCGGTGCCCGAGCATGGAACGTCGGCGAGCACTCGATCAAACTGCACAGACACCGGGAGATGCTGTGCGTCGGCATTTACGATTTGGATTCGAGAGGCATGTGGTTGTAGCAGCTTCTCGAGAAGTCGCGCGCGATGCGAATGCAGTTCGACGGCGGTGATTGCGGCTTCGGGATTATGGTCTGCGATCGCCAGCGTTTTGCCGCCGGGTGCCGCGCAGCAGTCGAGGATCTGCAAGCCGGATCCGACGAGGGCGGCGACAAGTTGCGAGGCTTCGTCCTGGATGACGATCTGGCCGGAGCGGAATGCCTGAGTCTGCGTGCTATCTCCGGCTTCGATCCGGCGAGCGGAGGCTAGCAAAGCTCCCGGACGGAGAGTAATACCTTCTTTAAGAAGCTCTTGTTCAACCTCAGGCAGACAGGTGCCGGTCGCCCGCACGCGCAGACGAACTGCGGTGACAGGAATCGCCTGATCGTGCTCGCAGATTTCGAGAGCGGCCGCCAGGCCGTATGCGCGCGCCCAACGCTCGACCAGCCATTGCGGATGCGCAAGCGCACGAGCCAGAGCTTCCGGCGAACTGGGTTGATCCGCAGCGGGGGTCCGTGGCGCCGTTGCCAGCTTCCGCAGAACCGCATTCACAAACGGGGCGGCCGATCGCTTACGGGCGCGCTTCACCAGTTCGACACTTTCGTAAAGCGCGGCGCGCTGTGGGACACGATCGAGCCATCGAAACTGATAAAGAGCCAGGCGTAGCGCGATGAGAATTTCAAGGTCGAGTTTGGAAAGAGGTTGAGAAGAGGCGATGGCAACGTCCGCGTCGAGTCGCGAACGCCAACGTAGAACACCCATCACGAGTTCAGTCGCGAGGGCGTGATCGAGACGGGAAAGGCCTTCATAGGTGGCAGAGTGCAAAAGCTCAGAAGCATAGGAAGACTCGCGCTCGGCGCGGAGCAAAATGTCGAAGGCGGCGGAGCGGGCAGCAGAGACCGGCATAAGATAAGAGCTTAACCACCGAGGGTGCAGAGTTCCACAGGGGACTTCAGATGCCCAATCTCTCGCCCGGTTGAGGGCGGTAGCCGTTGACGAAGTCGCGGGCGGAGGTGCGTTTCTTTCCTTCCAGCTGGACCTCCAGTAATTCCAGCGAACTGTTGTGGCCGCAACCGACGAGAACTTGGCCTGCGCGGGAGTGGAGTTCGGCGGCAGGCAGCGCGTCACTGTCGGGCCGCGCATTCAGGATTTGCAGGTTCTTCCCACGGAACTTTGTATGTGCTCCGGGCCAAGGTTGAAAACCGCGGATGCGATTGCAGATCTCAGAGGCGGAGCGCGAAAAGTCGACGAGGCCATCTTCTTTCTTCAGAATAGGCGCAAGGCTGGCTTTCGAGTTGTCCTGGGGACGAGGGTGAACCCTGCCCGCTTCGAGGCCGCGTAGGGTTTCGACGGTGAGATTGGCGCCGATCGAGGCCAGTCGCGGTGCGAGGGTCTCGGCAGTGTCGCCGGGCCCAATGGGCAGTGGTTCCTGCAGCAGGATGTCACCGGTGTCGAGACCGGCGTCGATGCGCATCGTGGTCACCCCGGTGATAGTCTCCCCGTTGGCAATAACCCACTGAATCGGCGCGGCACCGCGGTATTTCGGGAGCAACGACGCGTGCAAGTTGATGTTGCCGAGCGGAGGGAGATCGAGCATCCACTGGGGAATGATGCGGCCGTAGCCGACGACGATGATCGCGTCGGGCTTGAGCGCGGTGAGTTCGGCGCGGAATTCGTCATTCGTCTTGATGCGATCGGGCTGAGTGATCGGAAGGTTGAGGCGTAGAGCCGCGTCTTTCACCGGCGAGCCGACGAACTCGAGGCCGCGCCCCTTGGGGCGGTCGGGCTGAGTCACGACGAGATGGACGCGGAACCCGGCTGCTACCAGCCCTTCGAGCGTCGGGACCGCGAAGCGCGGAGTGCCGCAGAAAACGAGATTGAGAGACATTAGGTAATTGGCAGGTGGGCTACTTCGATTACGGCAAACTTAACGGTGAGTTCGATTTGCTCAAGACAAACTCGAGCTCCCTGAAATGTTCCTTTCCGGAAATGTTCCTTCCCGCACTGTGCTTGCCCGTTGGGATCGCACATGAGCATGTTCAAACGAGAGCCGTCAATTGAGGGATGGCAATTCTGTGGGCCTGAGCACTTAGCCATCCCATAGACGCTGGCAACGCCGATCACGTTATCACGCTCCGGGCACACCATATTGATGGTCAGCACCACGTCCATCTTTCCATTGTCGCTCAGGTTAGGAACCATCTCCTATCTGTTTGAGGTCTGGATCGCTTCTTGGAACGAAGAAAGCAGCGGGGTGGAGGTTTCGCGGTCGCCGTCGCTTTGACCAATACGGGCTTTGGAGAATCCGCGGCGTATGCTGCCAGCCAGGTTAGGGGTAACCCACAGAATCCGGACTAGGCGTTTCATTTCAGCCCCTTCAGCAGCCGACTGCCGGGTGATGGAGTCATGGAACGGCGGGGCGCTCTTTCAATTTCACAATCACAAATTAGACAATGACTCAATTTCTACCATTCTCCCGCTTTCACCAGCTTGCGGATCTTGCGCTTCATCAGGTCGCGTTTGAGGCCGCTGATGTGGTTGATGTAAAGCTTGCCATTCAAGTGATCGGTTTCGTGAAGGAAGGCGCGCGCCAGTAGATCCTCTCCAGTCTTCTCGAAGACCTTGCCGTGAACGTCCTGGGCGCGAATTGTAACTTTGTTCGGACGCGTGACGTTTTCGCGGAAATCGGGAATGCTCAGGCATCCTTCACTCTGAGAGTGGCGGCCCTCGGCGTGAATGATCTCGGGATTGATGAGGATGAGTTTAGCGTCGGGATCTTCTTTGAAGGTGACATCGACGACAGCAATGCGGCGTCCAATGCCGATTTGCGGCGCGGCGAGGCCGACTCCGTGGGCGACGTACATCGACTCGAACATGTCATCGACGAGCTTCTGCAGCTCTTCGTCGAAAACCGTCACCGTTTCGGAAGGCTTCTCCAGAATTGGATTGCCGAATTTTACGATGGGATAAATCATCAGTAGGTTTTCAATTGCTGGCAGTAGCCCTGGAAGTTCCTTAAGGTCTCAGTCATGGAATCGCCGCCGAATTTTTCCAGAGCGCAGCGCGCGAGCGTGAGGGCCACCATCGCCTCGGCCGCAACTCCGGCTGCGGGCACTACGCAAACGTCGGAACGCTCGTAGGCAGCTTTGACGGGCTCGCGCGTCGCAAAATCGACGGATTGCAGCGGGCGGCGAAGGGTGGAAATGGGTTTCAAGTAGCCGCGGACCCGGATTTCTTGTCCGTTGGAGACGCCGCCTTCAATTCCGCCAGCGTTGTTGCGAGTGCGGGAAAACGCCGTGTATCCCGAAACCGCTAGGTAGCCGATTTCGTCGTGCACAGTCGAGCCGGCCGCAAAAGCGGAAGCCACGCCTGAACCAATTTCTACCGCCTTGACCGCTTGCAGTGACATGACCGCGGCGGCCAGCCTGGCATCGAGCCGTTCGTCCCATTGCGCGTAGGTGCCCAGGCCCGGGGGAACCTGGTGGGCCACAACCTCAAAAACGCCGCCCAGTGAATCGCCGGTCCTGAGAACCTTATCCACTTCCTCCTTCATGCGCTGCTCCGCTTCGGGGTCGGCGCAGTTCAGAACGACATCCTCGCGCTCGTGGAGCGTGCGTATTTTTTCCCAGGGCACCTCGTCACGGAGGGTGACGCTGCCGGTGGTGATCACATGGCTCAGAACTTCGATGTTCAATGCACGCAACAGAAGTTTGGCAATCGCGCCGATGGCAACGCGGGCGGCCGATTCACGGGCAGATGCGCGCTCGAGAACGTAGCGGGCTTCGGGGAAGTTATACTTCAGGGCTCCAGCAAGATCCGCGTGGCCGGGACGGGGAGAGGCAACGCGTTTGTGTTTCGCGATATCGCCCTCGCCCACCGGCAAAGACTCCTGCCAGTTTTTCCAGTCGCGGTTTTCGAGCTGGACTGAAATGGGCGAGCCAATGGTCATTCCCTGGCGCACGCCGGAGAGAATGTGGGCCGTGTCGCGCTCAATCTTCATGCGGCCGCCGCGGCCGTAGCCTTGCTGGCGACGCCAGAGTTCCCGGTCGACAAAGGTCTGGTCAATCTTCAATCCGGCGGGCATGCCGGAAAGGAAGGCGACCAGAGCTTCGCCGTGGGATTCTCCTGCAGTGAAGTAGCGCAGCATAAATTTTCGATTGTACCTGATGGCTGGTAGAATCTGGGGTTCCCCGAATGGGAACGCGCTCTCGGTACGCTAAAGGAAATATTGGAAATTGTATTTTAGCGAGCGAAATCGGAGGGAGAACGGGTACAATAAACCAACGTCCTTTCCGTACAGGGTTCGAACCGAACCCAAGCCGCGCCACATCGCAACTTACTCTGGCTAAGCAAGGAGTTGCCTGTGTATTCCCCCGCACAGATTCAACGCGAACAGATCGATGGCAATGAAGAGATTCGTTGCCTGCTAGTGCACGACCATGTCTTGCTGCGCCAGGGCCTACGGCGCTTGCTCGAGGATGAACCCGATATTGAAGTAGTGGCGGAAGCCGGCAACGCCGCCGAGGCTCTCGAGAGAGTCTTTGACCATCGTCCTGAAGTGGTGATCACCGATCCTTATATATTCGACTGCGCAGCTGAAGAGACCGAGCGCCTGATTCTGCAAGAGTGTCCACGCACCAAGGTGTTGTTTCTGGCAACGCACAAAGGCGACGACCAGGACCCGCAGGCAATCGGGACAAGTTGTGCGGTGCGGCAGACCTCGGCGGAAGAACTAGTAGAGATGGTCAGGAGGACGCACGCGGGTCAGGACGGGGGCTTGCTGGAGATTCAGGAGCGCCGCCGGGGAGAATTGTCCCCCCCGGAGATGCTTCCAAGAAAGCGCGTCTTGACGGCACGAGAGCGCGAGGTCCTCAAGCTGCTGGCAGAGGGCAGGACAGTGCGTACTACCGCTGTGGTACTAGGGCTTAGCGTGAAGACGGTGGACGCCCACAAGTTTAATCTCATGAGAAAGCTGGGCATTCATAACAAAGCGGAGCTGGTGATGTGGGCGATTCAGAAGAAAGTCGTGAAGGTGCCAGCGAATTTCTAATCGCCAGCTCGGAACGAATTTCGTCTTTCGCCGTTAATCACGCAGGGCGGCTGCAGCGAGTTCTGCGAGGCTTGTGACGGTTAGATCGGGCTTCGCTTCTGCGAGCTTGACGGCGCCGACGCCGGGACGAGCCGAAGGACGGTTTACCCAGACGGTGGCGAGGCCGAGCGCCTGAGCCGGAACGACATCGTGATAAATGCTTTGCCCTACGTGCAGCACTCGATGGGCAGGCGCGTGGATCCGACTCAGTGCGAGCTCGAAGAGTTTCAGCGAAGGCTTGTAGGCTTGCGCTTGCTGAGCGGTGATGACCTCATCGAAGTCCACTTCGAGTTGGGGCCGCGTGGCAGCGAAGAGATCGTCGTCCACATTGGAAAGAATCGCCAGGCGAAAACGAGTCTTGAGCTGTCGAAGCGCGGCAACCGTATCGGGCCAGGGCTTCCAGTTGGGTAGAGACTCGGGCAGTGAGCGCATTTCTTCAGCGCTGGGAGTGAACTGGAACTCCTTGCCGTACTGCCGAACCACCGACTCCAGCACCTCGCGGTAGGGCCGAAAGGCGCCGTGTTCGGAGTCCTGTTCAAAATCCCCGTAAAGTTTGAGAATCGTGGCGTCGTCGCCCTTCGTTCCATGAGCGGACAGCACTCGATGGAGCGCGGAGAGAATGCCCGCCTCCCAATTAATCAACGTTCCGTAGCAATCAAAGGTGAGGACTTCAAAGCGGGTGAAGTCGAGCATAACGTCGTCCCGTTCCGGTGAATAGACTGGGTTGAATCGCCGGCAGACAAGGCCGCAGGCGATTCAACCTGGAATTCTACTGCCTTATTTCGAGCGAGCGCGTCAACTCGAAGGTGAGGGCGGACTCAGCAGGCAGTACGATGTCTTTATTTCCCGTGAAAGCTGAGCCGCCGGCACCAGCGCCGGCGCCGGCCGCTAATCCAATTGCCGCACCTTTACCGCCACCAGCCAGACCACCAATGAGGCCGCCGAGTGCTGCACCTCCACCGGTCATCACAGCGGTACGCTTGCCTTTGCCCTTTGCCGCAAAAGTCTTCGCGGAAGTTTCAACCCGACGATCGGCACCATTCACGTTGATCGAGTCGAGGCGCACGACAAGCTCTGCGCCACCCTTAAACCTGCCGAGGGGCTTGGCGTCGACAACCGTGCCCGTCGCACGAGTGCCTCGCGGAATCGCGACAGCTTCCCCCACCACAACATCCTTAGCTACGGTGCCAGCGAAAGTTTCGCCCGCCTGACTCAACTTGGAGCCGATATCAGACCCCAGCCTGAGGGTGACCGCGGTTCTCGCTGGCACAACAAGTGGCTCGCGTTTGGGCTCTTCTTGCCTGGATTCCAGGGGCTGTGCAGCCTGCGTTCCGTTACTATCGGTCGGAGTCTGCGCCTGAGAATTGTTTCGATCGGTGCCGCTATCGGATTTGCGACTGCATCCGGACACAGCCAAAGCGAGATAGAGACCGAGGATGGCCAGGAGAAAACGTGAGCGCATAAGACCTCCGTTGTGGTTGCGTATGTTTTGTGCGGTTAATGCCAATCTTACGGATTGGGTTGAGCACAGGCAACCGCCAACGCGATGGCGGGTGAATCAAAGGTGCTTGGACGGTTGGTGCGAGCGCTCGTTTCCGTCACCACTTGGCAGTATCGAATTGCCAGCGGGTGGCGTTGTTGGGGAAATTGTTTTCTGTCCAAGCCAGCACGACGCGTGGTCGAACGGAATAGAGCACAACCTCAGGCGTGGCCATCAGCGGCATCTTGTACTTGGCGCGAGAAGCCGCGTCGAGTGGCGGGAGCCTCGACTTGTCGGTAAGGTCCACCTCAACGGCGTTGCCTTCGAGAATGATGACATCATCGCCAGACTCGAGGTGAATGGACACTGCGGGATTTTGAGCCAGGTTGCGGGCTTTGCGCGATGCGCGGGCAGTGCCAAAGAACAAGGCTCCGTCGACCCAAAAACCCCAGACGGGGATGGAGTGCGGGCGACCATCGGGGCGCGCGGTGCATATCCAGTAGTTCCGCGAATTCGTGAGCCGCGCTTCAGCATGGCTGAAAGGAAGATACTGCATTCGAGGTTTCAGCCCATACATCGAGGGAACCTGCGGCAAACCTACGTTGCAGCCGGCGGGATCAGCGGAGGTCTTTTTGGGGGGAGATTTTTTCGGAGCTTTGAGTTTGGGCATAGTCACAGACCACGCAGAGGTGGATACGGTTGACTACTTTACCGCCGCGGCTCGATTACGGGCAAGGCGGCGACTGGGTCGGGGGATTCGTCGAGTTCAGTGTCGTGGATCGTATCGGGATCTTCTGGCGGCAAAACTTTTTTCGGCGCCAGAAACTTCTCGGTGTTTAGCAGAGGACGGCCGAGGGAAGCGTTATAGCTCGTCCAAGGGCTGTCGAAACCGGCTTCGCGTTGGAACTGGGCGCGCACGGCTTCCATTTTGGAGTCGAGGTCGTCGAGGTAGTGCAGCATCAGCGCCTCGGGGAACATGGGCAGTTTCGGAGATCCGAAGTCGTACTGGCCGTGATGACTGATGATGAGATGCTCAAGCATGATTTTGAGCTCGTCCGGGAAACCGGGTTGAAGAGCGAGCTTGGCCTGCAACATTTCCAATTCAATGATCATGTGACCAAGGAGCTGACCCTTGGTGGTGTAGGAAAACGAGCGGTTGTAGGTGAGCTCGTGAATCTTCCCGATATCGTGCAGAAATGCGCCGGTAAGGAGGAGATCGCGATTGATCTGCGGATAGTTACTGCACATCAGGTCGCACGAACGGCACAAAGAAACAACGTGATCGAGCAGACCGCCAATGTAGGCGTGATGCAGCGTTTTGGCTGCAGGAGCGTTGCGGTAGGCGGCAGCGATTTCAGGATCGGCCATGAATGACTGCACGAGCGACTTGAGGTGGGGATTCTGGAACGAAGAGATAAAGTTCGTGAGGGTTTGCCAGAGTTCGTCAACATCCTTGGTGGTCTTTGGAAGGTAGTCGGCGAAGTCGATTTCGGAGTCGCCCAGTTTGCGCAGCTTGTGGACCGTGAGCTGAAAGCGATTTTTATATTTGTTAATGAGACCTTTGATCTTGAGGAAGTCATCCTGCTCGAAAGCATCGAGGACTTCTTCTACGTTGTCCCACATTTTGGCTTCGAGCTGGCCACTGCGGTCGCCGAGCGTGAGCGCGAGGTAAGGCTCCCCGGTCTTTTTGGGCTTGATCTGCTTGGCGACGACGACGAAGGTCGAGGTGATGACCTTGTTCTCTTGCCGCAGGCAGTCGCAGATGTAGAAATCTTTCATCGGTTGTCAGTATAAAGTACGCGTCGTGAGCCAGATTAGAGGATGCCCAGCTTCTTGTGTTTCTTTTTCCCGAGTTTCTTGGCGTCTGATTCCTTGGCAGCTGCCGTTTCCACGGGTTTGGTCTGATTCGGGCTCGCACCGGTGTCAATGTAGCCGGTCTTGACATCAATGTAAGCATCTTCACGCAACTTGGTGAGGTAGGCGCGGAGGGCGGGCTGCAATTTTTGGTAATAGAGCGCATCCTGGATTTTGGGAAGCACGTCCTTCATCGGGGGGACGCCGGCCATCTGGTGATCGATGACCTTCAGGATCACGTAACCCTGTTTGGTGCGGATCACATCGGTGACGTCGCCGGCCTTCATGGCAAACGTCTTGTCTTCAAGTTCTTTGGCAAGCTGGCCCCTTTTGAACATACCGAGCGCGCCGCCGTCGGCTGCGGACGGCCCGTCCGAAAACTTTTTGGCTACGTCTTCGAAGTTGGCGCCATCGTGAATCTGTTTCAGGAGGTCGTTGGCCTTGGCCTCGGCAGCGCTGAGAGCGGCAGCGTCTGCAGCCTGACGGGCGGCTTCATCGACGGCGGGCTGGCCATTCGGAGCGGCAGGCGTTGCCGCATTGGGATCTGTGACGGCAGGCGCGGCGGCCGGCGTGGCAGCGGGAGCGACGGTCTTGGGGGCAACCAGAATCTCGCTTAGGCGAATGAATTCTGGCTGTTCCATCTCGGACTTATGCTCGTCGTAGAACTTTTGCTCCTCGTCTTTGCTGATCGCGAGTCGGCCACCGACTTCCTCGCCAATTACCTTGCGGGTGATGATCTGATTCCGCTGCGTCTGCTTGAAGTCTTCCCAAGAGATGCCCTGCTTCGTGGCTTCTTTTTCCAGATCTTCGAGGGACTCAAGTTTCATGTCCTTGCGCATCTGGTCGAGTTGCTTGATCAGATCAGTGTCGCCGTTGATGCTGAGATCCTTTCCCTTCTCGAGAAGGAGCTGCTGGTCCATAAGGTCGCGGAGAACATCCTTCTCACGATCAGCGTAGGCTTTGTCGGGATCCTTCGGATCCTGTTGCTTGACTTCGTCCTTCAGCTGATCCTTGCTGCGCTCATACTCGGAACGGGTAATGATCTGGTTGTTGACGCGGGCGATGATTTCCTCCACCACCTGTCCCGCCGCAATCGCGGGCAGACATGCCAAAACCGCTAGAACGAGGCAAAGTTTCTTCATAGAATTGTTTGGGCCGCCACGCTTCCTGGGCTTGCGAACAAAGGGGTGGGCTGAGGCCGATTGCAATATTTTACTCCTTTGGAGCGAGCCCGTGGCTTTCCGGCTGTTAATTTGACGCTCCCCTGGTTGGAAGCCTGCACCGGCGCGAAAGTTGGCCGTCGGCCCTCCGTCTGAGCGTCAATGGTTAGCCGTTTCGGTGCAATCAACCAGTCCGCACCAACGCCAAGGCGGTGCGGTCGTCGCATCGCGCGGTTTCACCGCCGAACTCGCCCATGGACTTCAAGATGGAGGCGCAGAGTGCCTCCGCCGAACTGGCCGG
>Ga0209380_10000474_pt1 | contig 28342 bp, 26 predicted proteins | sample HubBroMetageWFT6_FD_188347 | JGI IMG/M metagenome (GOLD analysis project Ga0209380, IMG submission 188347) | Warmed and freeze-thawed soil microbial communities from the Hubbard Brook experimental Forest, New Hampshire - Hubbard Brook CCASE Soil... | ecosystem: Environmental > Terrestrial >... | reverse complement strand
CATTCCTCGGTTGGGAAGATCCCTGGCTGTTCATGCTTTCGCTGACAATCGTGCTGGTCAGTTGGATGGCCGGCGTCCGACTGCCTTATGGCCTGCCGGGCGGCCTTGCGGCGGTGGTGCTCGGCACAGTGCTCGCTTGGCTGGCAAAGCTCGTTCATCTGGACGACCTGATGCAGCCGACGGAGGTTGTCGCCGCCCTTGGCCAGTTCGGCTTTCGTCTGCCGTATCCGTCAACCGACTTCGCCAAGGCGATCGGCGACATCGGGCCGCTGCTCGTCACTGCCGTGCCACTCGGCATCTACAACTTCACCGAGGGCATGAACAACGTGGAGAGCGCTGCCGCCGCGGGTGACGATTATAGCCTCCGGCAGATCCTGCTGGCGGACGGCGTCGGCGCGATCGTCGGCGCGCTGCTCGGCAGCCCTTTCCCACCGGCCGTCTATATCGGGCATCCCGGGTGGAAAGCAGTCGGCGGCCGCATCGGCTACTCGCTGGCAACCGGTATCGTGATCGGAGTGGTGTGCTTCCTCGGGCTCACGGCGCTGCTGCTTGCGATTATTCCGCTGGTCGCCATCCTGCCGATCCTGCTCTATATCGGCCTCGTCATCGGCGCCCAGGCCTTCCAGGCGTCACCGCCACGGCACGCCCCGGCGATTGTGCTCGCGATCTTGCCGAACGTCGCCGCCTGGGCGCAAACCCTGATCGACGGTGCGCTCGGTGCCGCGGGCACTTCGGCCGAGCAAATCGGCATGGCCAAGCTCGGCGCCACCGGGGTCGTCTATCACGGCATGGCCCTCCTCGGCGGCGGCGCCGTGCTCGCCGGACTGATCCTCGGCGCTATCGCGGCCTTCATAATCGACCGGAAGTTCGAATGGGCCGCGCTCTTTGCAGGCGCCGGCGCGGTATTGTCGTTTTTTGGCTTCATCCACGGCACCACGCTCGGCATCGGCAGCTCGATCCCAGTGGCCGTCGGCTACCTGATCGTAGCCGGGTTTTGCTACGTGCTCAGTCGGCAACATTACCCGGAGGTGGTAGCCGTGGTTCCCGCTGGCCACGCCATCGTAGAAGATTGACGTGCGGCTGGCGGTAAACCGGCGACCCGTTGGCATCTCGTCCCGAGATCGAGCAGCGCGCGATCGGCATAGGCGGGAGCGATCAGCGAGAACCCGAAGGGAAGACCCGATTTGCCAAACCCGCCCGGCAATGCAACCGCAGCAAGGTCGAGCAGGTTGACGAAATTGGTGTAGAGCCCGAGATTGGCGTTGCAGCGAAGCGGTTCGGCAGCGACCTCGGCAATCTCGTAGACCGTGCCGGCGGTGGGCAGCAGCAGAAGATCCACCGCCGCGAACAACCGATCCGTGGCGCGCTGGAGCGCGGCCAGTTCGTATTGCGCGCGATAGGCGTCGAGCGCGCTGTAGCGTCGTCCCCTTTCGATGACCGCGCGGGTGACCGGCAACATCGCCCCGGGGTTCTCGCGCAATAGCGCTTCCGTTGCATGTAAGCGCTCGGCCAGCCAAGGTCCCTGGTACAGGAGCCGCCCGGCATCTCGAAACGGCGCGAAGCTCGTCTCGACGCGGATTCCGCCGGCTTGTTCGAGAAGGCCGACGGCGGCCATGAATAGACGGGCCGCCTCTTCATTGCCAAAGAATTCAAGGTCAGGCCCTGGCGGCACACCAAAGCGGAAACGCGATGGAAAGCGCGGCACTGCCGCGGCGCTGGGCATGCGCGCCAGTGGATCTTCCGGGTCGAAGCACGCCGTCAAATGGAACACGGCGGATGCATCCTCGGCGGTCAGCGCAAACACGGAGACGCAATCGAGCGAGCGGCAGGCCGGAACGACGCCGCGCGTGCTCAAGAGGCCGCGGGTCGGCTTCAGCCCGACGATGTTGTTGAAGGCGGCCGGGACGCGTCCCGACCCCGCAGTGTCGGTGCCGAGGGCAAAGCTGACGAGACCCGCTGCAACAGCTACCGCCGAACCCGAGCTCGAGCCGCCGGGAATGAACCGCGCATCGAATGGATTGCGTGGCACGCCGTATGGCGAGCGCGTGCCCGCCAATCCGGTGGCGAACTGATCGAGATTGGTCTTGCCCAACAGCACGGCACCGGCCTCAAGCAATCGGGCCACGACGGGGGCCGTTGCCGCCGGGGTATAGGCGAACGCGGGGCAGGCCGCGGTGGTCGGCATGCCCGCGACATCGATATTGTCCTTAACCGCAAACGGAACGCCGAAGAGTGGCAGGCTCTCGATTAGAGCGGGGTCGCTCACTGCCATGGCATCGAGCTCGCGACCGCGGTTCCTCACCGCAATTTCGCTCGTTCTCGAGATCCACAGCGCCGGATCGTTCCATTCGGCGATGCGGGCCAGCACGCGGTCGAGGAGATCGGCTACCGAGATCCTTCCGCTAATATACGCGTTCCGCAGAAGCGCGATTTGCAGCATCTCGGGCACAGCGGCGAAAGCATCGACCATCGAGCCGGGCACACCTTCCGGACTTGCGAATTTCGGCTGATTATGCGGAAGGGCGAGCCTGAATGCGTCGGTCGAGAGTCACCAGCCCTAGGCCCCGAAATCCCACTCGGCCTGGCTCTCGGCCGCCGAGACCTCCTCTTTTGCCATACGGCGAGCAGCGAGTTGTTGCTGATATACGTCCCAGTTCTGCTGCGTCCCTAAGTAGACGCAGTTGCAGGCGGCCGGATCCGAATACAGGTACACCGGCTGGCCGTTCCTGACGCGCGAAACGAATTTGTTTGGCGGCAGCCGCTTCATCTGGTCGACGCGATGGGGCGAGTCCGCCACCCTGACCTGAAATCCGGCCGCTGCGAGCATGTCGCCCTTTTGCGCGACCGGCGCGGTCGGGGCGGTGCATCCGGCGATGGCCAGCAAAAAACCCATTGCGGCCAGAAGGCGGATCGGTTCGTCACGGTCGTGCTCCCACAGGGTAAGATCTTCAGGCTTCGTCGGCTGGTGGCGTCATTGTAGCAGAGCGCAATCTGAATGGCTCCCGTGAACCCAGCCATTGTGTCGCGACTATTCTTTGAGATTCATGATGGCATGGGATTTGAATGGGACATCGGCTGATCGAGATCACCCTGCGGACTCGTCGATACCGCTCGTCACGCGACGGTCACCAAGGAAAATCGACCCATGACCAAACAATACGTCGCTGCCGATCCTTACCCTTGGCCGTATGATGGGGATCTGCGGCCAGCGAATACCGCGCTCGTCATCATCGATATGCAGATCGATTTTTGCGGCATCGGCGGTTATGTCGACCGCATGGGATACGATTTGTCCCTGACGCGCGCGCCAATCGAGCCGATTGCGGCAGTGCTCGCGGCAATGCGCCGTCAGGGCTTTCACGTCTTTCACACGCGCGAAGGCCACCGACCCGACCTTGCCGATCTGCCGGAAAACAAGCGATGGCGTTCGCGGCGCATCGGCGCCGGCATCGGCGACGCTGGTCCTTGCGGCCGCATCCTCGTGCGCGGCGAGCCCGGCTGGGAGATCATCCCCGAGCTGGCGCCGCGCGCCGGCGAGCCGATTATCGACAAACCCGGTAAGGGTTCGTTCTGCGCCACCGATCTCGAGCTGATGTTGCGGCTGCGCCGCATTGCCAACCTCGTGCTGACCGGCATCACTACGGATGTCTGCGTTCATACGACGATGCGCGAGGCCAATGACCGGGGATTTGAATGTCTGCTCGTCGAAGATTGCTGCGGCGCGACCGACCGATCGAACCATGAGCACGCGATCAAAATGATCAAGATGCAGGGTGGCGTATTTGGAACGGTAGCAGACTCGAATTCACTGTTGGCGCTTCTCGGGTAGCTTCCGCCGCGGCGATTTCGGGATAATGACAGGCGACCGAACGGCCGCCTTCGAGGGGGCGCAGCTCCGGCATCACTGCGGCGCAATTGCTCTGGCCCTTGGGACAGCGCCCGTAGAACTTGCAGGTGCCGGGGTCGGGATCGATCGGGCTGCGCGGCTCGCCACTGAGCCGCAGCCGCTTCACCCCGCGCTGATCGAGTGACGGGATGGCCGCCACCAGCGCCTTTGTGTAGGGGTGCGCCGGGCTGCCGAACACCGTCCCGACCGGTCCGCTTTCGACGATCTTGCCCAAATACATGACCAACACCCGGTCGCACAGCAGCCGCACGACGTTGAGGTCGTGGCTGACAAAGAGATAGCTCATGCCCAGCCGACGTTTCAAACGCTCGAGCAGCTGCAAAATCACGACCTGGACCGAGACATCGAGCGCCGCGGTCGGTTCGTCGAGAATCATTAGCTGCGGCTCGACCCCGATCGCGCGCGCAATGCCCACTCGCGCCTTTTGGCCGCCGGAGAGCTGATGCGGGAAGCGGCCCAGCAGCTCGTCCGGAAGGCCGGCCAAACTGGCGGCCTCGCGCACTCGCTCAGCGAGCGCGGAGCCGCGCAACCGGCTCAGCCGGAGCAGCGGGTCGGCAATCGACCGAGCCGCGGTGAAGCGCGGATTGAGGCTCTCTCCAGCATCCTGGAACACCATCTGGATGGCGGCGCGTTGCGGCGTCCGCGCGAAGCGTCGAGCGGGTATTTCCCCGATCTCGTTGCCGGCAAATGCGATATTGCCGCTGCTCGGGTCGATCAGCCGCGTGACGAGCCGCACCAAAGTGGATTTGCCGCAGCCGGACTCGCCGACGAGGCCCACTGTTTCGCCTGGTGAGATCGCAAATGCGACTCCATCGACGGCGTGGAGCCAGCTCATCTTCGCCCGGCGCCAGGGGCGCTGCCCCGCCCGCTTTACCGGGAAACGCCGGGTCAGGCTGCGGATTTCGAGGATGGGCTCGGTCATAAGGGCTGCCAACAGGCGACCATGTGGGACGGACCGATCGCGACCAATGGCAGCGGCGCGTCGCACGTCTTCGAATGGCGCTCGCAGCGAGCGCTGTAGCGGCAAGTCGGCAAGTCCGCGCGTGTGACGTCGGGGAGGTTGCCGGGGATTGCGGCGAGGTCAGCAAGCTGCGTCCCGGGTTTCGGTGTCGCGGCGATCAGCTTTGCCGTGTAGGGGTGGCGGGGCCGAATAAAGAGCTCACCGGCGGTCGCGCTCTCCACGACATGCCCCGCATGCATGACGACGATACGGTCGGCATATTCGCCAGCGAGCGCCAGATCGTGGGTGATCAGGATCGTGGCCATATGAGAGGCAGCGGCGAGTTCGGCAAGCAAGTCCATGACCACCGCCTGGGTGGTGACATCGAGGCCGGTAGTCGGCTCGTCGGCGATCAACAGGGCCGGCGAGCAGGCGAGCGCCAGCGCGATGGTAACCCGTTGGCACATCCCGCCCGACAACTCGAAGGGATATGCGGCCGCTCGCCGCGCCGGGTCCGGGATGCCGACCTTGGCCAACATCTCGACTGCCCGCTGCGGCGCCTCCACCCGCGGGACATTGGCATGGCGCAGCAGCACATCCGCGAGCTGCTTGCCAACGGGTCGGATCGGATTGAGGGCGCCGCGCGGGTTCTGCGAGATCAGCGAGACTTCACGCCCGCGCATCTCCTCGAGCGCGCGCTCACCGGCGGTGAGCAGATCAATCCCGCCGAACACGATGCGGCCAGAAGTAACCCGCGCTGCGGGATCCAGCAGACCGAGGGCCGCATAGGCGGTGACCGACTTTCCGGAGCCGCTCTCCCCGACAAGCGCCACCGTTTCGCCTCGGCCGATATCGAACGCTACCTTTTCGAGCGCCCGCACGGTGCCGCCGCGGGTGCGGAATTCGATCGACAGATCAACGACGGCGAGCAGCGGCGAAGCCTCGCTCATGTGCGCCTCCGCGGGTCGATCAGGTCGCGCAGGCCGTCACCCAACAGGTTGAAGCAGAAGACCGCGAGCATCAGCGCGAGGCCGGGGAACAGTGCAACCCACCATTCGCCGGATATGATGTTGCTGGCGCCCTCGGCGACCATGATCCCCCATTCCGGGGTCGGCGGGCTGATGCCAAGCCCAATGAAGGAGAGGCCGGCCGCATTGAGGATCGCATAGCCCATCGTCAGCGACATCTGCACCGCCAGCAGCGGCATCGTATTGGGCAGCACCTGCGCCAGCAGAATGCGCATCTCGCCATTGCCGCCAAGCCGCGCCGCCTCGATAAAGCCTGCCTGACGCAACACGCTCGCCTCGGTCCGGGCGACGCGTGCGTAGAGCGGCATGTTGATGATGGCGGTGGCGTAGACGATGTTGGCGGTGGTGTTGCCGAGGGCCGCGACGATACCCATGGCGAGCACGAACAGCGGGAACGCCATGATCGTGTCGGCGGCGCGGCCGACGGCGCGCTCGGTCCAGCCGCCGAAGTACCCCGCCGCGAGGCCGGCCAATGCGCCGATCGCAAAGGACAGCACGACCGCGGCGAAGGCGATGCCGAGATCGAGCCGCGTTGCTGCAATGATGCGGCTGAGGATGTCGCGCCCAACCGCATCGGTGCCGCACCAATGCCCGGCAGAGGGGGGCGTCAGCGCGTGCATCGCGTCGGTGGCAAGCGGGTCGTAAGGCTCGATCCAGGGGCCGAGCACAGCGACGGCGACCAGCACGACAAACAGCGCGAACGACGCCAAAGTCACCGGGTTCTCGCCCAGCACGTAGCGCAGATGGCGCAGTGCCGCGCTCAAGCCGAGACCGCAGCGCGCGGGTCGATCACGCCGTAAAGAATGTCGATCGACAAGTTGAGCAGGATGTAGACCAGCGCCATGGCGAGGACAAAGCCCTGTACCGACGCGTAGTCCGAGTCGATCAACGCCTCGATCGCGTAGGAGCCGATCCCCGGCCAGGCGAACACCTTTTCGACCAGCACATTGGCGCCGAGCAAAAAGGAGAACACCATGCCGAGTGTGGTCAGCACCGGCAGCATCGCATTGCGGAAGGCATAGACATAAACGATGCGACGCCGCGCCAGCCCGTTTGCTCGCGCGGCGCGAATGAAGTCGGCGCTCAGCACCGACAGCATCGCGGCCCGCGTCATGCGCGCGATCGGCGCCAGGGTAAAAATCGCCAATGTCAGCGCCGGCAATGCGATCTGGCGCAATGCCGCGAGCGCCGTTGCGGCGTCGCCCGAGAGAAGGCTGTCCGGGATGTAAAACCCGGTGCGCGCGGGGGGCGGCGAATAGGCGAGGTCGAGCCGGCCCAACGGCGCCGGCGCCCAGCCGAGCAGGTAGTAGAACACATAGACCAGCAGCAGCCCGGTGAAGAAGGTCGGCAGGCTGACCCCGGCGGTGGAGACGATGCGGCAGAGATGGTCAATCCACGAATTGGGCCGTTGGGCGGCGGTGATGCCGAGCGGAACGGCGATCGCGACCGACAGCACCAGCGCCAATGCGGTCAACTCGAGCGAGGCGGGCAGTCGCGTCAGCAATTCCTCGACCACCGGCTGGCCGGTCGATAGCGAATTGCCGAGCCGGCCGTGCGCGAGATCCTCGACATAGACCAGGAACTGCTCGGGAAGGCTGCGGTCGAGTCCCAAGGAATGCCGGATCTCGGCGATCGCCTGTTGGGTCGCTGCCGGTCCGGCGAAATAGGCGGCAGGATCACCCGGCAACGCCCGGGTCAGGACAAAGGTCACGACGATGACCCCGATGACGCTGGGAGCTGCCGCCAGCAGCCGGGTCCAGATCAGCCGGCCCATTCGAGTAGCTCAGCTCTTCTCGAGCTGGCGGAAATCGAGCTGGCGATGGAACCAGTAGGTGTAGCCAGCGATGTTTTTTTGCATCCCGACCACCAGGATCTGCTGATAGAGCGGGATGCGCGGCACCTCAACCATTGCAATGTGGATGAATTGCTTGGTGAGATCCTCGTAGACCTCGGAGTCTGCAGCGAACCGCGCGGCGTCGATAAGCTTGTCCATTTCCGGGTTCCGGTAGGACATCGTGTCGAACAGGGCGTTCTGGCCGTGATAACCCCAGTAGAAATAATAGTCGGGGAAATTGAGCCAGCCGCCAAAGCTGGCGATGTGGATCGGGCGGTTCTTCTCCAGCATGGCATTGCGGAAATTGGCGCCGGGGATCTTCTCGATCCGGGTCTTGACGCCGAGTTCGGCGAGCGAACTCTGCATCAGCACCGCCGTCGGCTCGGATTGTGTTGCGTCGCCGAGATCGATCGAAATCGTCGTTTCGAACCCGCCGCCGAGACCGGCTTCGGCCAACAGTGCTTTGGCCCTTTCCATATCGCGCTTGTAAGGGAAGGGCTGCGGCCAGGCGGCCGATATCGGGGCGTCGGCCGGACCGCCCGACATCGGAATGCACATGTCGTAGACGACGCTCTTGTAGATCTCCTCGTAGGGTACCGCCCAGGCCATCGCCTGGCGCACGTGCACATCATCGAACGGCTTCATCTTGGTGACGAGGCCGACATATTGCAGCGAGTTCTCGACCGGCGTGCCGACGACGCGGTACGCACCAGATTTCTTGATTTCGGCAGCATCCTTGAACGGCATGTCGACCGAGAGATCGGCGTCGCCGCGCTCCATCAGCGCGCGGCGGTTGCCGGCGGCCGGAACCTCGCGCAGCACGACCCGGCGGATCTTGGGCAACGGCCCGCTCTTCCATTCGTCAAAGCGCAGGAAAGAGGTCTCCTGGCCAGGGATCCAGCGGTCGAGCTTATAGGCGCCGCCGCCGGCGTCGTTGGTCTTCATCCACTCCAGCGCCCACGGGTCCTTGTCGGTGGCATGGCTCTGGGCGAGCTTGGCATTAAAGATCGCCGGCACCACCACTGCGAGGTCGGGAAGCGTGAGCTTGTCCTTCTGCAGGAAATCGATGCGAATTGTGTGGTCGTCGAGGACAACGAACTGCTCAGGCTTCTTCAGGCTGCCAGCCGCCATCTGAAAGGTCGGGAAGCCGCCGACCGTTACGGCGCGGTCGAGCGACCATTTGACATCGGCGGCGGTCACCGGCGCGCCGTCGTGGAAGGTAGCGTCGCGGCGTAACTTGAACGTGACCGACATGCCCTCCGGCGACGCGATGAATTCCTCGGCGAGCTCAGGCTCGATCTTGGTGTAGTCGTAGGAGAGACCACCATCCGGCAATGTCTTGTGTCCGAAGGTCAGCAGGCGGTCATAGAGGTTCCAGCACGCGACATAGCTGCGGAAAGTGGTCCCGACACCGTGTATGTCGAGACTGTTCGGGCCGTTCTCGACGAGCACCAGGAGAGTGTCCTTGGGCGTTGTCGCCATGCTCGACGGCGCGCGGCCTCCGACAGCTGCGGCGCCGGCGATCGCCGCAGTGTTTTTCAGAAACTCACGCCGCTGCAAATTACGCCTCCGCCGATGTCTTGCCGACCGGCCACACCTGGCCGAAACCGATTGCGGTGCAACGGTCATGCCATCGGGATAGGGTGGCCCTGAGTCGCCGTCTGGGACGGCCGCGTCGCTCAAGATGAGTGGAGTTGCGTCGAAAGCCTAAAAGTTGAGCAATCGGCGGGCGCGACGATGTCGACGATGGCCTTTCCGCCGTTCATGTCGGCGCGACTCTCGGACCTGCTAGCCACCATATCCACGCGCTGGCCGCAGTCGAGCTGTTCAAAAATTTTGCCACACCGGCGAAGGCCGGTGCCCATGGCAGAACTGGGTCCTGGCCTTCCCCACGGAACTGCGTCCGTGGGCTGAAGGCCCGCGGGAGGACAAGGCGGGGAGCGTCGCACTGAATCATCCGGATGCATCCAGGCGCTAGCGATCCCTTATCCCGCCTCGCCGCTGAACAGCGCCTTCTTCAGGATCGCATGGATGCCCCAATTACCGTCGGCCACTTGCGTCACGCCGAAATCGACGGCGACGGACATCAGCGAGATCGCCTCGTCTTCGGTCAGCCGTTTTGCTGTCATCAGGAGATGACGCATCTTGCGGAACGCGTCCCGCATCGCGCGGTCGAGCGAGGATTTGGCAAAGATCTCACGTTGCGCCTGGTCGCCGAACTCTGCCAGGTAGTTGGCGAAGCTAAAGCCGTGCACGACCCATTCGTCGCCAGTCTCCAGCAGCGGATAGTCGAGATCGGCGAGCATGGTGCCGGCGAGCCGGTCGCGCTTGTGCAACAGCAGCTGAAATGTGCCGCTCAGCGAGCATTCGATTGCGGTGCCGCAGAGCTCGCCATCGCCTTGGCTGGCATGCGGATCGCCGACCGAGAACAGCGCGCCCGGCACCGCGACCGGATAGTACATGACTGCCCCTTTGCCGATCCGCCAATTGTCGACATTGCCGCCGAAATAGCCCGGCGGGACCGAATCGACAAATTCGGCCTCCCGCGGCGCGACGGCAATGACCCCGAAATGCGGCCGGACCGGAATGCGCACGCCCTTGAGGATGCCGTGATTCTCCTCGACCAGCGCATGGTCGACCGGCACCCCGGGGTAGTCGATCGTGCGGTGCACGACGCCGAACGGGTCGGTCTGCGGCACCCAGCGGTAATTGTAGACCGCGCGCGCCCAGTGGCCGCCGTTGTCGTCGAGTTCGTAGATCGTGACGACCTCGCGCGGCTTCGGTTCGGTAATCAGGTCGTTGTAGTGGAAGCCCCACCAGGCCGCCGCATTGCTGCCGAAGGCGCGGCCGGCAAAGGCGGGATTGCGGCAGGCGCGCGGCTGCACATCGAGGATCCGCACCTCGAGCACATCGCCCGGCTCGGCGCCGTGGACATAAACCGGGCCGGTGCAAATATGCACGCCGAACCCTTCGCCGGCACCGCGCCCATGGATCGATGCGTCGAGCGGCCCGGCGCCGCGCCGGTCGACATTCTTCGCGTCCTTCGTCCAGTGGAAGACGCTCTCCGCGCCGGGGTCGCCCGCGATCATGCGGGCATGGTCGTCACAGGCGTGATGCGTCAATGTCTCGATCGTGACGAAATCACCTGAGGCGACCGCGGCGACCGGCTTCAGTGAACGGCTAAAATAGCCCCAATGCACGGTCGCGGGCGTGGCCGGCACGACAATATGGTTGGCGTGGCTGGCCGCATCAGCCATGGCCAGTCCCGGCATTACCCGGCATCACAGAGAATGGATGACGGCCCGGTTCGCCGCCCGGTAATTCGGCGCAGACATGCGCCAGCTTCTCCCGAAGCAACCGGTGCAGCGCGGGCAATCGGTGAAACGGAACCGCGGGACAGAGGTGGTGCTCGGCGTGGTACGGCATGTTCCACATCAGGAATCGGATCGGGAACCCGGTCAAGGTCGTGCGCGTATTGGTCAGCCCGTTGCGATTCTGGCTGCACCCGGTGTGCTCGACGATCAGCAGGGCCCGCAGAAACGGCTGAGCCAGCACAACCGGCATGAACCAGTAGTAAAGAACCGCGCCGGAGCCGAGCGCGATCGACGCCCATCCGGCCGCGTAGACCAGCAACTGCATCGACATCGACAGCGCTATCGAGCGCCGTGCGCTGTCCGGAACAAAGGGCAGCCCGCGGGCACGGCCGAGAGCAAGAGATGGATAATCGATCGCGCGGCGCCCCCAGAAATTGATGCCGGTCATCTCCCTGCAATATTGCCAGCGGCTGCCGGCTTTCGGATTCATCAATTCCGGGTCGCGCGCCGGGTCCTGTGTGTAGCGGTGATGCCAGGCGTGAAAATGGCGGTAGAAGGTCGAATTATAGAAGCTCAGCACGCCGGCGATCCAGCCGACCAGATCGTTGGCGAGGCGCGAGGCGAAGGCGGTCCGGTGCACGCATTCGTGCATCGGGGTAAACATCGTAACGATCGCCACGCCGTGCAGCGCCATTGCCGGGAGCAGCAGGTACCAATACGGCAGGCTGAGCCAAACCAGCAGCCCCGTTTGCCGACATGCGCCCTAGATGCGCGCCAAATCGCAAGGCGCCGCGCCGATCGGAGCGCTGCGACATCAGCCGCAGCGGGATGTTCCCGAGAATGGCGCGCGGCGAGATTACGCCCTCGTCGGGCGCGGTGACATTTGCTATTTCCGCTGTCTGAGGCGTCCTGGTAGACTAAATCGGGCACACGCGTGGCTCCTTCGTCGGGCCAGGCATGTTGCGAATTCACTCCTCCGGTCATCGCCGATCCTTCGCCGGTCGTCCGAAGCGGCCGCAAGACATGTGCCAAGGAAATGATGGCACGCTTCCTGCGAGTTGGACGGCGACCTCTTAGCCCGATCGCGGAGAGAAAGCGATGAGCATCACACGCCGATTGTCGCGCCGCCGGTTTCTCAGAGTCTCGGGTATCGCCGCGGGCGGTCTCACCTTACCCCGCCTCGTATTTGCGCAAAACAAGAAAGCTGTCCATTTTACGCTGCCTTGGGTAGCCGAGGGCAGCAATTTGTTCACCTTTGTCGCCAAAGGCATGGGTTTCTGGGAGAAGCACGGGCTCGATGTCGACATCGCCCGCGGTTCCGGTTCCGTCGCAGCGGCGCAGGCGATCGGAGAAGCCCGTTTCGATTTCGGCATGTGCTCGCCTTCGGCTGCGATCCTTCAGACCGTTAAGGGGCTGCCGACGGTGGCGCTCGCTGCCTGCGCATATGACGCGACGATGGGCATCGGCATGCTGATCGACGGGCCGATCAAGACACCGAAGGACCTCGAAGGCAGACAGTTGGCCTCGACGGTAACCTCGGGCGAGTATCCCTTCCTTCCGGCCTTTGCCGAAAACGCGGGCTTCGATCTGGCGAAGGTCACGCGCATTCAGGTCGACAACAAGGTGCGCGACCGGCTGCTGCCCGAGGGCAAAGTCGATGCGATCTCGGGATATGCGAGCAGCGCGATGCCAACCTACATCGCCTCCGGCGTGAAGGCACGGTTCATGCTGTTCAGCGATTTCGGCTTGCTCAACTACGGCACTGCCGTGATGACCCAGCCGAAACGGCTCGCCGAGGAGCCGGAATTATGCGCCGCGTTCGTCGACGGGGCACTGCAAGGCCTCAAGGCGACGATGCTCGATCCTGCCGAGGCAATGAAGGTCTTTTTCAAGCAGGTCCCGGAAATGGCGCTCGCGACCCAGGCGCGCGTGCAGATCCGGGTCGGCACCGGGATCAACATCTACGTCAGTGCGCGCGATATCATCAGGGACCGCGGCATGGGCTATATGGAGCCCAAGGACTACGAGGTGATGACCGATCTGGTGATGAAATACATTGCTCGCGACACCGACAAGCGGCCGGCCGTAGCCGAAATGATGACCAACCGCTTCGCGGGCACCACCAAGCTCACGCCGGCGGAGTGGGAGCAGACACAGAAGAACGCGCAGGAGTTCCGCCTCTATGTGAGCTAATGGCGAAGGCTGGCACGCCTCTTGCGATAGTCATTCGGGAGCGATCCATGCCGGTCATCGAACGCCAGCCTTACGTCCAGGTCGCCGAGGTTAGCAAGATCTACCGCAGCGGCACGCCGAATGCGGTCGAGGCGGTCAGCTCGGTCAGCTTCTCCGTGCCGCACGGTCAGTTTGTCGCGATCTTGGGGCCGTCCGGCTGTGGCAAGAGCACATTATTGATGATGGTGGGCGGGCTCGAGTCGGTGACGGCCGGTCATATCGCCGTCGACGGCTCCGCGATGGCCGGGCCGCGCACCAGCATCGGCGTCATGTTTCAAGATTCGACATTGCTGCCGTGGAAGAGCGCGCTCGACAACGTGTTGTTCCCGATCCGCATCCTGAAGCGCCCGCTCGACGCCTATCGCGACAGCGCGCGGCAACTGCTCGAACGCGTTGGTCTCGACGACTTCGCGAACAAGAAGCCGCATGAGCTGTCGGGCGGGATGCGCCAGCGCGTCGCGATCTGCCGGGCGCTCGTCTATGAACCTGAGCTCCTACTGATGGACGAGCCGTTCAGTGCGCTCGATGCCATCACTCGCGACGAGATGAACGCGCTGCTGCTGGATTTATGGCAGCAATACGCAAAGACCGCACTGTTTGTGACGCACAGTATTCGCGAGGCGGTGTTTCTCGCCGACCGCGTGCTGGTCATGACCAGGCGCCCGGCGACGATCGTCGAGGATCTGACCATCCCGTTCGCCCGGCCGCGTCCGATGGCGATTGGCGAGAGCCCTGAGTTCAACGAGATTTGCGGCCATTTGCGCGAGCGCATCGAGGAGAGCCACTACCGCGGGCGACGCGCCGGCCGGGCCCCGGCTCGGCCGGAGTTCGTCGCATGACCGCCGAAAGCCACGCTGCGCCCCGGATCGCGTCGCGAGCCGTCCTCGGCCCTGACCTGCGGCAGATGCGGCCCGTCATCCTGCCGCTGGCAACCGCCGGAACAGTGCTGCTGATTTGGCAGCTTGTCGTAACTGCGATGCGCATACCGGCCGTCATCCTGCCGCCGCCAGTCGAGATCGCCGTTGAGCTTTGGCGCAATTTGCCGGTTCTGCTGCACCATGCGATCCCGACTACCCTTGACTCCTTGATGGGGTTTGCACTGGCGACTGCGCTCGGCGTCAGCCTCGCGGTGGCGATCACCTATTCACCCCTGCTGCGGGACACGCTCTACCCCAACTTGGTCGTCTTCCAGTTGATCCCTAAAGTCGCGCTCGCCCCACTGTTTGTCGTCTGGCTCGGGATCAGCAGCGAGTCGCGCGTCGCATTCGCTGCTTTCGTCAGCTTCTTTCCGGTGGTGATATCGGCAGCCGTCGGCTTCTCCAGTACAGAGGCCTCGGCATTGCGCCTCTGCCGCTCGCTGACGGCGTCCGAATGGCAATCATTTGTGATGGTGCGCTTTCCGTTCGCACTGCCGGCCATTTTCAGCGGCATGAAGATCGCGATGACCCTGGCGATCATCGGCGTCATCATCGGCGAGTTCATCTCGGCCAAGGCGGGGCTCGGCTTTTACATCCTGTACGCCAGCTCGCGCATGGAAACTGGCCTCATTTTCGCGGCCCTGTTTGTGCTCTGCGTCATCGGCGTCTCGCTGTTTGGCGCAGTCGCACTCGCTGAGCGGCTTGTGCGTCGGTCTTATGGCAGGCGCTGATGCGAGGACGGGAGGCCGGATGATACCGCGACGCGGAATATCGCGACGGGGCGTTCTCGCCGGGGCGGCGGCAGGTGCCTTGCTGCTGCCGCGGCCGGGCATTGCCCAACCCCGCACCGTCAAATTCACCCTTGCCTGGCTGGCCCAGGGCAGCTTTGCTTACGTCTATGTCGCGCGCGCCAAAGGGATCATGAAGGCGCGCGGGATCGATTTCGACATCGCCCGCGGCTTCGGCTCGATGGCGTCGGCACAGGCCGTCGCCGGCGGCCAGTTCGAGTTCGGCATTGTCGCGGCGCCGCCATTGATCCTCTCGGTGGCCAAGGGCCTGCCGCTGATCGCGCTCGCGACCTGCGACTATGATGCGACGATGGGGGTGGGGGTATTGGACAGCTCCCCGATCGCCAAGCCGCAGGACCTCGCCGGGAAGAAGATCGCCTCCGTGCCGACCTCAGGCGAATTTCCCTTCTTCCCGGCCTACGCGGCAAAGGTCGGGCTCGCCCCAAATTCGATCGAGTTCGTGCACGTCGACAACAAGGTCCTCGAGCAGGTGCTGATGGAGAAAGAGGTCGACGCGATCACCTCCTTCGCCCTGGGCAGCGCGTCGGCGATGTTGTCGAAGGGTGTGCAGAGCCGCTGGATGCTGTACAGCGCCGCCGGCATCCGCAACGACGGCCAGACGATCACAACCCAGAAAAAGACGCTGGAAAGCGATCCCGCCCTCTGCGAGGCGGTCACGGGTGGCCTGCTCGAAGCACTCGCGCTTTCATTGACCGATTCGGCAGAATCGCTAGGGCTGTTCCGCAAAGAGGTGCCCGAGATGGCCCTCAACCCCAGCGCCAAAGAATTCGCCCGCATCGGGCTCGGTATGTGGCAGCACGGCGTCGATCGCCCGGAGGCGCGCGAACATGGGCTGGGATGGTCCAATGCAGCCAGCTACGCCGAGACGACCGACCTCGTCATGCAATACTTGAACAGCCCCGGCATGCAGCGGCCGCAGCCCGATGCTTTATTCACCAACCGCTTTGCCGGCAATATCAAGCTGACCGAGGCGGATTGGGCCGGCGTCCGTCAGCGGGTCGCCGAATTCGACAAATATCTGGGCTGACGGATTTTCTCGCAACCAGCACCGCAGGAGCCGCAACATGACCACTACAGCCGAAAACGAATTGCTGACCCGCGTCGGACCCGGCACCCCGATGGGCGCCCTGATGCGCCAGTATTGGCTGCCGGCCTGTCTGTCGACGGAACTGACCGCCGACGGCGATCCGCTGCGCTTGATGCTCTTGGGCGAGAAGCTGATCGCGTTTCGCGACAGTGCGGGGCGGATCGGCGTCCTCGATCACCGCTGCCCGCATCGCTGTGCCTCCTTGTTCTTCGGCCGCAATGAGGAGGGCGGCCTGCGCTGCGTCTATCACGGCTGGAAGTTCGACACGGCGGGCAACTGCCTCGAGATGCCGAACCTGCCCATCGACCAGGAAGCCCTGCCCAAGATCAAGGCCAAATCCTACCAGGTCGCGGAGCGCGGCGGCGTGGTTTACGTCTATATGGGCGAGCGCGCGATAGCGCCGCCGTTGCCGGCGCTCGAAGCGACCGTATTGGCGCCCGACGAGACCTACGTTTATTGCGCGCAGCGCGAGTGCAATTGGCTGCAGGCGCTCGAAGGCGACATCGACACCTCGCATTTCAGCTTTCTACACACCGGCAAGGTCGAGGTGGGGCACGTCGACCCCGACCATCCGGAACGCTTCCAGCTGATCGACCGGGCGCCGCGCTATCACGTGCAGGCGACCGATTGGGGCGCCATGTACGCCGCCTACCGGCCGGCGCAGCCGGGCCACCTGTACTACCGCTTCGCGCATTTCGTGATGCCGTTCTGGACCCTGTTCCCGAACGGCCCATTGACCGACAACATCATCGCCCAGGCTTGGGTCCCGATGGACGACACCCATGTGATGTCGTTCCAGTACGCCTGGCGACACCGGACCCAGCCGCTTTCCGTGACGCGGACCGGAGCGCCGATCCCCTATCTCGAGCGGCAGGTCGCGACCCTGGCCAACACCCCCGATTGGTTCGGCCGCTGGGTCCCGGTGGCCAACAGCGGCAACGACTATCTGATCGACCGCGACAGCCAGCGCACGGTCAGCTTCACCGGCATCGCCTCGGTCTTCGGGCAGGATTCGGCGGTAACCGTGAGCATGGGCGAAATCTCCGACCGGACCCTCGAGCATCTGGCGCCGAGCGACCGCATGATCGTGATGACGCGGCTGCGGCTGCTCGGCTCGGCGCGCGCCTTGCGCGACAGCGGAACGGTTCCGCCGCTGGTCGACGATCCGAGCGTCAGCTATGGCGCGCGCTCGGGCGATATGTTCGCGCCCGAGGATCAGCCGTGGCTCGAGGCTTACGAGGAAACCCTGCGGCAAGCGCAGCATCCCGAGATGCTCCAGGCGGCCGAATGAGGGCGCGAATGTACGAACGCGTCGCCGAATTCGCTAAATACGTGAGCTGAGCTCCCTGCGAATGGCGGCTCTGCAGGAAGCCGTTACCTCTCCAGTCCGGCTGGGCGACAGTGAACCGGGCGGGTGGCGGCGCACCGGTCGCGGCGTGCTGTTGCCGCTCGGCTTCGCAGCGCTGGCAACAGTCGGCTGGGAAATCCTGTGTCGAATGACCCGGATTTCACCGTTGCTGTTGCCGCCGCCCTCCGCGGTCTGGGCGGTGCTGTCGGAGAACTACGAGATCCTTTTCCAGCAAGCCCTGCCAACGACAATCGAGACCCTCGTCAGTTTCGGTCTCGCGACGTTGCTCGGGGTTGCCCTAGCGATCGCCATCACGTTCTCGGCCTGGATACGCGAGGCGCTCTACCCGAACATCGTCATGTTCCAGCTGATCCCAAAGATCGCGCTGGCGCCGCTGTTCATCGTCTGGCTCGGTGTCGGCAGCAAGTCGTGCATCGTCGTCGCCATTTTCATCGCTTTCTTTCCGGTCGTCGTGTCGACCGCCACGGGCCTCGTCAGCGCCAAGCCCGAAGTCCTGCTGCTTTGCCGATCGCTCACCGCGAGCGAATGGCAGATGTTTCGCCTGGCGCGTTTTCCTTATGCGATGCCATTCGTCTTCGCCGGCATGAAGGTCGGCGTGACGATGGCAATGATCGGCGTTATCGTCGGCGAGTTCATCACCGCTCAGGCCGGGCTCGGCTATATCATCATGTTTGCCTCCTCGGCCGGCGAGACCGCGACGGTGCTGGCGGCGATCGTGCTCCTCTGCGGCATCGGGCTTGCCCTGTACGGGATTGTGGCGCTGGGAGAATTGGCTGTGCAGCGGTGGTATGGCGGCGAAATGCCGATCGGAGGCGTCGTCTGACCGGGCGTTCCATCGCCATCCCGCTTGCGGTGCACCGGTCCCGCAAGCTGATCCCGGATTTCCGCCTGCACCGCCCGCAGAGCGCCGCCGAGGCGGTGGCGATGAAGGCGGCAGCCGGTCCGGGCGCCGTGTACATGGCCGGCGGCATCGATGTCGTGAACCGAATGAAGTCAGGCTTTCCGGTCACCGATTTGATCCATCTGGGTAGGATCGCGGGGCTCGACGGTATCGAGGAGTTCGACGACGGTTTGCGCCTCGGTGCCCTCGTGACGCACGACCGGATGGCAACATCGCCACTGGTCCTAGCGCGGCTGCCGGCTTTGGCGCAGACCTGGCCCGATGTCGCCAATATCCGGATCCGCTGCAAGGCCACGATCGGCGGCAACATCATAGTTGGGGACCCGGCCTATGACTTCGCGCTCGCCGCGCTCGCCGCCGATGCGCGTCTGCATTTCCTCGCCGCCGACGGCAGTACACGGATTGTCTCTGCGACACAGCCTGGGGGTGGGTTGCCCGATGGGCTATTGACCGCGATCAGCATGCGGTCCGGCAGCGCGCTTCGGTTGATTTTCGATCGCTCGCTGCGCCCGATCGTGACCTTGGTCCTCGGCCTCGATATCGACAAAGGCCGTATCACTGGAGGGCGGGTCGCGATCGGCTGCGCCTATGCCGCGCCGCTGACGGTGAACCTGCCATTGGACGAACCGCTGTTGCCCAGAGAATTGGCGCACCATGCCGGGCGGCTTACGCAGGAGGTCACCGCAGGCCTGCCTGAACTGCTCACCGATCATCATGCCACTTCACGGTATCGCCGGCGCATAATCGCGGTCTTGACGCACCGCAATTTGAGCGCGGCCGCATGACCGATGCAATTGAGGTCGCTGTCACAATCAACGGCCGAGGCCACCGGCTAACCGTCCCGCCGCGTCGGGTGTTGGCCGACGTGCTGCGCGAGGATTTGCAGCTTCTTGGCTGCAAAATCGGCTGCGACCAGGCGGTGTGCGGCGCCTGCACAGTGCTCGTCGATGGTATGCCGGTGACGGCCTGCACCACCTTCGCCTTCGAGCTCGACGGCAGGGCGGTGACGACGATCGAGGGATTGGCGGCAGGCGGCATTCTCGATCCGGTTCAGCGCGCTTTCCTTGAGCACAGCGCGTTCCAGTGCGGCTTCTGCACACCGGGCATGATCCTGTCTGTAAAGGCGCTCCTCGCGCGGCACCCCGAGCCGGACGAGAGGCTGATCCGGCAATGGCTGAACGCCAATATCTGCCGGTGCACCGGATACCAGATGATTGTCGAGGCAGTCCGCGCTGCGGCCAGAATAGGACCCGGCTGATGGACGGCGCCGCCTCACCGTTCCGTGCGCCGGTCGTCGCGCTCGACGGCCCGGACAAAGTGACCGGTGCGGCGCGCTATACCTTTGATGTGAGCCTGCCCGGCATGCTGCATGCGAAGGTGTTGCGCAGTCCCCATGCGCATGCCCGCATCCGCTCGATCGACCCCCGGTACGCCGAGACGCTCCCTGGTGTCGTCGCCGTCGTGACCGGTGCCGATGCGGCGCGGCTGCCGGATCCCTATTATGGCGTCGCGATCCGAGACCAGCCGGTCGTCGCGTTCGACAAGGTGCGCTATGTCGGCGACATGGTCGCTGCCGTGGCCGCAATCGATGAGGAAACCGCCTACCGCGCCCTCACCCTGATCGCCGTTCACTACGAGAAGCTGCCGGCGGTCACGACAATTGACGAGGCCTTAGCTGAAGGCGCGCCGCTGCTGTTCGACACGCCGGTCGCAGGGGAACCCATCAAGCTCGGTGACGGCCTCATCAGCCTGAAAGAGCCCCGTCCGAATGTGCTCTGCGAGTTCGGCTACGCACATGGCGACGCGGACGCCGCGCTGGCAGAGTCGGACCGCGTCTTCGAAGACCGCTTCCACTTTTCACGGATCAACCACTTCCATCTCGAGCCGCACGTCAATGTCGCGCGCGTCACGGGCGAGCAGATCGAGTTGTGGTCATGCAATCAGGACCCGTTTGTGCTGCGCAGCGACATCGCGCGGATCTTCGGGCGACCTGCCAATAACATTCGCATTCATGCGAGCTATGTCGGCGGCGGTTTCGGCGGCAAGAGCTTCTGCAAGATGGAGCCGCTCGTCGTGCTGCTGGCGATGAAGGCGGGCCGGCCGGTGCGCCTCTGCCTCAGCCTCGACGAAAGTTTGCTGACGCTCACCAAACATGCCGGGATCCTGATGCTGAAAACGGGGGTCACCAAGGATGGCCGGCTGACGGCACGCAAGAGCGAGATCCAGCTCGACGGCGGCGCCTATTCGGACGCGAGCGCGCTGACGGTGGTCAAGACCGGATACCGCATCACCGGTCCCTATCGTTGGGACGCCGTTGCGACGCGCGCTTATGCGGTGCGCACCAATACGGTTCCGGCCGGGTCGTTTCGCGGCTTTGGCGGAACCCAGGCGAGCTTTGCGTCGGAATCTCAGATCGATATGATTGCGCGGCGGTTGGGGATCGACCCCTATGATTTCCGCTGCAAGAACCTTCTCGCCCCGGGCGAGCCGTTTCGACCAGGCGACAGCGGCATTGACAGCGACCTTGCGAAAGGGCTCGACGAGGTCGTCGAACGCATCGGCTATCGGCAGCGTGTTCGAAGCTCGGCGCAGGGTCACAAGGCGCGCGGGATGGGCCTCAGCATCGGGATCAAGGATGGCGGCGGCACCGGAAATCATGCCCAAGCCCTCGTCAAACTATACTCCTCCGGGCGAGCGATCGTCAGTGCCGCCGCGGTCGAGATCGGTCAGGGGGCAACCACAACGTTGAGCCGCATCGCCGCCGAGACTTTGAATCTTCCGCTCGATTGGGTGCGCTACGGCGCGATCGACACCGACTTGACGCCTCTCGACAACGGCACGCATGCCAGCTGCGGCACTGTGGTGACCGGCATCGCCGTCATGCGAGCAGCAGCCGATGCCCGTGCCCAGGTCCTCGAATTCGCCTCCGAGCGGCTCGGCTGCACGGCGGCCGAGCTGGCGCTCGACAATTGGACCGTTCGGCGCGGCAACTACGCTCATCCGCTCGCGCCGATGATCGCGGAGCACTATGGCGGCGCCGGGTTCGAATTCATTGGCCGCGGCATGGTCAAGGTCCCCAATGACCCAAAGGCGCCGCTGACCGCGGCGAGCTTGTTCTGGATGCCGAGCTGGGTTGGGGCCGAGGTCGAAGTCGATCGCGAGACCGGAAAGGTGCAGGTGGTGCAACTCGTGGTCGGCGCCGATTCCGGGCGCAGCGTCAACGCGATCGCGTGCCGCGGGCAGGTCGAAGGCGCTGCATTGCAGGCCTTCGGGCAAAGTCTCTTCGAAGAATTGCGCTACAACGGCGCCGAGCCGGCCAATGCGACGCCGCTCGCTTATCGCGTGCCGCTCGCGGGCGACCTGCCGGAGCGGTACGAGTCGTTCGTCCTCGAGCATGGCGGCCCCGGCCCGTTCGGCGCCAAAGGCATAGGCGAGAGCGGCATGCTCGGCGTCGCGGCGGCAATCGCCAATGCAATCGAAGATGCGGTCGGCGTCAGGGTCACGCAAATCCCGTTCACGCCGGAACGCGTGCTCGCGGCGATCGAGGCGGCGCGGTGACCCCCACCGTGAGCCTGCCGATGTACAACCTGCCCGAAATGCGGGCGGACAACGCGCGTTTCTGGGAGGCGCTGCGGGAGTTATTGGTCGAGGCGGGGCTGCGCGATCTTCCCGAGAGGTTGACCTTCGACCGACTGCCGGTGCCGGAGCGGATCGGCCCTGAGGTCCTCTTCTCACAGACCTGCGGCTACCCGCTTGAGACGATCTTTTCCGGGCAGGCCATCCGCCTCGGCACGCCGTGCTATGCCGTGCCCGGATGCGACGGGCCCACCCATTGCGGCCTGTTCATCGTGCCGGCCGGATCAGCAGCGCGCGAACTGCGCGATCTGCGCGGCGGCGTATTCCTCTTCAACAACCGTCATTCCAATTCGGGGATGAACCTGCCGCGGCGCGCCCTCGCAGACATCGCCGATGGCCGCCCCTTCTTCGCGAAGGTCATTGAAACCGGCAGTCATCCCGCCAACCTCGACCGCATCGCACGCAGCGAAGCCGATGCGACCGCGGTCGACAACGTCACCTACGCCTTTTGGCGTCATTACCGCCCCGAAGCCGCGCGGCAAGTCCGAGTCCTCGCGCGGACACCAACAAGCCCGGCGATCCCGTTCGTGACCTCGGTCGCGACGGCGCGCGCGACCATCGCAATATTGCGCGACGCCTTGACCCGCTTGGGACGTGAGCCTCACACTGCAACGGCGCGCGCCGGTCTCTCGATCACCGACATCGTGGATGTGCCCGCCGCAGCCTATCGCCGGCTGCTTGAATACGAGCGCGAAGCAGCCGAACTCGGTTATCCTGAGCTCGCTTAAAGCAGGAGGCATCAATGCTCGAGGAGAAATTGACCGGCCGCGTCGCACGGTTTGCGGACCGCCGAGAAGACTGGTCGGTGTTCGGGTTCGAGACCGCCCGCGATCCGCGCTACGCCCGCGCCCAACGCCGCTACCTCGGTGCCAGCGGTTCGGCAGATCCCAAGGATCTGCGCGGCGCCATCCCCGCGACGGCTTTCACGATGTCGATACAAACCATGCCCGCGGGAAACCGCATCCCGGTCCATTGCCACGAAACCGAGGAAATCTTCTTTATCCTCGAAGGCGAATGCCTCGTGCGCTGCTGGGAGGCTGGGGAGAGCTGCGATATTCGGCTGGGCCGCTGGGATCTCGCAGCGTTACCGCCGTTCCTGAACCACGAGATCTTCAACAACGGTCCCGGCGATTGCCATGTCCAGACATTGCTCGCCAAGCCCCAGCCATTACGTCCGCAATATGCCGACCCCGAGCTGCTGGAGCTGCAAGCGGCCCAGGGGTGAGGCGCGCAGACGGCTGCCACTAATCGCGAGTGATGGGGCCGTGCGTTGAGAGGATAGACGCGGGTCCGACTGGCACGAATCCTGCGCGAGGCCGGTGACTTCTTTTCGAAATTCTCGAAGGAGCGGCCGGGATGAACCGCATGCCATCGCAGAGCTTACTCCTGCGGCATTTGCTGCTTTTGGTGAAGTCGGCGCGCCGCTCGCCGATGGGGTTCACGCCGCGGGTGATGTCGCGCTCGACCTATCGCGTGGCAAACCTGGGTTTTACGTTATGCGTGTCGACCAGCGCGGCCTCGTCCCATTGGCGTTTGCGACATGAAGCGCACGGTAGAGATTGCCGGTGGTGGCATTGCGGGGCTAACGACTGGTCTCGCCTTTGCGCAGAAGGGGTGGCGCCTTCGCGTCCATGAGCAGGAGAGCGCACTGCGAATTTTAGGTGCGGGAATCTACATTTGGGAAAACGGACTGCGGGTGCTCGACGTATTGGGCGTGCTGCCTCGAGTGACCGCCGGCGCCATCCCGGCCTCTCGCCATGAAAAGCGCAACCACAATGGCAGCGCATTCGCCAGCAGCCGTGTCGGCCAGGATTTTCGCCTATACGTGCCGCTGCGCGAAACCCTGCTGACGGTGCTCCACGAAGCCCTGGTCGCCACCGGCGGAGAGGTCGTGTTCAATTCGCGCGCAGTGGCAGCGGATCCGGACGGGTGGCTGCATTTCGAGGATGGAAGCTCGCGGCACGCTGACCTCGTCGTTGGCGCCGATGGTGTCAACTCGCCGGTCCGCGACAGCCTAGGCCTGTTGAAGTGGCGGCGTCCGGCGAACCAATTCGGCTACCGGGCGATGATCCGACGCGAGCCGAATGAGCTCGAAACGGCGGTCGGGCAAGCACATTGCGAGAACTGGAACGGCTCGCGCCGACTGCTCTACGCGCCATGCACCGCCGAGCTCGCTTATGTGCAATTGACTTCACTGGCAGGCGACAGTTCGGGCAATGCGGTGCCGATCGATCGCGGTTTTTGGCGCGCGCTGTTTCCTCATCTGGGTTGGATTATCGACCGTATCCCGGACGATGGACGAGGCGACCGGTTCGAGATCATCCGGCTCGAGGGCTGGTCGAGCGGCCGGGTGGCGATCGTCGGCGACGCGGCCAGCGCGCAGCCGCCTTTTCTCGGCCAAGGAGGCGGATGCGCGATGATGTCGGCCTTTGTTCTGGCTCACATGATCGATCGCGAAGGCGACGTGCTCGACGGCATCGCCGCTTGGGAGATGCAGGAACGCCCATTTACCGAATGGATCCAGCGGATCGCCTATTGGTACGGGCAATTGGCCCTCCTTCCAGCTAGCGCGCGCACAGCCGTCTGTAAAGTTCTCAACGCGAGCGAGTGGGTGAAGCGTCAGACATTGCTTGCGGCGGCTTGCCGGGACGTGACCGCGCCACGCCGAATTTCGCCCAGCCCCGCCTCGAACGCACCCATCTATCCTCTGATGCACTGATGGATGGTAGGCCCGGGCGATGGCCCGTGTGACCGACACAGGCCGCGACCCGCATCTTTGTAAAAGGTGCCCCGTAGATGGAATGCGTCGTTCACCGCGTGCCAATGCGCGATCCGGGCGACGCCTCGGCGGTTCTGCGGCTGATCGACGACGGACTGATTGCCCCGCATGAAATCGTCGCGATTCTCGGCAAGACCGAGGGCAATGGTTGCGTCAATGACTTCACCCGCGGCTATGCGACGATGGCGCTTTCGGCCGCCCTCGCGAAGCCCCTCGGCATCACGGCCGAGGAGGTGCCCTCGCGCGTCGCGATCGTAATGTCCGGCGGCACAGAGGGCGGGTTGTCGCCGCATTTTCTTGTGTTTGCTGTTCGCGACCGGGCAGCCGGGCCCAGTGGCGGCAAATCTCTTGCAATCGGCGCAGCGTCGACCCCAGTGCTGTTGCCCGAGCAGATCGGCCGCATGGCGCAAGTGGAGTTGACGGCGGCCGCGGTTTGTGAGGCGATGAAGCGCGCGGCAATCGTCGATGGTGCCGATGTCCATTGGGTGCAAGTCAAATGTCCGCTGCTGACCAGCGAGCGCATGGCTGAGGCGGCATCACGCGGTACGGCCACGGCGACCGACAATACCTACGCCTCGATGGCGTTGTCACGCGGGGCCTCGGCGCTCGGAGCGGCACTCGCCCTTGGCGAAGTCGACCCCGCGATGCTCGATGACCGGGCGATTGGGCATGAATTCGGCCTGTGGTCGCCGCGAGCCAGCGCATCGGCCGGTGTCGAACTCTTGCACAGCGAAATCATCGTGCTCGGCAACAGCGCCGCGTGGTCGGGCGACAATGTCATCGCCCATGGGGTGATGCGGGACGCGATCGATTTGCCCAGTGTAATCGGCGTGCTGCGGAAGCTCGATTTTAAGATCGCGGGCCAACTGGACAAAGCGGCGGCCTCGCGTATCTTGGCCGTGCTCGCCAAGGCCGAGGCGTCGCGTAGCGGGGCAATCCGTGGGGTGCGTCACGTGATGTGGGACGACAGCGACATCCAAGCGAGCCGCCATGCGCGCGCGCTCGTCGGGGGTGTGCTCGCCGGAGTAATCGGCCGCACCGACCTGTTCGTCTCAGGCGGCGCCGAGCACCAAGGACCCGACGGCGGCGGACCGATCGCGGTAATCGCCCGCCGCCACCGCTGAACGGCGGCGCGCTGGCCCGACAATTGCTTGCGGCCGACTGGTGATGACAGCGTCGTCCGAAGTTCGGCTCATCGAGCTGACCAAGACCTTCGGCCCCACCGTAGCGGTCGACGCGATTTCGGCCGAGATCCCCGGCGGCAAATATTGCTGTCTGCTGGGTCCATCGGGCTGCGGCAAGACGACGACGTTGCGCATGATCGCCGGGCACGAGGCTCCGACCAGCGGCGACATCATCGTCGGCGGCGCGCACGTGACCGATCTGCCGCCAGCAAGACGGCGCACCGCGATGATGTTTCAGAGCTACGCGCTCTTTCCGCATCTCAACTGCATCGACAACGTCGCGTTCAGCCTGCGCATGCGCGGTGTGTCTAAAGTCGAGCGTCGCGCCAAGGCGAGTGAGATGCTGCGCCTTGTCGAGATGGAGACCCAGGCGGAGCGGCTCCCGTCTCAGCTGTCCGGCGGGCAGCAGCAGCGCGTGGCGCTCGCGCGCGCGCTCGTCACCAATCCGCGCGTGCTGCTGCTCGACGAGCCGCTTTCCGCACTCGACCCGTTCTTGCGCGTGCGCATGCGCGAGGAGTTGAAGAGCTTCCAACGGCAGTTCGGCATCAGCTTCGTCCACGTGACTCACAGCCAGGACGAGGCGCTGGCTCTCGCCGATCTGGTTATCGTGATGAATGAGGGTCGCATCGAACAGGCAGCGCCGGCGCGCGCCGTATTCGATTGGCCCGGGACCGTATTCGTTGCGCGCTTCATCGGCGGGCACAACGTTCTGCGCTGCAATGTCGAGGCCGCCGACGCGAAGGGCGCCCGACTCCGCGGCCCACGCGGGATTGCAATTGCGACATTGCGGCCCGGCTTGGAGGCGGGCAGCGTCGTTCATGTCGCGATCCGCAGCGATCGAATGCACATAAAACGGGCAGGGAAGCGTCTAAAAGCTGTCGGCTCAGGCAACAGCTTAGTGTTCTCGCGCGAGGCGCTGGAGTCGCGAGTCGCCGCAGTCGAATACCAGGGTGCCATTGTCAAGCTGCGCCTCGAATCGGATTGGGGCGACGAGCTGACGGTGACGCTCGCGGACCAATCCTTCTACACAGCGCCGCTCGCCGAGGGGGACGTCGTGGGAATCGATTGGGACGACGCCGATGCGCATGTCGTGAGCTGAACAAGATCAGGGAGGAAAGTAATGCGGCAGAGTGTGGTAATGTCCCGACGCAGGTTTCTGAAGCATACTGCTTCGACTGCCGGGTTGGCGCTTGGCGCTGGTGCACTCACCCAATTCCCCTTCGTCCACGCGGCCGAGCCGGTGACGCTGCGAATTGCCGGCACTGGCGTCAACCAGTTCAAGGAACTCGCCGACAAGTGCAAGGCCGATCTCGGCTTCACCGTTCAATACACCTCGCTGGTCTCCGATGACGTCGTCAAACGAGCGGTTACCCAGCCGAGCTCGTTCGATCTCTTGGATTCGGAATATTGGATGCTGAAGAAGATCGTGCCGTCGGGCAATCTGCGCGGCATCGACGTCACTAAAATTAAGTACTACGATAATATTGTGCCAATCTTTACCAAGGGCGAGCTTCCGAACGGCAAGAAGGTGGCGATGGAGGGCATCGCACCGATCAAGGTCGCTTATCTGACTGCGGAAAAGTCCGAGAAATTCGCCCCGCAACCATCGCAATGGATGACGGTCATCCCGACTGTCTACAACGCTGACACTTTGGGCATCCGTCCCGATCTGATCAAGCGCCCGATCGAATCCTGGGGCGAGCTGCTCAACCCCGAATTCAAAGGAAAATCAGCCATCCTGAACATCCCGTCGATCGGCATCATGGATGCGGCGATGGTGTGCGAGGCCAAGGGTCTGGTCAGTTACGGCGACAAAGGCAACATGACCACACCGGAGATTGACAAGACCATCGCAGTCATGATCGAGGCCAAGAAGGCAGGGCAGTTCCGCGCGTTCTGGAAGGAATTCAACGAAAGTGTCAACCTGATGGCCTCGGGTGAGGTGGTGATCCAATCAATGTGGTCGCCGGCGGTGACCAAGGTGCGGCAGATGGGTATCGCCTGCGTCTACCAGCCATTGAAGGAGGGCTATCGCGCCTGGGCCGCCGGGCTCGGCCTGCCGACTCATCTGCAGGGCCCGATGCTCGATGCCGCCTACGAGTTCATCAACTGGTACTTGTCCGGCTGGGCGGGCGCCTTTCTCAACCGCCAAGGCTATTACACGGCCGTGCTCGACACTGCGAAACAGCAGATGAGCCCTGACGAGTGGGATTTCTGGATGGAAGGCAAGCCGGCCAAAGGCGACATCCTCAGCCCGACCGGCGAAAAGATTGAAAGCACCGGCGCGGTGCGCGACGGCGGCTCGTTCTGGGACCGCATGGGCCTATATGGTCCGCAAATGGAACGAGTTCGTCGCCGCGTGACCCCTCACCCACCATCGCGGGCGCGATGATCCACCCTCTCCC
>Ga0209380_10000473_pt1 | contig 28430 bp, 23 predicted proteins | sample HubBroMetageWFT6_FD_188347 | JGI IMG/M metagenome (GOLD analysis project Ga0209380, IMG submission 188347) | Warmed and freeze-thawed soil microbial communities from the Hubbard Brook experimental Forest, New Hampshire - Hubbard Brook CCASE Soil... | ecosystem: Environmental > Terrestrial >... | reverse complement strand
AACGATTTCGCGGCTGGAGGAAAGTGTTTATCGCTGGACGGCGGCCGATCCGAGCCTGCGCTGGTTCCGGCAGAACGGCCTGAATATGGATGTGAAGGTCGAAGATATTTCCGAGAAAGTTGCGGCGCTGGCGTTGCAGGGGCCGACTTCGGCCAAACTGCTGAAGTCTGTGGCCGATGCCGACATCGCTAATTTGAAATATTTTCGCGTTACGCACGGCAAGATTGCTGGCGTGCCCGTGGACATTTCGCGGACTGGATACACCGGCGATCTGGGATATGAAATCTGGGTGCCATTAAAAGAAGCGAATGATGCCGTGAAGGTGTGGGACGCGCTGGCTGAGAAGGGCAAACAATTTGATTTGCACGCCGCGGGCATGCTGGCGCTGGATGTAGCGCGCGTGGAAGCTGGACTGCTGCTGATCGAAGTGGATTATTCGAGTTCGAAGAAGGCTTTGATTCCGTCGCAGAAATATTCTCCGTACGAGCTGGGTTTCGGCAAGATGGTGCACCTAGAGAAAGAAAATTTCATTGGCAAGAAAGCGCTCGAACAAGACTTTATGAATGGAGTGCCGCGGCAACTGGTTGGCGTCGAAGTGGATTGGACCGATGTCGAGGTGCTTTACGAGCGCTATGGCTTGACGCCGGCGGCGCCCAGTCAGGCTTCGCGCGTAGCGGTACCGTTGTATTCCGGTGAGAAGCAGGTTGGCAAGGCTACGACTACGAGCTGGTCGCCGATCCTGAAGAAAATGATTGCGCTGGCCAGCGTGGAGACTGAGCATTCGAAGATGGGGACGCAATTGCAGATGGAGATCACGATCGAGGCGATCCGGCTGAAGACGAATGTCAGAGTGACGGGGCTGCCGTTTTTTAATCCGGCTAGAAAAACCGCGACACCGGTGTAGGGATAGCCGGACTTTGCCCGGCGGACAGCCGAGGGCGGCTGTCCCCACATGGTTCTTGCCAGGCGTTAGTGTCAGCGCCGCAGAAAGTAGATTCTGTTCGTCCAATCCCACTTGCTGCTCTCCCTTGCCAGGCTGGCCAGCGCCCAGACTAAACCTCCGATGTCGGCGGGCGAAATCGTCTTCTCATCCACAAAGATCACGCCGCCGTGCGGCTGCTCTTCTTCCGCCCAGATTTTGAGCAGCGGAGGAATCGTCCTGCGGTCATAAGTAAGCAGCGTGAATCCTTGGACGGCGGCTTCTTGCAAGCAAGTTTGGTCGTCCTGTCCGAGGAAGCGTCCGCTTTCCCATTCCGCCTTGTAGTTAATCTCTATCGCGCGATTGCGGCGGCGAAGGCCATGCGCCACGTCCGGCGAGATATGCTCATCGAGAAGAAGCTTGAGCATTTCGTTTCTTGATCGTTCTCTTCATTGTTCGCTGGGGAACGAATTCGACGGCCTGAGGCAGCATGTGTTTCAGCGCCGTGAAATCCGTCGTCTCATTCTCGGCGATTAGATCATCGATCTCCTGGGGAAACGCGCGCGCATAGTTGAGGGCTGCCTGCACCTTCGCCTCCGGCCACTTGAGATGTCGCGCTACGGCCGACACGTCCTTTTGATAGCTGTTCACGAGCAGCATGACTTCCCATACGGCAAGCGTGCTGCCTTGCAGGCAGGCTTGCCGGCCAGCGGGCGAGTCGCGAAAGTCGATGAAGCCAAATTCTGAGCGGCGCAGGCCCTCCTCAACCAGACGCGCGCTGGCGTCGCTGGGAGTCCATCCATGACGATTAGCCATGCGTTTGAGGCGTCTGCCGCTCTCGGCCGGCAGCCGCATGCTGATGACGGTTGAATGGGTCGATCGCATAATGGTCGAAATGTAACTGTTGTAAGCATTGTAACACAGCGCTCTCCGAGCGGTGCCGCGGCTGCGGCTGGCCGGCTACGCCCGGCGGACAGCCGGGGGCGGCTGTCCCTACATGTTTTCAGCTCGACTTTACCTTATCGTAGCTCTTCTTTTTCCGGCGGCATAAATCCACACACCCACCAGCATGAGCACTCCCGTTCCTCCTACGATCTTAAACAGCGCCAGCGGTTTGTTCGGTTCGTCAGGCTGCGGAATCAAAGATAAAGCAATCGTCAGCGTGGTAGTGGCAAATCCGAGCACCGCGACTAACTTCGCCACCGTGCTTCCTCCCGGAACGCGGATCACTTCCGGCCCTGCCGGGTCGCGCTGCAGTTTGATCATGGCGGCGAACAGGTACAAGTAGGGAATGAAGTAGACGATTACGCCCATACTGACCAGCACATCGTAGGCGCCTTTCACACTGGTTCCGGCCTGGCCTAGAAAAATAAAAACTACACCCAGAAAAAATTGAGTGAGCAGCGCGACCCAGGGAGTTTTCCAGCGGGGGTGCAACGCGCCGAAGGCTGGGGGCAGGAAGCGGTCGAGGCCGGCGACGAAGGGCAAGCGGGCAACGGCGGCGAGGTAAGCTCCAGCGGCGCCGATGTTGCTCAGCGCGATAAGAAAAGCGGCCACCGGCAAGACTCCGGGGAAACCCACGCGGGATGCGGTTTTGGAGATGGCCTGCACCAACCCTTGCAGGCTGCTGACTTCGCTCGAAGGCAACGCAAGCAGCACGCAGGCCGTTCCCACGATGTAACAGAACGCCACGGTAGCTCCGCCAAAGAGCAGAGCGAAGGGAATCGAGCGGCGGGGATTTTTGATTTCTTCTCCCATGAAGGAGGCGGTTTCGCAACCGCCGAAGGCGAAGGTCAGCACCGACCAGAAAATAATGTCGTTCAGGTGCGTGCCAGGGGTCATCGAGTGCACGGTGAACTGCGTAGCTGAGCCATAGCGATGCCAGGCGATCAATCCCATCACGATGACGATGCCTACGGGAATCCACATGGCGAGCGCGCCAACGTTGTGCAGCCACTTCCCGATGTCGAGGCCGACGATGTTCATCAGTGTGGCGGCGCTGAGCGTGAGCAGAGAGAAGACGATGTAGAACGTGGCGTTGTTCGAGAGGTGCGCCCATGCGTTCTGACGCATGAAGAGAATGTTGCTGGCGGCGAAGTAGAGAACGGCAGGGAAGTAGGGTAGGTTGCTAGTCCAATAGGTCCAGGCCGACATGAAGCCGGAGAAATCTCCGAAGGCGCGCTTGCTCCAGACGTAGAGGCCGCCTTCGCTGGGATAGCGGGAAGAAAGCTCAAGCACGCAAAGCGCGAGCGGGGTGTAGAAGCAGAGCCAGGCGCCGATCCAGATAACGATGGAACTGGGACCGGCGGCGGCGGCGGTGGCGATCCAGCGCAGGCTGATGCCGGTGACTACGTAAAACAAAACGAGATCGCGGAAGCCGAGTACGCGCTTGGGGCGGTTGGGATCTTCGGTTTCTGCCGAAGGAAGATCAGCGCGGGATATAGTCATCGAGGAGCGGAACGACGGCGGAAGTAAAAGGGAGAATGCGGTGTTCGGCAGCGTCCGGCGTTTCTCCGGGCAACATAGGAGTCACAAACCGCACCAGCGAGCCATCGCTCCGGTTCATGCGAATCGCATCTTTGACCAGGAAGAATTTGGCCCAGTACTCGCTGGCTACACCGCGGTCGTGAGCCCAAAACCAGTACAAGACCAGGCGCCGGTCATCCCCTTTGGAGATGACGTAAAGGTTCGCTGGAAATGGGGCATGACCAGGCAAAGAAAGCGTAACGCGGGTGTTTTCGTCAGGGTTCCAGCCCGCTCCCGGAAGACAGTGTTGCGGAGAGTGCGGAGTTTCACCCGCACGCTGGCTGGGGAAGTATGCCAGGAACAGATCGACGTAGGGGAGTTTTGCGGAGGGATCCTGATACACGCGCTCCAGGAAATCGCCGGGTCCCAGCACCTCGAGAGTGCGCTGGTCCTGCACAATCTCAGTACTGTCCCAGTCCGCCAGCTTTGCGGGAAAAGCGGAGAGCGGCAGGTGCGGGGGGATGATTTCGGTGCGACTCCGAGCTTGCAGGAGGATGGCTGTGAGGATAATAAGTGTTGCAGCGAGAATAAAACGCAAGACGCCGAAGGTCTTCACGATTTTGCGGTTTCCTCTCGCGAGAAAATGCGAACGACGCGATGCAGCAGGTAGAGCATGATCAAAGACACCACGAAGATGAGCCACCCGGAGAACTCATGAAAGAAGCCTTCTGCCTTTCCTGGATCCCAGTACTGTACCAGCAGGCCCGTGCCTACAATCCGCAGGCTGTTGGCGGCGACAGCGATGGGGATTGACGCCAAGGCCAATAGCACACGTATGGCGACCTTCCGCTCCATTAAGTAACCGTAAATGATGGCAAGCGTGGCCAGTGACATCAGCGAGCGGATGCCGCTGCATGCTTCGGCTACTTCCAGGGCCAAGGCTGGAAGGACGATGACATTGCCCTCCCGCAACACTGGAACACCCATCCAGGGCAGAGTAGTGCTAGCCACCTTCGAGGCCAGCAACTGCAATGGGAAGGTGATCTGGTTGAAGATGATGGCGGGGATCGGGATCATCAGCAGCAGGAAGGCCCAGGGAAAAAGAAGGGCGCGAAAGAAATTCCAGCCGAGAAACAGCACGGTCAGTGCGGCCAGCACAATTAATAGCGACAACCGGGAAAGAAAAAGTTCGGCGCCCAACTGCCCGAGAATGAGCAAGCAGAGCCCGGCGACCAGGAAAAACAAGCCTGACCAGGAGGGTCGAGGCCTCAGGTTAGTTAACCGCGATCGCTCCTGCCAGATCACGAAGGCGGAAAAGAGAGGTACAAAGAAACCATGGGAGAAATCGGGGTCGTTCCACCACTGCCTGACCAGGTGCGTGAGAATTGGGGTGTAGAGCCAGAGTAGCAGAACGGCAATGATCCCGGTTTGCCACAATGGGGGACGTGCCGCATTAGCGGCGGGCGCTGGCACAGTTGGCGGCTCCGATTGCAGCACTGGGTTCATTGAAATTGAGCGTAATCACTTACGCGTCCAGCATAAGCGAACACGCGGGAGGCCGCAATCAAAAGCCCGATGCCACCGTAACTCCACACACATCGGTAGAGACAGAGCTTTGTGAGGGATTCGGGCGTGCTGGTCTTTCATGGGGTATTCAGGCACGGGTGTGTTCGGGGTCCAAGATCGAGTCAGGCCCGAAGGTGACTTGGACACTATTTCCCCACATGGGGCAGTGCGGAGGCCTAATTCGAGTAAGTTCGGGTGGGCAAATACTTTCCCTTTTGTGCGGAAAGGTGTAGGTTATGGAAAATACGTTTTCTCCCTCTCGATCCCCGTTCTGGCCTGTATACTTATGAAAACATGGCAATAAGCTTCAACCTGGAAGGATTTCAGATGGCACTTGCCGTGCTCTTTCAAGGACAAGGGAAGTCCTGCGGCATTCTGGCCGATACCGTGAGTGAAGAGGCGAGTAGATGCAGTCCGAGGCGCGCCAAAGTATGGAGAACGCAGCGACCGCGCTGATTCACGATGCGGTTAGGAGAGTCGACTTCGTCGAGGGTGTGAGCGCAAGCATGCACGGCCTGGAGACGGTAATGCGCGAGGTTGCGCAAAGCGAAGTTCCAGTGCTGCTGCTGGCAGAACGAGGCGCCGGGAAGAAGGCGACAGCCCGGCAGATTCATGACCTTTCCCGGCGTGGACGGCATGCGTTTCGTGTGGTTTCCTGCGCGACGTTGAGGTCCGATCAATTTGAAGAATGGGCGGCGCTGGCAGGTTTGTACGGCGAAGGCACAGTCTTCCTGGAGGAGTTGGCAGAGCTTAGTGTGCAGGGTCAGGGATGGTTGCTGCAGACTTTGACGGCGGGGAACGGCAAGGACGACCGCTGTTCCAAAGTGGCCCGGCTGATCTGCGGAAGCGCTCGCGATCTCGAAGCCGAAGTAAGGATAGGTAACCTTCGCGAGGACCTGTATTACAGGATCAGCGGAGTGTGCCTGCGGCTTCCGCCGTTGCGCCAGCGCCGGGAAGATATCCCGTTGCTGACGGAGCATTTTCTTAAGAAATACGGGCGTGATTTTCAGCGTGCGGTGCCCGTGCTGAGCGAAGAAACGCAGCGGCTGTTCCAGGAGTATTCCTGGCCGGGAAATGTGGGAGAGTTGGAGAATGCGGCCAAGGCGATTGTAGCTCTGGGAGATGAGACCGTAGCGATGGGCGGGTTGCGTGCGATGCTGCTCCGGCCAGACCCATCAGGCAATGGCAGCCGCGTTTCGCTGAAACAGGCGGCGCGGGCCGCATCCCGTGAAGCTGAGAAGGAAATCATTTTGCGCGCGTTAACCCGCACCCGGTGGAACCGGCGCCGGGCTGCGGCGGAGTTGCAGATCAGTTACAAGGCTTTGCTGTACAAGATGAAACAGATGGGATGCTCGGAGTACGGAGCCTCCTAGCTCCAGAGGAGAGCGCATGAAGCGAGTAACGAAATTGGCGTGCTGTCTGTTGCTGGGTTTCGGGTCCGGCGTTGCCTGGGCCCAGGACGTCAGCGGCGCGGGCGCGGCCAAACCGGAGAAGGCGGCAGCGTCCGAAGCCCGCACAGAGGCAGCGGCCTCGGCGGTCCCCTCCGATTACGTCATCGGCGCCGACGATACGCTGCACATTACGGTGTGGAAAGAGCCGGATATGAGCGTGACGCTGCCGGTGCGGCCCGACGGCAAGATTTCGATTCCGTTACTGAACGACGTCCAAGCTGCGGGCATGACTCCCATGCAACTCGGAGCTTCCATCACCGAAAAATTGAAGAAATATATCGCAGATCCGCGCGTGACGGTAGTAGTGACCGCGATGAACAGCCAAAGGATTTACGTTCTGGGCGAGGTCACGCACACCGGCGCGATGGCACTGCTGCCGCATATGACCGTATTGCAGGCGCTGGCTAGCGCCGGATTTACGCAGTTTGCCAATCTCAAGGCGATTTACCTGCTGCGCACGGAAAATGGGCAGGAGACAAAAGTAAGGTTCAACTACAAGGAAGCTATCAAGGGACACGGCACGCAGCAGAATATTGTGCTCAAACCGGGAGATACGCTGGTTGTTCCGTAAGGTGTAAAAGACGCGTCGAAGAGGAATTCGGATGAACAAAGGCCAAATCGTTTTGACCCTAACGCTGGGCATGTTTGTGGCCAGCGTGGCCTGGGCGCAGGATCAGCAGAGCCAGCCGGCTGCGGCTCCAGTGCCCGCCTTCGGACAGGACAATCCCGCGCCTGCGGTGAGCGAGAACCCGCCGATTTCCGCCATCGACCAACCGGGACTGGAGCCGCACGCCGCGCCCGAGAGTTTTCTGTTGCCCGGCCTGCATGTCAGCGAGTCCGTTGATTCCAATGTGCAGGACAATTTGGGCGGATCGACGGCTGGTACTGTCACCAGGGGCTTGGGAAGCCTGACCCTGCAAAAGCTCTGGAAAAACTACGATGTGGCGATGGATTACATCGGCGGCGTGGCTTACTTCAACCATTCAAGTATCGGGGTGCAGCAACTGCAGCAGTTCGATATCGACAACCGGATCAACTGGAAGCGCGGGCAATTGGCCGTCCGCGACTCGTTCAGTTATCTTCCCGAGGGCACTTTCGGTTATGCCGCCTATGGCGGTGAAGGAGCTTACAACTCGGGTCTCGGTACTCTGGGCGCGGGCATGCTGGGAGCAAACGCCTTCGGCGGACAAACCAGCGCTTTCTACGGAGGGAATGGCATCTCTGTCGGCCAGGAGCCGCGGCTGGTGAATCTGGGATTGGCCGATGTAGTTGAGGATCTGACGCCGAAATCCTCGGTGACCCTGGCAGCGGGGTATGGGCTCGTGCATTTCTACGGTGATATTTTCTCCATAGCCAATACTACTGAGGAGAACGTCGTTTTCATCGGCAGTTCCGAGTACACCGCTCAGGCGGCCTATGACCGGGTTCTCGGTCCGAAAGATCAGGTCGCGCTGAGCTACGGCTACCAGGCCTTTGACTTTTCCGTGGCGGATACGGCGTTTCACACGAATGTCATACAGGTGCTATACGGGCATCGGATCTCCGGGCGTATGGATTTCCTGATTGGCGCAGGCCCGCAGTTTACGCACATCGGGGCAAGCGGGTCGGTGTGCGACAACCCCCTTGCTACCGCGGAAAACTGTCTCGAGTCGGGAGGGACTTTCATTACCGTACCGGAGACAGCTAATAAAATCGGCGTCGCCGGCCGCATCTCGCTCCACTACAGATTTCCGAAAACCCTGCTTTCGCTCAGCTTCCAGCGCTACAACACCGACGGCTCGGGAATTTTCGCGGGCTCGGAGACCAATATCGGGCACCTCGATGCACGGAGACCGCTGAACCGCATCTGGGACATCTTTGCAGACCTCGGCTATTCCAAAAACAGCCGGTTGCAGCTTGCGGGGTCGGCGGTCGCCGCGAACAACGATACCTACGGTTTTGCGGGAGTGGGCGTGCACCGGCAGTTTGGCCGCAGTCTGCGGGGATTCGTGAGTTATCAGTTCGACGAGTTGGGTTTCGATACTGCATGTCCTGTGGGCGCTTCGCCGACGGGCGCTTGCAGCAACCGATCGCAAAGGCAGGTAGGTTCGATTGGGCTGGATTGGACTCCCCGGCCAATTCGGCTTGACTAAATTTGAGGCCGGCCTTGAGGGCCGGCGGAACAGGCACTGAAATTATGCAAAACCGCGAACTAACCATGGACGATTATCTGGCGATGTTGCGCCGCCGGATGAAGGTGATCCTGATTCCCGCGCTGCTCGCGCCACTGGCCGGATTTTCGATCTCTTACATTTTTCCGGCCAAATACACGTCGACGTCGGAAGTGCTGGTGTCGGCGCCGAAGATTCCCGACGCGGTAGTGCAGCAGGTCTTCACCGAGGATCTGACGCAGCACATCAACTCGATCGAGCAGCAGGTGAAGAGTCCAAGCCGCCTGCGGCCGATGGTGGAACGGCTGGGGCTGGCCAAGGGAAGCCAGAGCGCTGAAGATGTGATCGATAACATCCAGCTCAACATGACGATCGAGTCGGTGGTAACCGATCTCTCCCAGTTCGGCGGCGCCAAGAAAAAGCCAGGCCAGAGTGATTCGGTTCCGGCCTTCCTGGTGAACTACACCGCGTCGACGGCGCGCGAGGCGCAGCAGGTCTGCACCGAGTTGACCTCGATGTTGCTGGAAGAAGATCTGAAGTCGAGAGAGGATGCGACGCAGGGGACAACGCTATTCCTTACCAAGCAGGTGGAAGAGGCCAAGCAGAACCTCGATGATCTGGATCGGAAGCTGGCAGCCTTCAAAGATCAGCACCTGGGGCAGCTTCCGGGCGACGAAGACAACAACTTGAAGATTCTGTCGGGCTTGAGTTCCCAGCTCGATGCGAATACGCAAAGCCTGAATCGCGCAACCCAGGACAAGTCTTATACCGAATCGCTGCTGGCGCAGCAACTGGCGGCGTGGAAATCGTCGGAGTCCGCGAGTAATCCGCAGACGCTGCAACAGCAGCTCTCGCAGCTGCAAGCGCAACTCATCGATTTGCAGGCGCGCTATACCGACGACCATCCCGATGTAATCAAGACCAAGGCAGACATCGCCGAGGTAAAGAAGAAACTGGCCGAGATCAACAATCCAGCCGCGACAACCGATACCGCGAACGACAAGGGATCGGCCTCCGAGCCGCCTGAGATACGCCAGCTGCGGCTGCAGATTCACCAGTATGAGGATTTGGTTGCCCAGACGACGCGCGATCAGAAGAAGCTGCAGCAAGAGATCAGCGTCTACCAGAGCAAGGTAGCATCGAGTCCGGCCATTGAAGAGCAATACAAGGAACTCGCGCGCGACTACGACAATGCGCAGAAGGTCTACCAGGACGATCTGGCCAAGCAGAGCACCTCTCAGATGGCGACCCAGGCGGAGCAGCAGCAGCAAGGCGCGCAGATGACCCTGCTAAACCCAGCCAATTTGCCGGATTCACCGAGCTTCCCGAACCGGCTATTTTTTGCGGGTGGAGGATTGGGCGCTGGTCTGGCGCTGGGGCTTAGCGTTGCGCTATGGCTGGAATTGCGCGATAAGTGCATCCGGACGGAAGCCGACGCCGAAGCCGCACTCGACCTTCCGATGCTGGTTTCGGTTCCGTGGGTGGTGGAGACCTCGCCGGGCAACGGAAATGGCAACGGCAAAGGACACTTCTGGAACCGAAAAAAGCAGCCCGAGGAAGGAAAGGAAACTGCCAGGGTTTAAGGCAGAACCGTCAGGCGATTAATTAGGCGAGGATCATGTACAAAGAGTTCTATGGTTTGCGGGCAAATCCGTTCAACGTCAACCCGGACCCGCGTTATCTATTTCTGACGCGTCATACGGAGGAGGCGCTGGCCTGCCTGACCTACGGCATCCAGAGCCGCAAAGGTTTTGTGCTGCTGACCGGAGAAGTGGGAACGGGAAAGACCACGCTTATTAACAAGTTGCTGGAATGGTTGCGCCTGCAGCAGGTTGCTACTGCGTTCATCTTTAACTCTCGATTGAACACCACCCAGTTTCTCGACTACATGATGGCGGACTTCGGCATTCCGTGCGACTCGAAGGCCAAGAGCCAGATCCTGCTGCGGCTTTATAACTGGCTTCTCGATCGCTACCGCGCAGGCGAGACAGCTGTGCTGATCGTGGATGAAGCGCAGAACCTGACGGATGAAGTGCTGGAAGAGATTCGTATGCTGACCAATCTGGAGACCTTTACAGAAAAGTTGCTGCAGATTGTACTGGTGGGCCAGCCCGAGTTGGAGCAGAAGTTGAAGCAACCTCAACTGCGGCAGTTGCGTCAAAGGCTGACGCTGCGCGCCAAGACGCATCCGCTGACGCTGGAAGAAACCAAAGCGTATGTGCAGCAGCGGCTGCGCATCGCCGGCTCCAACGGCCAGGAGATCTTCGATCCCGAATCTGTGGTGGCGATCCATCGCTATGCCAGCGGAATTCCGCGGGTGATCAACCTGTTGTGCGAGCACTGCCTGGTGAGCGCGTTCGTGGATCAGCAGAAAATGGTTTTGCCAGCGGTAGTTGAGAGTGTGGCCCGGGATTTTGATCTGGGCGATGGCACGGCGGCCGCGGCGATGACGCCGCCGCCGCAGTCGGCGGGACAGGAGAAATTTGACCTGGTCGATGCCTTACGGTCTCTGTCCACTTTAGCCGACCGTTTACGTGAAGAAGACGATAAGAACCTCCCCGGGGGAAGGAAACTATGAGCAGAATTCACGAAGCGCTGAAAAAAGCGGAACAGGAACGGGCGGCGTCGTTGGGAGGTCCAGCCCAGCCCAATTTCGCGTCACTGCCGGCGGAAGCGCCTATGATGACACCGGCGGACGAATCTCCGGTTGCGGTGGAAGCGGGGATGCATGGCGGAGGTGTGCCACTTAATTCCACGATGCCGACGTTCGCCAGTCCTTTCAGCCTGGACGCTTTACTCGCGCGCTGTCCGCAACTGCAGTGGAAGCCGGATGAAAAGACAATGCTGTTTTTCAACGGCGACGATCATGCTCGCGGCACGGAGGAGTTTCGCACGCTGCGTTCCCGCCTGTATCACATGCGGGAGAAGAAGCCTCTAAAAAAGATATTGGTTACCAGCGCGCTGCCCAAGGAAGGAAAATCCTTCACCGCGGCAAATCTGGCGCAGGTAATGGTGAAGCAGCACGGACGCCGCGTGTTGCTGATCGATGCCGACCTCCGAGGTCCGCGCCTGCACACCATGCTGGGCACGACCGCGTCACCCGGTCTTGCCGATTACCTGCAGGGCGGGAGCGACGAATTCTCGATAATGCAGCGCGGGCTCATGGAGAATCTGTACTTTGTTCCCAGCGGCCACCAAATCTCCGATCCGGCAGAATTGGTGGCAAACGGGCGACTGAAGATGCTGCTACAGCGGGTTGAAGCCCTCTTCGACTGGATCATCGTCGATTCGCCGCCGGCCGTGCCGGTCTCCGACGCCAGCGTGCTGGCGAAGTCCTGTGATGGTGTGCTGATGGTGGTGCGCTCCAATGCGACGCCTGTGGATATGGCGCGCCGGGCGCGTGAGGAATTTCCGGAACAAGAGCTGGTGGGAATCGTGCTGAACGGGACCGATCACGATTCCGCTCCGTACTCACGGTATTACTACGAGGCGTATGTGAAGAACATAGCCGAGTCCAAGTCCTAGGGGAACGGGGAAACGTGATCCGGCTGTTCAAAGTCTATTACCCGCTGCGCACGCTGATTCTTCTGGTGGGCGAGGCGATGATCGTTTGGCTGTCGTTCCTGCTGGCGACGATATGGCGGAACCCAGACAAGTGGTTGCTGCGCAACGTTGAAGGAGGGTACCTCCAAGTGTTGTCCGGGTTGGGCCCCCAGATTCTGGTGGTCACCGGAGTAGTGTTGCTGCTTTCGCACCTCTTTGACCTTTACGACTCGTCGAGTCTGAGCGCGAAGTGGGAGCACGCCTTTCGTCTTCTGCTGGTTTTGGGATTTGTGGCACTGGCGCTTGCTCTCCTAGCCAGTCGTTATCCAAGCCTTCTACCCGGGAATAATTCGGCTTTCTGGGGACTTGTCATCCTTACCTTTACTTTGTTTTGCTGGCGCGGGGCTTATTCCTGGATGGTGAAACAACCCTTCCTGCGAGAGCGGGTTTACGTTCTGGGCACGGGTGAGCGCGCGGAGCGACTGGTGAGAGGTCTGCGCGAGCGCCCCACGCTGGGGATTGAAGTCGTGGGATGGACCGGTGATGTGGGGGATGAGTTGACACGCGACACCGCGGCCGCGCACCTGTTGGGGTTGGCACGGGGCAGGGGAGTGCATCGGGTGATCGTCGCCATGCCGAACCGTCGCGGCACCTTGCCGGTGGAGGAGTTGCTGGACCTGCGCCTGGGGGGCGTGAAGGTGGAAGAGGCAACCTCGTGGCTAGAGAGGATCTCGGGGAGGATTGAAGTCGAGCAGTTGTATCCCAGCTGGTTGATCTTTGCGGAAGGCTTCCGCTTTAGCACTTTCTTCCGGTTACTGCGCCGGACGCTGAACTTTTTTGTTGCACTAATCGGCCTGGTGATCTCGCTGCCCGTGCTTCCCTTTATTGTGCTGGCCGTCAAACTGGATTCTTTAGGTCCGGTGTTGTACCGGCAGCAGCGCGTAGGGAGGCGAGGGACGATTTTTTATTGCTACAAGTTCCGCACAATGCGGGTGGATGCGGAGGCAGATACTGGAGCGACCTGGGCGTTAGACGACGATCCGCGCATCACGCGAGTGGGCAAGTTCCTGCGCGCCTCGCGACTGGATGAAATTCCGCAGTTATGGTGCGTGCTGAAGGGTGACATGCATTTTGTAGGTCCGCGCCCGGAACGGCCGGAGTTTGTCGAGTGGCTGAGCAAAGAGATTCCATACTACGGTGTGCGCCACATTGTACGCCCCGGAATAACCGGCTGGGCCCAAGTACAGTACAAGTACGGCAACACATTGGATGATGCTCGCGAGAAGCTGCAATATGATTTGTTCTATATCAAGAACGCTTCGTTCGGCCTGGACGTGCTGATCATGTTCCACACCATCAAGATCGTGCTGCTGGGCCGGGGCGCGCAATGAGATGGATTTTCTGGGGAGCAGCGTTTGTGATCGCCTACACCTACGCCGGCTATGCGGGCTGGTTGTGGCTGCGGGCCCAACTGTTCCCGTGGCCGGTCCGGCGCGGTTCTCAGCAACCCTCGGTATCCATCGTGATGGTGGTTCGTAACGAGGAGAAGGTTTTGCCGGGGAAGCTGCGCAACCTGCTGGAACTAGATTATCCCAGGGATTTATGTGACCTGATTGTGGTTTCGGACGGATCTGTCGATGGGACAGAGGCAGTTCTTCGCGAGTGCCGCGATTCGCGGTTGCGCATCGTGATGAACCAGTTGCCGCGGGGGAAGGCTTGTGGTCTCAACGATGGCATTCACATGTCGCAGGGAAGTCTTGTGATGTTTACGGATGCGCGCCAGATAATCGAGCCCTGTGCTCTTAGTTTCCTAGTTGAAAAGTTCGCAGATCCCGAAGTCGGATGCGTCAGTGGAGAGCTGATGTTGGGGGACCGGGAATCGGGCGAGGCCACGCAAGGCATGAGTCTGTATTGGCGTGTGGAGAAAATAATCCGCGAGTTGGAAGCGGCATCGGGCTCGGTCGTGGGCGCGACTGGCGCTCTCTACGCAGTGCGGCGCGAACTGTTGGTTCCCGTTCCCGAGGGGACGATTCTCGACGACGTCTATGTTCCCATGCAGGTTGCAAGGCAGGGTAAGCGGGTAGTGTTTGAACCGCGAGCCCGCGCCTGGGATAGTGCGAACCTGGGACCGGAGCGAGAGTTTGCCCGCAAGGTACGCACACTGAACGGCAACTACCAACTCTTGCAGTTAGCGCCGTGGCTCCTGAGCAGCAGCAATCCGATCCGCTTTGAGTTCATCAGCCATAAGCTGTTGCGGCTGTTTGCGCCGTTTGCATTGCTTGCTTTATTCGCGACTTCGGTACTCCTCACGGGTTCGGTGTACCGCATCGCCTTGGGCCTGCAGGTTGCGTTTTACGGGATGAGTTTGCTGGCGGCGCTGAAGCTCGAGGCCGGACCGTTAGCTCGAACTACCAATGCCGCGCTCACTTTTGTAATTTTGAATACGGCGGCGGTGGTTGCCTTTGCGAACTTCGCCGGTGGACGTAAGAGTGGATGGGGCAGTCGTTGAGACAGGGAAGCGCAGCGAGGAGGATATCGGGTGGCAACACTGGCAACCGCGATTGAAAAACGAACGGAACGGGAAAAGAACAAAAGCTCGCTGGCCTTTCGCGCCTTGTTGCTGTTCACCTTCCTTTATTACACGCGTCCGGAAGACATCATCCCCGGTATCAATGCAATCCCACTGGAGAAAATCATCGGAGGCGTTGCGCTGATCGCCCTGGTCGCGACTCTGGCGTCGGGACGGGTGAGGAAAAAGCCTCCGCTCGAGCTTAAGCTGCTTTTGGTTCTGTTTGCGCATTTGATCATTTCAATTCCCTTCGCATTTTGGCGGGGCGGAGCGTTCGGCACTGTCTTTGGGAGATTTTCCAAGGGTGTTACCGTTGCCCTGCTGGTGACTCTTCTCGTCGATAATTTTGGACAACTTCGTAAATTGCTGTGGGTGCAGGCGGCGTCGCTGGTCGCGACGACTATAGCGTCGATCGCGATACACCACACTGACCAGGGCCGTTTGATCGGTGCACTGGGAGGGATTTTTGAGAATCCCAACGACCTGGCTATCAATATCGCCGTCAACTTTCCGCTGTGCGTGGCCTTTGCCATTTTGACCCGGGGAATGGTCAAGACCGCGACTTGGACGGTGGGCATACTGGCCATGTTTCTGGGAGTGGTCCTGACCTATTCGCGCAGCGGTCTATTGGCGATGGGCATGGCTGTTGCAGCTTGCCTCTGGGAGTTCGGCATCCGCGGCAAACGCTATCATTTGATTGCCGTGGCACTCCTGCTCAGCATTGTGGGGGTGGGCGTAATTCTCGCGACTCCTCATTATGTGGCGCGGGTCGAGAGCATCTTTCGCGGGAACATCGCGGGTTCTGCGGACCACGGATCCTGGGAGGCCCGGCGCGAGTTGCTGGTTGACAGCATTGAGGAGGCGATTCATCATCCCATCTTTGGCATCGGTGCGGGCAACTTCGGTGCCGCAACTCTTACTTGGCGCGTGACTCACAACACGTACACCGAGTTTGCGGCGGAAGGCGGTTTCCCGGCGCTGATTCTGTTCCTGGCCATCCTGTACCTGGCCTTCCGAAATCTGAAAAGAACCCGATTGCTCTCTATTAGTCGTGAGAGTGAAGAGATTCGCGTGTTCACCGATGCCTTGTGGGCAAGTCTCGCGGCATTCGTGATTGGCGCTCTATTTGCCAGCTTTGAGTATGAGCTTTTCCCTTACTTCATGGTGGGGTACACGTCGGTTCTCTACCGCGTTTGCCAAGAGGCCTCGAACAGGGGTACGGGGGCGGTGAATGTCGTCGCAAGGCCAAGCGGTGCGGAGATTGTATGGGCGCGGAGATCATGGCAACGATAAAGCAGCAAAGTGAGCCGAGACTCCCGGATCAGGTATTGGCGATCCTGCGTTGCCTTTCATGCTCCCGCTCGCTTTGCCAGGAGGATGCCAGCCTGCTGTGCCCAGGCTGCGGCCGCCGCTACCCGGTGGTCAAGAATGTCATACGCTTTGTCGATGCCCAACTTTACGCCGGAAGCTTCGGCTTCCAATGGCTCACGTTCAAGGACACTCAGCTGGATACCGAACAGAGTCGGCGCTCGGAGGCCGATTTTCGGCGCCGGACTGGCTTCAAGCCCGAGGATCTGGCGGGCAAGCTGGTGCTGGATGTTGGATGTGGGATGGGACGGTTCGCCGAAGTAGCTACGCGCTGGGGTGCTCACGTTGTGGGTATCGATCTCAGCCTTGCGCCAGAAGCGGCCGCCGAGAATCTCGCATCCAGCAACGCTACATTCCTGCAAGCGGATGTTTTCAAGCTGCCTTTTGCTGCGGACAGTTTCGACGTAATTTACAGCCTCGGCGTGCTCCATCACACGCCCAATTGCGAACAGGCATTCAAGGCTCTGCCGCAATTTCTGAAGCCGGGCGGCCGCATTGCAATCTGGCTCTACAGCAAGTACCACAACTGGTACAAGATGAGTGATCTATACCGGAAGGTGACCAGGCGCATGCCGCCGCGGTTGTTGCACAAGCTGTGCTACGGGGCAATTCCGCTGTACGGAGTGCACCGGGTGCTGCGCAAGATCCCTGTCATCGGGCGCCCCGCGAGCGGTGTTCTGGCCTATGCCATACCTATGGCTTTGCACGAGGATCCCAAGTGGCGCGTGCTGGACACGTTTGACTGGTATTCACCCTGGTACCAGTCCAAGCACACGTATGAGGAAGTATTTCGTTGGTTTGAAGATTGTGGTCTTGAAGATCTGCGCGTCGTCTTGCAGCCGATTTCCGTGACTGGCCGCAAGCCGGACGCAGTTCCGGCCGTTTTAGCCCATGAAGATGAGAGCATCGAGGTGCAAAGATGTGCGGAATAGCCGGTATGATTGCCGGCCCGGGCGAGACCGTCACGCCAGAGCAGGTCAGGCGCATGACGGACACCATTGTGCACCGTGGTCCGGATGATGAGGGTATTCAGGTACGGGGCAATGTCGGCCTGGGTATGCGCAGGCTGAGCATCATTGACTTAGCCGGCGGGCGACAGCCCATCTACAACGAGGACCGAAGCGTGGCCGTGGTTTTCAACGGCGAGATCTACAACTTTCAAGAACTACGCCGGGAGTTGGAAGGCCGCGGGCATCAGTTTCGCACGAACTCGGACACGGAAGTGATCGTTCATCTCTACGAGGAGATGAGTGCCAACTGTGTCACCAAACTGCGAGGCATGTTCGCCATCGCCCTCTATGATGAGAAACGCGACGCTCTCCTTCTGGCCCGCGATCGACTGGGGAAAAAGCCCCTGTTTTACGCGCAACGGGCGGGAAGGCTCTTCTTCGGCTCGGAGATCAAGGCCTTGCTGGCGGCGGCACCTGAGCTGGCCGAGGTTGATCCTGAGGGAGTCTTGCAGTTCTTTTATTACGGATATGTTCCGGACCCCGGTTCCGCGTTTCGCGACATACGAAAACTGCCGCCCGGCCACTTAGCCGAGTACATCGGCGGCCAGATTCACGTTCGTCGATATTGGGACGTCCCGGCTTATGGCGCGAACGACCCAGGATCAGATGAGGCTTGCCTCGAGGAAATGGACAGCCGGCTGGCTGAGGCCGTGCGCATCCGTCTGATCAGCGACGTGCCGCTGGGGGCATTGTTGAGCGGCGGCGTGGATTCTTCGGTTGTCGTGGCCTTGATGGCGCGCGAGAGTTCGTCACCGGTCAAAACGTTTTCCATCGGTTTCCAAAAAGCGGACTTCAATGAAGCTAAATACGCACGCTTGGTGGCCGAGCGGTTTGGCACAGATCATCACGAACTGATCGTGGACCCGGATATCAATGACACGCTCAACCATCTGACCGGGATGATGGAAGAGCCGTTCGGCGACTCCTCAATGATTCCCACCTATTGTGTTTCCCAGTTGGCGCGGCAGCATGTGACGGTGGCGCTTTCCGGGGATGGCGGGGACGAGCTGTTCGCCGGATATGACCGGTACATTGTGAACTGGAGACGGCAGCGCTACGACTTTGTTCCGGAATGGATGGGAGAGATTTATCGGGACCGCATCTATCCTCTGTTGCCGGCGACCGTTAAGGGAAGGAAGTTGGCATGGAATATTACCCTGTCTTCGCGGGATCGGTACCTGGATGGACTCTCATTTCTGCCGGCGCTGCATCGTGAACGCAGTCTTTTTTCGGACGAATTTGCGGCTAATGCGCGGACCTGGACCGACCCGTTGAGGCAGTTTGAGCGCTATTACGATGAGGCCCCGGCGACTGATCAGTTGAGCCGGCTGATGTATCTGGACACTAAGACTTATCTCCCCGCTGACATTCTGACTAAGGTGGATCGGATGAGCATGGCGACATCGCTGGAAATGCGGTGTCCGATCCTGGATCATATTTTTGTGGAGTGGGCAGCGGGACTGCCCATCAAATACAAGTTTCGCGACGGCACGCGGAAGTTCCTACTCAAGAAACTAGCCGAGCGGCTGGGGATTCCTTCGCCGCTCCTGCACCGGCGTAAGCAAGGCTTCTCGTTGCCCCTGGTGCACTGGATGCGCAACGAACTGAAAGACGGCCTGCTGCAGATCCTGCTGGAGCCGCGTACACTTCAGCGTGGGTACTTCAAGACCGAGGCGATACGCGCCGTTCTGGACGAGCATGTCCGAGGGCGGCGCAACCATGATGGCGTACTCTGGATGCTGCTCGTGTTCGAACTTTGGCATCGCAACTTTCTCGAGAAGCATGGAAGGGATTCGTCCATTTCATCGCCATGTTCGGAGGATGCCACCGACGGCAGACGTGTGGTTTCGGCGGGCGCGAGAAGCCAGTGACAAACCTGGCGCCCGGCCTCGAAGATTGTTGTGCCCACCCTGCACCGGCCCGGTCCCAGACCGCTGTTTTTCTCATGACCAACACGCTGGAGACGGGTGGAAGCGAGCGTCAGTTCGTCACGATGGGAAATGCGCTCGATCGACAAAAGTTCTCGGTGAGTCTCGGATGCCTAAGAAAGTTCGGGGCGCTTAAGAATGAAGTTGACCGGCTGCACGAGTTTTCCGCCGGGGGGAGTTTGTTTGGTCTGCAGTCGTGGCGCGCGCGATTGGCATTGTCTCGATTTTTGCGGCGGAAACGCATCGCGGTGGCGCAATCGTTTGATTTCTATTCGAATCTCATGTTGATTCCGGCGGCGCGGTTCGCGGGGGTTCCGGTTGTGGTGGGCAGCCACCGGCAACTGGGAGACCTGCTGACCCAGGGGCAGTTTAAGGCGCAGAGTGCTGCGTTCCGGTTTTGCGATCAAGTGGTTTGTAACTCATGGGCCGCTGCCCGTCGTTTGCAGGAGACCGGGATGCGCGAGCAGAAGTTGACAGTCATCCCAAACGGTCTGCCGGACGCATGGTTTGCCGCTGTGCCGGCGGCATTGGTGCACGAAACCGGCGTAGTCAGGATTGGGCTGATCTCGCGGATGAATCCGGGGAAGGGTCACGAGGTTTTCCTGCGTGTAGCCGAAAAATTGACGGTCCGTCATCCGCAACTGCAGTTTGTGCTGGTGGGTGACGGTCCATTGCGCCCGGGTTTGGAAGAGCGGGCGCGGCAACTTGGCTTGAGCGAGCGAGTAATGTTCTTGGGAGATCGTCACGATATTCCGGCGGTGCTGGCGTCGCTTGACATTAGCGTGTTGCCATCGTCGTCGGAGAGTTTGTCGAATGTGATTCTGGAATCGATGGCGGGGGGCGTTCCAGTGGTGGCGACTGAGGTTGGCGGTAATCGAGAATTGGTGGAGCACGAAAAGACGGGTTTCTTGTTTTCCCCCGGAAACGAAGCGCAGTTTGTCGCCGCGCTGGAGACGCTGATTACCCAGCCTGAGCTGCGAGAACGGTTCGGGAGTTGCGGGCGCGAGAAGGCGCGAGCAGAATACGCCATCTCCACGGTAAGAGACCGTTACCAGGATCTCTATCGCGACCTGCTGGCAGTAAAAGGATGGACGGCTCAGGCTCCGTTCAAATGAACGCAGCGCTGAACAGGCCGGAAACACAATCGTGACGAAAAAAATTCTGCAAATTGGGAACTGGCCCCCACCGGTGTGTGGCTGGGCGATGAGCCTGGTTGGGCTGCGGCGGGAGCTTGAAGCCCGTGGCTGGGACTGTCCGGTAATGAATCTCAATGAGAACCGGCGGCTTCCAAGTCCTGAATACATCGATGTTCAGAATGGGCAGGACTATGTCAGCAAGATTTGGAAACATGTCTGGCGCGGCTACGCGGTCCATGTGCGAGTGAATGGCGAAACGAAGAAAGGATACTTATTGGCGCTGGTCGCATTGGGGCTGGCTCGATTGGCAGGGCGGCCTGGATTGCTGACCTACTGCGGCGGACACCGGCAAAGTTTTTTCCCCGCCCCGAGAGCGTCCTTCCGCCATCTGGCCTTCTCGCTTCTGTTTCGGATGCCGACGCGGATTTACTGCAACAGCGAACCGGTCAAACAGGCTTTGCTCACGACCGGAATCGATGCTCATCGAGTTGTGCCAATTCCTCATTTCTCGGCGCAATATGTTCTGTTCACTCCGGCCGTCTTGCCTGATCAGGTGAGTAGCTTCTGCTCCCGATTCGACGGCACTTTTTTCCTATACATGTGCTATCGCAAGGAATATATGCTTGAGTTTCTTGCAGAAGCAATGCGGCGGTTTCGCGCACAGTTCCCGAGGATCGGGTTCCTGTTGGTGGGGACTAGCGAGCGTGAACTGGAGCCTCTGGAAAGCTTCTTCAAGAGTCAGGGCTTGAAAGACGCCGTGTGTATCACTGGCTCAGTCACGCATGACGCTTTCCTGACGATGGTTACGCGATCGCTGGCGTGCATTCGCAGCCCCATGACTGACGGAGTGTCGTCCTCGGTGATGGAGGCTCTGGCTTTAGGAGTTCCGGTGTTGGGCAGTGACAACGGCACGCGTCCGAGAGGAGTCGAATTGTGGAGGCAGGAAGATCCGGAATCGTTGCTGAAGCTGATGGCGGAGGCCGTGCAGAACCGTGCAGCCATGATTGCACGCATGCCCCCATTTTCGGCCGAAGACAACACGCGCAAACTCGCCGATGACGTGGAGATGGCCTGCGGGTCGGAATCGGAGTCGAAAACAGCCAGCAGCCGTTCCGGCGCAGTGGCGGGCTCCTGAGCGCGGAACTGCTAATGAAGGGTGCCCATCTGGCCTTCTGTTACCGTTCTCGTAGCACGAGTGCCCGGAATTGATCGTAGAGCGTGTTCCCGAGCAGCCTTCTGGCGGCGCCTCTGACCGATTCAACCAACCGCATCTTTTGCAACACCTCTCCAGTGCAGATCCGTTCAAAGGTGGCATCGTGAAGGCCGCGCAGGATCGCCACCCGCCCCAACTCGAACGGGTTCGTTGTGGGAGAGTTGGCGCGGGCGTGACTGGTGGCCAGTGATCGATAGCCGGCTTCCTTTACGACAGCAACTGCTTTCCCGTTGTAACGGCCACCAGGACTGGAGAAATGCTCCACGCTGTTGCCAGTCAGATCTTCGAGCTTCTTCTTGGCATCCCAAATTTCGCGCCGCAGATCGGGTTCCTCCAGGTCGTCCAAATAAGCGTGAGTCATGGAGTGGCAGCCGACTTCGAATCCGAGCGAGTTTAATTGGCGTAGCTGCTCCGCCGACAAATGACCGGGCTTTCCGACGAAGCCGGCAGTGACGTAGAAAGTCGCGTTTAACCCGCTCTCTTTGAGGATGGGCGCGGCGGCAATGAGATCCGTTTCGCAACCATCGTCGAAAGTGATGGCTACCGATTTTTCGGTGGGATGGTTAAGGGCTTCGCCTACGCTGATCCCGTGCCAATTGTTTTGTCGAAGCCAGTTCATTTGCGAACGGAAGGATTCCTGGGCAAGGATGTAGCGGACATATCCCGGCTCCGATTGGCACAGATGCCGCCCCGGCAGCTCCAGTTCGTGATACATCAGGAATACGATACCGGGCTGTGCCATCAGAAAATCCTGCGCAGTTGCGCTTTTAGAGACTCGGGAACCCGGATTCCGAGGCGGTCGAGTGTCTGCTTGCCGTTCTTCAGAAAGCGCCACATGCGATGCGATTGCGCGTGTCTGCGGCCAAACTCCGCCAGCAGCGCCTCTGGTAGTACGCCGGAGGAAGGCAATTGCAGGTCGTCCTTTTGGGCGGTGTATTCTCCCGCTGCAAGGGCAGCCATAATTGCGGCGGGCTCCAGAGTCTCGCAATCGAGCATCACGCGCAAACCGCGATACTGTTTCTTCCAGTGCAGATCCTGGCCGTAGAAAGCATGCATCTCCGGGGCCAGCTGTTTGAGGCGTTGCAGAAGCGCGAAGGTGCCAGGCCGGGGAGCGTAGCGTCCATCGTACTTCGTATTCCAGGTCTCGATTCCCATGGGCAACGTGGCGAAACCCTCAATCCATGCGAAGGAATCATTCTTGGGATGGGCAATCACCGAGATTGCCCGCTGCGAAGCAATGTGGCGGATTACCTCCTCTGGATCAGAGGAGGTGCTCAGCGTCGTGGCGCCATACCCGAGGATATGCATGTTGCGTTCGCATCTATATTCCAGGCCGGCCAGCAAGCGAAATGTGTCGTCGGAGAGCGCGTCGCATTCTGAAATGTATCGTGCAATCGAGTGCTGATCGAAATACTCGGCGTGGTCGGTCAGGCACAGGAACGAGCAGCCTTCCGAGAGATAGACTTCCCGGAGCTCTTTCAGAGTGAACTCGCCGTCGGAATACGTGCTATGAGCGTGTAACGTGCCTTTCAACATTGTCTCTACGCTGCCGAGCGTCCCCTTACCAAGCGCAAGAAAAAGTCGAGCCAGTCTCCAAACTCGGGCAGCGGGTCGCGCCACTGGAACAGATCATGGTACGTTCCCGACACCGGCGTGAGAACCTGCCCCAGCGTGCGCAATCGGCCCGGATAAGAACCAGGGTAGCCTGGAGGCGGGCCTTTCCAGACTTCAACCAGGTGCCGGACATCCCCCAGCACCCAGCGGCAACGGATACCGGAACGATAGCCTATCCTGGGTTCTATGTCCCCTTGCTCAGCCATGCGAGCCAACAACGCAGGAAAATCGACGCCTGCATAACAAGCCAGCGGAAGTGAATGCCAAAAGCGTCCATTCACTTCCACAAAAACGGCCGGAGACCCAACTTTCTTGCGGTACTCGACCATTGCCACTCCGTGCCATCGCAGGGCTGACAGAATCGCGAGGGAGCACCGCCGAATCTCTGGGTCAACCGCGATACTCTCGCGCACCGCGCTGCCGGAGCCGGTCGGATGAACGTCGCGAATCCTGCGATGCGCAAACTCCGCGCGCAGCTCGCCCTTATGCATGAGCGCGAAATACCCAGTTCCCTCGCCCTCGGCGAACTCCTGCACCAGCACGGCCGAAGACCGGCTGCTGATCTCTCCGAAGGCAGCGTCGCATTGGGCCGAGCAGCTGGCATAGCGGGGGCGGCCCGTGGTGCGCAACTTACCGTCGGGCGAAAGTTCCTGCGAAGCGTGTGGCTTCAAGACCAAAGGATATCGCATGGACTGCGCAGCGGCGCGCGCTTGTTCAGGAGTTGTAACCACGGCCGTTTTGGGGACCGCCACTCCAAGCGACGCCGCCAGACGCACGGTTTCGCTCTTGTCAAAGGCGCGGAGCAGGTCCTTGTGATCCGGCAAAATCAATCGAGCCCCCGCGGAGATCAGGAGGTCACGGTGAGCGGACAAAGGAAAAGTGGTCGCCTCGGTCATGGGAAGGACCAGAGTGCCGGGCCTTTCCCGCACGAAGCCAGCGATGGTCTCGACGAAAGCATCTATAGTTCCCTGCGGGGATGGATAGCGGAAAGCCCCTGAAGACGCACGCGACCAGCTCGCTTTGGACCATGATGCGTCTTCCCCGGCGAAAACAGTGTGGCCAGCGCGAGCCAGAGATCTGACACTGGCCACTGCCTGATTCTGATTTCCATCCAGCACCAGGATATTCATGGTTGTCTGGTGGTGCGGAGTTCTCGCGACTCTTCCCCCTGCGCTGTTCCGCGACTGACCTCCTGCAATATCTGTGCGAAGTGCTGCGCGATGTTTGACCAATCGTACTGCGCGGCAAGCCTTTCGGCGGCTTCTTCGTAGCGCCGGCGCAGCGCGGAGTCCCGCAGTAATAGTATGATCGATTGCGCGAGCGATGTCGCGTCGTCGGCCAGGATGAGGTCCCGCCCGTTCTTTACGTCGAGCCCCTCGGCGCCAATCGAAGTGGAAACGACAGCTTTGCCCATCGCCATGGCCTCGAAGATCTTCAGCCGGGTTCCGCCGCCGATGCGCAGTGGTACCACCACCAGGGTCGCAGCGCGAAGGTATTCGACCACGGAAGGCACAGTCCCGGTGACCTCCACGGACTGAGAGGCAAGCTCCCTGACGTGGGCGTGCGGGTTTCGACCCACAATCTGGAAGACCGCCGAAGGAAACTCAGCGCGAATTGCCGGAAAACTTTCCTGACAAAAGTAGACGACGGCGTCGATGTTAGGCTCCCAATCCATGGAGCCAGTGAAGACGATGCGAGGCGGATCGGCGGAGGCTGGCGGCGCCACGGGGTACTTTCGCGTGTCCACTCCGGTGGGGACCACGCTGATGGTGCAGTCCGGGTTCATCGCCAGCATTTGCTGACGATCGTGTTCGGAGACGGCAATAATGTGATGGAACTTGCTGAGCGCGCCGCGCTCGTAACGCGACATTTTCCTGGCTTCGATCTGATAAGCAAGACGCTTTACAGGATTTGATTCGGTCGACGCCATGCGCCGCCAGAGCGCGGACTCCACGTTGTGCTGGAAAAGAACAGTGGGCGTGGCGAGGTTCTCGGGGAAGTTTCGCGATGCGGACAGAAAATCGCAAACTGCCACATCGAATTTATTTTCTTTGAGCCATAATGCCACCACCCGCTGCACGTCAGGGTGGGTGAACTTACTCACGGCAAAAGGCGCCGAGTGAAACAAGCGGCCAAGATAGTCCAGCGATTGGGCAACGACGCTCCCATCCAGAGCGGCGGTATAGATGGTCTGCGCCCCGGGCAACTCGCGCTGGATCTCGGCTTCATAGATGGAATCGCGATGTCCGCCGTAATAAGAAAGCAGCGTCACGTCACGGTTGCGGGCGAGCTGCCGGAGAATGTTATAGGAACGGATCTTCCCCCCGGTATCGACCGGCAGCAACTTGCCCGCTTTGACCCAGAGAATCCGCACACTCTTACCAGCAAATCCTTCTTACCAGCAAATTCCTTCGTAGTTGGCGGCCGCGGGCCGGCGGGATCTTTCCAGATTCACCAGGTCGATCACGATGTGATCAGGCCGAAGAAGCGCCTGCAATTGATCCCGGGAAATACCGCGGGTCCCGATCACAACTACTTGGGCGTCCTTTAAGATCTGCTCGAGGTCGTTCTCCAGCAGGGACCCGATGTGGGGGATCGCTTGCTCGATGTATTCCCGATTGGAACCGATGAGGCGACCCAGGGACACATTGTCATCCCAAATTTTTATGGCGCATCCTTCGCCGAGCAGATGCTTGACCAGTTGGACCAGAGGACTCTCCCGCAAATCATCGGTGGCAGCTTTAAAGCTTAGCCCCAAGATCGCGACGTTCCGTTTGCGGGTATTGAGCACCATTTCGATGGCTCGCTTCAGATGCTCGTCGTTGCTCGGCATGATGGAGTCGAACAGAGGCAGCTTTAAATCCAGTTCCTTGGCTCGATAGTTGAGCGCGCGCACATCCTTGGGCAAACAGGAGCCTCCGAACGCGAAGCCAGGCTTCAGATAGCTGGCAGAGATATTCAGCTTGTCGTCGGCTGTAAAAATCTCTGTGACGGATTCTGCATCGACTTCGAGTCCCTTGGCCAGAGTGCCGACTTCATTGGCGAAAACGACCTTCAGAGCGTGCCAAGCGTTGCACACGTACTTCACCATTTCGGCAGAGCGGAAGGACGTTTCGAAAATCCGTCCCGGAATCCAGGCGTAGAGTTCCCGCAGCAAGGCAGCGTGTTGTTCATGTGCGGCGCCGATGATGGTCATAGAGGGTTCCAGAAAATCGGCAACCGCTGTGCCCTCTCGCATGAACTCAGGGTTAACGCACACGCCGAAATCCTTTCCCAGGCGTTTGCCGCTGGTTTGTTCAAGGGCTGGGATTACGATGCTTTCGGCTGTCCCCGGCAGGACCGTACTGCGCAACACTACGAGGTGAAAAGCATCCTTTCTTTTCAGTACCTGGCCAATTTCCCGGCAAACCGGTTCCACGTGGCCCAAGTCGAGCTTGCCACTGCGAAGGCTGGGAGTTCCGACACACAAAAAGGAGATATCGGTCTCCATCACGGCGGCGGTGGAGTCGGCGGTGGCTCGCAGTAGCGCCGACCGGTGTGCTTGTTCCACCAATTCCTTCATGCCAGGCTCGACGATCGGGCTGCGTCCTGCGTCCAGTTCCTCCACCTTGGATCGGCTCATGTCGACGCCGGTGACGGCGTGTCCCCTGGAGGCCAGACATGCGGTGGTCACAGATCCTACGTAGCCTAACCCGAAAACGCTGACTCGCTTGCTCATGAACTCCGACCGGTCTGGCAACCTCTGCACGTTTTGTGCTCTTTGGTTCTACCAATTGCACGATAGACAAAGAGAACAGTTAATAATATCTAACATAGGGAGCCGGCGTGCCTTTATCTGAGCCTCAAGATGGTAATGGCGGTATTTCTTGTGGAGCAGGGACTTTGCTCCAGGAACAGTCATACTAGTTGCGCCTACACGAAGGCGATGAGTTGTGCACATTGCAATATTGGAATGGAATGAAACCCAGAAACTGGCGGCAGATCAAGGATCGGTTGGCGGGCATGGACCGCGCGGAACTTGGTGGCCGGATTCGACAAGAACTCGCCAAGCGCCAGGACGGGTTTCTCTCGTATTTCGGCTACGGTTTCGGTAAGAATTCACGCCGTTCAACTGTCTCCAGCCCAGGCAAGTTTTTCTTCAGCGCAGATTCGGTCGATGCACTCCTCGTCCTCTTGCGTCGGCGCCTTCCCAGCCGGGTCGAAGAAATCGTCAACCAAGCCGATGGAATTTTGCGTCACCGCTTCGATCTGCTCGGCTATGAAAACCTCAATTACGGAAACCCGATTGACTGGCATCTGGATGCCGTTCATGGGAGGCGTGCCCCCCGCAAGATCTTTCACAGAATGCAATATTTGAACTTTGCCGAAGTGGGGGACAGCAAAGTCACTTGGGAGCTGAACCGGCACCAGCATCTGGTCACTCTGGCAAAGGCACACCGGCTAACCGGCAACTCCCGGTACGCGGATGAAATTCTCCTGCAGTGGCGTCAGTGGCAAGCCGACAATCCCTATCCAATCGGGATCAACTGGGCGAGCAGCCTGGAAGCTTCGTTCCGCAGCCTGTCGTGGCTCTGGACTTACCACTTGTTAAAGGGTTCGCCGGGACCGCCCGATTTCCGCGACGAGTGGCTGCGGGGCCTGGGGCTGCACGGGCGGCATATCGAACGATATCTTTCTACATATTTCTCTCCTAATACGCATTTGCTGGGTGAGGGGGTTGGGCTGTTCTTTCTGGGAGTGCTATGCCCAGAGCTGGTTGAGGCCGAACGCTGGAAGGCGCTGGGCTGGGAGATTGTCGTACGAGAGGCGGACCGGCAGGTTCAGGCGGACGGCTTCCACTTCGAGCAGTCGACCTATTATCACGTGTATGCGCTCGATTTTTTTCTTCACTCCGCCATTTTGGCAAGCGCAAATAGTATTCCTATTCCAAAGAGTCTGGAAGATACGCTGGAGAGGATGCTGACGGCTCTGAGCCTGCTCGGGCGCGCCGGCTCGCCTCCCCAATTCGGGGATGACGATGGCGGGAGGCTCTTCGATCCGCGGCGCAATCGCAGCCAGCATCTCCTTGACCCACTGGCAACCGGGGCAATTCTTTTCCATCGTGGCGATTACAAGTCAGCCGCCGCTGGCCTGCCGGAAGAAACCATCTGGCTGCTGGGGTCTGAGGGAGTGCGCAGGTGGGACAATCTTGAAGCGACGCCAGCCACCATGGACTCGGCAGCCTTGCCCGCCGCAGGCTTCTATCTGCTCACGCCCCCACAACCTGCGACCCAACTCGCGTTGCAGGCCGGTCCGCAGGGAACGCAGAGTGGGGGTCATGGCCACGCCGGCGCCTTGAGTGTTTGCCTGCAGAGCCAGGGGCGCTCCCTGTTGATTGATCCCGGGACGTTTGAATATGTGGGGGAGGGTGGCAATCGCGATCTGTTCCGCAGCACAGCAATGCACAACACGTTGCGAGTGGATGGGGCGAATCAGGCCGAGACGGGTGCACCTTTTT
>Ga0209380_10000472_pt1 | contig 28435 bp, 26 predicted proteins | sample HubBroMetageWFT6_FD_188347 | JGI IMG/M metagenome (GOLD analysis project Ga0209380, IMG submission 188347) | Warmed and freeze-thawed soil microbial communities from the Hubbard Brook experimental Forest, New Hampshire - Hubbard Brook CCASE Soil... | ecosystem: Environmental > Terrestrial >... | reverse complement strand
AGCTCACCTGCCCGCGGACCAGGTCGTCCCATACGGTGGTGCCGTCGGGCATCCGGAGTCGCACCACCGCGGGCATGCCGTTGGCACGCTCCAGCGCCACCTCGGCCTGTCGCGTGAGACACCGTCGGTCGTAGCGGGTGGCCTCTGAGCGGGCGCGTTGCGCGTCACGCATGGCGGCGAGGCGTACCGGCGTGCAGGTGCACCAGTAGGCGTTGCCATTCTCGACCAGCCTGTCCGCGTGCTCGCGGTACGTGGCGATCCGCAACGACTGGATGTATGGGGCGTGCGGACCTTCGACCTCGGGTCCCTCGTCCCACGTGAGCCCGAGCCAGCTGAGGGTCTCGAGGATGAGCGCCTCGGTTCCGGGGATGTAGCGTTCCTGGTCGGTGTCCTCGATCCGCAGGACGAACGTGCCGCCGTCGTGCCGCGCGGCGAGCCATGCGAACAGGGCCGTGCGAACGGACCCGAAATGCAAAGCGCCGGTTGGTGATGGCGCGAAACGGGTGCGAACCCGCGCGTCGGGCACTAGGACGAACTCAGCGCGGCGCGAAGAGCACGAGCGTCAGGATCGTCCACGCCAGCAACCCGACGATGAGCATCGGTGCGTCGAGGTTCGAGACCACGACCGACATCACCCGAGGCGACCCGCCGCCGCTCGGCGAGGTGGCCGCGTCACCGACGCGGACAACCCCGGGCGGCTTGCCGACGTCGGCCATTCCCCAGGGCGGAGGTGGCGCAAGCGGCGTTCCCCGAGGCGTGATGTGCACCTCCTCGTCCTGACGGCGCAGCTTCTCCTCGTACAGGATGCCGGCGATCAGGAACGTCCCGAGACCGCCGGTCGCCACGCCCATCGCAATCAGGATGATGCCGAGCGCCGTGTTGAGGTAATCGTTGTAGACGTGGCCGCCGAGCAGGTCGAGGATGCCCCCGACTATCAGCGCGAGAGCAACCAGGCCGAAGCCCACCGTCTTGCCGACAATCTCCCGGATTGGCATGCCGGGAGTATACCGGCGTGCTCAGTTCGGATTCGCGGCGAGTGTCGTGCCACCGCTCGAACCTAAGATTGGCGGTCGCGCCCGCATCGTCTAGCGGTCAGGACACCACCCTTTCAAGGTGGTAACCGGGGTTCGACTCCCCGTGCGGGTACGGCCGAACCGGGTCGCACCACGGCCGGGCTGTCCGACAATGCGCCGATGCGCATCGACACGCTCCTTCGGCGCGGGGACCCGCTGTTCTCGTTCGAGTTCTTTCCACCCGCGGATGACGCCGGTGCCGAGCGGCTCTTCGCTGCGATCTCCGCGCTACGCCCGCTCGAGCCCGCATTCGTCTCGGTGACCCATGGTGCGGGCGGCAGCAGCCGGGACGATCGTACCGTTCGATTCGTCGAGCGGATCCGCGACGAGACGGGGCTGCTGCCCATGGCACACCTCACCTGCCGCGACTGCACGGTCGACGAGCTCCGTGACGATCTGCGCCGCTACGAACGCGCCGGCATCGAGAACGTGCTGGCACTGCGTGGCGACCCGCCGAACGGGCAGGGCGTGTTTACACCCCACCCCGCCGGGCTGCGCTTCGGGAGCGACCTGGTGCGACTCGCCGCCGCCAGCACCTCACTCTGCGTCGGCGCCGCGTGCTCGCCGGAGAAGCACCCCGAGTCGACCGAGCCCGACGCCGACCTGCGAGCCGCAGTCGAGAAGGTCCGAGCCGGTGCCCGGTTCCTGATCACCCAGTTGATCTTCGACAACCGGGTGTACTTCGACTTCGTCGCCCGCCTCCGCGCCGAGGGCGTGACCGTACCGGTGATCCCGGGGATCATGCCGATCACCAACGTCGACCAGGTGGAGCGGTTCACGTTGAAGATCGGTGCCACCATCCCGTCGGCGTTGCGCGAGTCGCTCGCCGACCGGCGTGACGATCCCGCGGCCGTGATCCAGCTCGGCGTCGCCTGGGCGACGCTGCAATGCAGCGACCTGCTCCGCCGCGGCGCGCCGGGGGTGCACTTCATCACGCTCAACCGCTCCCCGGCGACGCGCGCCATCCTCAGCGCGCTCCGGGTCGAGCGGCCGTGGCGACGCACGGGCGACGCGACGCGCGGTTAGAGAAGCTCGTCGGCTCCTTGAGGTCGGCGCCAGGACGGGGGCGGACGCACGGCATCGCCGCGGCCTGTTACGTGGGGACAACGAGACCGTCGCGCCTGGGTATGCGGAACCGTGCGGCTGCCACGATCGGCGGGCCGGTGACCGGGAGCCCGGCAACCATCCCTTGAGGCTTGAATGAATCGGCTTGGGCGGCAGCTGGTCGTCGGATTGTGCGCGGCATTGATCGCGCTTGGGTGCTACACGACGTCGGGCCCGGTCTCGGGCGCGCTGGCCGCGGGCTCGCCGAACATCTCGCTGGCCGAAACAGTTCCCGGGACTGTCCTCTATGGGACGAGTTCCACGGTCACGCTGACCGTCACGAATCCTGCGGGCGGCTCCTGGGGCTATAACCTGAGCTTCGAAGACGTGCTTCCAGCCGGCGTGTCGTACGTGGCCGGAAGCGGGAGCCTGGGGAACCCGGCGATCCTCAGCAACCAACCGTCGCTGAACAGGACGACGCTCATCTGGAGCAACGTCTCCGATCTGTCGCCGGGCTCGGTTGCGACCCTCACGTTCAAGGTGATCGCGGCGACCGATACCGGTCCCGCCCCGTTCCTGTTCGCCAACAGCACCTACACGGACAGCGCGTCCGCCTACGTCAACACCGATGCGCGCCAGGTTCCGCAATTCACCGCCGGCGGCTCCGCGAGCAATTTCACCGGCTCGGCAAATGCTTCGGGAACGACCGCGCTGAGCGCGTTGCAGATCAGCCTGGCGCCGGGCGGGGTGCTCCTCCGTGGTGTCCATGACCACCAGACGGTGTACACGGTCACGATCACCAACAACCAGGTGCACGCCACCAACGGCGTCGGGGCGACCGTCTATCTGCCGGCCGGCCTCGAGGACCTGCTCTGCGGTCAGACGGACAACACCACCGGGGCGCCGACCAACCCGGGCAGCACCGAGGAATATCCCGGCAGCGGCCCGCTCTCCGGTCACACGGGTGCTCCCGCCGGCTGCCTGACCTCACCTCCGACATCGGTGACCACGGTCAACCTCGACCCCGACGGCGCCGGGCCGCTGCCGACTGCGGTGTACACGGCAGTGCAATGGAACAGCATCGGCAGCCTGGCACCGGGCGCGACCACGACCATCCGGTTCGTTGTCGGGATTCCGATCAGGGCGAACACCATGACATGGACGGGGACGACGCCAACTGCCGTGTCGGATGGCCAGGCGGCGAACCTCGACAACAACAGCGGGCCCGAAACCCAGGACGGCACCGTGCTCACGAGCTACGGCGTTGCCTCCGGTACGTATTCCGGAACGCTCGGGGGCGGCTCCAACCCGATCCAGGCGAGCGCGTACTCCTCGATAACCGCCCGGGACATCACGACCGCGAAAAGCATCGACAAGCCGACGTTCCTTCAGGGGCAGGCGGTGACCTACACGATCGTCGTCAACGTCTCCGAGTATCGGTACTCCGACTCGACGACGGTCACCGACACGCTGCCGTCAGGGCTGTGCCCGATCGGCTCGATCAACTACGACGGCCATGCCGATCCGCAGTGCGACCCGAATGGCGCGCTGCCGAACCCCGCCTACGCCTCGGTGGTGGAGAACGCCGACGGCACCTTCACCGTGGTGTGGAACCTCGGGCATGTCAATCCAGATGGCATCGCCACGGTGTCGTTCCCGGCGGTCGATCGCATCGATTACCAGGCCAACAAGAGCAACACCGTTCCAACAGTCGGCTTCGACACTCTCACCAACACGGAGACCGCCACCGGTAATCTCTCGGTTCGCTGCGACGCAACCAACCCCAACTGCGTCTCCGGAGGCACGCCCATCTCCCACGACGGGCCAGCAACGGTCGACGGCCTCAACGCAACCGCGACCGCCACGCAGGATGCCCCGGGCCTGACCATCACCAAGTCAGTCTCACAGAATGTCGCCGCAGGCAGTCCGCTGGACTGCTCGACCGCCACATATCTCGCGGTGGGTTCGGCCGGGTATCCACCTCTCTATCAGAAGGGTGACCAGATCTGCTTCCAGATCGATGTCGCCTTTGCGCCGGGCGTCGACTTCAAGAACCCAACGGTGAGCGACTTCCTGCCGCCGAATGCGACGTATGTCGCTGGTTCGGCGACCGTGACGGCGTCGAATACCGCTTCGGCGGTGACATTGACCCCGACTGCTGGCGAACTGCAATGGACGATGGGAACGCCGGGAGCGGACGGCAATCTCTATCAGACGCCGGGAGCACTCTTCGAGGTGCAGTTTGCGGTGATCGCGAGCGCCGATCCGACGCTCGGCGTTGGCGCGACGTTCACGCTGACGCAGAACCTGGCGAAGGTCGTGACCACGAATACCGAAGGAACCACGTTCGCGGCGCGCAGCCTCGCGACCTATGAGCTGGCCGAGCCCATTCTGAGCATGACCAAGAAGGTCTCCACGATCAATGGAAGCGCGGCGCCGACATCCACCGGCGACACGGTGCACGGTAACGACCAGGTTGGGTGGACGCTCACTGTCACCAACACCGGGCTGGTCCCCGCGTACCACGTCGAGGTATGGGATGTCCTGCCGGCGCAGGAGGACTGCTCCGAGGTGAGCGCGATCCTCCCGGCGAGTGGGAGCTGCGTCACGGCAGCCAAGGCGATTGAGTGGCCGTCGAGCGCGATCGCACAGATCGGCGTCGGCGCGAACACCACCCTCTCCTACGTGCTGCAGATCCGGCCGGACGCCGCAGCCGGCGAGACCTTCACAAACAATGCCGGGGTGCGCAGCTACGTCGGCGAGCACAATGCCTCCGGACAACCCGACAACACGTACTTTCCGCTTTCGAACATCGATCCCACAGTCACCGTTGGCGCGGAGAACGCCCCCGCGGCGAATGGCACCGCCAACGTGATCACGGCGGTCGGCGCGGTGACCAAGTCGGCGACGACCTCGATCACCAACAGCGGCAACGCCGCCATCGGACAGGCCACGATCGGCGAGACGATCACATACACCGTCCAGGTGAAGGTGCCGCATAACACGACGTTCTACACCGCGTCACTCGCGGATCCGCTCGGGGCTGCGCAGGCCTATGTGACCGGCAGCGGTCTCGTCACCCTCCCCGGCAGCCCGACGACGTATGCGGAAGGCACCCTCATTCCGGGTGGTTTCACATACAGCTACACCGCGGCGAGCAACACCGTCGGCTTCAGCTTTCCTCCCGTCTACGCGAACGCGACGGCCAGCGACGAGGTGTTCCTGGTCTCCTTCTCGGTGACGGTCGCGAACATCGCGGCGAACAAACGCACCGTCAACATCAGCAACGTTGCCACCCTGACCAATCACGCCACGGGCGGGCAGCCGATCACCAGCTCGAACCCTGCGCTACTCACACAGATCGTTGAACCCGACATGTCGATCACCAAAAGCGCGTCGTCGGCGACGCTCTCGCCGCACGGCACCCTGACGTACTCGATCGCGCTCGCCAACATGAACCTCGCGGCCGTGAGCCCGGCGTTCGACCTCGTCGGTCAGGATCCCATTCCGGCCGGTGTGGTCTACGTCCCGGGGAGCGTGCTGCTCGCCGGTCTCGCACCGGGCACCGTCGGCTTCAATGGGACGGACGTCACCTGGACGATCCCCGGACCGCTGTACGCGAACCAGACGGACACGGTGAGCTTCCAGGTGATCCCTGAGGCATCCTCGCTCCTGTCGGTCGGGCAGGTGATCGCCAACACCGCCACCCTGACATCGTGGGACAACATCGGAGGTGATCCAGCGGGCGCGAGGGTCTATGGTCCGATCTCCTCGAGCAAGAACGTGACCATGCAGTTTCCCAGCGTGGTGGACACGAAGTCGACCCCGAACGGGTCAACGGCGTACGCCAACGCACCGTTCGAGTGGAGCTTCACGGCGACCGACACCAATGGGTTTGCCGGTGCCGACAGCGTTGACGCGACCGACACCCTGCCGCCGAACTGGTCCTACGATCCGGGGACCGCAACCATCATCTTCCCAACCGGCCCCAACGGTCACGCGGATCCGACCGTCACCCCGAACGCGGGCGGTGACGTGCTGCACTGGAGTGGCCTCGGAGTCCTGACTCCCGGACAGAACGTGACCATCAAATACGAGGCGACGCCGAGCCTGGCTGCGCAGACATCACCCGGGACGGGTCCGTCGAATCCGCACACCAACACCGTGTTCTCGACGTGGACCGACGACTCGGGTGCGACCGGCACGCTGAGTGGCCCCTACACGAGCGCAAACGCGACTGCGCAAGCGTTCATCGGGCGGGCCGACCTGCAGATCACCAAGAGCCACGCCGGAACATTCAACGCCGGCGCCAACGGCAGCTACACGTTGAGTGTCACGAACAATGGTCCATCGACCGCGGCGAGCCCGATCGTGGTCACCGACGCGATCCCGGCCGGCGAGTCCTACGTATCCGCCACGGGCACGAGCTGGACCTGCCTCGTGGCGTCGGGCACGGTGACGTGCACATATGCAGGCGGCCTCGCCAGCGGGGCGACCGCAAACCCGATCACCCTCGTGGTGTCGACGCCGGCGAACACGCCCGACGGGACGGTGATCGACAACACGGCGTCGGTGACTTCGCCAACGTACGACGACAACCTCACCAACAACACCAGCACCGATCCCACGACAATCGTGGCCAGCGCGGATCTTCAGGTGACCAAGAGCCACTCAGGCAGCTTCACCGCCGGCGGCTCTGGGACGTACACCATCAGTGTGCAGAACCATGGGCCAAGTGACTCGCAGGCGCCGCTGACCATGGTGGACACGCTTCCGCTGAACGAGACGCTGGTCACCGCGACCGGCAGTGGATGGCTGTGCGGGGCACAGGCGGGGAACCAGTTCACGTGCACCGACAGCACCACGTTAACGTCCGGCACCTTCGCGTCGCCGATCACCGTCGTGGTCGATGTCGCATCCTCGCAGGCCGCCGGAAGCATCACCAACACCGCCACGATCAGCGGTCCGACGACTGACCCCAACCCCGCCAACAACACCAGCCATGACTCCACATCGGTGCAGACGTCTGCGGATGTGGTCCTCACCAAGGTGCACGTGGGCACCTTCGAGGCGGGCACGAACGGTACCTACAACTTCACCATCACCAACAACGGTCCGAGCGATGCCGCCGGACCGCTGACGCTGACGGATCCCCTGCCGGCCGGCGAGACGTTCGTGAGCGTCTCCGCGGGATGGTCGTGCAGTCTGGTCGCCGGAAGCGAGGTGTGCACCGATCCCGCGGGACTGGTGAATGGAGCCACCCGCACGCTGTCGATGACGGTCGCCATCGGGTCCGGCGTCACGGTTGCGAGCCTCACGAACACCGCCACGGTGAGCAGCCCGACCACCGATCCGAATCCGGGCAACAACGTGAGCACCGACGTGGCGGGGACGACGCAATCGGCGGACGTGTCGATAGTCAAGACCCTGACCAGCACGCTGGTGGCCGGCCAGGACGCGACCTACTCGCTCCGAGTCGCCAACACCGGACCGAGTGACGCGGCCGCACCCCTTTCGGTGGTCGATACGCTGCCCGGCAACGAGGGCTTCGTCTCGGCGACGGGAGCGGGGTGGTCGTGCAGCTTCCTCAGCGGCGTGGTGACGTGCACGCGGGCGGCGGCGCTCCCGGCGGGAGGGTCGGCGAACCCGATCACGCTGACCGTCTCGCTCGCCGCCGACCTGGTGGCACAGACGATCGTCAACACCGCCTCGGTGAGCAGCGCGACTCCCGATCCGAACAGTGCGAACAACACGTCGTCAACGAGCAACGTCTCGGCGACCCAGGCCGATCTGCGCATCGTCAAGACTGACAGCGGCGCGTTCGTCTCGGGGCAGACCTCGAAGTACAACCTCGCCGTCACCAACCTCGGACCGAGCGATGCGGCGCCACCGATCACCGTCATCGACAACCTTCCGAGCGGCGAACGTTTCATCTCACACGGCGGCGCCGGATGGAATTGCTCGCTGTCGGGGCAGCAGGTGACCTGCACGCAGCTGGGTGCGCTGCCCGCAGGACAGAGCGAGCCGCTGCTCACGCTCGTGATCGCGATATCGCCGTCGTTCGTGGGTGGATCGATCTCCAACACCGCTACGGTGAGCAGCAGCACGCTCGATCCCGCGCTCGCCAACAACACGTCGACCGACAACAGCGCGGTGACGCAATCGGCCGACCTGCGCATCGTCAAGAGTCACACCGGAAACTTCGACGCCGGGACGACCGGCAACACCTACACGCTGCAGGTCACCAACCTCGGGCCGAGCGACTCCCAGCTACCCCTGGTGGTCACCGACACCGTGCCGGCACCGGAGAACCTGCTCTCCGCCGGCGGCGGCGCCGGCTGGAATTGCACCACCATCGCGAGCACGGTCACCTGCGACGCCACGAGCGCACTTGCGGCCGGCGCTGACGCGACTCCGATCAGTGTTGTAGTCGGCATCGGCGCGGGCGAACTCGACCAGGTGGTCGACAACACCGCGGTGGTGACCCCGACGACCGCCGACCCCAATCCGGACAACAACACGAGCACGGATCCCACCGCGATTGTGGCTGAGGCCGATCTGGCGCTGAGCAAGGACACATCCGGTCCGTTCATCCCCGGGGACGGCGCTTCCTACGTCATCAGTGTTGTCAACAACGGCCCCGCTGATGCCGCCGCTCCATTGACGGTGACCGACACGCTCCCGGCAGGAGAGAGCTTCGTCTCGGGAACGGGAGCGGGTTGGGCGTGCTCCGCGGTGGGCCAGGACGTCACCTGCCTGGAGTCAAGCTCACTGCCCAGCACACAGACAGCACCGCTCCTGACCGTCACGGTCGACCTCGCGTCGTCGGATACCGGGACGCTGGTCAACAGCGCGCACGTGTCGTCACCGACGGTGGACCCCAACCCGGCGAACAACACCGGGAGCGCGAATGCCGTCCTCAGTCTCGAGTCCGACCTCCAGATCACCAAGAGTCATGGCGGCGTCGGGTTGGTCGCGGGCACGGATGCCACCTACTTCCTCGCGGTCACCAACGCGGGGCCGTCGGATGAGGGTGCCGGCATCACCGTCACCGATACATTGCCCGCCGGTGAAACGTACGTCACCTTCGCTGGGCTCGGCTGGACGTGCGCCGCCACCGGTCAGGTGGTGACGTGCACGTACGCGCCGACATTGACAAGCGGCGCGGCTGCCCCGGTCATCGATCTCACCGTCTTGGTGGCGCCTTCGGTTGGATCGAGCATCGTCAACATCGCGACAGTCACTGGATCGAATCCCGATCCGAACCTTGCCAACAACAGTTCATCGGATACCGCGACCGTGACTCGCGACTACAACCTGTCGCTGACCAAGACGCTGACCGGCGGATTGGTGACCGGGGGCGTTGCGACCTACGCCCTCACCGTCAAGAACAGCGGACCGTCCGATTCGTTGCTGCCGCTGATCGTGGTCGACGCTCTGCCCGACGGCCTGGCGTTCGAGCATGTTGCCGGCACGGTCCCGGGTGCGTGGCTGTGTGGTGTGCTGGGATCGACCATCACCTGCACCGACACCACCGCGACGCTCGCCGTGGGCGCCACCTCGGTGATCACCGTCCTGGTCAGGGTCACCGCAGCAGCGGGCACGCACATTCGCAACGTCGCGACCGTGAGCGGACCCGGAGACAGCGGAGCGCCGGCTGAGGTGGGAGCAGTCGATGCGATCGTCAGCCCGGGTGTGCCAGATCCGGGCACCGGAGCCGGGATACTACTGGTGCTGTCCCCAGGGCTTCTGCTGATCGTGGCCGGTGCGGGGTCGGCGTTTGTGGGCCGGAGACGGAGACGGCTGTCGAGGTAGCACGTAGGAGTCCGGCGCCCCGGGGGCAGGATTCCTGACGCATCAACCGCGGGCTAGGTGTGCGCCCGCACCGGTGGCACGTCCACGGGGCGATGGCGGGGATGTTGAGGGCCTGCCTCGGGCGCCGCCGGACTGCGAGGATTTCGGATGGTGGCGAACGCCAGCACGCCTCCCGCAGCGCAGATCACGGCGGCGATGAACGCCGCATGCTGAAACCCGGTCTCGAACACCGGAGGGTGCAGATAGCTGTCGCCGGTGATGCCGGCCACCGCGGGGAGGAGCGCAACCGCAAGCAGGCTACCGGTGCGCGCCACGGTGTTGTTCACCGCCGACGCGAGGCCGCTGCGTTCAGCGGGCGCTGACGACATCGCTGTGGCGGTCAGCGGTGCCACGGTGATCGCGAGCCCGAATCCGAACACCAGCACCGCGGGCAGGACCTCGATGAGATAGTTGCCCCCGGCGTTGACCCGTGCGAAGAGGGCCAGTCCGGCGGCAACGGTGATCGGTCCGACCGACATCTGCAGGCGCGGGCCGATGCGTGCTGAGAGCGCGCCTGACCGCGACGAGAGCGCGAAGAGCATGAATGTGATCGGGAGCATGGATGCGCCGGCGGCCGTGGGACTGTAGTGCGAGACCTGCTGGAGCTCGATCGGCAGCAGGAAGAACATCCCGCCAAGCATCCCGTAGATCAGCAGCGTGACCCCATTGGTCGCACTGAACTGGCGGGATTTGAAGATGTCGAGGGGAACGATCGGCGCGCGTACGTGCAGCTCGACGATCACAAACACGACGAGCGCGACGACGCCGATGAGGAGCGCGCCCAGGACGACGGGGGACGACCAGTTGCCGCTCGACCCTTGAATGAGCCCGTAGGAAACTCCCACGAGCGCCACAACGGTGAGCGCGCTGCCGGCGATGTCGATGTAGCCGGTCGCGTCGGGGTCCTTGGTTTCCGGGACATGACGGAGCGAGATGAAGATCACGGCGACGGCGATCGGCAGGTTGATCAGGAAGATCAATCGCCACGAGACGGCGGTGATGAGGAACCCGCCGACGAAGGGGCCCAGGGCGGTGGCGACACCCCCAAGCCCGGACCATGCACCGATGACACGCCCGCGCTCCAGCGGAGCGAACGATGCCTCGAGGATGGCGAGGCTTCCGGGCGTGAGCAAGGCGCCCCCGACGCCCTGCAGCATCCGTGCCGCGATGAGCAGCCCGATGTTGGGTGCGATCGCGCAGATCAGCGATGCGACGGCGAACCACGCCACGCCGATGACGAAGATCTTCCGTCGCCCGAAGCGGTCACAGAGCGCGCCGGCGAGAAGGATGAGCCCGGCGACGGTGAGGAGGTACCCGGCAGACACCCACTGCAGGCCGGCAATCTGGGCATGGAACTCCTTGCCGATCGCCGGTTGGGCAATGCCGACAACGGTGGCGTCGAGCTGCGCCATCGCACTGCCGAGGACCGTGGCGGTGAGCACCCACTTCCCGCGGGCGGTGGCGAGATGCAGCCCGCCGGCATCCTCAGATCTACTCACTCCCGCTGAGGATTTCGCTTCAGTCATCACCCCACTCGACGTCGCCGTAAAAGCCCGCGGGTTTTGGGTGGCGCTGATACGCGGCCACCCCCTGGCGACTGGCGGCGATCGTCGTGGTCGTGCCGTGGCCTGGGAGCACGATCGTTTCCTCCGGCAATGGCAGCAACTTGGCGGTGATGCTCGCCATGATCGTCTCAAGGTCCCCGCGTGCAGAGGTCTTGCCAGGCCCCCCGTTGAAGAGCGTGTCGCCGCTGATCAGAGCCCGACCGATGCGCAGCGAGATGCTGCCGGGCGTGTGGCCGGGCGTATGGATCACCTCGATCCGTGCGCTGCCCACCTTCACCTCGGCTCCATTGTCGAGACGGCCGTCGATGCGCTCCTCGGGGATCCGGATCTCGCTGCTACCGACCAGAACGGGCGCACCCGTGGCGGCGCGCACCGCGTCGTAGGTCATCCAGTGATCGGGGTGCCAATGGGTTGCGATGATGGTCTGGACACCGCCCTCGGCCGCGATCGCGGCGAGCAACGGTTCTTCATCGGCGGGCATGTCGACGAGCACCGCCGCCCCGGCCGCGACATCGCGCACCACGTACGCATTGTTCCCGTACGGCCCCATCGGGCCAACCTTGACGACGCGGACGCCGCCGTCGTCGAAGACCGTGATCTCAGGCCCGGCCACGCGCCACCGTCTTGGCAGGCCGCTTCCTCGTCGCCGGCGCCTTTCCGTTGGCACCGTTCGCGGCAGCCTCAGCCCGAAGCGCTGCCTTGAAGGCACGCTTCTGCGCCTGGTACTGCTCGCGCTCCGCAACGGTGCGCACGTCCGCAAGCGTCGGCCAGTCGGGAGCGATCTCTTTCCATCCCGGCAATTGGACACCAAAGTGCTTGGCGACGACCCCGACCATGATCCGCGCCTTGGCGGCACCGAAACCGGGGAGCGCGGCGAATCGGCGCTGCAACTCCTTCGCATCCGGTGCCTCCGTCCAGATCCTGGCGGTGTCACCTCCGTAATCGTTGGAGATGACCCGGCAGAGCCCGTACACGCGCTGCGCCATGCTCACCGGGAAACGATGCAGCGCCGGTGGTGTCTGGAAGGCCTTCTCGACCACTGTGGGGTCCATGCGCGCGACCTCGACGGGGTCGATCGTGCCCAGGCGCTCGCGCATTCGCAGCGGGCCCTGGAACGCCCACTCGATCGGCACCTGCTGGTCGAGGCAGAAGCCGATCAGGAGCGCGGTCGGGTTCTCACTGATGAGTCGATCCGCCTCGGGGTCGCCCGTCCACTCGAGTTGCGGGGTGACCGCGGCTTGCTTTGCCACGCGTGTACGGTACTGCGCGGCGCACCGGATCTGAAGCACAAGCCCGCGACTGCGTACACTCGGCTCATGTCGTGGCTCGGGCGTCTTTTCGGGTCGAAGCCACCGGCCGCGCCGCTGAACAGCGTGGTCGTCGCAAACGATCTCGTCCAGCCCCTGATGGCAGGTGGCGCCGATCTCTCAACCTCGGTGGACGCCGCGCTGCGCGCCTACCTCGACGCGCGCGCGAAGGCGCTTGCCGCAGGTGAGCCGGAGCGGATTCCATTCTGGCTGCGACGTGACGCCGTTCCCTCCGGCGACCTCGAGGACGAGTTGCGCGATCGCGTCATCCAGCGTCGCGCCGCCGAGGAAGAAGCGCACTGATCGCCTCCCGAAGGCGAGGCTGACCATGCGTGCGTTGGTCTTCAAGGATTTCGACGCGGTCGAGCTGGTGGACGTTCCGAAACCCTGCATTGAGCAGCCCGGTGACGCCCTGGTGCGCGTGACCACGACCGCGATCTGTGGCAGCGATCTGCACGTGGTGCATGGGCGCATCCCCGGTATGGCCCCGGGCGGAGTCCTCGGGCACGAGTTCGTCGGTGTGGTCGAAGCCGTCGACGGCGGTGTGCGCCGTTTCACTGAAGGGGATCGCGTCGTCGGCTCGTTCACGATCCCCTGCGGAGCGTGCTGGTACTGCGACCGGCGGCTGTTCAGCCGGTGTCCCGATCAGCGCGTCTTCGGATACGGCTCGTTCTTCGGCGACGTCGCCGGCGCCCAGGCGGAGTACGTGCGTGTGCCCAACGCCGATCTCGTGCTGCACGGTATCGACGACTCGATGGGTGATGAGCGGGCCCTGTTCGTCGGCGACATCTTCACGACCGGGTTCGACTGCGCGAGCGAGGCCCGAATCGAACGAGGAGACGTGGTCGCTGTGGTCGGATGCGGACCGGTCGGCCTGATGGCGATCCTGGGGTCGTGGGGCTTCGAGCCGTCGACCATCTACGCCGTCGACACGGTGTCGCAGCGCCTGGAGATGGCCCAGAGCCTCGGTGCCATTCCTGTGGACGCCAACGACGTCCACGTCCCGAGCTTCATTCAGGATCGCACCGGTGGCCGCGGTGCCGACGCCGTGCTCGAGTGTGTCGGGCTCGTGCCCGCGCTCCTCGATAGCATCGATATCGCCCGAGCCGGCGGGCGGATCAGCGTGATCGGCGTGCACAGCGACCAGGAGCTCGAGCTCCCGCTCAACACGACGTTCGTGAAGGCGATCGACCTCAAGTTCTGCGGCACCGCCAACGTCATCGGCCGCTGGGACGATGCGATGGCAATGGTGTCGAACGGAGTGGCGCAGCCTGACGCGATCATCTCGCATCGCATGAAGCTCGACGACGCGGTGCGCGGCTACGAGCTGTTCGAGCGGCGCGAGGCCCTGAAGGTCGTGATGACGCCGTAGGCAATCACGCCGTGACTCGCCCGCCGGTGACGTCGATGGTGACACCGGTGATCCACGACGAGTGCTCGGTCGCAAGGAACAGCGCGGCGTCGGCGACGTCCTCGACGCTGCCGAGGCGGCCCAACGGGAAGGACCGGCCGAGCTGCTCGCGCGCCGTCGCCGGCATGAGTCGCACGAGACGTTCGGTCTCGATGGCCGATGGAGCGACGCAGTTGATGCGGACGCCGTGGGGCGCGAGGTCGTTGGCGAGATGCCTGGTCAGCATCACGATGCCGGCTTTCGCGGTGGCGTACGCGACCGACGCCCCACCGGGCTGGCGTCCCGCCGTCGATGACATGGTGACAATCGATCCTCGACGCCGCTCGATCATGCCGAGCGCAAACGTGCGGACCGTGATGTACGTCGCGCTGAGGTTGGTGTCGATGACCTCCCGCCAGCGCGCTGCGTCGAGGTCGGCAATCGGTTCCGGACGACCGTCGCCACCCGCGAAGGCGAGCAGGATGGTCGCCGGACCGAAGGCGGCTTCAGCGCCTGCGCGCAGGGCGTCGACCTCCCACTGGTCGGTGCAGTCGGCCGCGATGCCGACGGCACGGCCACCGGCGGATGTGATCGATGCCACCACGGAATCGAGAGCGGCGCGGTCCCGCCCTGAGACGACGACCGCCGCGCCGAGCTCGGCGAACCGGCGTGCCGACCCCGCGCCGATGCCTCGCGACCCGCCCGTGACCACGACCACCTCATCGCGGAGATCGGCGATGCGTGCTGCAGTTGCCATGCTAATCACTGTACATTACGTACAGTGAAAACTGCAAGATGCCCTCTCGCCCCTACCAGCTAGGGCGGCGAGCCGCCGCGATGGACGAGCGCCGAGCTCGAATCGTCGCCGCTGCGCGCGAGGAGCTCCTCAGCGAGCGCCGGTTCACGCTCGACGCGGTCGCCGAACGCGCGGGAGTCTCGCGCGTGACCCTCTACGCGCTCTTTGGCGACCGGGACGCGCTGCTCGAGGCCGTCTACGACGATCTGGCGGCAAGCGGTGGGCTGCTGCGCATTCCCGACGCCTTCGCATTCTCCGATAACGCAAGCGCGCTCGAGACCCTGGTCACGATCTTCTGTCACTTCTACAGCGTCCATCGATCCCTGATCCGGCGGCTCCACGCACTGGGGGCCGTCGGCGCCGGCGAACTGGCCGGTCACGCTGCTCGGAACGCCAGGCGCCGGAACATCCTCGCAGCGCTGCTCCACCGGTCGGGAGTTGATGACGAGCGCCTGCTCGACACGTTGCAGGCGCTCACCAGCTTCGCCTTCATCGATGAGCTTGCCGGTCCCGGGCGAACACCCGACGACGTGGCCGGCGAGGTGGCGAAGCTGGTGGGGCTCGCCGTCGCCGATCGCGTTCCCGGCGGGTCGCGAGGCAGACCGGCCGAACAGGTTCCCGGGTCCGAAACCACCTGAGGCCGCGGCGTCCACAGGGTTCGGCGCCACTTTGGCTCAAATGGACTTGACATGGCATCATAAGCGTGCCATAGTGGCGTCATGGATCTGCGCCCCTACATCGAAACCATTCACCAGCAGCTCGCGGACGCGGCTGAATCCGGCGGTGACGAGGCACGCGCCCTTGCCGAGCGCCTCGCCGCGCCTCTGGACGCGGCGATCCGTCTCGCCCTTCAGGACGCGCTCGGGGCCGCCGCGGAAGAGATCACGGTGGAGCTGGCGCCGGGCTCGGTCGAGCTGCGCATTCGCGACCGCAACCCGGAGTTCGTTGTCACCCCGCCGCCGGCTGATCCGTCTCCCAACGATCCGGCTGACGCGGGCTACGACCAAACCTCGATCCAGGTCTCGGCGGGCTCGGGGGACACCGATGACCGCGGGACCTCGCGGATCAACCTGCGCATGCCCGACCACCTCAAGGCGAGGGTCGACCAGGCCGCAAGCAGCGAGGGTCTTTCAGTCAATACATGGCTCGTCCGCGCGGCGAGTGTCGCGCTGGATCGAGCAGACCAGGGCGGTCGCCGCGAGGGGCGTGTCTCGCGCGGCGCCGGCCGCTACACCGGCTGGGTCCGGTAACCAATCAGTCCACAGGAGAAAGCCATGCCAACCTTCGACACCCCAAAACCCATCCTCGTCACCCTGGAGCTGGGTGTCGGCGACGTCCGCATCGCGGCAAGCGATCGTACGGACACGACCATTGATGTGCGCCCCACCGACCCCGGCAACAAGTCCGATGTGGCCGCGGCGGCCCAAACACGGGTCGAGTTCTCGGCCGGCAGGCTGCTGATCAAGGCACCGAAGAGCTGGCGTCACTACAGGCCGCGCGGGGGCGGCGACTCGGTGGACGTCCAGGTCGAGCTTCCCGCAGGGTCGCAAATACACGGAGAGACAGGTGTCGCCGCGTTGCACGCCGCCGGGCCGCTCGGGGAGTGCGATTACTCCACCGGCGTTGGTGACCTCAAAATCGACCGGGCGGGCCCCGTGCACCTGCGCACCGGAGTCGGTGATATCGCGGTTGACCGGGTATCGGGGCACGCGCAGGTCTCGACTGGATCCGGTGCGGTGCGAATTGGGTCGGTTGACGGCACCGCCGTGGTCAAGGGAGCCAACGGCGATACCTGGATCGGCGTCATCTCGGGCGACCTGAGGGTGATCACCGCCAACGGCTCGATCGACGTCGAGCACGCGCACGCCTCAGTCGTTGCCAAGACCGCGAATGGGGATGTGCGCTTCGGCGCGATTGAGGCGGGAACCGTGGTCGCGCAAACGTCGCTCGGCAAGGTGGAGATCGGGATCGCCGAGGGGGTGGCGGCGTGGCTGGACGTCAACACCAACTTCGGCAAGGTGTCCAACCACCTCGACGCGACGACCGCGCCTGAGCCGGGGAACCAGACCGTCGAAGTTCGTGCTCGGAGCACCTTCGGCGATATCACCATCCGTCGCTCGACTCCGAGCACGACTGTGGCGGCGGCGCTATGAGCGCCCCGGCGGTACGAGTCGTCGGGCTGCGCAAGGCGTTCGGCGAAAAGGTGGTGCTTGACGGCATCGACCTCGAGATCGCCGGTGGGAGCGTGTTCGCGCTGCTCGGACCCAACGGAGCGGGCAAGACGACGACTGTGCAAATCCTCTCGACGCTGATCCGCGCTGATGCTGGTGCAATCGAGGTTGCCGGCTTCGACGTCGGCCGCGAGCCGCAGGCGGTTCGCGATGCGATCGGTGTCACCGGCCAGTTCTCGTCGGTCGACTACCTCCTCACGGGCAGGGAGAACCTGCTGCTCATGGCCGATCTCCACCACCTCGACCGGCGCGCCGGTCGCCTGCGGGTCGACGAACTCCTCGAACGATTCGACCTGGTGGAGGCGGCCGGGCAGATGGTCATGAAGTACTCGGGGGGCATGCGGCGACGACTCGATCTCGCCATGACGCTGCTCGGCGAACCCCGAATCATCTTCCTCGACGAGCCGACCACCGGGCTCGATCCTCGCAGCCGCCACACCATGTGGCAGATCACGCGAGAGCTCGTCGCCGGCGGCGTGACCGTTCTGCTCACCACCCAGAACCTGGATGAGGCCGACCAGCTCGCCGACCGGATCGGCGTCCTCGACCAGGGGCGGATCGTCGCCGAGGGCACGCCGAATCAACTCAAGCGGCGCATCCCCGGCGGCCGTGTCCGGCTCCACTTCCGCGATGCCGCGGATGTCGGCGCCGCTGCGAGCGTGCTCGGCGCGGAGTCAATCGACGACGACGCGCTCGTCCTCGATATTCCCACCGACGGCACGCCGCGCTCGCTTCGAAGCCTGCTCGATCAGCTCGACGAGCGTGCTCTCGGGGTCGAGAGCGTCACCGTGGAGACGCCGGACCTCGATGACGTCTTCTTCGCCCTGACCGGCGCTCCACATCACACACTCGAGGAATCGGCATGAGCACCTCCGCCTTTGCGATGCGCGACTCGGCAACCATGCTCCGGCGCGATATCAAGCACTCGCTTCGCTACCCGATCCTGTCGATCAGCGGCTTGATGGTTCCGGTGTTCCTGCTGCTCCTGTTCGTCGGCGTGTTCGGCAACACCCTGCGGGCCGGTCTGGGAGCCGCAACACCGGCTGGGGGCCGCTACATCGATTACCTCGCTCCGGGCATTCTCGTGATGACCGCGGGCGCCGCGGCTGCGGCGACGGCGATCAATGTCTGCATCGACATGAACGAAGGCATCATCGCCCGCTTTCGCACCATGGCGATCACGCGCACGTCCGTGTTGATCGGGCAGGTGCTCAGCAGCCTGATCCGTACGCTGATCAGCGGCGCGCTTGTCGTTGCGGTTGCCATCGGGCTCGGCTTCCGTCCGACGGCGACAGCGGTCGAATGGCTTGCGGCTGCAGGCGTCTTCGCGATGCTGACGCTCGCACTCACCTGGCTGACGATTGCCTTCGGCCTCCAAGCGAAGACACCCGCCGGCGCGAACAGCCTGTCGTTGATTCCGCAGTTTCTGCCCTTCATCAGCAGCGCCTTCGTGCCGACTGCGTCGATGCCCGCAGGAGTGCGCTGGTTCGCGGAGAACCAGCCGTTCACCTCGGTGATCAACACTCTGCGCGGCCTTCTCACCGGGACCCCGATCGGCAACGCCGCGATCATCGCTACAGCGTGGTGCGTGGGCTTAACCGTGGTCGGCTATGTGTGGGCACACGTTCGGTACAACCGGTACGTGACTCGCTAGCTGCAAAGCTTGGGTGTCCCAGGGGATGGAGTCGAACTATCGGTACACGGTTTTATTTCCCGCTGGCTGGCGCTCTGTCCTGCCCCAAGAGCGCGCTGTCATCCGCTGCCTGGCGGGCAGATGCCTCGCACGACACCTGCACACCGCAGGAAGTCGGCGCAACTTCCTACCACGACGCTGAGGAAGAAGAGAACCGCAAGGACACCGGCGACAAGCACCATCGCGTGCTGCCATCGATACTGGGAAGGCTTGGGCGTGTGCCTGACGTGACGCCACAACCAATCGCCCCGGCCGACGTGCTCATACGCGGGAGCCCAGCCCGGCGCCTGACCGAGGAAGCGGAGTTCAGCTCCGCAGGTTCGACACGTAGGCCTGTCGGACGGCGCACCTTCCTGGTTCGGTGTCTCGCTCAAGCTACCCCTTGCCGCCCCCTGAATCGCTGGAACGGCAAACGATACCGGCTATGCGCCCTCCCTGTTCGGCGTGGCCAGGGTCTTATTCGTCCTGAAAGCCAGCGGGTTCTGAGCCCGATGGCCGCGTGGCTGTCGTAGGCTCACCTCATGGGCACGGTCGCCCTTTCGGCTCGGCTAGTGCGAAAGGGCTCACCAAACGATCCCACGCTCACTATCACTACGAGATCGATTGTCAGTTTGGGAAGCGGATCAAGCAGCGCGGATACGACACTCCGGGTACAAGCGGTCACAGGGATTTGTCGACGCTGCGCCGCCCTCGCATCTCAGCGAGTTGGGGACCTCTCGGCGAACGGCAGTCGTTAGCATGGCCCACTGACCCAGAAACCCATTCCCTTTCTGAAGGCACCCATCGGTCCCAAAAAGCCGCTGGGGCAAGTCAGTTCTGTCCGCCGCGAGCATCGACGAGGATCGTACGAGTTGCAGCCACCGGCCACCCGGCGAGCCCAGATGTTCGCGATGGCTTTCGTCGTGGCTGTCAAACGCTCGATCGGCACCTGTGTCGCCGCCAATCTAGGGGTCGAACCCCTTACTGCCTCAAGGCTTTGTGTGGTCCCAGGGGATGGAGTCGAACCATCGGTACACGGTTTTACAGTCCGTTTCATGGGTCAACGGTAGTAGCGATTTGATCTTATAGCGCCTCGTTTTCCGCCACCGAGCGCTACCGGCTATCACCGAAACGGGCTACGGAATCGGGCTACGGCGTTGGATCGGGATTATCGGTTTCAATGGAGTCGATGATCGACGCCGGCGAAACCTGGCTCACCCTGGCGGACGCCGCCGAGCGGACGAAGTTTTCCGGCTCCTACCTGCGAGGGAAGATCGCCGCCGGCCGTCTCCGTGCGTGTCGTCCAGACCGCGGTCGCGCCGTCCGGATCGCGGCGTCCGAGCTGGCCGCATTCATGGACGGACCGCCGGCGCGTGCGGTCGATCCGTTGCCGGCGCGCACGGTCGTCGTTCGTCCGCGGGTCGGAGCACGTCAACGGGCACGCCGCCATGACGCCAGGAGCGCCGTAGAGACCCGCTAGCTCTGCGCACGGCTACCGCATTACCTCAGTCCATACCGCCTCAGTGAAACACTAATAGCGTGCCTCACCCATCCGCGACCAAGCTCCGTCCCGCGCAGCGCGAGCGCGTCCGCGCACTACTTCGGGAAGGCCATATGTCACAAGGCGAAATCGCGCGAGCCTTTCGGATTGCGCAGCCGACCGTGGCTGGCTACATGAGGCGGCTTAGGCGTGCATCTAGTGACCAGCTAGATGCGTCGCGCTCGGCGATCGAATCATTGGACGAGAATGATGACCGCGCCGCTATCTAACGTAACCGATACCGGCGAAGCGCCGAAGCGGAAGCGCGGCCGGCCGCGGAAGGTGGTCGCGGTCGTGGAACCCTTGGCCGTGCTCGCCGAGGCGGACGAAGCGACGCGCGCGGAGATCGTCGAGCGCATCGTCGCGGACCTTCGTGGCGGGTTGGACTTCGGTCATGTCTTCGCGGAGTACGAAGACATGCCACAGAAACCGCTAATCGACGCGGCCGTCGCCGAATGGCAACGCGAGCGCGCGGAGCGAAAGGAGCGCGAGCGGCAAGCTGCCGAAGCCGAGCAGAAGCGGTGCGAGACGTGCGATGCGATCCTGGCGGCGGATCGTACGAAGTACGGCTACTCCAGATGCGACCCGTGCGAAACGTTAGAGCGGGATCGCGCGAACGCGGAGTATCTCGCGGCCGAGAAACGACAGAAACGCGATGCGTTCCTGGCGGAACAGCGCGCGCTCACCGTTGCGCCGGGGCGTCTCGTCGAAAGCCACGGGGACGCTCGCCTCGCCGTGCTCGCGATGGTGCTCGAAGACGGCGTCGGCGAAGGGGTAGCGGAGAGAGCCGTCGCGCACGTCATCGAGGAATCGGGGAAGGCGGCGGCGGCGAAGATCGACAACAAGGCGAGACGATCGCGCGCGACCCTGGCGCTATCGCAGCGTGTCCGTGACTGGCGCGACGCTCGCGACGATCTCGACGTGTACGACGTAGCCATCATCGAAGCGCAACTCCAGAACGTCAACGGGACGAATGGACTTGCCTACTGTTCGGCCGAAACGATCGCGCACCGCGGACACGTCAACGAGACGACCGTCCGTCGTCACCTTCGCAAGCTCGCCGACCTGGGACTGTTTCGCATGGAAGCCGGACGCGGAAACCGCCGGCCGACGCGCTGCACCTTCCTGGTCTGATCGCGGCGTTTCGAATTCCCTACGCGTGACGCGCTCACGCCTACCGTTGCGACCTACGCGTGACCCGCTCACGCCTAGGTCGGTTTGGGGAGCTAGGCGTGACCGAAAGAAAGCTAGGCGTGACCAGACGAAAAGCTAGGCGTGAACGAAAATCAAGCTAGGCGTGACCCGCTCACGCGGAACTGTTCATTTAGAACGGTTCGTCTAGAACCGTTCGTGAACATGCGAGCACGGCTCGCCGGCGGCACGCTACGCGGCCACCGCTCACCGTCTCGCATATGGGCCAGGGACACCCTGGAGACCGATGACGCCCGACTGTGCTCGACATGATGATTTCCCGCCGTCCCGCCGTCGGTACCCGGTATCTACAGACACGGGGTCTGACCTGGCGCAATTCCACACACTCCATCCGCGTGCATGCCCCGGGTCGTCCGCCGGCGCGGTTTCCGCGGCGTCCCGCCGGCGCGCTCTCCCGGCCACGGTTTCGTCACAAGTCGCCGGCGGAAAACTCGGCAGGTTTCGGCGCTAGCGGACCCAGCCTTCATGTCATACACATCTCGTCATAAACACAAACACAAAAACGGATAGTACGGTAGCGTGCGGTGACGGCCGCGAGAAGCCGGAAGACTGGCGGTAGATGGCGAGACCGCGCGACCCCAATATCGAGGCAGGAACCCGCCGTGCGCGTGGTCGAACCGTGAAAGATCCGACGCCGGCGCCGACGACCCGATATCAGCAGCTACTAGCCGAGATGACGCGACAGGGGCTCGGTTTCGGCGATTCAATCGACATGTTCAACGCGGCCGAGGATCACGACCTACTCAACGCCGACCCCCAATACCGTCTCCTGGGTCTGGCGTCCGAGTATTGGTCCTTCGAACGAAAGCATGGTTCGAACCTTCCGCTTTTCACCGCCGCCGAGCTGGGCGAGATCGTCGCCGGCAACGGTCCTACGTCCGCACCCTGGCCGGCGCGCCGTGACACTACAACGCCCTAGAAACGGCCCCAAACGGCATATTTCGGCGGGTACGGGTACATATAGCCTCGTCGGAAAAGAGTGAGTACGAAACTCACATGACTTCTGATCTCACTCCGTTTTCTCGCGGCAATCCCAATATCCCGATCCTGACGGTCGATCAGCGCGAAGCGGCGTGCATCCTACGGGAGAAGGCGTGGTCGGTAGAGAGAATCGGTCGGGTGCTCGGCGTCTCGACCACGACCGCGTGGCAGACGACCCGTCACGTCATCGCGCCACGTCAGCGCAAGGTCCGGAAGGCGACCCGCGCAGCTAGCTAACGCATCCGGACCTACCCTTTCGGCCGACAATGGGCGATACTCCCGGTACTGATGCTTGGATCTCACCGGGTGCGTCTCCTCGCCCTCGCGATCGCGACCGTGGTGATCATGCTCGCAGGCTGCGGCGACAGCAGTGCGACTGCGACGGTCCAGGAGAGTGCCGCTGGAGTGGTTGCGTTCTCGGTCGTGGTGAACGGAAGTTCCGACGCTATCGGCGACTTCGAGACCGAGATGAAAGCTGGTGCGCCGGGTGGGCAGCTGAACGGCGTGAGCATCACCACGGTGAGTGGAGATCACCACACCGGCACCTTGGCATGCAACACTGACACCACGGTCAATAACTTCACGGTGCATGTCTCGGTCTACAGCGCTATCCGAGTCGTCGGCGTGGAGATCTGTAACGGACTCGAGAATCGTTGATCCTTCGAATCAGAGCCGACGTTAAGCCGACCGGATAACGGGCGCGTCGGAGCCGCGCGACCGCGCCAGGGAGCGGATCAGGTCGTCGTCTTCGTGGATGACGTTTCCGCCGCCGACGCGCTCGCCGGCGAGGCGCCCGGACTTGACCCAGCGCTGGACCGTGCGTGTCGTTACGCCCAGGTCGCGCGCCGTCTCTTTCGTGGACTTCATATCCCCTTCAGCGTAAGCGTTTTTCGGCATGTCGCGGCTACGACAATGGATACCGCGACTATGAAACGCTAGTCGTATGAAGCAACAGCTAACCATCCAGGACGTTGCAAGGCTCCTGGGAATCTCCGTGGTGCAAGCCGCCAATAATGAGCGCGCGGGAACGCTCCCGCTTATCCGCGTCGGCAACTTCTACACCGACGCCGCCAACGCAATCGACGCCTACCTAGGTAACCGCGCGACCGGGTACCAGGAAGCCGACACGCGCGCGCAAGACGCCGCGCTGAAGGCCGCAGACCGACGGCTCGAAGCCGAGCAAGCCGAGCAGCGCCGCATCAATCGCGAACACAATCAGGCGAACGAAGCCGTCAGGCAACGGAACGAAGCCGCACGAAGCGCGTCGCTCGAAGTCGCGACCGGGATGCGCTACGCATGAAGCTCAAGCGGAACCTCGTCCGCGGACAATCCGACGCAATCGCCGACGGCCAGGTCGTCAGAAGTCGCCGCCGTGCGCTCGAGACCGGGGTTAGAACCGATCAGGGTCTGAAGGCAGAAGGCAAGACCGATGCGCGCGGCAAGCCGATGCGGATGCCCGCAGGATGGATCGCTCAAGCCGAGCGCGACGGGATCAATACGTCATGGTCGCTACAAGAGCGCGCGTGGTCGAATTACGTTCGCACGGGTCGGGAAAGCCGCGATCTGTCCGCCGGCGCGGCGACCGGCCAGTACCTCGTCCCGCAGGGCGCCTTTCTTGCGGACGTTCTTTTCGGGATTCGCTTCTCGTCTTCGATCGCCGGACGTTGCCGGGTTTGGGATTCGCCGCACGGTTACCCGGCGACAGTCCCGACACTGCTCACGGAGCCGAGCACGAACGCGAGCCAGATCGCCGAAGACACTCAGTCGCTCGATACCGCCGACCCGAGTTTCGGTCGCGTGGTCTTCGGCGAGACGCCTATCTACAATATGCCCGGACTCGTCCGCGTATCACGGAACCTAGTCGCCGATGCGCAGGTCGATATCGAGTCGATGCTCACCGAAGCCGTCGCCTGGCGCGTGTCCCGGCAACTTGACGCCGACTTCCTGACGACTGCGCTCGCCGGCACGACGCAAACCTCGACCGCCGCATCGCAGACCGCGCTGGTGTATCAGGATATCGTGAACCTGATCTATTCGCTCGATCTCTCGGCGCGTGGAAGCCAGTCGGCCGCGTTGATCGTGTCGCCGGCGACGGCGAAGGCGCTCGCGAGCTTCCAGGACTCGTCGCTCCGTCCGTTGCTAGTCGATAGCACCTACACGGTCGTTAGCGACAATGCAGACCAATTCGGGTCGAAGCAGTCCCGCCAGGTACGGGTCAAGACCATCGAAGGAGTCCCCGTGCTCGAAGCTCGGTCGCTACCGGCGACACTCACCGCCGGCGCGACCGTCGGCATCTTCGCATCCTGGGAAAACGCATTCTTGATGCGTTTCGTAGACTGCGGGATCACCCCGCTATTCGAGCGCTTCGCTGACTTCGGTCAGATCGCCTGGAACGGCTGGATCCGGATTGACGGACAAGTCGCCGACGCGAACACCGCCGTCAAGCTCGTCATGCACGCATAGATGCGCGAGCACGAAGTCTTCCCGATGACGGAGCTGCGTCGCCGCACGTTCGCATTCCCCGCCGGCTTTGGCCAGTTTGCGACCCCTACGGCGAGCGGTCTACTGGCGAGCCGCGAAGCGCACCCCCGTGCCCGCGAGCTGCCGCGGAAGGTCACGCCGCATTACCGGAATGTCGCGAGACATGACCACTAGAAACTCACCCGGTCTCCGGCGGCGGCGGTCTCGTTCCCGCCGTCGCCATCACCTTCCGGAGTAACCACCGTGCCAGACGTAGCCTACGCCAGCGACAATTTACAGTCGGTCCTACAGGACTTACGCGCGCGGGTCGCGCGGATCGAGAGTTACCCGCCAGGGGCGATGACCTTTCTCGAAGGAACGGGCAACGTCGCTAACTACTTCACTCCGCAGGCGTATACGACCGTGGGGATCGAACTGTATAACGGGTCCGGCGTGTACGGGTATGCCGGACCGTTCACGCTGATTCGTCCCACGCCGCTTCTGGTCATGGCGACGATCAGTGGATTCGGTGGCATCGGCGGCACGGCCACTAACGTCTGGACGGTGGCGAGCATTACCCAAAGCAATGCGAACGGTTCGCCTTCTGCGCTCGATGTGAACGGTCAACCTGCGGGGAGCGCGACGCAATGGGGACCCGTCTCGGCCGGCGGAACGGTCCTAACCAATGGGTCGTTCGTCTTCGCTCCAACTATGCCGGCGGGGACGTACTACGCGGGACTTTGGTACTACTTCAACACTGGCGCGGGGACGACGTTCATCTGGGATTCGTGCGTGCTCGACGTGTTTCAGCTCGCCGGATGACCCCCTTCGAATCCGTGCGCGCAGCACGCCAGATCATTGCCGAGCTGCGGGACATACCCGCCGACGTGCTCGCCGAATGCATCAACGCGGACGTAAGCCTGTCGGTCGCGGCGGCGTTGCTGCTTGAGGGACGTACGGTCATGCCCGAGCCGGAAGCCGGATACGAGGAACGGCTCGCGCGGTCAGGTCGCTAGCCGGCGACGCGAGCCGCGATGATCTTCGCCTTCCAGACCTTCAGATCGCACCAAGCGGCGCCGACGATAACGACGATCCACCAGACGATTGCGGCGGCTTGCTGAATGGCTGTCGAGTCGGGACTGGCGAGGTGGTGAAGCATGTCGCCAGCGTCGCTCGTCTCTCGCGCGCGCACGCGACCCTAGGTCATGTCGAGGCTCGATGGAGACGGCGACGAGATGGCTAGGCGGAGCCGCCGCCGGCTACGCGACCGAACGGCGGCACGTCGCGATTGATCCGCGACTTCGCGGTCTTGCCGCGGGAAAGCCTGACGCGACAGAGATCCTCGATCTTCGGCGTCTCCGGTAGGTCCGACGCCGCGATCCAGGTCTCGTAGGTTTGCTCGGGACGGAGACGCGCGGGGAGAGGCCGCGCCGGATTGTCCCAGTAGACCGGAGGCGTCGTCGCGAACCAGACGTGCGTGATCTCTACGTCCCGCGTGGTCGATAGGTTCGTGACCTTGACGAAGTACAGCTTTGACGACACGCGCTTTCCGGTCCCGTCCATGAACGCGCCGGCGTGAACGAGAACGCGCACGCGCTGACGCCGCGTCACCAGGTCGATCAGCCACGGGACGAACCCGAGAATGGTGCTCACGTCCCCAGGGTAGCGACCGGCTTTCGACCGCACCTTACGGACGTGTAACGGCTACGCCGTAGCCTGATCGGTCATCAGCGCGAAACGCCGCAAGCGCACGAATCAGCGCGGTGCTTAAAGATTTGAGAAAAGAAAGTAGAATGCGCGGCAACCCGAAGGCTTACCGTCCAGGTTGGCGCCGAAGGCCGAGACCCGTTAGCTCCCTGAGGCGTGCAAGGCTAGGGGATCAAAGCTAACGGGTCTCTTTTTGTAGGGTGTCTCCTGCGGTCCAGAAGCGGGGTCTACGCATGGTACACACCCCGGCGGGAATTGTCGCCGTCCGTGCTCCGCTTAGGACGACCCGTCTCCGCTTACGACGACCCGTCTCTAATAAGAGCGACCCGTCTCCGCTTAGGGCGACCCGCTCCAAACTACGACGACCCTACGCCGGGTAGCGTGCGTTCATGGCGGCGGTAGCGGCGCCGGTCATGCGCGGGGTCAGGTGCGCGTAGATCCCCATTGTCACGGCGACGCTGGCGTGACCGAGCAGATTCGCCACGGCGAGGATCGGTACGCCGTCTTCGAGTAGGTGCGTCGCCGCCGTATGGCGTAGGTCGTGAAAGCGCATCCGGGGCAGCTCGGCGCGATCGAGGAGCGGGTAGAAATGCTGGCGGAGTAGCGCTTGGGGCGAGACCAGTCCGGTCGCCGACGTGAACAGGAATTCGCCGGGTTTGCCGCGCTCCATTTCCGCGAGCACGGCGAGCGCGCGGTCAGAGATCGGAAGCGTCCGCCGGCCGGCGCGGGTCTTCGGCTTATCCGTGGTCAGGTCTCCGTTTACGTCACGAACGACCGTGGCGGTCACCGAGACCGTGCCGGCGTCGAGATCCACGTCACGCCAGCGAAGCGCCAGGATTTCACCTTCGCGCATCCCGGCCGTCAACGCCAGGACGTACAGCGCTTCGAACGGGTCACCCTTCGCGGCGGCGAGGAGCTTCGCGGCGTCGGCGCGGGACAGGATCACCTTGTCGCGGTGCGTGACCCGCGGCGGCTTCACCGACCTGACCGGGTTCGCGATCATCCGACCTTGCGCGACCGCGGCTTGAAGTGCGGTTCCTAAGACGACGTGCGCGTGTCGAACCGTGGCCGGCGCTACCTTCGTCATCCGGGACTCCATCGCGATCACGTCGGCCGCGGTGAGACGATCGAGCGGGATCGCGCCGAGCGCCGGGAGTAAGTGTGTCCGAGCGATTCCGCGATAGCGGCGATAGGTGGCCGGCTTGACGCGGCTCGGCAGGTCTTCGAGCCAGGACTCGAGCCAGTCGCCGACCGACCCGCCGAGACGGAGACCGAGCGCGTCGGCTCGCGCGGCGTCTTCACCCTTGCGGCGAGCTTCGGCGGCGGTCTTCCCATAGAACGAACGCCGCACCGTCGCGATGGTCGTTCGGTACTGCCAAAGGTGCCGCGTCGGTAGGTGCCTGGGGTTCATGTCGTGCCTCGTAGCCCGCCGGGATTGCCTGGGAGACGAGTCTAACTCGTCATCGGGGCTACGCTACGGGCTACGGCGATTCCGTTACGGGGCGAAAACGTGGTCCCAGGGGATGGAGTCGAACCATCGGTACACGGTTTTACAGACCGCTGCCTTGACCACTTGGCTACCCTGGGACGGAAGGGATTCCGC
>Ga0209380_10000471_pt1 | contig 28464 bp, 19 predicted proteins | sample HubBroMetageWFT6_FD_188347 | JGI IMG/M metagenome (GOLD analysis project Ga0209380, IMG submission 188347) | Warmed and freeze-thawed soil microbial communities from the Hubbard Brook experimental Forest, New Hampshire - Hubbard Brook CCASE Soil... | ecosystem: Environmental > Terrestrial >... | reverse complement strand
GCAACCAGGGCGGCAAACATCCGCAGCGTGGTGCGCACGGCGTATTCCGGCAGATGCGCCGGATCCAGGCTGACCGCCAGCGCCTCCGGCGCGTCGATCCGTTCGAAGGTGCCGCGCGCCACGTGCGCAAGACTCTTGATCCCGGCGGCGCATGGATGATCGTAGAGCCCTTCGCTAACGACAAGCTGGAAGATAATTTGAATCCCATCGGCCGTGTTTTCTACGCCGCTTCCACTATGCTGTGTACTCCAGCTTCGCTTTCCCAAGAAGTGGGACTCGGCTTGGGAGCGCAAGCTGGCGAGGCGCGTCTGTCAAAGATTTTGAAGAATGCCGGATTCACACACGTGCGCCGTGCAGCGGAGACACCTTTCAATATCGTTCTGGAAGCGCGGCCGTAGCTCTCGTGTGTATTTAATTGCCGCGGCGCCGCGCGAAGACCTTGTGCAGAACGCGATCAGCAGCCGTATTCAGCTCGAGCTGAAATTTCCCCGCCGCGCGACGGGCCTGGTCCATCAGAGATGGATCGAGTAGTAGCGCTGTGCGATCGACGAACGGCCCGGAAGCGACAGCGCGCGTCGTGCGGCCTGCCTGCCGTCGTGGTTCTCGTTGCGTCAACGTCTCATAAAGCTCCAAATCGTGCCAGAATTCCTGCGCGTCTTCATCGCTCCAGTTCAAGGCTTGTCCGAGCGCCACAAAAAACTCTTCACGGAAAAGATCGAGCAACGGAATAGCAAGATCCAGACTGGATTTTTTCACCGGCTTGGCTCTTGCTCCCTTCCGTCCCTTCTTGGTCTTTTTAGTTTTCCTGGCAAGACGCTTCGGCTCGCGAACGTTCACCCGAACCTTCAATCGTGCCGGTAAAACATCTGCCGTTCGCAGCACCATCGCGAGGATAGCTTCCCTGCGGATCGTTTCGAGTTGCTCGTAGTAGTGCGCGGGCTGGTCCGCCCGTCCCGGCCGCCGGTTTTCAGCCGCGTACATATCGAGGAAGCGCGGAACCATCTCGTTATGATCGAGTGTGGCCAGCAAAAGTGTCGCCGCTTCACGCGCGCGCACAACAAGTTCTCTTGGACGGTAGGGCATTCGGAAGTTTCTAGCTGTACGCGATTGCGCTTCGCGCCGCAACAGGAAACCCGCGTTGTGCGCTAAAAAGAAAAGGCCCGGGATTTTCTTCCCGGGCCTCAGGGGGCTGCCTCTTATCCAAATTTTCCAACTTCGGTTTTAGTGGATCGGACCCGCTGGACCAATCGCCGGCAACTCATCGCCACCGGTAATAGGCCGCACAGGCTTTTTCTCGAACTTGCCAAGCGCAATTTCCAGCGCTTGCTCCGCAGTACGCACGAAGTGGATCTTCATGCCGCCCAACATCTCGGCCGGCAAATCCTCCAGCACGTTCGGCTCGTTCTCCGACGGAAGAATTACTTCGCGGATGCCTGCGCGTTTTGCGCCGAGCACCTTCTCTTTGATTCCTCCCACCGGAAGGACGATACCGGAGAGTGAAATTTCTCCCGTCATCGCCACACGCGGCCGGATCGCTCGTCCAGTCAATAGGCTGACGAGCGCCGTGACCATCGCCACGCCCGCCGACGGCCCATCCTTCGGAATCGCGCCCGAAGGAACGTGCACGTGCAAGTCGAGCTTGCGGAAGAAGTCCGGATCGATGCCATAACGCTCAGAGTTAGATCGCACCCAACTCAGCGCCGCTCGCATCGACTCCTGCATCACCTCGCCCAAGTGCCCGGTCATGGTGAACTGCTTCCCACCACGCGCCTTGCTGGCTTCGATGAATACAATGTCGCCGCCCACCGGGGTCCAGACCAAGCCCACCGAAACTCCCGGTTTCGTTACGCGCTCTTCCACTTCCTTTTCTATCCTGACTTTCTGGATTCCGAGCGCTTCGCGAACCACTTCTGGAGTAACGATATGCTTTTCGGTCTTACCCTCGGCGATGCGCCGGGCTTGCTTGCGCACGAGCGTTGCAATTTCGCGCTCGAGGTTTCGCACGCCGGCTTCGCGCGTGTAGTGAGCGATCAGGTCATGAATCGCTTCGTCCGTGAACTCAATCTGCTCGCCCAACACGATGCCGTGTTCCTTCGTCTGCCGCGGAATCAGGAAGCGTTTGGCGATACCGATCTTCTCTTCTTCCGTGTATCCCGCGAGCTCGATGATTTCCATGCGGTCTCGCAGCGGTTCTGGAATCGGATCCATCCAGTTGGCTGTGGCCACAAACAGAACCTTCGATAGATCGAACGGCACATCGAGGTAGTGGTCGCGGAACGAGGAATTCTGCTCCGGATCGAGCACTTCCATCAACGCCGCCGAAGGATCGCCTCGAAAATCGCGTCCGAGCTTATCCACTTCGTCCAGCATGAACACTGGGTCCATCGTCTCGGCTCGGCGAATTCCCTGGATGATTTGCCCAGGCAGAGCGCCGATGTAGGTACGCCTGTGCCCGCGGATTTCAGCTTCATCATGCATTCCGCCGAGCGATATGCGTACGAACTTGCGGCCCATGGCTCGTGCAATCGATTTTCCAAGCGAAGTTTTTCCCACGCCTGGAGGCCCAAGGAAGCAAAGGATCGGACCCTTCATTCCCGGTTGCAGTTTCTTTACCGCTAGATAATCCAGAATGCGCTCTTTCACCTTCGCGAGGTCGTAGTGATCCTCGTCCAGGATTTCTTGCGCCTTCGAAATGTCGATGTCCTCCGTTCCGGAGGTTTTGTTCCACGGCAGCGCGGTCATCCATTCCAGGTAAGTCCTCGCCACCATGTACTCCGCCGAAGCAGGAGTCATCTTCGCGAGCCGCTTCAATTCGCGCTCGCATTCTTTCTTGGCTTCGGCCGTCATTCCCGACTCTTCGACTTTCTTGCGAAGCTCTTCTATCTCCGCTTGGCCGTCGTCGGATTCACCGAGTTCCTTCTGAATCGCCTTCATTTGTTCGCGAAGCAAAAACTCGCGCTGCGTCTGATTCACTTGCTCTTGAACTTGCTCGTGAATTTTATTGCGCAGATCGAGCACTTCACGCTCTTTAGTTAACTCGTTGATCAGCGTTTCAAGCCGCTTCTTTACGCTGAAAGTCTCCAGCAGCTCTTGCCGAACCATCGTGCTCAGTGACGGCAACGTAAACGCCACAAAATCCGACAAACGTTCAGGCGAAGGTTGATTCATCACTTCGGTCTGAAGATCGTCGGACAGCTGCGGTGAACGCGTCACCACCTCGCGAAACAATTCCTGCACGTTCCGCTCGAGGGCGGTCAGTTCTGCATCGCGCTGATTTTCCAGGTCGGGCTGTGCTTCCACACGGCCGCGCAAGAATGGCTTCAACGAAACCACTTCAAGCACGCGTATGCGTTCCAAACCTTCTAGGAATGCCACGATGTTTCCATTGGGCATCCGCACCATCTTATGAACCCTCGCCAGCGTGCCCACACTGTGCAAGTCTGCACCGGTGGGAACCTCAACGCGTGGATCCAGTTGCGCCACAACACCAAGCAGCTTCTCTGGCCCCTCCAGCGAATTCAAAAGCGCTAGAGAACTCTCCCGCCCCACTGGCAGCGGCATCACCGCGCCCGGGAACAGGACGGTATCGCGCACAGGTAAAATCGCGAGTTGTTCTGGGATAACTCTATTTGTCCTACTCACCTGATCCCCCTTTGATACAGACACTCCCTACAAATTTACTGCTTACAATAACGTTAGATGCAACGGACACAGAAAAGGTCCGACAGGAATTAGCTGAACGCTATGAAGTTTGTTGATACTATCACACTAAAGTCTTTGGTGCAAGCCCTCTGGGAACAACGATGCGATATGCAATCCCCATAAGCCTAAGACAATACTTAACTTGCTTGATTCTTCGCAGGCAGAGATTTTAGGAACTCGATGGCTTCTTCGCGGGTATGAATCAGGTCGTTTAGCTGGGCTTCTTCCACCGAATCCAGCATCTGCTTGAAGGAGGGTCCCGGCTGAAACCCCAAAGCCATCAGGTCGTCTCCGGTCAAAAGTCTAGCCGGCCGGATCTGTTCCGCAGGGGTCTCCCGGACAAACTTCTGCGCGAAGTCATAATTGTTCAGCATTCGATGGCTCGAAAGGCAGTCCAAGCGGTGCAACTCGAGGTGCTCATCGAACCGATTTAGCCGCGCGAAGCGCTTCAGAGTGGAGGGCTTCATCTGCAGCACATCTTTGAACTTCATATGATTCGCCACCAACGCCGCGATCTGCGCCGTGTCCTCGTTCGAGAAACGTAGCCGTCGGCAGATTTCTTCCGCCATGCGCACACCTACCTCCACATGGCCGTCAAAACGAATCCGATCGCCCGTCTGCGAAACTGGCTTGAACGTCGCTGGCTTGCCAACGTCGTGCAAGAGCACTCCCCACGCGAGCGTCGCGGGACATCCCACTGGAAGTTGCTGCAGCATAAGTAGCGTGTGAATCCACACGTCCCCTTCCGGATGATATTGCGGGGGCTGCTCCACTCCCTTCATGCGCGCAATTTCTGGAAGAATTTCGGGCAGAAGCTTGGTCTCATCCAACAGCTCGAATCCCCGGCGTGCCGCGCCTTCCGTAAGAAGCTTGGTCAACTCATCGCGCAGTCGCTCCGGAGAAACCTGCTTGATCTCCGGAGCTAGTTTCTGAATGGCCTGAAACGTCTTCGCTTCGATCGCATAATGCAGCCGCGCCGCAAAACGCACCGCTCGCACCAGCCGCAATTTATCTTCGTTGAAACGCTCTTCTGGATTTCCAATAGCGCGAATAATTCCAGCGCTCAGATCTTCGCGCCCGCCGACGAAATCCAGCACTTCTTTCGTCTCCGGGTCCATCAGCAACGCGTTGATCGTAAAATCGCGTCGCTTCACATCCTCTCGCGCCGTTTTCGAAAACACCACATTATCGGGATGCCGCCCGTCCGAGTAACCTACATCCGAGCGAAATGTAGCAACCTCAACCGTCACAATTGGGTCTTCTTCGCTGTCCGCCGGCTCTCCCACGAGCATCACACCGAATTTCGCTCCCACTTCCAGCACTACGAACGACTCCGAAAACAATTCACGGATTCGGTTAGGCGTCGCGTCCGTCGCCACATCATAGTCCGCGGGCTCGCGCTCCAGAAGGATGTCGCGCACACACCCGCCCACAAAGTAGGCCTGATGGCCAGCCGCTTTCAGAATTCGGCAAATACGCTCGGCGAGAATACGCTGTTCCATATCGCAATTATGAGCGAAATTCTTTGCAGTTGGTAGGTGCGGAGGTTGTTCGTTCTATCTTGCTCCGCGAAGAGGCAGCGCAACGACGCTTCTAGCGAGTTAGCGAATCCCAACCTGGCCGCGTACGCTGTCAATCAATTTCTTGGAATCGTAACCAATGCCAGCCTTGAACACCGTTTCGACGTTTTCTATCTCCTCGATATTCTTTGAAGGATCGCCTTTTATCAACACGAGGTCTGCTTGCTTGCCGGGTGTCAGCGTTCCAATTCGATCTTGCTGACCCATATATAAAGCGCCGTTTTCTGTGGCGATCTGAATGGCTTGCACGGGAGAGAATCCTGCCTCAACAAGTAACTCTATCTCGCGTTGATCGCCGAAGCCCGGCAGCACGCCGCCGTTTCCCGTTGGATCGGGACCGCCAAGCAACAATCCTCCTGCCTTAACGAACGCCACCTCAAAATCCATCTCTTTGCGCAGCAACGCCGAATCCAAGTTCGAGTATGCGCGGGCAATCAGATAGCTTTGGGCCGATTCTGCTGACATTGCATCCAGCGTACGGCGCTGCAATTTCGGCCGCCCCGGCACACCGACTTCAAAAACCGGTAGCGTCGAAGTCACCGCCACATGATGTGCCACCAGATTATTTATAAGTTCCTGCACGGGAGGCCCGTTGACGTCTTGTTTTGCCCAAGCCGCGCTTCCCCCTTGAGGACATACATCCACTTTCTTATCCGCCACGAACTCGGTGTCCGCAAAAACAGGTCCGTGCTCCAGATCATCGATACCCAGCGCCACCGCTTCCGGCCAGGTGACTGAACAAAGATGTCCCGTCAATTTCATCTTGTGCGCATGGGCCGCCTGGATTGCCGCGCTCAATTCCTCGCGCGTGATGTTCATATACGCTTTGTACGACGTCATGCCTTCCGCCGCCCAGTAATCCACCATGCGTTTCGCATCGTCCGGACCGGTTAGCTCATGCATTTGTGCGAACCGCGTTGGCATGCCCTCCAGGTAAGGCGCAGTCGCATCGATGCTTGGCCCCGGCATCAAGTTTGCATCGATGCGATTCTTAACCTTCAGGTCGGTGTATGGTTCCAAGCTCCCAGTCGTGCGCATTGTGGTAACGCCCGCCGCAAGATAAAGTCGCGGCGCGGTGTAAGGAATTTCCGCGATAAACAATCCCGGCTCCCCAATTCTTCCGCCAACAAATTGCACCGAGATCGAGTCCGTGTAGTACAGATGGTTGTGCATTCCTACCAATCCAGGAATCACCGTGTAGCCAGTGCGGTCGATAATCTCCGCACCCTGCGGGTTTTGCGCTGACGCGGAAGGCCCGATCGACTGTATCTTGCCGTTCGCGATCACGACCGACTGGTCTTCGTTAGGCGCCGCGCCTGTTCCATCGATCACGCGCACGTGATTAAGAACGACTACCGGCGCATCGACGCTGGCGAACTCGGCGACATCAGACGATTTCTGAGCTTGCGCAACTGTGATCGTGGTAACGAACAACCCAAGCAAGAATAGAAAACGCATCTACACACCTCGCAAAACTGGCGGCTATAAGCTTGGTACCGCTAGGCCGTCACACGAAGAACCAACGCAGTAATGTCGTCATGCTGGCGCGCGTAACCCACAAAATTATTCACACCCGTCATCACGCGCGAAAGAACATCCGCAGCGCTCCCGGAGATCGTATTCAAACTGGCGAGCAGCCGCTCCTCGCGAAACTCTTCGCCTGTCTCGTTTACTGCTTCCACCACGCCGTCGGTAAAAACAAAAAGCAAATCGCCGGGCATCAGCTGCGTGCGGCCGGAAACGTACGGCAGTTCGTTGTCCGTAAAAACCGGCAACCCCAGCGGCGGACCGCCAGTTGAAAGCCTCTCGATTGCTCCCGAAGCGCGCCTCAAGATCGGATCATTATGCCCGCAGTTCACATAAGTCATCTCGCGCGTATCCAGATTTAGTTCGGCGAGAAAAGCGGTGGTGAACCGAAGGCCCTCCAAACTGTGCGCCCGCGCGTAACGTTCGAGACCGGTGACAATTTCCTCCAGCGAAGCCGTCGTGGCTGCCAACGCTCTTAAGCTTGCCTGGAAGGTCGCCATCAGCAGTGCTGCCGGTACACTTTTCCCGGCAACGTCAGCAACAGCGATCAGTAACGAAGGCTTGCTCTCTCCGTTTGCCGGGAATGGACGCAAAAACGCGTCGTAGTAATCGCCGGCCACGGTGTTTTGAGGCCGTGTCGCGAAAGCAATATCCGTGCCCGGAAGTTCCGGAGCATGGGCCGGAACCAACCACTGCTGAATCTCTCGCGCGATTTCCAGATCGCGCTTCATAGTCACGCGATCGGCTAGCTCCAGCGCTAGCAAAATGAACAAAATGATTACGCCAATCCCTTCGAAGTTAATGTCCGCGTTACCTGAGCTTGAACGGATCTCCGGATGGATCACGATTAAAACGAGTGCAATAATCAGCAGGACCCGGCGCGCAGGAGAGAGCTTCATCAACATCGCCTGAAATAGGCCCCACGCAGCGAATAAAACTCTTTTAAACTTCGATTTTTCGCGTCCAATGGCGTCCCAATCCACGTCCTTCGAATAAAGGCCGTAGCTGGATCGCGCTTCGGATTTAAATTCACCCCAAAGTTGGCCAATTTTCAGGCCCTCTGTCACGCGCGCCCAAAAATCGCGCACGTTGCGAATGGCGCCTTTGGAGCGCTTGTCCGAATTGGGAGCTTCCGCCATGAGAACGAAACTATAGGACAGGAAACAGATTGCGGCAAATTTGTTTGGTTCTAAAAGCGAAGGTTATAAGGAAAATTTAATGGTGTTCGTCGCCATCACGGCGACTCTTAAGCGACCCGCCCAGCTGTACTTTCGAAAATCCAAATCGCTCGCGAAGACTGTCCGTAGCCCGGGCCAAACGCTCCAGTTTTTCGCGGCGCCCCGGATCGAGGAGTTCCATTTGCCCCGAGCCGCTGGAGAATGAAGAAAGCTCTACACCTACAAGCCGTAATTTCGCCGCACCATCCCAGGCACGCGAGAAAAGTTCCCTAATCGCTCGCAAAAATACCGAATCCAGATCGGAAGTTTCCGCAAGGGTCTGACTGCGCGTAATAGTCGTAAAGTTGGGGTAACGCAAAGTAATCGAAACAGTGCGCGCATGCAGACCCGCATCACGCAAACGTTTGGACGCCTTCTGGCAAAGATGGCTTAGCGTGGACTCCAGAATCTCCCGCTCGTTCGTGTCCTGGCCAAAAGTCTGATTGTGCGAAAGCGATTTCGGCTCGGCATCCACGAAAAACTCGTAAGAATCGATCCCACGCGCCTTGCGAAACAGCGCTTGCCCCCATTTCCCAAAAACCTCTTCCAGTTTTTCCAGCGAAACATTTTGAAGTTGCGCTATTGTCTCCACTCCGAGATTTTTCAGCGCCGCTTCCGTCACTTTTCCAATTCCCGGAATCCGTCTCACCGACAACGGCGAGAGAAAAGCAGCTTCACTTCCTGGTGGCACCCAAACCAGCCCGCGAGGTTTGGCCTGTTCGCTCGCAACTTTCGCCACCAACCGCGTCGCAGCGAGCCCGCCCGAGCACGGCAGCCCGGTTGTCCCAGTAATTTCCACCAGGAGTTTGTGCGCAGCGCCAAACGACGGTCCGTGCAACCTCTCCGTCCCCGCCAAATCCAGATAAGCTTCGTCAATCGAAGCCATTTCCACCGTGGGCGAGTATTTTGCGAGTACGGCTGCCACGCGATCGCTCCACGGCCCATAAAGTTCATGATGCCCGTCAAGAAAGACCGCGTGTGGACACAGTTTTGCCGCCGTGCGCAGCGCCATCGCCGAGTGCACGCCGAAACGTCGTGCTTCGTAACTCGCGGACGTCACCACGCCTCGCTGCTCGCGCTGCCCCCCGACGATCACCGCAAGTCCCAGCAGGTCCGGGCGCGCCAGCAGCTCAACGGAAACGAAAAACGCGTCCATGTCGATGTGGAGAATAGTCGCCGAAGAATCCGCCGCGGTAGGTGCCGGTGCATCATGCTTCGCGCGAAAATGGGCTAGCTTCGGCATCGGTGAACCAAGCGAGAGTTAGATTGTATGACAAAAAGGCTGGCCAGTTCCGTCTGACACATTCGTCAAACGCGATCGGCAGCAGCCACCCGCGGGATTCCCGCCAGATCGTTCGTAAAAGTGAGGTTCGTCCAGCGCGTCTGTTCCGCCAAGATCGCGCGCACATGTTCCGCGGAGTTATAGCCAAGCTCTAAAACGAGGATCCCGTCACTCCGAAGTAGACTGCCGGCTTCTTCGATTAACCGCGCGTACATTTCCACTCCGGTGGGTCCGCCGAAAAGTGCTGCATGGGGCTCATGATCGCGCACCTCGCGCTGTAATTCAGCGCCCTCTTCGCGCGCAACGTATGGCGGATTGCTGACGATCAGATCGAAGCCCCGCGATTTTTCGGCGCCGCTCACTTGGTCCGTCAAACCATCCAGCAAATTCGTTTGGATAAAGTGAATGCGATCGCCGACGGCGTGGCATGCCGCATTGTGCCGCGCCACGTCAATAGCAGCCGCGGATATATCCGTGGCAAAAATCTCAGCGTGCGGCAATTCATATGCCAGAGCTACAGCCAGACAGCCCGAGCCCGTCCCCACATCCGCAATACGCAATTCCTCGCGCGGCAATCCAGAGTTGAGATGAATCTTAAACCCACGCGGACCGAGCCGCGCCAGAGCAACTTCCATCACATGCTCGGTTTCCGGGCGAGGAATTAGCACCGCCGGCGTTACTTCAAATTCCAGTCCCCAAAATTCCTGTTTACCGGTTAAATACTGCGTCGGCTCGCCCGCCGCGCGCCGCGCAATCAAGCCCAAGTATTTTTCCGCGTCAGCCGCATCGAGGGTGGCTTCAGGATGCGTATAAAGCCACGTGCGATCGCGTCCCAGCGCGTGCATCAAAAGAAGTTCGGTAGCCAACGTATGCGACGGCACATGCGCTGCGCGCAGCCGCGCCATCCCTTCTTTCAAAGCTGCGCGGACCTCCCCAGCAGAAATATTCGAGGCCTTATCTGGAGTAGACATGAGGTCACCGCTACTTCTGTTTAAGCATCCACAAGCTCTTGCTTCAGCCGCTCCGACTCATAGTGAGTGGAGAGCGCGTCAACAATGGGCCCAAGCTTCCCTTCCATCACTTGATCGAGTTGATGGAGCGTCAATCCGATGCGGTGGTCCGTAACGCGGTTCTGCGGGAAATTGTACGTACGGATTTTTTCCGAACGGTCGCCGGTTTTGATTTGCCCGCGACGCTCGGCGGCAATCGCTTCGTGCTGCTTAGTTTGTTCCATTTCGTATAACCGCGCGCGCAACACGCGCATGGCTTTCGCGCGATTTTTGATTTGCGATTTCTCGTCCTGCTGCGAAACCACCAGCCCGCTCGGAATGTGCGTGATGCGCACAGCGGAATAGGTCGTGTTCACCGATTGCCCGCCTGGTCCGGACGAGCAAAATGTATCGATGCGCAGATCTTTTGCCTCAATCTTGATGTCGATGTCGTCGGCTTCGGGCAGCACCGCGACAGTTGCCGCCGAAGTGTGAATGCGCCCTTGCTGCTCGGTGGCTGGAACGCGCTGCACGCGATGCACGCCGCTTTCATATTTCAGCTTCGAATAAACCTTATTCCCCTGAATCGCGGCTACAATTTCTTTCGTTCCGCCGATCGACGACGCCGAGCTTTCCAGAATTTCCACTTTCCAGTTCTGCGTTTCGGCGTAGCGCGAGTACATGCGGAAAAGTTCGCCCGCAAAAAGCGAAGCTTCATCTCCGCCGGTCCCCGCCCGGATTTCCACGATCACGTTTTTGTCGTCATTGGGATCACGCGGGAGCAACAGGAATTTCAGTTCGCGCTCCACGATTTCGCTGCGTGCTTCGAGCTCGTGCTCTTCATCATGCGCCATTTGTTTCATTTCCGTGTCATCCGTTTCCACCAGCAGTTGCTTGGTGCCTTGCAGTCCTTTCTGAATTTCCTTCCATTCGCGATATTTCGCCACCATCTCCGCCATTTCCGCGTGCGTCTTGGCGAGCTTCTGGAAACGCGCCGAGTCGTTGTGCACTTCGGGCGAGGAAAGCTGTTGCGTCAATTCTTCGTAGCGTGACTCGATGTTATCGAGTTTCTCAAATAGCGTTAAGTTGGCCATGGCCGCGCCTCATAAACAACGGGAATACAAGTTTGCAGATGGAAATCCGGGGAACAGCAGCGCTCCGGTCGGAGCGGGGAGAAAGCGCTAATAAAAGGAAGCGAACATTGCCTTTAATCTGAGTTAAGGATATCCACAATCATCTTCTGAGTCAAACAGCGTCTCTGGAGGAGGCTACCCACCTCCACCAAAACGCTATTTCCGTAGTAATCTCTGGAACATGCGCATCTTCCAAATTTTTGGGATTCTCTCGCTAGTTTCTCTGTGCCTGGTATTCGCGTCACTCACCAGCGCCCAATCCAAGAAAAATCAGCAGCAAATTGCAATAACGCATGTGACAGTCATCAATCCCGGAACATCTTCGGTGCGATCGGATTCCACGGTTGTTATTACCGGCGCTCATATTACCGCCGTTTCCGATTCGGAAAATTTTAAGCTGCCGAGCGGCGCACGTGTCATTGACGGTAGAGGTCGCTACCTAATTCCGGGCCTGTGGGACATGCACGTGCATTCCGCTTTCGGCGACTGGTTCCCCGGTGGTCGCGACATCATTTTGCCGCTCTTCATTGCCAACGGCGTCACTGGGGTTCGCGACATGGGTGGAGACGTCCCCGCCCTCCTAGCCTGGCGCAAGCAACTCGCAGAAGGCGAGATCATTGGTCCGCGCATGATCATCTCTGGTCCCATGCTCGATGGATATCTTCCGGATGGCAAAAGTTTGCGCTTCCCCAGCTCGATCCCAGTTACAACACCGGCAAGCGCGGTCGCCGCGGTCGATTCGCTGAAAGCCCAAGGCGTGGATTTTATCAAGGTGCAATCGGAACTTTCCGACGACGCCTACCACGCGGCAGCCACGGAGGCGCACAAACAAGGCTTGCCGTTCGTCGGCCATGTGCCGGACAGAGTTCGTCTGGAAGAAACCATCGCGGCAGGGCAGAAAAGTATCGAACACTTGATGGGAATCTTCGAAGCCTGCTCCGGGCAGGAAGACAAATTTATCAGCGGCAAAGGTGACTTGAAGCTAATGCTCTCGTCTCACGACGAGCAGAAGTGCAACGCACTAATTGTCTTGCTTGCGAAAAGCCAAACGTGGCAAGTCCCCACATTAGTCTGGCAGCGCGGCGGCACTTTCCTGGATCAGCGCGATCTGAAACACCAGCCGCTCGACAAATACGTTCCGCCCTACTGGCGCGAGGTAACCTGGCGTCGCTTCACCGACGAGATGATGCCGGACCTTCTGAAAGATCCGCTCGCGCTGCGTCGGGAATATTTTGCGCGCAATTTACAAATGGTGGGAGCCATGCATCGCGCCGGCGTGCCGTTCATGGCCGGCACGGATACCGCTCCGGGCGTTTACATCATGCCGGGATTTAGCTTGCACGACGAACTCGCTAATTTTGTTGAAGCCGGATTCACTCCGATGGAGGCGTTGCAGGTTGCCACCAGCAATCCAGCCAAATTTTTGGAAGCTGAGAGCAGCTTCGGATCCATAGTGCCGGGCAAGACCGCCGATCTCGTTCTGCTCAACGCGAACCCGCTTGAAGATATCCGCAACACGCAAAAGATCACTGCGGTAATTGCAAATGGCCGGTTTTTCGATCGCGCTGCCCTGGATCACATCCTGAAACAGGTCGAAGCTTCCGCAAAGCAACAAAAGTAAAAGCGATCAATCGCGGTCGCCCCTTTTCTGCAATCGCTTCGTGTACTACGATACGACCCTATTCATGACTGCCGGTAACCCAACAACAAAGAATCACGCTGACGAAATGCTCTGGGGCTTCTGGTATCCCGCGCTGCGCAGCGAACAAGTGCGCGGACGCAAGCTTGTGCGCGCAATGCTGCTCGACGTCCCGCTTGTACTCGGCCGCGATTCCGCCGGAAAAGCTTTTGCGCTGCGTGACATTTGCCCTCACCGCGCCTTCCCTCTCTCCTTTGGCCAATGCGACGGCAAAACGGTTGAATGCGCCTACCACGGCTGGCGCTTTGAAGCACATACCGGACAATGCCAGGCCATCCCCTCACTCACCGCAGATTCAAAATTAAAATGCGAGCGCATTTACGCCGGCAGTTTTCCATGCGAAGAGCGCGACGGCTATATCTGGTGCTTCATGAATAACCTCGAAGGTCGAGCGTCGGAAAACCCGCCGCCACCCGCGCCAGAGCTGCCCACATTCAGTCCGAGCTATGAAGTGGCTCATCTTTGGGCTGACTTACCGTGCGGCGTCGATCAAGCCATCATTGGGTTGATGGACCCTGCTCATGGCCCCTTCGTGCATCAAGCCTGGTGGTGGCGCAGCCGCCACAGCATCCGCGAAAAACAAAAACAATTCGAGCCCATACCGAACGGCTTTCGCATGAGCCCGCACGCGCCCTCCGCAAACAGCGCGCCCTATAAAATCCTGAAGCTCCTCACCGGCGAGCCTGCCACCACCATGATCGATTTCGTCCTTCCAAACCAGCGCTTCGAACAGATTCGCGCCGGCCGCTACTGGCTCTCCAGCCGCACGACAGTCACGCCGATTCGCAGCGATCTCTGCCGATTGGATTTCTGCGCCAGCTGGAACATTCTTACTTGGTTCCCGGTTGTTTCCTTCATCATTCACGTTTTCGGACCGCGATTTATTCGCCAGGACACCGAAGTGATCGAAAAGCAAGCGCTAGGATTGAAATACGAGGACCGCATGATGCTGGTCGATGACGCGGACCGCCAAGCGCGCTGGTATTTCGAATTGAAAGCCGCCTATCTGGAATCGCGTCGCACCGGCGCCCCGGTAAAGAATCCGCTGGAAGGCTCAGTTACGCTGCGCTGGCGCTCGTAGAAAAAACGCGCCAGTAAAATCCAAATCCTGTTTAAGAGAGCTTGGGCATTTAGCGAAGTTGTCCAAGTTCGAACGTCGTTTCCACCCCTTGTTCGTCCGGTGTGTGAACCTTCACGGCTACATCATCGTAAGAATCGATCTTGTCCATGTCGTATCGCAATTCGATAATCGCTCCAGAAATCTGGTAGATGTTCGAAACAGCATCGGAATAAAGCAAATACACTTGTGTCGATTGCGCGGAAATTTCCTTCTTTCCTTGAATCAGCTGTATCTGAAAGTCTCGTTCGAAATTTGGCATGGGCACTCCCGGCGCTGTTGGGTTCCAAGGAGGAGGGCCAGGATACGTATCGGTCAAGTCCACGCCCACTCGGACGATGAACGGAAAATCTTTGCCTGCAAATCCTTTTTCCGCACCTTGAACATCTTTGTTCATATCCGTTTGGCCGAGCTGCACTATCTGCGTATAAGGCGTCTCCACAGTAATCACCGCCACATGTGGTCCGCTTTTCGGCATCGGCAAAGAGTGTTTATAGCGCGCCAGAAATTCGGTGGTTATCTCGTCATTTCGACTTCCCAGCATGTAAGCGGCGCGAATCGAAGTGGAAGAAAGCGGGTATTCGAAAGCAAACGCAGGCAGCGCAACCGCGGCAACAACTAATAACAGGGAGAGCCCGAAACGCTGGGTGGGTTCCATGGTGGCCTCCTGAGGCTACTTACATTGACGTACAGGGACGGTTTCCGGGCGCAACAAACCTAGCGGGCCATGCTGATCAGGAAAGGATAATGTTCTGCGGCACCCATGAAGAAAAGCATTGGGAAGGAAAGCCAGAAACCGACGCGCGATGCGAGAAAACTCCAGCGTGCTAAACGCCCGGCTTGTGGCGGCATAGGCGTGCCTTGCTCTGCGCTCGCACGTGTCCATTCAATCATCCGCTTCTGCACCCGCCAAACCACGCCCCAGGCATTCAACAACATTAGAAGCCCCAGCCCTCCGCCGACACTTATACAGAGATGCGCGTTCGAAACGTCCGCTCCGCCATTCCGGTCCAGAACCATCCAGGAAGCCGCAATTACGACAATCGAAATCCCAATCGTGCGCACCCAAGGATTATCCAAGATCCCTTCGTGCGGAAGTTGCAGCGGATAGATCAGCGCGTAAGCCACCAGCCAGACCACAACCCACCAGCCAAACCATTTCAATGTGAGCGCCGCGTCTTCCGCGTTGTGCGCATCCACACTAAGCAGATGAAAGTAGTAACGAACGCCCACCACCACCGTGATCATCGCAGACCATCGGAACCAAGCCATCGCGCGCGACATCATCACCGGATAAATTTTGGCGCGTACGGGCGCTTCAAGCTGCTTCATCGTTGAAAAGCCAACCAGATTGAAAAAATAGAGCAGTCCAATCCATATGATTCCGAAAATGAGGTGCAGCCAGCGCAGGACAATAAGTTCGGCCGCACCGCCTCCCACTGGAAACGAAAAATGCGGCGTGAGGAGATGAAGGATCGTTGTAAGCGTCGAGAAACTCACTAAGAACTCCGTCGAGCCAAATTCAGTGGTTACGCTACAGGAAATTCGCGCAGCAAGTCAATCGCGCCCCAGGCTTGAACCTCTCTCTCAACCGCTCAGTCGCCCCAGCGCCCAGCGCGCGTGTTCAGCAATCACTGCGTCATCGTTGTCGGCAAGACGTTCGAGCAAGCCGATCACGCGTTGATGCCCATTCGAACCACGCTCGATGCCGGAATTCCCAAGCGTCACGCACGCATTGCGAACCATCCCCCGCCACTTCGCTCGCTTCACCGCACTCCCGCGAAAAATTGCGCTAAACTCCTCCTGCGTCAACGCCGCGAGCCTTTCCAGTTCTGGCGCAAACAAATATTCTTTCGGTTTTCCGTCGCCACAGTCGCTTTTTGGCGGAAGCCCTCTCGGTTGAAATGCCGCGAGCTGCGTTACCGGTGACTTGCGATTCCACGGACACACATCCTGGCAAATATCGCACCCGATAACCGCGCGTCCCATCGACGGTCGCAGCTTCTCCGGAATCGCTCCACGCAATTCGATCGTTAAGTACGAAACACACCGCGTGGCGTCAAGAACGTAAGGCTCAGGAAACGCCTGCGTGGGACAAGCATCCAAGCACAACCGGCAATTTCCGCAAAGGTCTGGCGCCGGCGGTTCACCAGACGGCACGGAAGGCGCCAGATCCAAAGTCGTAATGATTACACCGAGAAATAGCCAGGATCCAATTCCCTCATTAATTAAACACGTATTCTTGGCCAGCCAGCCAAGCCCCGCGTACTTCGCCGCAATCCGTTCAATGATCGGCCCCGTATCCACGTACGCGCGCGCCTCAAACGGCTGGGCGAATTGCTCGCGCATAGCCGTAATGACAGTCTTGAGTTTTTCACGAAGCACGTCATGATAATCGTCGCCCCACGCATAGCGCGAAATCCACCCGCGCGGCGTATCGTCACCGCCACTAACAGGCACCTCTGTTGAGTAGGGAAGAGCCGAATTGTAATTTACCGCCACCACGATCAAACTTCGTGCCCCATCCAACACCAGACGCGGGTCCGCCCGCCGCGAGTCGCGCAGATAATTCAACTCCCCGGCGTACCCTCGCGCCAACCATTCCGGCAAATGCGACAGCTCGTCAAATTTTCCGTTGGAGGAATCGTTCGGGGGTTTCTGTGAACCCGGTAGCTCTGTTGGAATCGGCGCAATGCCACATAAATCGAACCCAACCACTCGCGCCTGCTCACAAACCCATCGAGTTTTTTCAGCGCTATTCATGGACTAATGTTTCATTATCGGCCCATTAACATACCGCCGGAGAGCGACTTTCATCCATTGGCCTATCCGTCCTGCGACTGCTACAATGCCCGCCATGGCAGATTGGCGCCAAATTCAGGCCCGCATTCGCAAAGCCAAAAATAGTCCAGACGCTCACGCCAAACTCTCCGAGCTTTACCAGCGCACGCGCGATGCCATGGTTGCCTGGGAACTGGCCTTGATCCAGGAAAAAGCTGAGCTCAAAGATGACGCTATAAAGTGGTACACCATCGCCGCCGAACGCTTCCGTCGAGCCGAGTGGAAGAAGAAAGCCGAGGAAGCTTTGACTAGGCTGGGTGTCGTGCTCCCCGTTGCGAACGATATGGCCATGAACGCGGAAGGTAGCGCGGAAGAGCCACGCCTTATTTCTGCTTCAGGGCTCCCTGAAGAAAAAACGGACCCGTTGGCCCTCGGGGAAATCTCCGAGTCGGCTGATGAAGCACAACCATCGAATACCAAAGAGGCCACGCCAGCCGGCACACCTGAATCCGGCGACGCAGAAAAAAAGAAGCGCCGTCGTGGACGCCGCGGCGGCCGAGGACGGCGGCGCAAAGGCGCGGCCCCCGTGTCGGGCCTTCCTTCACAAGCCTTCGCTGACTCGGCGCCATCGCAATCCGCAACGCCGCAACAATCGCGGCCGCCCGCGCAAGCAAGGCAACAATCTTCCAGGGCGCCTTCCACTCGAACTGAATCTTTCGAACGCGCGCCGAACCCTTCCGCGCCGCAGCCTAGTTCCTTTGAAACTCCTGAGCCGCGAGCAGAGCAAGCTGCGCCAATGCTCCCATCCGAGCGCACCGCGCACGGACGCGCCGGCGACCCGGCACTGGCCTCGCGCATGTCACATCTCGAATCGATGCTGCGTCGCCTGGTAGCAAGTCCGCTGCATCGTCTCGACACAGAAGAAGCTCCCGCCGGTCCCGGCGTATTTCTCCTCTCCGATTCAGATCAGATCACTTCTTATTATGTGGAAGCCTGCCAGACACTCCGAGTGGGTGTTGGAAACCTGGCCCGTGGTTTGCGTGGCAGTGCCGGCAAATCCACGCGCGGTACCCGCACATCATTCGACAGCGGTCTGAAGACCAAGCTTGCCGAGCATTTGGGAATCACCGAAGCGAAAGTTTCTCAGTATCTGAAGGATCACTGCGTAGTCCGCTGGATTCAACTCGACGACGACGCCCCGCACCTGGCCCATTTCGCCATCGGCGTCTTGCGCACCCCCCTCAACCTCGACTAATTCTAGGGCGCAGCAGATTGATCGCGCAGGAGCAGCGCCAACCCTTGCGTCAATACTAGCGATCGTAGACACATCCGCGATCAACAATCCCCACGGGCGCCGTCCGCGCTTTAGAATGTAAGGTGCAAAGCGAATTGCAGGAATCGCGGACTGCCAATCGTATGCTGCTCCACGCCCAATTTACCTGAAGGCGGACAAGCGTATGCATTCGCCGGTGGTCCCACACACGGCGTAAGCCCAGTTGTACCTGGGGTATAAATAGGTGGGTTTGAGAAGAACGGATTAAACTCAACATCGTTGCTCGGCACGTCAAAGCTCGGATGATTGAAAATATTAAACGCTTGGGCGTCGAATCTCAATCCGAACCGCTCGGTAATCTGGAATTGCTTGAATATGCTGAAATCCCATCGGCTTTGAAACGGACTGCGGAATATATTGCGCCCGCCCGATGCGTAACCGGTCTCATAATAATCGCAGCCGGAAGCGTCGCATGGCGGCACACCATTCGTTCCTGGCGTGAACGGTGCCGGGATGCCGAACGCGGCGGCATTCAGCAACACAGGGGCATTGCTCCCACTACCTGCGGTAACGCCGTGTAGGATTGGGTTTGTCGCGGTAGCACCCACTCCGCCAACAGGAACGATGGGGTTGGTGATTGCGTCTTGGCCACCGCCCCAGAAAATACTGGCAGCTCCTCCGCTGAAATCAATCACGCTGTATGGCTGGCCGCTTTGATAGACCGTGATGCCGTTAACCCCCCATCCGTTCGCGAGTTGTTTTTTGAATCCTGTCGCATCGGCAATGGTCGGAAACTCATAATGGTAACTGACTGTCAAGACGTGCGTACGGTCGAAGTCGGAGTTTGCGTATGACGAGTGCGGGTTGTTAGGGTCGTTGCCGCTGAAAAATAGCCCCAGTCCGCTCTGCTCGTCGAGTGTGTGCGAATAGGTGTACGAACCGGTGACCAACAGTCCGTGGCTGAACCGTTTATTCACGCTGAATTGCAAAGCATTGTAATTGGAGATGCCGACGGATTTGTTGAAATCCGAATTTGGATCGTACCCGAGGAATGGCGCGCGCAGAGCCGCATTGCCCGTACCGAAGCCGTCCACTAGCGTGCTAATTGGCTCCAAATCGGTCGCGTTGTATCCGTAGGAATAGATCTGTTCGTTTGGACCGCCGGCGAGAACTGGGTGCTGCGGAGTGGCGATCACCGCTTGGTTGAATGGGAGCGGGATCAATTCGTGTACGCCGTGATTGCCGACGTATCCCAGGCTAATTACAACGGTATTTATCGGCTGCCATTGGAGATCAAGTGTCCAGTTCTCCGAGTACGGCAACGTATTCTTCGGATCATAGCCCCCGAAAAACAAAGGACCGCAGCCCGTTTGTCCCGTGTTATTGCAGAAGGTTGTGGTGTTCGCGATTAATTGTGCGGCATTCGGCACCAAAGATTGGACAGCAGACAGGTTTTGAGGAGGCGGCGGAGGAGGTGTTGTCCCGAATGGCGTGGCGAAGGTCGCAGCAGCGGGGGAATAAAATGGCACCACGAACGGTTCTTCGACCGTGACACCAAACGGGCCGCTGATTCCGCCGCCAGCCGGCGGAGAGAGTTCCGTGAAAAATTCTCCTCGATCATAGTAAATTCCAAAGCCCGCGCGGACTACGAAATTCTTCAAAAAGTCAGGGTTGTACACAATTCCGATACGGGGAGCAAAACCCCATTGGCGCCCCGTTAGGGTTGAATCGCTAACACCTTTTGTCCCGAAAGTCTTGTTATTCCCAGCCACAACCAAGCCGATTTCAGGAGGTCCCGAGCAACCGGCGCTTGTGCTGAAACAATCCCCTGCGGCGTTATAAGCATAGTCTTGCGCGTAGAAATTGCTCAGCATGCCATTCTTTTCGTAGAGTGGGCCATCCCAATCCCACCGCAGGCCAACATCCACAGTGAGGTTCTTCAGTATCTTGATATCATCTTGAACGTAGGTACCGACCTGCTTGGCCCGGTAATAGCGGTTGCTCGCGCCATTCAGGACTTGGCTCACATCCTGCCCGCCGCACGACACGCTGGGGTTATTGGGTCCGCATATCTGCCCTTGTAAGAAACCCGGAAAATCGAAAAACGTCACGCGGGCCACTTCATTATTCTTGTTGATGATATTTAGCTGGGTGTAATCGAAGTTAATTCCCGTGGAAATGGTATGTCGGCCATGCACCCAGGTCAGGCTACTGGCCCATTCAAAATTATTTTGGAAGGCACCGGCATTTGCGAAGTTGTTCTCCGGACCAATCGAAAGCGGATTGCCTATATTGAAGTTGCCCTGAAAGCCGGGGTGACCGTCCGCGTCCTTAATATTTATTTGGGGAAAATTCTTGAGCCCGAAAATATTCATATTCACGTCGGCAGGCGTCAAGAATTGGCTCGTCGTCGCAAACGCTCTCTGACGCATAAACCCGAATCGTTGCTCCCAGCTCAAGTTGGGCGTGAGGGTCGTAGTATTGACGAGAGAAATCGTCTGGTTCCCAGCATTTAGAGTCTGAGGGAATCCCAGAAGTGTGCTGTTTCCAAATGGAGTGGTGTTGGGATCGTGCTGAAAGTAATACTTCGCAGTAAAACGATCTTTGGTATTGAAATTGTAATCGATATTTCCGTTTATCTGGTCAGCAACAAACAGGGAGCCGGGACCGTGGATCACCGCATCAGCGCTATTGTTGGATTGCAGAACCGTTGCGTTTGGAGCAGCATTCGGAATGAAAAACGCGCCATTTGGCGCTTTGGCTTGCATGATTGCAAGAGCTTGGGGTGTGATTGAGTTCGGGTCGAAGCACGTAGGTGGGCATGACGGCAGAAAGTCTTTATCTACGACGGTTGCGAGACCCTGAGCGGTGCGGTCGCTCGTAAGGTCCGGCGGGACAGCGACAAAAGACGTCCCCAGAAGTTGATCGGCTACGCGCGCTCCTTGATACGATGCAAAGAAGAACAACTTGTCCTTTTTGATAGGACCGCCGACGTATCCGCCAAACACATTACGGTTCAGATGCGGGCGAGCCTGTTGGCTATTGTTAAAGAACCACTGATTGGCGTCGAAGGCAGAGGATTGGTAATACTCGTAAATCCCGCCGTGATAATCGTTGGTACCTGATTTTGTTTGAAGTGCGATGTGCGCGCCGCTAGTCGCGCCTTGCGATGCATCGTACATCGCGGAATTGACGCTAATTTCCTGAATCGTTTCCGGTGGAGGAGTGGGGAGCGCTTGGCCGATGGCACCGTAAACCGACGTGCTCGTTTGAATTTCCCCGCCCGGATTGCTGCTGCTATTGCCGTTTTCTCCAATGTTCACCGCCACCCGGCTGGACGGAACTTGGCTTGTCGACTTTCCGTTGAATATGTTGTTGGCGTTCATGCCATTCAGGGTGAAACTGTTGCTTGTATCGCGTTGTCCGTTAGCCCAGATCGCTTGATTACCGAAACCGGCGTTACTGCCGGAAGTGTTAAGAAGATCCGCATTGACGCCGGGGCTCAAGATCGCGAGCTGGGTGAAGCTCCCCGTTCCAAGCGGGAGATTTTCGATTATCTGAGTCCCCAGAACGTATCCGGTAGTCGTGTCAGTTTCATTGAGCAAGGGCGTGGCGTTGACAGTGACCTGCGTGGAGACTTCACCCGGCTGCAAACGAACAGCGATCGTCGCAGTGCGATCGCCCTGTACAAGAATTTGGGGATACGACGCCTGCTTGAATCCTTGCTTAGAAAAAGTCACTTCATAAGTCCCGATCGGGAGACCGGCGATGCTGAATGAGCCGTCGCCTTTCGATTCGGCTGTCACTTCCAGGTTCGTTGCAGTGTTACGCGCTTTAATGGAAACACCTTGTACAACGCCCCCGCTGCTATCGGCTACTTCGCCGTCAATCGAACCGAGTGTTTGTTGCGCATAGGAAGGAACTGCCAAGAACGCCAAAAAAATCAGAAACGTCACTGCGTACAGCACCCACTTTTGACTCTTCATCCTACGCCCCCAGGACATATTTCACCCTCGTCGACGCCTTGTAAACCGAATCCGCATCGAGTGTCAAGATGAACTCCAATGGACGACAGTGGAAAATTTCTATTAAACCGAAAGGATTCTGTAGTTTCTATATGTACGGAATAAAAATGAATTCTTAAAACCAGGTTACATCGCTTGCCGAATCCCCTGTCTAAACTGGTCATATAAACTGAGAGCGAACCGCCGATAAATGTAAGACCCACTCCGGAGCGTCTTCCAATTTGCCGCTAAATTGCCCAATAGCGTGGTACGCGGGCTCCCGTTGACTGGGCCCCTCGCGCCATTCAACCCGCGAATTGCGCCTTTGGATGCACCACCCTAGACCTTCCCTTCCATTCCGGGCAAACTTTGGTAGGGTAACAAGTTACGGGTGTGGCTCACTCGTTGGGGTCATAGGGCATCACGGGGTTTCGCCACTTATAAGAATAATCGTGCATCAAAAGGAAAGGTGGAGGATTATGCCGAAAACAGTAGGCAATCAACTTTGGAAATCGTTCGATTGGGCGCTGTGCAAAACAGCGGGGGTAACCTTCGACACGATTCAATTTTTCAATAAGTACCGCCCGAATCCTTCCTTCATTCCCAAGTGGTCTGATAAGCCGATGCTGAAATCATGGGAGAAGTCCAAGCCCACGCTCGGCTGGCCACGCACCACCGACTCACTGTGTCCTTCCTGCGTTCACGAAGCGCGCGAAGCAATCATGAACGGCACGAAAGACTGGACCGACCTCGTCCACGAAAAGGTCGGCGAGATTAAAGCCCAAATCATCGAACGCGACGGCCAAGTTTGGATGGTGAAAGAATGCCCCACCCACGGCAAGTGCGAAGACTTGATGGCCGCCGATTCCAAGTTCCTCGAATGGATCGAAAAGAATTTCCCCGGCCGCGATATTCCCGCTCATAACGACGAAGACATGCATCGCCACGGCTCCAGCACCATTCGCCACGGCCGCGGCTCGGTACTCACCGTTGACCTGACAAACCGCTGCAACATGATGTGCGACCCTTGCTTCATGGATGCCAACCAGGTCGGCTACGTCCACGAACTGAACTGGGAAGAAATTCAGGAAATCCTGGAGAACGCCACCAAGATCAAGCCGCGCCGCCAAATGTCTGTACAGTTTTCCGGCGGCGAACCGACCATGCATCCGCGCTTCCTCGACGCCGTTCGCTTCGCCCGCAAAGTTGGCTACAACAGCGTGCAGGCTGCAACAAACGGAATCGAGTTCGCGAAAAGCAAGGAATTCTGTGCTCAAGCTTTCGAAGCAGGACTGCGTTATGCCTACCTGCAGTTCGATGGCATCGGTAACGATGCCAACAGCCATCGCCAGGTCGGCAATCTGTTCGACGTGAAGCTCCGCGCCATCGAAAACATGCACGCGGCTGGCATCGACATCGTACTGGTCACCACCATCGTCAACAACGTGAACAACGACCAGGTTGGCCCCATCGTGAAGTTCGCCATGGAAAACCCCAAGAAAATCTCCTTCGTTTCGTTCCAACCCGTTTCCTTCACCGGGCGCGACGAAGAAATCACTCCCGAACGTCGCCTGCGCCAGCGCTATACGCTGTCTCACTTAGCGCAGGACGTCAGCAAGCAAGTCGGAAGAATCGAGCCTACTCGCGACTGGTTCCCGATATCGCTAATCAGCCCGTTCTCTGATTTCGCTGACTTGGCACACGGCCCCGATGCCATGTGGGGACAAATGAGCTGCGGTTGCCACCCGAATTGCGGCGTGGGAACTGCGGTGATGATCAACAAGGAAAACAAGGAATGGGCGCCGGTTCCAAAATTCTTGAACGTCCCGGGTCTCGTCACTGATATCAGCAAGGTCACAGACGCTTCGCGCGGCAAGAAATTTTCCGCTTACATGGCCGCCATGGCGCTGCTGAAGAATTATCATCCGTTCCAGGCCCCGCCAAGTTTGCGTCTCAAGGATCTCTGGAAGAAGTTTGATAAGACTTTCGGTGTACGTGGTCAGGACAAGGCTGAAGAGGTTTACGGTAAAGTCGGTCCGGATCGCACCTTGGACGACTCCATGAAGCGCCGTCAGGATCCCTGGAATTTCCTCTTCCTCGCGGGCATGTGGTTCCAGGATTTGTTCAACTACGACTTCCGCCGCACAGAAATGTGCATCATCCCCTATGCCACGCAACAGGGTGAAATTTCCTTCTGCGCTTACAACACCGGCATCGGCTGGCGCAAAATTATCGAGAACATGTACAAGAATGCGACCGTCGCTCAGTGGTACAAGGAGCACGGCAAGCACGAAATTTTCGCCAAGGGCAAGAAGGTTGACCTCCAGAACTACGAGCACACCCTTCGCATCGACGAAGATGATGCGGCGCGCGTGCGTCACCTGGAGCACGACATTCCTCTGACCGCGGCCGAAGAAGACCGCGCTCGCCGTCGCAAGGCCAACGAGGAAGCTGCCAAGGTTCGCCGTATCTACGAAGAGCTCGTGCTGAAGAAGTCCACCGAAACCGTGGTCCAGATCGGCTCGATTCAGCAGATCCAAATGGCAGTTCCAGGCGCAACCGTCAAGCCGGTACAGATTGTCGGCGCCAATAGCAACGGTCACACCAACGGAAACGGTCACAAGAATGGAAACGCCGCCAATGTCGAAAAGACGAATGCCGAAGAGGCTGCCGTCGCCGGCGACTAAGTTTCTCTAATCCCTGGCAGATTTGCCCAACAGCCCCGGCTCCGGCCGGGGCTGTTTTTTTGCGGATGTGAAATCCTTTCCATTTCGGCTCTGCTTCGCTTCGCCCGAAATCCTCGGCCTCACGGCACGCGCCCGCGGTTGCCAGTAAGCCTTCCCCCAAAATCGTGGCCGAAATCCTAATCACGCTTCAAACGCTGCGAAAATAGCCAAGGCAATAGTTCCGGTTCGCTGAACGCGGCATCCCACACCGCGTGGCCAATTCCGGGGTATTCCGTATACTTCGGCGTCCCTCCCGCCTGTTTCAAAGAAGCCACCCACGCGCGAGCGACCTCCACATTTAGGACTGGATCAGCTTGCCCGTGAAAAATCCACACCGGTACTTTCGCCACACGCGGAATCATCGACGCATCCCCGTACCCGCACAACGCAATGGCACCGGCAAACTTACCCTGGGCCATAGCTAGCATCGACCAAACACCTTCGCCACCCATCGATTGCCCAGCCACGTACACTCGCTCCGGATCGATGCCGTATTCCTTTTCCACCGCGTCAAGAATTTCCAGCGCAAGACGACTTGAAACTGGAGGCGTATTCGCGTGTGGCCGCGCCCACCCCTTCGTGATGTCCACCTGCGGAGCCAGCACAAACGCGTGATACGTGCCCTCATTTTCAGCCGTAGTCCAAACGTGCGAACCGAGGAAATTGCTGCCCGAAATCTGCTTCAGATTATCTGACTCGCGTCCACCCGCGTCGTGCAGCCACAAAACAACCGGATGTTTTTTCGTCGCGTCGTATCCCGGCGGCACAAACAAACGGTACTGCATCGTCTCGCCAGTTGAACTGCGGTACGACCGCGCAAAAAATCCCTCGCCCGGCGATTCTTTTGTTTGCGCCTTCGCGAGGGCTGCCGTCAGAAGTAAAGAAATCGCAGCAAGGACGAAGCCCGATCGAACGAACATGCCTCCAGATTACCTTCTCGCGCGGCATTGCACATCGGAAAGGTTTAAATGTAGCGCCGCGGCCTTCAGCGCGGTAGCTTTTGACGAGTCCGCGCTGACTACAAATTCTGCCTAATGTTAGCCTGTAACCCTTTGAAAAGAGGACGGGTCCCGAAAACTCAACGCGAATATTTCTTGGCGTAATCCGGAGGCTCCAGCCCCGCCTTCAACCGCGGATCAGCAATCGGCGCCGCAGGCACGGTCGAAAGCGGCACCACACCAGCCCAAATCGGCAATTCATAATCTTCTGCGTCATCTTTCGGCGGACCTTTGCGAATCTTCGCGGAAACTTCAGCTAGCGGCAACGCCAGCACAGCCGTAGCCTTCCGCTCAGCTTCCGTCGGCAGCCTCACATCATTCCAGCGCCCCCGTACGATGTGTTCGGTCAACGCTTCCAGCGCCTTAATTTTCTCCTCAGGATCGGTAACCAGCGTCGCGCGCCCCAACACCACCACCGACCGGTAATTCATCGAGTGATGAAACGCCGAGCGCGCCAGCACCAATCCATCCAGCAGCGTCACCGTCACACAAACTTGAACGCCTTCCGCCAGCGTCCGCAACATTCGGCTAGCCGCCGACCCATGGATGTACAGCGTATCTCCCACGCGCGTGTAGCTCGTAGGAATCACGAAAGGCTGCCCGTCCTCCGAAAATCCCACGTGGCAAATCAATCCTTCATCGAGAATCTTAAAAACAGTCTCGGAATCGTAAGCCCCGCGATCGGGCAAACGCTTCACCTGCGTACGTTGCGTTGGCTGGAATCGGCTCATGCAGCCAGCCTAGGCTCAGGTCCAAAACACCACAAGAGCCAATCTGGCCTCCCCCGATGATGTTTAAGAAAGCCAAGGTGGCCTTGCTGGAGGAATTGTAATCGCTAAAGTTTCGATTTGTTCGCTATTCCAAGCCGGTGCGCTGCCGCGGGGGAGAAACTCAGCCGCACGTTATTTCGGCCTCAGCCTCAACCGGAAAATTTACCGAATTCGCGATGAAGCATTTCGCATGAGCCGCATGATGTAATCCCCGCGCCTTCTCAATATCGGCGCCGGGCGCGAGTGTCACCCGAGGATGCAATACCACTCGCACAAAGCGCCCCGATCCGTCCGCCGTTTCTTCCATCACCCCTTCTGCATGATCGACGTAAGACGTCACAACAATCCCCGCATCCGCGCTCAAATGCAGGTACCACAGCTTGTGGCATGCTGACAACGAAACCACCAACAATTCCTCAGGATTCCAACGCGCCGCATCCCCCCGAAAATTAGGATCAGACGAACCGGGTATCGCCGGCTTCTGCGTCCCCGCCGATATCTCATGCCGCCGTTCGTAATCTCGATACCCGGACGTCCCGCTCCCGGTGTTCCCGGTCCATTCCACGCTGACTTTGTAATGATGTGTCTTACCCATTCCTGCCTCCCGCGAAACCGTTCGCCGGCGTAAGAACAGCCGTCAAGCGGACCAGCCCGTCTTCCAACTTGCAAATATTCAATCTAATCGCTCGCGCGATATATTCGGCCACGTCATCGGGAACCTGTCCCCGTTCGCTTTCAGCGTTCTTCTGCAGAATGGCAATTCCGGGCTCCCGATACGGGCAACTTGATGCCCGCAATCAGTCCCACCTTGAAATCCGAAAGTTGTACTGCATCGGTGGTTCTTTACGATCTCGGACTCTGTGTCCCATTGCGCTCATTGATCTGCAGGGACTCGGACCTTCAGGTCCGGCATACGAATGTCGCGCGAAGCGCGTTCCTTTGCGCTGCCGCTCTCGCAGCATGCATTCGCATATGCCGCGCGCGAACAAGTTTGCGACTCAAGCTAACGCTTGCCGCAAATCCTCTATCAAGTCTTCCGCATCTTCCAACCCCACCGAAAGTCGCACAGTTCCCGGTTCCACACTGGCTGCGCGCAATTCTGCGAGCGACATATTGTAGTGAGACGTATAAATCGGCAGCACCACCAAAGAATCAACTCCGCCCAGACTTGCCGCCAGCAAAAAAATGCGCGCGCGATCGCAGAAACGACGCGCCGCCGTCAGACCGCCTTTCAAATCGAACGCCAGCATCGCTCCGAATCCGCGCATCTGCCGCTTCGCCAAACGGTGATCCGGATGCGACGCCAAGCCCGGATAATGCACTCGCGCAACCTTCGGATGTTTTTCCAGGTATTTTGCCAGTGTCATTGCCGTGGCGCACTGCCGTCGCATGCGTACCTCCAGAGTTTTCATCCCGCGGATCAGCAAAAACGCCGCCTCAGGATCCATCGATGCTCCCAGATAAATAATCATGTGCCGGATTTCTTTGATCAACGCCTCTCTGCCCGCCGCCGCGCCTGCAATCACATCTGAATGCCCCGCCAGATATTTTGTCGCGCTGTGCAGCACTAGATCGAACCCCATCTCGATCGGCTTTTGCAGCACCGGGCTCGCAAAGGTATTGTCGATCAGAGAAATCAAATCCCACTCTTTCGCAAACGCCACCG
>Ga0209380_10000470_pt1 | contig 28481 bp, 17 predicted proteins | sample HubBroMetageWFT6_FD_188347 | JGI IMG/M metagenome (GOLD analysis project Ga0209380, IMG submission 188347) | Warmed and freeze-thawed soil microbial communities from the Hubbard Brook experimental Forest, New Hampshire - Hubbard Brook CCASE Soil... | ecosystem: Environmental > Terrestrial >... | reverse complement strand
TGAAGGCGGTCGCCGCGAACTACCGGCGAGCTGGCATCGAGCGGTTCGTGCTGGCCTACTTCGTCCGCGACCGCCAGGAGCTGCGGTCGGTGCACGAGTGCTAGCGCGATACGGTCGCGTGGTGGATGAACCAGCGGATTACTTCGGCGAGGACGTCGCGGCGGCTTACGACGACGCGGAGGCTGACATGTTCCGGCCGGACGCGATCGGCCCGCCAGTGGAGGTACTGGCCCGGCTGGCGGGCAGTGGCCGGGCGCTGGAGTTCGGCATCGGGACCGGGCGCATCGCGCTGCCGCTAGCCGGGCGCGGCATCGAGGTCCACGGCATCGACCGGTCCGCGGCGATGGTCGCCCGGCTGCGGGCCAAGCCGGGAGGCGATGCGATCGGCGTGACCATCGGAGACTTCGCGACGACTCGCCTGGACGGGTCGTTCCGCGTCGCGTACCTGGTCTTCAACACGATCATGAACCTGACGACCCAGGCCGCTCAGGTCGCCTGCTTCGCGAACGCGGCGGCCCACCTGGAGCCCGGCGGCACGTTCGTGATCGAGACCATGATCCCCGATCTGCGCCGGCTCCCGCCGGGCCAGGACGCGGTGCCGTTCCGAGTCGACCCGGCGAACTGGGCCTTCGACGTCTACGACGTGGCCACGCAGCAGATGAGCTCGAACTACGGGCGGATCGTCGACGGGCGCGGGGAGTACTACCGGATCCCGTTCCGGTACGTGTGGCCCGCCGAGCTTGACCTGATGGCTCTGCTTGCCGGCCTGCGGCTGCAGGAACGCTGGGAAGACTGGTCCGGGGCGCCGTTCAACCGCGAGAGCCGCCAGCACGTCTCGATCTGGGCGAAGCCAGCTAGCGCGTGACCGTCCTCGCCAGGATCCCGAGGGTGGCGCGCAGCGCGCCCTCGGAGATCACCGGGAAGATCCCGGCCTCACGCCACTGCTGGTCGATGTTGGACCAGTCGTAGTAGGACGTGACCAGCGTGCCCCCGTCGGCCGGCTCGAGCCGGTAGCCGTACACGTGCCCGATCTGCGGCCGGATCTGCCCGAGTATCGTCCAGGCGATCTCGCGGTCCTGCTCGTAGGCCGAGATCGTGACCGTGACGTCGTACTCGCCCATCGGGTAGTCATTAAGCGCCTCGCGGTCCATATGCACGACGAAGCTGTCACCGACCGCGCTGACCGGCTCGCCGTCGGCCGACTGCAGCATCCCTGAGCTGTCGATCGCCACGTGACCCTGCGGGTCGCGCAGCAATGCGAAGATCGCCGCCGGCTCGGCGCCGATGGTCCGCTGAACCTCAATCCGTTCGTCCGCCATGTCGCAAATCCTGCCATGGCCAGCTGTCAGTCCCCGAGCCGGAACGACTCGTCCGGCACAAGTTCGGTGACGTCCATCTGTGCCTTCTGGAGTCTGCCCGAGTAGTCCCAGTTCACGGCCTGCCAGCGGGTGAACTGGTCGAGCACCCAGATGCCCGACTGCCTGGACCCGTTGCCGGACTTGCCGTTCCCGCCGAACGGCAGATGGGCCTCGGCACCGGAGGTCGAGTTGTTGACGCTGACCATCCCGGCCGATATCCCGCGCCGGAACGCGAAGGCCTCGTCCGCGCGACTCGTATAGATGGATGAGGACAAGCCGTAGCCGGGCCGGTTCGCGAGCTCGAGCGCCTCGCCCAGCTCGAGATAACTCGTCACGCCGACGAGCGGGCCGAAGGTCTCGGTGCGGAAGATCGCGTCGTCGGGACGCACGCCGTCCACGATCACCGGGTGGTAGAACAGGCCGGCGTCCGGGTCGCCGCGGAACCCCCCGCGCGGGCTTCCGGCGGTGATCCGGCCGATGGCGGTGGAGCCGAGTACGGTGTGATGCGGCCGGATCCAGCTCAGGTACTCCTCGAAGCGACGGGCGAACTTCTCGTCCAGCATCGGTCCGTAGAGCACGTCGCCGGCGGGATCGCCGATGACCGCCGCCAGGGTCGCGGCCGCGAACCGGGCCAGGAACTCATCATGGATGTCCGCGTGCGCGATGACCGTGCCCAGCGACGTGCACCGCTGGCCGGCCGTGCCGAAGCCGGCGAACAGCGCGGCCTCCACGGCCAGCTCGAGATCGGCGCTCGGCGTGACGACCATGGGATTCTTCCCGCCCAGTTCCAGGCAGGCCGACTGGAGGTGCCGGCCAGTCAGTTCGCCGATAGCGGCACCGACCTCACTGGACCCGGTGAACCCGACCTTGTCGACGTTCCCGTCCTGAAGGGCTTGCTCGAGACCGGCATAGGTCGCACCACCGTCGGCCTGCACCAGGTTCAGCACGCCGTCGGGCAGGCCGCCGCCGCGGACGATCAGCTCGAAGAGGGCGCTGCCGCAGGCAGGGGAGTAGTCGGCAGGCTTCCAGACGACGGAGTTTCCGCAAAGGAGGGCGGGGATCAGGTACCAGGACGGGACCGCGACGGGGAAGTTGCCCGCGGTGATGACCGCCACGACACCGACCGGATTCCGGAACGTGAAGAGCTGCTTGTCGGGCATCTCGCTGGGCACCGTCTGGCCGTACAGGCGCCGGCCCTCGCCGAGGAAGAAATCACAGGTGTCGACGATCTCGCGCACCTCGCCGAGCGCCTCGCCGTACGGCTTGCCGATCTCGCTGGTGATGAGACGGGCGAGGGACTCCGCGTTCGCCTCGACGAGGCGGCCGATGTGCGCGATCGCGCGGCCGCGGACCGGGGCCGGGACGTCCGCCCAGGCGGGCTGGGCGCGCCGGGCCGCGGCGGCCGCGGCCGCGAACGTGGCCGCGTCGCCCAGTGCGACCTCGGCGACAACCTCGCTGGTCCGGGCCGGGTTGGTGGACCTGATGCGGCCGCCGGGCGCGTCCGCGGCCTGGACGCCGCCGATGACCGAGGAGAGTGAGCGGCTCATCTGACTCCAGGTTTGTCGATGCCTACAGTGCCGATGCCCGGCCGTGCTGGTCCCGCCAGGGACAGTCTGGCGCGGCGGTACCGGCTCGCGGTGATCGGACCCGTTCCGGGCTTGACTTTGCGGTGCAAAGCAAGCTAGCTTTGCAGTGCAAAGTAAGAGAGCTCACGGAACCCCTCGGGAGGAGAAATGCACGCCTACTACCAAACTCACGCCATCGGAGTGCTGTACCTGATCGGCGTACTGGCCTGGTATTTCATGGAGTTCATCGAGTGGATGCGCCAGTCACAGTGGCGCCAGGGCACCGCCCGGCTCGGTTCGCGCGCCTTCTGGCCGGTCTGGGCGGGCGCGATGGCCATCGCCACCGCCATGCTGTTCCTCGCGCCGCACCTCGCGCCGGGGGCCGCGTTCGGCGACAACGCCGCGGTTTTCGCCGCCGGGATGGTCCTGCTGGTGAGCGGAGCGGCGCTGCGCGGATGGTCGTTCGCGGCGCTGGGCCAGTACTTCACGTTCAGCGTCAAGGTCAGCCAGGACCAGCCGGTAATCGCCGCCGGCCCCTACCGCGTGCTGCGTCATCCGGGCTACGCGGGCGGATTGCTGGCGACCATCGGGCTCGCGCTGATGTGGGGCAACTGGCTCAGCTTCGCAACGCTGACGCTCCTGATGCTGGCGATCATCCTGTGGCGGATCCACATCGAGGAGCGGGCGCTGCTCGCCGGAGCGGGCGGCCGGTACGGTGCCTACGCGTCCGGGCGCAAGCGCCTCGTTCCGCTGGTCTGGTAGACCGGCTGAGCCGGCCTGAAAGAAGAGAGGCAGCACATGGAGGAGCGCACTGGCGCTGGCGCCGCCGCGGGCGGCGCCAGCGCGGGCGGGCCCGGCGAGCAGGCCGGCTTTGACCCGCAGAGCGCGGCCGCGATCGTGGCCGAGGCCGCCGCGCACGCAGAACGCGAGCTCACCGTCCGCCGTCAGCCCATCTACCTGATCTGGGGCCTGGTCTACCTGGTCGTCTACGGGGCGATCTGGCTGTCGGTGCGCGGGCAGCGGCCGTATCAGGGTCCGTCGGGCCCCGTGCTCGGGGTGGTAGTCGCCGCCGTGGCGATCGGCGCAATGGTCACGGCCGGCGTCGTGCAGCGAGCGGCCGGCGGTGTGGGCGGCACCTCCGCCGGGCAGCGGCGGATTTACCTGCTGGCGGTCGTGGCCGGGTACATCGGGGTGCTCACGATGGAGGCCGCGATCGATCACGCCGGTGCCAGCCGCGCCGTCATCGGGATCTTCGGCGCCTCGGCGCCGCTGCTCGTGGGGGCGGCCGTGATCATTGCCGGCTCGGCAACTTATCGGAACCGGGCCGCCCTCGCCCTCGGCGTCTGGCTCGCCGCGGTCGCGGCGGGCAGCGGGTTCGCGGGCGTGCCCGGCGTCTGGGCCGTCGACGCGCTGGCCGGAGGGCTGCCGCTGCTGGCGCTGGCGTTCTGGCACCTGCGGCGGGGCCATCCGTGAGCGACGACGAACTCGACCCGGTCATCCACGCGCCGGCCCGGCTGCGGCTGCTGGTCACGCTGGCAACGCTGCCGGCCGGCGACAACCTGTCGTTCACCCGGCTGCAGGAACTGATCGGGCTGACGCCGGGCAACCTGATCACCCATCTGCGCAAGCTCGAGGACGCCGGCTACGTGCGGATGGAGAAGTCAGGCAGCGGCGTCAACGCGACCACCGCCGTCAGCATGACCGCGCCGGGCCGGGCTGCGCTGGACCGCTACACCAGCGCGCTGCGCACGCTGCTGGACTCGGCCAACCCCGGCTAGCTGCCCCCGTTCTGTCGGATAGGCGCAGTATGCGGGGTACGCACCGGAACGGGCGGCTGCGCCGGGTCGCGGCCGGCCGCTGCAAACCGGCTGCAAGGCACGCCGGCCAGGCTGGGATCAGACCCGACTAGCAGGGAGGCTCCGATGCCAGCAGTGGATGAGTTTCTGACCGCGATCGAGAATGCCGCGATCGCCGGGTGCACGGCCTGGAGCGACGAGGCGACGCTGGACGCGACCGTGCCTAACTGGCGCCTGCGGGCCGAGGGCGCGGACGCCATCCGGGCCGAGTACGGGCGATGGTTCGCCGACAAGGGCGTGTTCGAGGAGCTGAGCCGGCACGAGGTGCCCGGGGTCGGCGAGCTCGTCGAGTACACGCTGTCGTGGACGGAAAACGGCGTGCCGCACGCGGGCCACCACATGCACCTGCTCACGGTCCGCGATGATCGGATCGTGGCGGACACGGTGTTCTGCGGCGGGCGCTGGCCGGCGACGCTCCTCGCCGAGATGGAGGCGGCTTCGTGACGAACGTCCGGCCGCCGCGTTCCGGCCCGGACCTGGCCGAACTCCTGGCCGCCGCGACCGACCGCGAGCCGCTGGGCGACGCGCCCGGCAAGTCCGGCGCGCGCCTGGAGCGCGTGCGCATCGAGGGCCAGGACTACGTGCTCAAGCACCTGGACCTCGGCGCCGACTGGACGATGCGGGCGTCGGGCAGCCTGCGCGGCGTCCCGCTTGATCTCTGGGAACGCGGCCTGCTCGACCGGCTGCCCGACTGCATCAACCAGCCGATCGTCGCCGTCGCCAGGCAGACCTCGGCTGCGGTGGCGCCGTCGGGCGGCTGCACGGTCCTGATGCGCGACGTCTCGCCGTGGCTCGTGCCAGCCGTCGATGACCCGATCCCGCTCGGCCAGCACCTCGCGTTCCTGGGGCACATGGCGGCGCTGCACGCGCAGTTCTGGGGCTGCGGCAGCGAGTGCGAGATTGTCCCGGCGATGCACCGCTATCTGGAGCTGTCCCCGTGGCTGGCCGAGGCGGAGGCGGCGATCGGCTCCGCGCACCTGGTACCCGAACTGGTCGGCAAGGGCTGGCCGATGCTGCCGGACGTGGCGCCGGCGGCGGCCGAGATCGTCCTGCCGCTCGCGCGCGACCCGGGACCGCTGCTGGCTGCGCTCGCGCAGACCCCGCAGACGTTCGTGCACAGCAACTGGAAGCTCGACAACCTGGGCACCGATGAGGCAGGCCGGACCGTGGTCCTGGACTGGGAGCAGCCGGGCCGCGGCGCGGCGCTTAGCGACCTGGCGTGGTATCTGGCCATCAACTGCCGCCGCCTGCCGCAGGCGAAGGAGGCGGCGATCGATGCCTACCGGCAGGCCCTCGAAGCCTGCGGGATCGACACGGCGCCCTGGTGGGAACGGCAGCTGGCGCTGAGCCTGCTCGGCGCCCTGGTGCTGTTCGGCTGGGAGAAGGCACTCGGCGGCTACGACGAGGAACTGATGTGGTGGGAGACCAAGGCGATTCAGGCGCGCCCGCTCCTCGCCTGAACTCCGGCATGCGCGCCGCCTACGACGCGGCCGCGACTGGCTGGAACGACGGGCCGGGGCCGATGTACGCCGACCTGGCACGCGCGCTCGTGGCGAATGCCGGCGTGACCGCCGCGGGCCGCCGCGTGCTTGACCTCGGCGCCGGAACGGGAGTGGCGGGCCGAGCGGCCGCGGCCGCCGGGGCGCGGCAGGTCGTCGCGGCCGACATCGCCGTCGGCATGCTGCGCTGCTGTGACAAGACGCTGCATCCCGTGGCGGCCGACGCGGGCGCGCTCCCGTTCGGGGCCGGCAGCTTTGACCTCGTGATTGCCGCCTTCTGCCTCGGGCATCTGGCCGGCCTGCCGGGGTGCCTGGCCGAGATCCGCCGGGTCGGCGCCGCGGTGGCCGCGAGCTCGTTCGCGCCCGGCTGGACGCATCCGGCGAAGGACGCCGTCGACGGGGTGCTGGCCGGCTTCGGCTACCAGCCACCGGGGTGGTACGAGGACTTCAAGCACGACACCGAGCCGCGTGCCGCCGACGTGGACGGGCTTGTGGCGCAGGCTCGGGCGGCGGGTTTTGCCGAGGCCGGCGTGCGCCGCGTCGACGTCGTCACCGGTGTCGCGACACCGGCGCAGCTGGCATCGTGGCGGCTGGGGATGGCGCACGTCGCGCCGTTCGCCGGCTCGCTGACCCTGGCCGGCCGGTCCGCCCTGCGGCGCGCGGCCGAGGCCGCGGTGGCGAGGACGGGCGCGGCCGCCCTCGAGGTCTCGATGCTGGTCCTGACTGGCTAGCGGGCGGCCGGCTGCCAGTGCGTAAGCCGGCGTTCCGCCTCGCGTCGCAGCGTGTCCGCGTGCTCGCCGGCGTCGTCCGCGAGCCGCCCCGCCTGGCTGACGGCCAGGTCCAGCCACTCGGGCACGCCGAGCTCGGCAGCGACGTCGCCGGTCCACCACCAGGCCTCGATGGCCACCGAGCGCTGCAGCCGGTCGATGTCGCTGGACACGGCTTCCAGGTCGACGGGCAGGCCGAGTGCGTGCCGGGCGCGGTGCCGCAGGAGCTGCCCGGCGCTCGCGTAGCGCGGGATGCGGAGGGCCAGGGCGGACTCGGTGAGGCGGTCCGCGGCCTGGAGCGCCCCCTGAGCGTCGCCGCGCAGAAACGCCAGGCGGGCCCCTATGAGCTCGTGCTTGAGCCGGAGGCGCCAGCCGAAGACCAGGTCTCCGGTGAGGAGCCCGCCGGCCTCCGCGAGGAACGGCTGCGCGCCGTCGGCGTCGCCGGCGTCGATCCGCATCTCGGCCAGGTCCTCCAGAACGGCGATCGTCACCTCGGGAGTGCCGTGCTGCCGGCCTGCTTCCAGCGCCTCCGCGTGGCACGCCAGAGCCTCCTCCCGCGCGCCGAGATTGCGCAGCACCCATCCGGTGAAGTTGATGGCCCGGCCGGCGAATCGCGGCACCTGCCGCCGCTGCACCTCGGCGGTATGCCGGGCAAAGGCCGCCAGCGCTTGCGCCGGGCGCCCGGCGGTCGCGTGCGCGTGCCCAGTGAACAGCAGCGCGTGCATCGTGGCCGAGGTGTGCTCGGCGCCGACGTGCCCGCGCGCAGCCGCTCGCAGCAGCCCGAGCGCGTCCTCTGGCCGGCTCTGATGCGCGCGCAGCACGCCGAGCCAGGCGGCGGCGGTGACCCGGTCCGCGCCTTCCGCCAGGGCCATCGCCTCCCGAAGCTGGACCTCGGCCTTGCCCAGGTCCCCGGCCGCGTGCAGGGTCCGGCCGGCGACCGCCAGGCACCGCGCCCGGAGCGGTGGTTCCAGCGCGGCGATCGCGCCCTCCCCGGCGAACTCGGCGGCGTCGGCGAAACGCCGGTCGAAGTACGACGCCCAGGCGCTGACCTCGAGCGACTCGGCGGTTCCCGCGCCAGCTCGTTCCGCATCCTGGAGAGCCTCGGAGTAGCGGCCACGGCGGGTGCGGACGCGAGCCCGGTCAAGCCAGCCCGCGGCGTCGGCATGCAGGCTGAGCGCGTCGTCGAGCAGCGCCTCCGCCGCCGCGTGGTCAAACCGCTCGGCGGCCCGCCCGGCGGCGTCGCGCAGGGCGCTGGCCGCCAGCGCGAGGTCGCCGCCCAGGCGGGCGTGGTGCGCGACGAGCAGCGGATCGCTGGCCGGGCGGTGCGCGAGGACGCGGCCGGCCTGACGGTGCAGCAGGGCGGCCCGGCCTGCGGTCGCGCTGGCCGCCAGTGCCTCCCGCACCAGCTCGTGCCGGAACCGCAGCTGCCCGTCGACCTCGGCCAGGAACTGCTGGGCGATTGCGAGCTCGGTGTCATCGAGCAGCTCGACCAGCGGGCGGCCGAGGACGGCGGCCAGCAGATCCAGGTCCACGTCCGGCCCGATGATCGCGGCAGTGCGGAGCAGCGCGCCGGCCCGGCCGAGTTCGTCGCACCGGGCAGACACGGAGTCGACGAGCGAGGCCGGCAGCGTCGCACCCGACGCCTGCTGCGCCAGCTCGGTCAGCAGCAGCGGATTGCCGCGCGATCGCTGGTAGAGCGCGTCGACTCGGGACTGGCCGACGAGCTGCGCGGCCGCGTCGCGGCTGAGCACATCCAGGTGCAGGATGCTGGTCGCGGGCAGCGGCCCGCCGGCGGCCGGCCTGACCGCGGCCACCACCAGCACGGGCATCGCCTGCCGCAGCAGGAACTCGACGAAGTCCCGCAGCGCGGGGCCGGCCAGATGCGCATCATCGATCACGACCACGAGCGAGCCTGACGCCGCCAGCCGGCCGAAGACCGCGGCCAGCGCGCCGTACAGGACGGCGGGACCGAGCATGCTGTCGGCGAGCCCGGGCAGCCGGCGCGGCCCGGCCGGAGTACCGAGCAGGGGTGCCAGCAGCGCGGCGTCCTCGCCGAGCAGCCCGGCGCCGGTCTCATCGCCGGCCCGCCGCAGCAGGGCCGCCAGCGAAGTCAGCACGGCATCGAGCGGCATGGAGCGGTCGAGCTGACCGCACGCGGCCAGCAGCACGGCGTCACCGGCGGCCGCGCGCTGACTGGCCCACGCCCGCAGCAGCGACGTCTTGCCGATTCCCGGCTCGCCGTCGACGACGACCACCTCGGCCGTGGCGGTACCGCGTACCCGCGCCGCACAGGCGTCAAGGAAGGCGAGTTCATCGGCTCGGCCGACCAGGCTGGCGGTCGTGGTGTCGCCTCTGGCCGGGGCGATGGCGGGCAGCTCGCCCCGCAGGATCGCGGTGTACAGCTCGGCCGTTTCCGGCGACGGGTCGGTGCCGAGATCCTCGGCGAGGCGTTCGCGCGCGGCGGCGTAGGCAGACAGCGCGGTCGCGGTCTGGCCGCCCGTCGCGTAGGCGCGCAGCAGTTCGCGCAGCGCCGCTTCGTCGTAGGGGTCCTGGCTCAGCGATGCCGCGGCCGCGTCCGCCGCGCCCATCCAGTCCCCGGCCGCGAGCAGCGCCCGCGCGGCCCGCAGCCGGGCCCGCCCGATCAGGCGTAGCAGCGCGGAGCGCCGCAGCTGCGCCCATTCACCGGGCAGCTCAGCAGGACCGGCGCCGCGCAGCAGCGACAGCGCGACCCTCGCGGCTGCGGCCGCGCCGAGCAGATTGCCGGTGCCGCTGCGCCGGTCGACCTCCTCGCCGAGATGCGCCAGCTCGGCCGCGTCCTGCCAGTCCGAGTTCAGCCGGTAGCCGCCATCGCCGTGCTCGATCCGGTCCCGCCCGAGCACGCCGCGCAGGCGGCTCATGAGCACCGCGAGCTGGTCATCCGGCCGGACCGGCAGCGCGTCCCCCCAGATGGCGTCGGCGAGCACGTCGGCCGCCACCGGCTGGCCGTCGGCAAGCGCGAGCAGGTGCAGCGCCAGCCGGGCCTTCCTGCTGCCCAGAGCCTGCGGTTCCACCCCGTCCACGGCGAATTCGCCGAGCACTCGCACGGCGAGTGACTTCATGGAGGTATCAAACATCGCGCCCGTGACCAGCGCCACTGCCGCCGCACGGCTGACGCTCGCGGCCGCCGGCAGCTTAGCCGGATCAAGGCGGCATATCAGGATATGGCACCGGGCGGCCATGATCGTTCTTTGTGCGGCGACCCGCGGGCCAGGCAGCTACTCGCCCGCTCCGTGCCCGATTCGCGGTCTATGTAACTATCGCTGGATTACGGTGGAGACTTACCGTCCCCACAGGACGGAAAGTCTCCTCTTGATGAGGCGCGCCCCGCCCCGCAGCCACAACGCTGCAAGCAGGCTGCAACCCGACCCTGCGAGCCTCGAGATGCAGGCCGGCGGAGTGCCGTCGGCGCATCAGGTGAGGAGACTGGTCATGGCCGCACAGGCGGAACAGAAGAGCTTCGGTACTCCGGACGAGACTCGCGACTTCAGCCACGGGTCGCTGCGGCTACTGAAGATCGGCGGGGCAGACATCGGGCTGCTGACGCTGGAGCCCGGCTGGCGCTGGTCGGAGCACGTCAAGCCGGTTGCCGGGACGGAACTCTGCGAGGCGCCGCACTTCCAGTATCACGTCAGCGGCACGCTGCAGATCGAGATGGCGGATGGCACGGAGTTCACCGCTCGGCCGGGCGACGTGACCGCGCTGCCGCAGGGTCACGACGCCTGGGTTGTCGGGGACGAGCCGGTGGTCGTCGTCGACTGGTACGGCGCTAGCAACTACGCGCGCTGATCACGCCTGAGCGCCGAGCGGAGGAGGCCCGGCGCACATGATGAGCGGGCTGGCCCTGGGGACACCGGGCCAGCCCGCCTGCGGTTCCCGGGCGGACAGGCCGACAACAGCCACGGGCGGGCCGCGTTCCCCGAAAGGAGCGACCCGCCCGCTCGTGCCGCTAGCGCCTGGGCGCGACCCGCCTGATGTCGGGCGGAATGGACAGCGACGAGCTCTGGGTCACGAACGCGTTCGCTTCAGCCGCGTAGTAGGCGTCATCCGGGTCGGAGTTGTACAGGTCGGCCGGGAGGACCGTGCTGCCGGTGTCGGTGCCGTTGCTGGCCACGGCGCCTGCGAAATCGATGCAGCCCTGGGCGGCCCCGTCAAGGTAGGAGTCGCTTGGCCCGCAGATGAACTGGTTGACCGTCTCCCGCACCGTTTCTTCCGCCGTGGTGAACGCGGTGCTCGGCGGGATCGTCGCGACGTACACGGTCAGCAGGCCGGACGGGTTCTGGTTGGGGGTGTCGGCCGGGTAGGCGCCGATCTCGTGCACGAGCGTGATCAGGTTGTTCTCGACGGTCGTGACGCTCTCCCCGGCGAGGATGTCGGCGGTTCCGGTAGAGAGCAGCACCGTCCGCACGTTGGCCTGAGCCAGCACATCCCGGTCGACCGGATCGATCGCGCTGAGCGGCGTCGTGTCGGAACTGACGATCGGGATGAGGTTGTTTGTCGCCGTAAAGCTATTCTCGCCGAGGTCGATCACGCCGTAGGGGACCGTGCCGCTGTTGGCGGCGGCGAGATCGGCGGTTACATCGTCGGTGAACCGGTTCGGTGCGCCGTTCGACGTGTCGCTGTTGATGCTCTGGTCGCCGTAGAACGCCACCGCTCCGAAGGACGCGCCGGTGGTCGAGCTGACCGACGGGGTCACGTCCACGCCCGTGAGCCAGTACAGGCTGCTCATCGTCGTCGTGAACGGAGTGCCCGTGGTGTCCCCGGCCTCATCCGCGGTCGTGTCCGCGGTCCAGGCGGTGGCCATCTCGTCGGCGTGCCCGACAGCATCGCTGACGGTGCCGGTGGTGTGCGCCGACACCAGCAGCGTTTCCTCCTGGGTCGTGGCGAGGCTGACCGCGTCGGACGTCACGTCGCCGCCCGCCGGGATAGTCACCGACGCGCTGCCGCCGAACGTGACGTTGGTCATCGAGCTGGCCACCGGAGCGGCACCCGAGGACTGGGCCGCCACGGTCACGTGATCGAAGGTGACCGGGACCGTGCCGAGCGCGTTGGACAGGTGGATCCGCAGCTGCGTGCCGCCGACGGAGGTGACGGCGGGCATGCGGACCGTGGTCTGCGCCACGGATCCGAAGCTGGTGTCCTCGCGGGCGGCAAAGGAGGCCGTCCAGTTCGCGGTGTTGGCGGAGCTGGTGAACGACGCTGGCCTGATCCCGACGCTCAGGATGTGCAGCGCCGGGGTGCCCTGGGTCACGCCGTTGGACACGACCGGCAGCGCGATCGACGAGACCGCCATGCCAGTGCAGGCCAGCGGGACGCTGATTGCGTACACGTGCGACGCCTGGTTGTCGTTGTCAGGGTCGCCCAGCGTATCCCGCCCGGGGAACACGGTCGCGGCCGCGGCGGCCGGCCCGGAAACCCAGTCCGGCACCGTGCTCAGGGTGTAGCCCTGAGTCGAGCTGCCGCCGCAGGACCCGTTGTAGGTGATCGTGCCGGTGGCGTTGCTGACGCTGCCGTCGGTGGCGAATGCCAGGAACACGATCGCGTTGCCGTCATTCGGATACGTGGTCGGGATGGTGACAGTCTGCCCGCCCGCAACGATGTTGTCGGGGTCGCCCGTGGCGTAGCCCGGCAGCGTCATGGGCGCGCCGTCGATCGTGATCGCCGCGCCAGGGCTCCAGCCCGCGGAGGCGAGCTGATCGGCGGCGAAGCTGTCGTTGTAGCCATCGGCGTCGGCCTGCGCGATGGCGGCGTCGTTGTTGGCGCTGATCGCGGAGTTGTTGTAGCAGCCGCTGAGGCTGGTGATCGAGCAGGTCGGGCTCATCGGTGCCACGCGCACCAGGTCGATGCCGGCCTGGTACCCCGTGGAGGAGCTGTCCTCGCCGGTGATTAGCAGCGTCAGCGAGTACACGCCCTTGGGCAGCTCGATCGGAGCGCCATTGCTCGTCGGCACCCCGAAGTCGTGATAGCTGGTGGTGACGAACGAGCTGTAGCCATCGTAGCCGCTGAGCAGGGTCGCGGCCGGCGTCCCCGTCGTCGCGTTGGCGTTGAGCGTGATCGAGTACTCACCGTAGTTGTAGGACCCAGTGAGGTTCGCGCCCAGATCGTAGTAGCCGGCCGCAGGTATCTCGAAGTGCAGCGTCATGCTGTCGCCGTTGTCGATCTTCCCGCTTCCATTGTCGAGCCACGCCTGGTAGCCGTCGCCGAACGCGATGCCGCAGCAGGTCGCCTGCGTCGTCAGCTCGCCGCCGCCGGCCAGCGATGCGGTCCCGGCCGGCACGACGGTCCCGTCTGGGGCGGTGTAGCCGTTCACGAGCTGATCGCCGTAGACATACGTGGGCGTGGTGAATCCCGCGTAGAACAGGTAGGTCGTCTCGGTCGTCGAGGTGTTATCGGCCTGATCGACGGCCTTGGCGAAGACGCGGTGCGGGCCGACGGTACCGGGCGCGAAGGTCGCCTGGGCGTATCCGTTCGGATCGGTGGCGGCCGGTATCCAGTACGGCTTACCCGCCACGGGCTTGGTGCCCGCGGTCCAGGTGACGATGCCGCTGCCGCCGTAGACCACGCTGCCCAGGTCACCGTCGAGGGAGAACAGGTACCCCTTGACGTTGTCCGAGTCGTTGGTGGTGAAAGTAAACGTCCCGTTATCCGAATAGGCGCCGCCGAACTCGTTGTCGGGGAACTGCGGCGAGTCAACGCCGGGCGCGGGCGGGGGCGTGGTGTCGACGGTGAACCGCTGCCAGGCCGTCCACGCCGAGTAGTAGTGGCCTGCGCTGCTCTCGGCCTCGGCGCGCCAGGCATACGTGCCATCGGCCAGTGAGCCGCTATAGGTTTCGGGCCCGCCGCTTGCGGTGTAGCTCGAGGCCATATTGCTGCCGACCTGGGTGGTCTCGGTGCCGCCCGCGTAGTTGTAGATCTGGTAGATGTTGCTGACGGTCTCGCCGTCGGTGTCCTCACTGGTGATCTTCATCGTCGGGCTCTTGGAGGTCACGAACGTCGTGCCCGCGTCCGTCACTGCCGGGGAGGTAACGGGCTCGCCGGTCCCGTCGACCAGGTCGGGGTTGCGGTAATAGGTGACCGAGATCGTCGCGCCGCCGCCGGATGCGTACTGCTTCCAGTAGTCGGCGTCGCTCTCGCTGTCCGACTTCAGCACGAAGGTGACGTTCGCCCAGTCGTTGTTCGCTGCCGACGTGGCGGCGTTGTCGATGTCGAACGACAGCGTGCCGGGGTGTACGGTGCCGCCGGACTCGTAGCTGCCCGCCTTGCTCTGGAGGGTGGCAGCGCCCGGCTGGTTGGACCAGACCAGGTCGGTCGAGTTCCAGCCGTTGCTCTTGGGCTGCGCGGTGGTGTAGACGTCGCAGTCGGTAGAGGCGGAGTAGGCCGACCAGTTGTTGACCACGTACATGGTCGCCGCGCTGATGTGAGCGCCCCCGATGCCCTTCGTACCGGTATCACTGCCCGTATTCATCTGGTAGAAGGTCCGCGCGGTCTCATCGGCACCACCGGGCCAGTCGTCGAGCCCGGAACGAGGGTGGTCCGAGCCGGCCGTCGAGGTGGAGTCGTAGATGTTCCAGCCGTTGGAGGAGATCCGCGCCCAGTGCAGCTGGCTCGGACTGCCTGACCAGGCCGGGTCGATGTAGATCGGCAGGGTCGCGCTCGGCGAGTCAAGGAGCGCGGCGTCCGGGACAAGCGTCTCCGTCGTGGCGGTGATATGGACTCCGACCTTCGCCAGGTGGCCCGCCGCGGACGGTCCGCTGGCGGCCGAGGCGCCGGGCGCGCTTGGCTTGCCCGCCATCGGGATGCCCGCGGAATCCCACATGGCAGCGGTGTCGGCGTGGAAGACCGTGGCGCCGGTCTTGCTCACCGCCTGCGCCCCGCCGTCAGGGGTGTCGGATAGCTTCACGCCGGCGGAGGAAACGCGCAGGCGCAGTGAGCGCAACCGCGAGCCGCGCGCGGCCGCGCGCGTCCGCACGATGAGCATCTCGCTAAATCCGCTGGCGTTCGCGGTCAGCTCCAGGTCGACCCCCGGCAGCGCGTTGTGATAGGTGGCATTCGGCCCGCTGACGGCCGGGCGCGGCAGTGAGTACGGGAACGTGAACGACAGCCTGTCGGCACCGCTGGTCATCGTTACCATCGGGCCGGTGCCGCCGCCGGAGAAAGCGACTCCGGTCGCCGTCGCCGCCGCCTGCAGCTGGCCGTCGGGCTCGCGGACAAGATCGGGATTTATGGGCACCCAGACGCCGTGCTGCTTGACCCGCACTGGTTCCGAGGTTTCGGTCAGCGTGAACGAGCCGTTGGGGTTGGCCGTTACCAGCGTTCCGGTATTGGTCTCGGCCGGTACGACGACGCTCTTGCGCGTTGCCCGGGCCCGCAGCGAGGCGGCGCGCTCGCTCGCCAGCACGGCTTGCCCGGCCAGCTGGGAGCGGCTGGCGCGGGGTCCGGCCACGGCGCCGCCGGGATGGCGCGCGACCAGCGCTCCGGCCCGCGGGAGCGCCGCCGGCTCAGACGAGCGGCTCGGCGCTGGCCGCTGACCGCCGGTCGTCGCGGCTGCCGCTCCGGCGGGCACTGCCAGGCCTAATGACAAGGCAATGGCAGATGATGTCACGAACACGGCCTGAATCGCGCGGCGCGCGCGGGGGCCAGCTGCCGGTGTTCCCATGATGAATTGTCCCCTTCTGCCAGCAACTTGCCGCCGGTATTTTGGTCATGAAAACTATTTAGGCCATTATCTTTGGAAAAGATCAACTCTTCTATAGCCGGTCATGTTATGGCACGCTTCGATCAATTGAATAGATGTAGCAGCGCTCGATCTTGACTGGTCTTTCGCGGGCTGGCTGGTGCGGGGGCTGTGCGGCTTGCGAAGGGATTCCGTAATGGCGTGGAAGACATCGCACTGGGTCCTCAGAGCAGCACGGCGTCGGGGTCCGCGAGTCGCGCGACCAGCGTTCTGGACGGCCGTCGCGGTCGTCGCCGGCACGACGCTGTTCAGCGCCGGCCCGGCAGTGGCGGCGACCACCACGAAGCTGCACCTGCCGCGCGCGCCGATCGAGCACGTAATCCCTCACACGCTGGTGAAGGGCGGCAGGCAGCCGGCCACCGCTAGCTACCAGCGCTACAACCCGTCGGTCGACTCGCGCCTCCCCGGCGCGGGCGCGGCGGTCGCGGCGCTGCCCGCGCCCGGCAGCCGGCTTGCCGCCGTGCGCGCGCCTGCGGGAGTCGCGCTGGTAAACCCCGGCGCCGTGCGCGCCGGGTCGCTTCCCGTGCTGATAGGCCCGGCCGACCATACGGGAACGGCTCACGCGGGGCTGATCGCCGGCCGCGCGCCCAGCGCCGTCGCGGTGACGATCGCCAGCCAGCGCGCGGCACTCGCCGCCGGCATCCACGGAATCCTGTTCTCGGTCAGGCCGAGAGCCGGAGCATCAGGGTCCGGGCCGGTCGATGTCAGCGTCGACGACTCCACGTTCCTCGCGGCCTACGGCGGCGACTACGCGGCCCGGCTGCACCTGGTGGAGATGCCAGCCTGCGCCCTCACGACCCCGCGGCGGCCCGCCTGCCAGACCGAGATCTCGCTGGCCCCCGTGGGCCGGTCGCCACTGACGGCGAGAGTCAGCCTGCCCGCGGCCTCGGCAACGCCGGGCCGGAGCAGCGTCGCGATCGCCGGCGGTCAGCTGTCGGTCGCGGGCCAGTCGGTCGTCATGGCGGCGACCTCAGGGACGGGCGGATCATCGGGTACCTACGCGGCCACCCCGCTGAGTCCGTCCGGGACCTGGTCGATGAGCGGCAACACCGGCGCGTTCGACTACTCCTACCCGCTCCAGGTACCGACCGCGATCGGCGGCGCGACCCCAGCGGTCGAGCTGGACTATGACTCCTCGGCGCAGGACGGCTTCACCGAGGGCACCAATGACCAGTCGTCCTGGATCGGTGACGGCTGGGACAGCAGCACGGACAACTACATCGAGCGCACGTATGAAGCGTGCTCGGATGACTCCTCGACCGGCGCGCCGCAATACGACGGCGATGAGTGCTGGGACGGTCAGATCCTGACGATGTCGCTGGATGGCCAGGCGACCGAGATCGTCTATGACGACTCGACCAAGAAGTTCCACGCTGCCGACGACGAGTCGGACATCACGATCAACGACCTGAAGACCTGCGACAACGGCACCTACAACGGGGAGTGCTGGGAGGTCGTCGAGAACGGCATCCAGTACTACTTCGGGATGAACAAGCTGCCCGGCTGGGCGTCGGGCGACCAGACGACGAATTCAGCCTGGACGGTCCCGGTTTACTGCGCGAACCCGAACGTCACCTGCAGTTCGTCGACGTTCGCGAGCTCCTCGGAGAACGAGGGCTGGCGGTGGAACCTCGACTACGTGGTGGACCCGCACGGCAACGCCGCCGCCTACTACTACACGCCCGAGCAGAACTACTACGGCGCGGACATGAAGACCACCCCGGTCGCCTACGACCGCGGCGGCTATCTGGACCGGATCGACTACGGCATGACGTCGTCGACGATCTTCTCGGGGACAGCGCCCGAGCAGATCATTTTCAACACCGCCCAGCGCTGCCTGCCGGGGACGCCGGCCGGCAACACCTGCGCCGACAGCCAGTTCACGGTGGCGAACGCGGCCTACTGGCCGGACGTGCCGATTGATCAGAACTGCGCCTCGAGCGGGACCTGCGACAACCACGCGCCGTCGTACTGGTCGCGGATCCGGCTGATCTCGATCGTGACCCAGGTCCAGGACAATGGCGCCACGCAGAAGGTCGACGAGTACGACCTGACCCAGACCTTCCCCGACGGCGGCGACCACGCGCCGACGCTGTGGCTGGCATCGATCCAGCGGACCGGGTGGGACACCTCGGCCGGAGGATCGGGTTCACTCCAGATGCCGGCGACATCCTTCGGGAAGCCGCTGCAGCTGCCGAACCGGGTCGGGACGCTGCCGAGTATCCCGGTGATGTATCACGACCGGATCCAGACCATCATCACGCCGACGGGCGCCCAGATCAGCATCACCTACAATCCGGCCGTCTGCACGCCGACGAACTATCCGTCCAACCCGGCGGCGAACACCATGCCCTGCTTCCCCGTCTACTGGAGCCCGCCAGGGGCGACCTCGCCCGAGCTTGACTGGTTCCAGAAATACACGGTGGCGTCGGTCGAGACGCAGGACCTGAATAACGAGAATCCGGACGGCACCTATCCCGAGGAGCTGACGTCCTACGTCTACGCGCCGTCCGGCATGGCGTGGCACTACGACGACAACGAGGTCGTCAAGGCGAAGAACCGTACCTACGGCCAGTACCGGGGCTACGCCTGGGTGGAGACGATCACGGGCGACCCGAACGTGTTCCACCTTGACAACGGCGCCAAGGTCTACGACCAGCAGGCCATGACCAAGACGTTCTACTTCCGGGGCATGAGCCAGAACACCCCGACCGGCACCGGCGGCACGAACGTGACCCTGACCTCGACCGACGGCAAGTACTCGGCCAACGACGTCGACTCCCTGGCCGGGCAGACCTTCGAGACCGATACCTACACCTCGGCCTCCGGGTCACTGAATTCGGCCACCGTGACGGTGCCGGAGGTCATCGGGCCGACGGCGTCGCGCGCGCGAACCGGCCTCCCGGCGCTGACCGCGCAGATCGTCGTTCCGGCGGCGACTTACAACCGCCAGGCGGTTTCCTACGGATGGCGGGATACCGAGACGGATTACTTCTACAACACGACGCTTGGCCAGCCGACCACGGGAATGCTCGTCCAGCAGGACGACCGGGGCGAGGTTGGCGCGGCCGGGAACATCCCGATCTGCACCTGGACCAAGTACGTCGAGAACACGGGCGAGAGCATGATCCTGACGGCCGAGACGATCAAGGCGGACCAGGATTGCAGCACCGCGGGCGCAACCCAGACGGGGCAGCTGATCTCGGACACGCGCACGTCCTACGACGGTCACGCCTGGACCTGGGACGGGGCGTCGCCGGCCGGGACGGCCCCGACCGCCGGGGACCCCACGGAGACGCAGGTGGCGAGCGGGCCTACCGGCGGGGTGAGCCCGCCCGGATTCGTGGTCACGAGCGAGACCACCTACGACTCCTACGGCCGGGCGGCGACCGTCACCCGGACCCCGGACTCGACCAGCCCGAGCGGCGCCTCCCTCGCCCAGGAGACGACCACCGCCTACTCACCCGCGAGCGGGGCGCTTCCCACCCAGATGACGACCACCACGCAGGTCACGAGCGGCAGCAGCCCGACCTACCAGACCACGACGGAGACGCTCGATCCCGCCAGGAACGCGCCCGTCGAGGAGGTGAACGCCGCCGGGCTGAAGACCGACGTGACCTACGACGCGCTCGGGCGCATCACGGCGGTGTGGGAGCCGAATGAGTCGAAGGCAGCCAACGCGCCGGCTAACAAGCTGTTCTCTTACGTGATCTCCCAGACCAAACCGGAGGTCGTGACGACCAGCTCGCTGCTGGACAACGGCACCTACTCGGTCTCGGAGTCGCTCTATGACGCGATGCTCCAGCTGCGGCAGACACAGACCACGTCGGAGAACTCCACGACGCTGGTCTCGGATACCCAGTACGACTCGCACGGCTGGCCGGTGGTGACCAACAACAACTACAACGTGGGCGGCAGCCCGTCCGCGTCCCTGGTCCTCCCGTCGCCGAACTCAATTCCCTCGACGACGGTCACCGAGTATGACGGGATGGGCCGCGCCGACCTGGTCAGCCAGGAGCACGATGGCGTGACCACGCCCGGCATGACCACGACCACGGCCTACACCGGTGACACCACCACGGTGGTCCCGGCCACCGGAAGCACTCCCACCACCACCGTCGTGAACGCTCGCGGCCAGACGACCGCGATCCAGCAGTACACCAGCCAGACCTCGCCATCCCCGCTGACGATCTCTGGCAGTTCGCAGGCCGGATACTCGGTCAGCGGCGGCACCACCAACACGACGAGCTACACCTATGCCCCGGACGGGCAGACGGCCACGATTACCGGCCCGGACAACTCGAAGTGGAGCTACACCTACGACCTGTTGGGCCGGACCACCAGCCACACCGACCCCGACACCGGGCTCACCAAGATGACGTACGACGACGCGGGCGACATGACATCCACGACCGACGCCCGCGGGAGCACCATCGATTACACCTACGACCTGCTCGGCCGCAAGCTGACGGAGACGGACGCGAGCGACAACAACTTCACGCTCGGGACCTGGCTCTACGACACGCTCCAGGTGGGCCTGCTGACGTCGGAGACCAGCTATGTGCCCGGCACCACCGGCGGCTACACGGTGGCCACCACCGGTTACACCAGCCTGGGCAAGCCAACCGGGACGCGAATCACGCTCCCCGCCAGCGAGGCGCCGCTGCCGACCACGTACACCACCAGCTACTCCTACTCGACCAACGACCAGAACCTGATCTCGCAGACCGACCAGAAGGTCGCCGGGCTCCTGGGCGAGACCATCGACTACGGCTACGACGCGCTCGGCAACCCGACGTCGTCGGCCAGCACCCTGGCGACCTACGTCAGCAACGTCGTCTACACCGACTTTGCCGAACTGTCCCAGGTCACCTACGGGCCGTCGACGAATCCCGCCTCCCAGACCTACAGCTACGACTCCCAGACCCGGCGGCTGACCGACGTGCTGACGTCGCGTACTCAGGCGCCTGGTCCGACGGTCGACAACACGAGCTACGCCTACGATCCGTCCGGCAACCCGGTATCGGTTACCGACCAGCAGGAGGAGACCGGCAGCACCGTCACCGATCAGCAGTGCTTCGTCTACAACAGCCTGGACGAGCTGGCCACGGCGTGGACGGCCAATGACAACTGCGCGAATCAGAACCCGGCCGCCAACCCGGCCACCGTCGCCAGCGGCCCGGAAGCGTACTGGCAGTCCTACTCCTACGACGCCATCGGTGACCGCACGGCGGAGACCGACAACCCGGTGAACGGGGCGACGGCCGGCACCACCACGACCTACACCAACGGCGGCACTCCGGGCACCAGCTGCCAGAACCAGGGCGTCCAGCCGCACACTCTGACCAGCACCTCGGCGACCGGTCCCACGGGCACGGTTGCGACCAGCTTCTGCTACGACGCCGACGGCAACCTGGTGTCGCGGACGCCAAGCTCCGGCGCCGGGCAGACGCTGCAGTGGAACGACGCGGGCGAGCTGGCGAGCATCGCGCAGGGCGGCAGCACAACCTCGTTCGTCTACGACGCCAACGGCAACGAGCTGATCCGGCGTGACCCTGGCCAGACCACCCTCTTCGCCGGGGACACGGAGGTCATCGTTAATACCGCGGTCACTCCGGCCGTCCTGCTCGGCGCCATTCGCTACTACACGCTGGGCGGCTCGGGATCTCCCGTGGCGATGCGCTCCACCCTGGCGTCCGACCCCGGCGTGTGGTACCTCTTCGACAACACGCAGGGCACTGCCGTGATCGCGATGAACGCCACCACCCAGGCCGTCAGCCGGCAGGAGTTCTCACCGTACGGTGAGCTCATCGGCTCGAGCGGGGCGTGGCCGGATGCGACCAGGGGCTTCCTCGGCAAGGCAACGGAGCCAGACAGCGGCTACGTCGACGTGGGCGCACGCAAGTACGACCCGACACTCGGGCGCTTCATCAGCGCGGATCCGGACCTGGAGACGACCAGCCCCGAGGAACTGGGCGGATATACCTATGCCGCGGACAACCCGGTCGAGGGCTCGGATCCATCGGGCCTGATGCTCTGCGTCGCCGGCGGCCCGTGCGGCTCGATCCAGTACCTCGAGCACTACTACCAGCAGAGCTCCGGCGGTGGCGGCAGCCACGGCGGCGGTGGCGGCGGTGGCGGCGGCGGTGGCTACAGCGGCTACGGCGACTACACCGGCTACACCGGCTACAGCGGCGGATACTCGGGCTATAACCCTGAGGCGGCCGCGGAGGCGCAGGCGGCTGCCGCCGAAGCCGCCGCTGAGGCTGCAGCAGCACGAGCGGCGGAAGCGGCCGCGGCGCGGGCGGCGGCGGCAGCAGCCGCCAGAGCCCAGGAAATGGCGCTGATTCATCGCCTGGAGGGGATGGCCAACGATGCCGGCAACGCCGCCAACTGGGGCGGCGGAGTGCAGGGCGCGCTGGCCGGCACCGGCGGGGCGGGGACTCGGGCCAGCGCTATGCTCCGCGGGGGCAGTTCGGACGGCTCGTACATGATGCTCGCGCTCAGGAACAACCCTGAGCTGAAGTGGGCCGGGAGGATAGGGCGCAGCCCCGCACTCGACTTCGCCGGCAAGGCGTTCACCGGCGTGGCGATCGCGGTCGGCTCCTGGCAGAACTACTCGGCCGATCGGGCGGACAACGGCATCGGCGCGAGCGTGGCGATGTCGGCGGTCCAGACCGCCGGAGATACGGCCATCTCCTACGCCAACGTGAGTATCGGCATGGACGTCGGCTTCACCGCAGGTTTCGCGATCGGCGGTCCGCCGGGAGCACTGATCGGCGCTGGCGTCGGCGCGGCCGTCGGAGCGGCGGTGTCGTACTTCGAGTCGACCGAATTCAACAATGGGGTGGACGATGCCAGCCATGCAATCGGCCACGCGGCCAGCGACGTAGCGCACTTCTTCGGGGGGTTGTAGCTAGCTCTCGCCGCCGCAGGCGTCATGATTGCAGTTAGTAGTCCGTCCTGACGCCTTTTGTCCGGCCGCACGATCGGAGGGTGAGGCTAGTGATCGCCGACGAGGATGAGATTCTCGTGAACGCCGTCGGTGACCTGGGCCGCCTTGCCGTCGGACGCGGCCAGGGCGCCGAGTTCGCTGCCCGGAAGATGCGCAAGAACGTGCTTGAACTCGACCTTGAGGTCAGCATGACGCCGGCCGCCGCCACTAAGCGGGCTGAGGAAGTCCTCGCGGATCAGGGCGCTTTGATCCGGACCGAGCCGGGGGGACAGGACGCGCCCGTGGCAGTCGTCGGCCTGGTCACTGCGGGGTTCGGGAACCTGAATCCGGCGGTCGTGACCGTCACCATTCGTCCGAGCGAGTACGGCTCGCGGCTGGTGGTTCGCGGTGCGGCCAAGGAGAGTCTGATCAAGCAGCGCGCGGGGGAGGCGGCCGCGAAGCGCATCGCGGCCGCGCTCGCCTGAAGCAATCACCCGCCCAGCCTGGCAACTGCCGATTTCCCGCACGTGCATCCAGGAATTGCTGGCCGCGGCTAGCAACTGCGTCCTGGTAATGACCGCCGATTACCGCTGTCATCCATAAAGCTCAAGTCCAATACAGAAATGGCCTGAATCACTATCCGGGAAACGGCAAAGAATTACGATGCCGAGCTCCTGCAGAGGTGTAGTCTTCCTGTCGCAAGTAACGGCTGCTGCAATTAACAGCCGTTTGTCCATTGTCGGAAAGACGGGAAGAATACATGGAGAAGCAGGCCAAGAAGCTGGTGCTCTCTAAGGAGACCCTGCGCAACCTCGATGATCAGGAGCTTTCGGGTGTTGTCGGTGGTACGGGCACCATCGTGTGCGTGGACAGCGTCGTCTGCAACAGCGGCGTCTGCTGCAGCGTCCTCTGCGAAAGCGCGGTCTGCCACATTAACGTCCTGACGCTCCTTTAGATCGTCAGCGCGTTAGGTACGGCAATGACGCTCAGCGTATCCCTCCTCGATTCGCCTGAGCGGAAGAAAGCACGGTTGGGGCGATGTCCCGGTCACCGCGGTGACCGGGACATCGCCGCACCGGATTGCCATTAGCTATTTACCTGGAGACGTTTAATGAGATGGCATCCGCTACTTGCCGGCGGCTTAAGGGATAAAGCGATCCAGAGCGCTGCCGTGCTCATCCAGTCCCTGACCCAGACCCGTGCACCGGACCAGCGCAGCGCCGCGCTGTCGACCGGCACCGCGGGGCTGGCCGTCGGCCACGCGGTCGCCGCCCACGCGGGCCAGGACTGGGCGGAACGGGAGCGGGCCGACCACTGCCTCGACGGCGCGGTCGACGTGCTCGCGAGCCAGCCGCTGAGCCTCTCGCTGTACTCGGGATTCACCGGGATCGCGTGGGCGGCGGACGTCGTGGACCGGCTCCTGGACGGCGACGCCGCTGACCGGCCCGGCGCAAACCGGAATGACGACATCGACGAGGCGCTGGCCAGGGCGATATGGCGTTATCCGAAGGACGGCCCGTACGACCTGATCGACGGGCTGGCCGGGCTCGGCACCTACGCCCTCGCCCGGTGGCCGCGACCCGCCGCGGCGGAGTGCCTCGCGGGCGTACTGGCCCAGCTGGCAAGCCGGGCCCGCCGGGATGCCGACGGTGTGTACTGGTGGACGTCGCCCGCGCAGCTGCTCGGCCCGCGCCGAGAGCTGTGCCCAGCCGGCGCCGTCGATCTGGGAGTGGCGCACGGCATGGCCGGCGTCCTGCCCCTGCTTGGCCGGGCGTGTGCGCTCGGGGCGGGTGAGGCGACCGCGCGCCCGCTGCTCGACGGCGCCGTCCAGTGGATGCTGGCGCACCTGATCGAGACGCCGACGGGCCAGACGAGCCCGCCGTTCATCGCTGCCGGCGCCGAGCCGGAGCCGGCCAGGTCCGCGTGGTGCTACGGCGACCCGGGCGTCGCGATGGCGCTGCTGCTCGCGGCGCGAGACGTGAGCGAGCCCGGCTGGGAACTGGCCGGCATCGAGCTGGCGATCCGCGCCGCCGCCCGGCCGCCCGAGCAGTGCGGCGTTACGGACGCGGGCCTCTGCCACGGCACCGCGGGCCTGGCGCACCTCTACGGGCGGATGTATCAGCTCACCGGCGAGGCCGTGCTGGCAGACGCGGCGGTTTCCTGGGCCGAGCGCACGGTGGCCCTGTGCGGCCCGGCCGTCGACGCCATGGCGGCCGGCCAGCCGGCCGCGACGACCCCGGACCGGCCATGGAACGGCCAGGGCCTGCTGGAAGGCGCGGCCGGCATCGCACTGGCGCTGCTGGCGGCGTCGCTGCCCGCCGAGCCCGTCTGGGACCAGATGCTCCTGGTCAGCACCGGGCTGGACGCCACCGTGAGCGCCCGATGAGCGCGGACACCGCGGCGGCCGTGCGGCCGTCGGGGTTCTTCGTGCTGCGCACCCCGCTGCTTCCGCTCGCCACCCTCACGGACTGGGCAGCCGGGCTCGACGGGCCGGGCCGCGGCGAAGGCGATGTCCGGACACCCGAGGACGCGATCACCGGCGACCGGCTGCGGCTGCGGTCCAGGCTGGAAGAGATCGTCACCGCTCCTGCCTTCCGTGAGGCCGTCTACCTGGCGTCGCCGAGCCTCGAGGCGGCGATCGACGTCTGGCGCAAGGACCCGGACAGCGAGCGCGGCCAGCGCGCCGAGGTAGCGCTGGTCGCCTATCTCATGCGGGCGGCCGCGCGGCCGACGCCGTTCGGCCTGTTCGCCGGGTGCACGACCGGAACCATCGGCGACGCCACCAGCCTGCGGCTGCCCGGCCGGGCCGGCTACGACCGGCACACCCGCCTGGACATGGACTACCTGTGGACGCTGGCGAACGCCATCGAGGCCAGCCCGCTGCTGCGCGCCGACCTGCGCTACCGGCCGAACTCCAGCCTGTACCGGGTCGGCGACCGCCTCCTGTACGCGGAGGCCCGCGACCAGGGGCCGGGCCGGTCCTATCACCTCGTGGCCGTGCAGGAGACGCCGTACCTGACGCAGACCCTGGCCCGTGCCCGTGACGGCGAGCGACTGGACGTGCTGGCAGGCGCGCTGGCCAGCGACGACATCGGGGCCGCCGAGGCGGGCGAGTTCCTGGCGGCGCTCGTCGACAGCCAGTTGCTGGTCGCGGACTGCCAGCCGCCGGTGACCGCGGAGTCGCCCGCCCACACCATGGCCGCGACGCTGGCCGACTCCCCCGCGACGGCCCCGGTCGCGACCGCGCTCGTCGACGCGCTCGCCGGTCTCGCGGCGATCGATGCCGACGGCGTTGGTGCCTCGCCCGACCGCTACCGCCGGATCGCCGCCGGGCTCGACGGTCTGCCGGCCACGCCCGACCAGGCCCGGTTCGTGCAGGTCGATCTGCTGAAGCCGGCCATCGGCGCCACGCTCAGCGACGCGGTCGCGGCCGACATCCTGCGCGGGGCGCAGACGCTGCACTCGCTCACCCGTCAGGGTGGCGACGGGGCGCTGGCGAACTTCCGCGAGCAGTTCGCCCGCAGGTACGAGACGAGGGAGATGCCGCTGGCCCAGGTGCTCGACGAGGAGACCGGGATCGGGTTCCCGGCTCCTGGCCAGAGCGGCGGCCGTGCCGGGGGCGCCACGCTGCTCGCGGGCCTGCCGCTAGAACGCCGCGAGCACGGGCAGGGCATGTGGACCCGCCAGGACTCGTTCCTCTATCGAAAGCTGTCGCAGGCCATTGCCGCGAGCGGCCGGGAGATGTCGATCGACCCCGCTGAAGCCGACGCTCTTCGCGGCCCGGATGACCTGCCGCTGCCGGCCGCATTCGACGTGGTGGCAACCGTCGTCGCCGAGTCCGAGGACGCGATCGCGGGCGGCGATTACCAGGTGCTGCTCGGCTCGGCCGGCGGTCCCTCGGGCGTGCGGCTGCTCGGCCGTTTCTGCCACGCCGATGACGAGCTGCGTGAGCATGTGCAGGCCCATCTCCAGGACGAGGAACGCGGCGAGCCGGGCCCGGTGTTCGCCGAGATCGTGCATCTGCCGCAGGGTCGGACCGGCAACATCCTGAGCCGGCCGGTGCTCCGCGAGTACGAGATCCCGTATCTCGGGCGGTCGGGTGCCGCGGCCGACCGGCAGCTGCCGCTCTCCGACCTGCTCGTGTCGGTCCAGGGCGAGCGGATCGTCCTGCGCTCGCGGATGCTGGGCCGCGAGGTGATCCCCCGGCTCACCTCGGCCCACAACTACGGCCGCGCCGGCCTCGGGGTCTACCGGTTCCTGGGCCTGCTGCAGCATCAGGGCGTGATCCCCGGCGTGGTGTGGGACTGGGGGCCGCTGCGGGCGGCCGCGTTCCTGCCGCGGGTGACCAGCGGCCGCGCTGTGCTGGCCCGGGCGATGTGGAACCTCGGCGGGCGTGAGCTGGCCGCGTTCCGCCTGCCACGCGGCGCCCGCCAGTTCGGTGCCGTCCGGGACCTGAGGAAGCGCCTCGGGCTGCCGCGGTTCGTCGCGCTCGCGGACGACGACAACGAACTCGTTGCCGACCTCGACAACGTGCTGTGCGTCGAGGCGCTGGCCCATCAGCTTCGGCGCCAGACCTCGGCAACGCTGGTCGAACTGCTGCCAGAGCCCGGCCAGCTCTGCGTGACCGGGCCGGAGGGCGGGTTCACCCATCAGGTGATCGTGCCGTTTGTACAGACCGCACCGGCAGCCGTCGGCGGGGCGTCGGAAGGCAACGGGGACGTCGACGCCGCGATCCGGCCGGCCGCCCGGCCGCCGGCCCGCACGCCCGCGCGGCGGACCGGCGGCGGCGTCGCCCGTCGCTTACCGCCCGGATCGGACTGGCTCTACCTGAAGCTGTACACCGGGCACGCCGCGGCCGACCAGGTCGTACTCGCCGTCGCGCCCATGCTGTCAGCGGCGCAGTCGGCGGGCACCATCGACAGCTGGCACTTCGTCAGGTACGGCGATCCCGACTGGCACCTGCGGCTTCGCCTGCACGGCGCGCCCGAGGTGCTGCTGGGCGACATGCTGCCCGCGCTGCGGGCGCTGACCGAGCCGCTGGCGCGGTCGGGTGCCCTGTGGCGCACGCAGCTCGACACCTACGAACGCGAAGTCGAGCGCTACCTCGGCCCCGAGGGCATCGCCTACGCCGAGCGCATTTTTCACGCCGACAGTCAGGCCGTCGCCGACATCCTGCGCCTGCTTCCGGGGGACGCCGGCGCGGACGTCCGCTGGCGGGTAGCGCTGTGCGGCATCGATCAGCTCTTCGGCGACCTTGGCCTCGGCCTGGCGCGCAAGCTCGCGATCGCCCGCGGCGCTCGCCGGGGATATGGCCGCGAGTTTGGCGCCGACGGCGCGTTTCAGCATGCCGTCGGCGCCCGCTTCCGGCGGGAACGAGCTTCGCTGGAGCTCATGCTCGACGGGCCCGCCGATCCGGCCCCGGCGATCGCCGGATGCCTCCAGGCACTGTCGCGCCGGTCGGCCGCGGTCGCCATGGCGGCAACGCAGATCCGGGAGCTGGCGACTACCAGCCCCGGATCCGCGACCGGCCTGGAGGAAGTCGCGGTGAGCCTGGCCCACATGCACGTGAACCGGCTGCTCCGCTCGGCGCAGCGCGCCCAGGAGCTGGTGCTGTACGAGATGCTTGACCGGCTGTACGTGTCCCGCGCCGCGAGAGGGTCGGCGTGAGCGGCCGGCACGGGGTGAGCGGCCGGCCGCGGGCTGGCGGCCGGCACAGCCGGGAGCTGGCGCCG
>Ga0209380_10000469_pt1 | contig 28487 bp, 27 predicted proteins | sample HubBroMetageWFT6_FD_188347 | JGI IMG/M metagenome (GOLD analysis project Ga0209380, IMG submission 188347) | Warmed and freeze-thawed soil microbial communities from the Hubbard Brook experimental Forest, New Hampshire - Hubbard Brook CCASE Soil... | ecosystem: Environmental > Terrestrial >... | reverse complement strand
ACCTGGACGTCACCCTTCCGTAATGCCCCGTTTAAGCGCGAGCAGCGAACCTGGCATACCGGGCGAGTCATATTCGGCTCGTGCGTCGGCTGCCAGATTCGGCAGAAGGCGGGTAAGCGTCGTAAATCGGGCGTACGCCCAGGTGAGGCGCCGGGCCGGATGAGCGCCGGCCGGCTGGGTGCCGGCCGGCTGGGTGCCGGCTCCGGTTAGCCCAGTCGCTCGAAGACCATCGCCATGCCCTGGCCGCCGCCCACGCACATGGTCTCCAGCCCGATCGACTTGTCGTGGAACTGCAGGCTGTTCAGCAGAGTCGAGGTGATGCGGGCGCCGGTCATGCCGAACGGGTGGCCGACGGCGATTGCGCCGCCGTTGACGTTGAGCTTGTCGATGTCGATGCCGAGGTCACGGTAGGACGGGATGACCTGCGCGGCGAACGCCTCGTTGATCTCCACCAGGTCGACGTCGTCGATGGTCATGCCCGCCCGGCCGAGGGCCTGCCTGGACGCCTCGACTGGGCCGAGGCCCATGATCTCGGGCGACAGGGCAGTGACCCCGGTCGAGACGATGCGCGCGAGCGGGGTGAGGCCGAGCTCGGCCGCCTTCCTGTCGCTCATCACGACCACCGCGGCGGCGCCGTCGTTGAGCGGGCAGCAGTTCCCGGCCGTGACGGTGCCATCCGGCCGGAACACCGGCTGGAGCTGGGAGACCTTCTCCAGCGTGGTTCCTGCCCGCGGCCCGTCGTCAGCGGACACCACGGTGCCGTCCGGAAGCGTCGCCGGGGTGATGTCGCGCTGCCAGAAGCCGTCGGCGATCGCCTTCTCGGCCAGGTTCTGCGACCTGACGCCGAACTCGTCCTGCTCTTCCCGGCTGATGCCGCGCAGCTGGGCAACGTTCTCCGCGGTCTGGCCCATCGCGATGTAGATGTCCGGCACCTGGTCGTCCTGGCGTGGGTCGTGCCAGACGAAGCCGCCCTTCTCCATCTCCTTCGCGCGGGCCTCGGCGTCGGCGAAGACCGGGTTCTTCGTGTCCGGCATTCCGTCGCTGCTGCCCTTGGCGAAGCGGCTGACGCACTCGACGCCGGCCGAGACGAAGACGTCGCCCTCACCCGACTTGATCGCGTGATAGGCCATCCGGGTGCTCTGCAGGGAGGAGGAGCAGTACCGGGTGATCGTGGTGCCGGGTACCGAGTCGTAGCCCAGCATGACGGCGACGACCCTGGCCATGTTGTAGCCCTGCTCCCCGCCAGGCAGGCCGCAGCCGAGGATCAGGTCGTCGATGTCGGCCGGGTCGAGCTGGGGCACCTTGGCCAGCGCCGCCGTCACCATCTGCACGGTCAGGTCATCGGGCCGGATGGTGGTGAGAGAGCCCTTGAACGCGCGCCCGATGGGCGAGCGGGCGGTTGCGACGATGACGGCCTCTGGCATAGCGGGCTCCCTGCAAGTTCCGTAGTTAACCGCACAGTAACTCAGCCGCGGGGGTGCTGCGAAGTGAGGTCCGCCACTTGCGCCGCGGCCAGCTAGAGGTCCGCCCCGCAACTCTGTTCCGGTTTGGTGGGCATGAATAGGGACAAAGCATCCGCCGAGGTGACTCAAAGCGGAACGGAGTTGAAGTGCCGGGCAACCTACCCCCAATTTCATCGACTTTCGCGGTTACTTTGGGCCGATTTGCGGCCACGGAACTGATGCTAAGTGAGCCGATGTACCGGCATCCGAGCTATCGAGATACCCCGAATCGGGCATTTCGGCTCGCCGGGGAAGTGCGGGGCCGGCGGGTCGCGGCAGTGGGGCCGGTGCGGCCAGGGGGCGGTGCTGCGGCGGTGGGCCGTGCGGCCAGGGGCGATGCGGCGGTGCCGCGTCGCGTGGCGGGTCGCCGGGTGCGGACGGACCCGGACCCCGATCTTGCCGCAGCGACCGGCGGGCGACCGGCTCCGCCTACTGTGGTGGTGGGATAGCGTCTGTGGCCTATCCGCGGGGACGACACACAAGGTGGTGTGACGAAAGATGCAGGTACACGAATCCCTGATCGAGTTGTTCGGGAATACCCCGCTGGTCCGGCTCCGGAAGGTCACCCGCCACCTCGGCGACCAGGCCCCGGCGGTGCTGGCGAAGGTTGAGTACTTCAACCCCGGCGGATCGGTCAAGGACAGGATTGCCCTGCGGATGGTGGACGCGGCCGAGAAGTCCGGGGCGCTCAAGCCTGGCGGCACCATTGTCGAGCCGACATCGGGTAACACCGGCATCGGACTGGCCATTGTCGCCCAGGAGAGGGGCTACAAGTGCCTGTTCGTCTGCCCGGATAAGGTCGCCGCCGACAAGATCAGCGTGCTGCGGGCCTACGGGGCCGACGTCGTCGTCTGCCCGACCACCGTGTTGCCCGATCACCCGGACTCCTATTACTCGGTCTCGGACCGGCTGGCCAGGGAGACTCCCGGCGGGTGGAAGCCCAACCAGTACACGAACATGGAGAATCCCGCCTCGCACTACCACACGACCGGACCCGAGATCTGGGCGCAGACCGAGGGCCGGGTGACCCACTTCGTTGCCGGGATCGGCACCGGCGGGACCATCTCGGGCACCGGCCGCTACCTCAAGGAGGTCTCCGACGGCCGGGTCCAGGTCATCGGCGCGGACCCGGAGGGCTCGGTCTACTCCGGCGGCACCGGCCGGCCGTACCTGGTCGAGGGCGTGGGCGAGGACATCTGGCCGGAGACCTACGACAAGGGCATCTGCGACCAGATCATCGCCGTGAACGACGCCGAGTCATTCCTGATGACCCGGCGGCTGGCCCGCGAGGAGGCCCTGCTCACCGGCGGCTCCTGCGGCATGGCGGTCGTGGCCGCGCTGCAGGTCGCCAAAGGCGCCGGGCCGGATGACGTGATCGTCGTGCTGCTGCCCGATGGCGGCCGCGGCTACCTGTCGAAGATCTTCAATGACGAATGGATGGCCGACTACGGCTTCCTGACCTCCGAGACCGCCGAGCCGCGCGTCGGCGACGTGCTGGAGGGCAAGCAGGGCGGGCTGCCGCAGTTCGTGCACGCCCACCCGACCGACACGGTCCGCACCGTCATCGCCAGCCTGCGCGAGTTCGACGTGTCGCAGTTGCCGGTTCTCGCGACCGAGCCGCCGGTGATGGCCGCGGAGGTGGTCGGCTCGATCGTCGAGCACGACCTGCTAGAAGCGCTCGTCTCCGGCAAGGCGGCACCGGACGACGAGGTGGCCGGGCTGATGTCCCCGCCGCTGCCCTCGGTCGGCTCAGGCGAGCCGGTGAGCGTCGTGGCCAAGGCACTGGAGGGCGCGGGCGCGGCCATGGTGCTCGTCGACGGGAGACCGGCCGGCGTGATCACCCGGCAGGACGTACTCACCTTCCTGTCCGCGCAGACCACTTAGGGGCGGAACGGGCTATCGCAGGTCGCCGCCCGGCGGACGCCAGCGCGCCCAGCGGCGATGGACCCCGAAGAAGCGAGACGGGGCCGGCGGCGCCCCGGCCCTGGCCAGCTCTTCGCGCGGCCGGATGGCCAGGCCCGGCGGGACCGGCTCCCACCAGGACTCGCGCGCGAACATCCGGCTGAACAGCTCGACCTGGCGGCCGCTGGGAGTCCGGACCGGGCCCAGCACCATATCGGCCGGGGCGGGCTGATCGGCGCGCTGCCAGCGGCAGTCGGTGGATATCCGCATCGTGTCGGCCAGGTTCGGCAGCGCGGCGTGCGCGGTCAGGCAGTGAAAGAGCAGCACGTCGCCCGGCCGGAAGTCGGTCGTGGCCCACCCGTGCTCGCCGGGCCGCAGCAGCCGGGGCCGGACCGGCGGCCCGAGATGACTGCCGGGCAGGACGGCGAGTCCGCCGAGCCGGACTGGGATGTCCATGAGCGGCAGCCAGGTGGTGAGCATGTCCTGCACGCCGGAATTCGCATAGTCCTGATGGATGTAGCGGCCGCGGGTATCGCCCGAGTGTCCCTGGGGATTAACGGTGCGGAGCACCTTCACCGGGTAGGAGAACGCGCCGGGCCCCAGGATCGAGCGGACGAGCGGGCGCAGCGGCGCCAGGTAGGGCAGGCGGTTCAGGCCGCGGCTGATGAAGGCGGCCCGGAACACCGGATCGGCGAGAGCCTCGCGGATTTCCAGTGCGCGGCGCGGGCCTGCCGGACGGCCGGCGCTGTCGATCCAGCCGCCGCGGGTCAGCTCGGCCGTGACTCCGGCCTGGGCGGCGTGAACGTCCGCGGCCGGCAGCAGGCCGCGCAGGAACAGGTACCCGTCCGCGGCGAGCCGGTCACGCAGCCGGTCGGGGTCCGCCCGGAATGCGCTGGAGTCGACCAGTTCCCGCATGCAGCCACGATAGTCGCTCCCGTCGGCCAGGCCCGGCGCAAGTGTTCCCCGTAAACTGGGGGCCGCCTCAGACGGCATCAGCCGTATCAGCAGTCAAGCGCAAAGGGGCGCTCTCAGATATGCAGCACGGATTCGAGACCCTCGCGATCCACGCCGGGCAGGAGCCTGACCCGGTGACCGGAGCGGTGGTGCCGCCGATCTACCAGGTGTCCACCTATAAGCAGGACGGTGTCGGCGGACTGCGCGGCAAGGAACTCGGTGATGCCGCCCGGTGGATCGAGGGCTACGAGTACTCGCGGACGGCCAACCCGACGCGCGGCGCACTGGAAGAGTGCCTGGCCGCGCTTGAGGGCGGTGTCCGCTGCCTGGCGTTCGCCTCCGGCATGGCCGCCTCGGACTGCCTGGTCCGGGTGCTGTGCCAGCCCGGCGATCACGTGCTGATCCCGCAGGACGCCTACGGCGGCACGTTCCGGCTGTTCGACAAGGTGCTCACCGGCTGGAACGTGTCCTACCGGCCGGTGGCGATGTCGGACGTCACGGCGGTCCGGGCCGCCCTGGCCGAGCGGAGCACCGGGCTGGTCTGGGTGGAGACGCCGACCAATCCCTTGCTTGCCATCGCCGACATCGCCGCGCTGGCGCAGGTCGCGCACGACGCGGGCGCGCTGCTCGTCGTGGACAACACGTTCGCGTCGCCGTATCTTCAGCAGCCGCTCGCCCTTGGCGCGGACGTCGTCGTGCACTCGACGACCAAGTACGTCGGGGGCCACTCGGACGTGGTCGGCGGGGCGGTCGTGCTGGCCGACCCCGACCTCGCCGCGCGGCTGGCGTTCCTGCAGAACGCGACCGGCGCGGTGCCCGGCGCGTTCGACGCCTGGCTGACGCTGCGCGGCGCCAAGACGCTCGGCGTGCGGATGGACCGCCACTGCGAGAACGCGCAGCGGATTGCCGAAATGCTGGCCGGCCATCCCCGCGTGGCCGAGGTCTTCTACCCGGGTCTGCCGTCGCATCACGGGCATGAGGTCGCGGCCAAGCAGATGCGCGGGTTCGGCGGCATGGTGTCGTTCCGGGCGGCCGGCGGCCCCGAGGAGGCGCTCGGGATCTGCGGGCGGACGCGGCTGTTCACGCTCGGTGAGTCGCTCGGCGGGGTCGAGTCCCTGATTGAGCACCCGGCCCGGATGACCCACGCGTCGACGGCCGGCTCGCCGCTGGAGGTGCCGGGCGACCTCGTGCGCCTCTCGGTTGGCATCGAGACGGTCGAGGACCTGATCGAGGACCTGCGCGACGCGCTCGGCTGACGGGATCATGGCTGGGTGAGCGAATCCGGCCCTGGCTTGTCTGGCGGCGGCCTATTTGGCGGCGGCTTGTTTGGCGGCCTGTTCGGCCGCGGCGGCGCGGCTGTCGATGACCACGCCTGGCTGCAGGCGATGCTCGACACCGAGGCCGCGCTGGCCAGGGCGCTGGAGCGCGCCGGGCTCGTGAGCGCGGGCGCCGGCGCCGCGGTGAGCGCATTGGCCGTGGCTGGCCGGTTCGACGCGAACGAGATCGGCCGGCAGGCCACGCTGACCGGCAACCCCGTCCCGGCCCTGGTCCGGGAGCTGTCGGCGGCGGTGCCGCCGGAGGCGCGGGACGCCGTGCACCGCGGCGCCACGAGCCAGGACATCATCGACACCGCCGCGATGCTGCTCGCGCGCCGCGGCATCCAGGCGATCGAGGCCGACCTGGCGGTCGCGGCCGGCCGCGCGGCCGCGCTGGCGCAGGAGCACGAGGCAACGGTGATGGCCGGGCGCACGCTGCTGCAGCAGGCGGTGCCCGTCACCTTCGGCCTGATCGCCGCCGGCTGGCTGGTCGCCATCGATGACGCCATGGCCGGGCTGGCGCGCGTCGCTGCCGATCGGCTCGCCGTCCAGTTCGGCGGCGCCGCGGGCACGCTGGCCTCGCTCGGCGAGGCTGGCCCGGCAGTGGCGGTCCTGCTCGCCGAGGAGCTCGGCCTGCAGGCTCCGGTGCTGCCGTGGCACACCGACCGGGGGCGGATCGTCGAGCTGGCGGCGGCGCTGGCGGGGGTCGGAGCGGCCCTCGGCAAGGTCGCCAGGGACGTGACTCTGCTCGCCCAGACCGAGATCGGCGAGGTTAGCGAGGGCGGGCCCGGCGGGGGGACACGGAGGGTCGGCCCCCCGGGCGAGCACCGGCGGGGCGGGTCGTCGGCGATGCCGCACAAGCGCAACCCGGTCGCCTCCGTACTCGTCCTCGGCTGCACCAAGCGCGTGCCGGGGCTGCTCGCCACCCTGGCCGCGGCCTCCGAGCAGGAACTCCAGCGGGCCGCCGGGGCCTGGCACGCGGAGTGGGAGACGCTATCCGACCTGCTGCGGCTGACCGGGTCCGCGGCGGCCTGGTCGGCGGACCTGCTGGGCGGTCTCACCGTTGACGCCGCGCGGATGCGGGCGAACCTGGACGCGGCCGGGGGATGGCCGCTGTCCGAGCACGTGGCTGCGGTGCTGGCCCCGGCGATCGGTCGGCTGGCCGCCCATGACCTGATCGCGGCGGCGGCGCACTCCGCGGAAGCGGGCACGAGCCTCACCGACGCGCTGCTCGCCGATCCGCTGGCGGCCCGCGCGCTCGCCGCGGCCGGGATCGGACGCACACAGCTGGAGGCGGCCGTTGACCCGGCCGGCTATCTCGGCGCGAGCGCCGAATTTGTCCGCAGCGCCCTGGCCGCTCACCGACAGCGCAAAGGAGACCAGATCAGTGAACGATGACGAGCGCACGGCAGCGGGCCTGCGGACCCGGCGCGATGTCCTGGGCGACGAGCACGTCGATCGCGCGATCGCGGCCACCACCGAGTTCACGGCGCCGTTCCAGGACTTCATCACCCGCTATGCCTGGGGCGAGATCTGGAACCGGCCGGGCCTCGGCCGCCGGGAGCGCAGCATGATCACGATTGCCGTCCTGGCGGCCCTCGGGCGCGACGAGGAGCTGGCCATGCACATCCGGGCGGCCCTGCGCAACGGGGTGACGCCGCCGGAGATCTCTGAGGTGCTGCTCCACCTCGCGGTGTACGCGGGAGTGCCGGCGTCGAACCGGGCGTTCGCGGTCGCGGCCCGTGTCCTTGCAGACTCTTCGTAGTCCGCACAACTGTTCACTGAGCGGCGAATTGTCGATATCGTTTCGGTAATCGGCGAGGAGGACGGGTCAGACGTGGCAGAGATCGTGACGCTAGCCGAAGCGATCGCAGCCGCGGTCCACGACGGCGACACCGTCGCGATGGAGGGCTTCACCCATCTGATCCCGCACGCCGCGGGTCACGAGGTGATCCGGCAGCACCGGCGCGGCCTCACCCTGGTGCGGATGACGCCGGACGTGATCTACGACCAGATGATCGGCGCTGGCTGCGCCCGCAAGCTCGTGTTCTCCTGGGCCGGCAATCCCGGCGTCGGGTCGCTGCACCGGTTCCGGGACGCGGTGGAGAACTCCTGGCCCGGCCGGCTCGAGCTCGAGGAGCACAGTCACGCCGGGATGGCTAACCGCTATCAGGCCGGCGCGTCCGGGCTGCCGTTCGGCGTCCTCCGCGGGTATCGCGGCACCAGCCTGGCCGCGCAGACCAGCGGGGTAGCCGAGATCGTATGCCCGTTCACCGGCGAGGTGCTCACCGCGGTGAGCGCGCTGCGCCCGGACGTCGCGGTGATTCACGCGCAGCGGGCCGACCGGAACGGGAACGTCCAGTACTGGGGCATCACCGGCGTCCAGAAAGAGGCGGTGCTGGCGTCAAAACGCTCGGTGGTCACGGTCGAGGAAGTCGTGGAGGTCCTTGAGCCCCGGCCCGGTGCGGTCGTGCTGCCCGCCTGGGTCGTCAGCTACGTGGCGTGCGTGCCCGGCGGCGCTCATCCGTCCTACGCACTCGGATATTCGCAGCGAGACAACGCCTTCTACCTGGCCTGGGACCAGATCAGCCGGGATCGGGGGACGTTCGCGGCCTGGCTGGACGAGCACGTCTACGGCCAGGGCGCACGGGTTGGTGCCGCGTGCTGAGCTACACCGCGGACGAGATGATGACCGTCACCGCGGCGCGGGCGCTGCGTGATGGAATGACGTGCTTCGTCGGCATCGGCCGCCCGAGCGAGGCGGCCAATCTTGCCCGCGCCACCCATGCGCCCAATCTCGTGCTGATCTACGAGTCGGGCACGATCGGCGCCAAGCCGGACGGGCTGCCGCTGTCGATCGGCGACGGCATCCTGGCCGAGACGGCTGACGCCGTGGTCAGCGTCCCGGAGATCTTCAATTACTGGCTGCAGTCGGGCCGGATCGACGTGGGCTTCCTCGGTGCCGCGCAACTGGACCGGCACGGGAACATCAACACCACCGTCATCGGCGACGACTACGCCGAGCCGGCCGTGCGCCTGCCGGGAGCCGGCGGCGCACCGGAGATCGCCGCGGCCTGCAAGGAAGTCATCGTCGTGCTGCGCCAGTCGCGGCGGACGTTCGCGGAACGGGTCGACTTCGTCACCTCGGTCGGATTCGGCACGGGACCCGACAGCAGGCCGGAGCTGGGCTTGACCGGCGGCGGCCCGCGCCAGGTGATCACCGACCTCGGCGTGCTGCGCCCGGATCCGAAGAGCTTCGAGCTCGTGCTGGCCGGGATCTATCCCGGTGTGTCGATCGCGCAGGTCAACGACAACACCGGGTGGGACCTGGCTATCTCGCCCGACCTCGCCGAGATCGCGCCGCCGTCCGGCGACGAGCTGACTGCCCTGCGCGAACTGCTGGCCAGCGTGCCGGCCGCTGCTTCGTGAGCCGACCCGTGGAGGAGTCTGTTGAAGCCCACCCTGCCCCGTTACGCGAGCGCGGCCGGTGTCCACCCGCCGCTCGATTCGACGGCCTATCAGTCGTCGCGACTGCGCGCGCCGAAGCAGCCGCTCGTCCCGCTGCCGCAGGGGCTGACTGAGGTCACCGGCCCGCTGCTCGGTCCCGGCCGGGTGACGGCGGACGACGCCGACCTGACCGCCGGTCACGCGGGCCAGCCGCTCGGCGAGCGCATCATCGTGACCGGCCGCGTCCTCGACTCCGACGGCCGTCCGGTGCCCGACACCCTGATCGAGGTCTGGCAGGCGAACGCATCCGGCCGGTACGCGCACGTAGTTGATGACCACGACGCTCCGCTTGACCCGAACTTCACCGGCGGGGGCCGGTGCGTGACCGACTCGCTCGGCCAGTACCGGTTCGTCACCATCAAGCCGGGCGCCTACCCGTGGCGCAACCATCACAACGCCTGGCGGCCGGCGCATATCCATTTCTCGCTGTTCGGCCGGGCCTTCACCCAGCGGCTCGTGACCCAGATGTACTTCCCCGGCGACCCGCTCTTCCCGTTCGACCCGATCTTCAACTCGGTGCCCGATCCGCGGGCCCGCGAGCGGATGATCGCGGCCTTTGACATCGAGGTGACGCAACCGGACTGGGCGCTGGGCTTCACCTGGGACATCGTGTTGCGCGGGCAGGCGGCCACCGTCTTCGAGGGCACGGGGGAGATCTGATGACCCTGCCGGTAACGCCGTCGCAGACCGTCGGCCCGTTCCTTGCCATTGAGCTGCCGTGGGCGGACGGGCCGTTCGTCGTTCCGGCCGGAACTCCCGGCGCCATCGTCATCTCCGGGCGGGTCTTCGACGGTGCGGGACAGCCCGTGCCGGACGCCCTCGTCGAGACGTGGCAGGCGGATCCGGCCGGCCGGTTCGATCATCCCGATGACCCGCGCGGGCCGGCCGCGCCGGCGCCGGCCGAGTTCCGCGGCTTCGGCCGGTCCGCGACCGATGCCGAGGGGCGCTACCAGATCGTCACGCTGCGGCCGGGAGCGCTGCCGGGCCCCGAGGGCGGAACGGAAGCTCCGCACCTCGATGTGTCAGTCTTCGCGCGCGGGCTGCTCGACCGGGTGATAACGCGCATCTACCTGGCCGATCAGCCCGAGGCTAACGCCGCCGATCCCGTACTGGCGTCGATCGGCGATCCGGCCCGCCGGGCAACGCTGATCGCGATCGCGGATGCGCCGGGCCAGTTCACCTTCGACATCCGCCTGCAGGGCGGGCAGGAGACGGTGTTCTTCGATGTCTGACCAGGCCGGCCTGCCCGCGCTGGTGCTCGGCAACTCGCTGGGTACCAGCCGCGCGGTCTGGGACGGCGAGGCGCAGGCATTCCGGAGCAGCTTCCGGCTGCTCCAGTACGACTTCCCCGGCCACGGGGGCTCGGCGGCCGCGCCCGGCCCGTACACCATCGCGGCGCTGGGCCGCGCGGTGCTCGGCCTGCTCGACGCCCGCGGCGTGGACCGCGCGGCCTACTGCGGGATCTCGCTCGGCGGCATGGTGGGCATGTGGCTGGCAGCGAACGCGCCGGACCGGATCACCGCGCTCGGCCTGGTCTGCACGTCCGCCTACCTGCCCCCGGCGCAAGGCTGGCAGGCACGGGCGGACCAGGTGCGCTCCGACGGCATGGCGTCGATCGCCGCGCCGGTCGTCGGCCGCTGGTTCACCCCGCAGTACGCGGCCGGGCACCCGTCGGTCGTCAGCTCGTTCCGGGCCGAGCTGGAGCGGACCGACGCCGAGGGCTACGCCGGCTGCTGTGAGGCCATCGCGGCCATGGACCTGCGCGGGCTGCTGCCGAAGATCACCGCGCCGACCCTCGTGCTCGCGGGAGCCGAAGATCCGGCCATCCCGCCCGAGCATGGCGCCGCGATCGCTGCCGGGATCGCCGGAGCGCGGTTCGACTGCCTGCCGGGCGCGGCTCATCTCGCGACCGTCTCAGCAGACCAGGCGGTGACCAGTGCCCTGCTCTCACACCTGCGCGGGCGCTAGCATGCGTTCCGATGGCAAATTCTGCACGCAGAGCGAACACACCGGGCACGGCTGACGTGCGGCCGGCCGACGACGGCGGCCAGGTACGTTCCAGCGACTTCGTCCAGTCACTCGACCGGGGTCTGGCGGTGATCCGGGCTTTCGGGCCGGACCGGGAGCGGCTCAGCCTCAGCGAGGTCGCCAGGGAGACCGGGCTGACCAGGGCGGCGACCCGTCGCTTTCTGCTCACGCTCGTCAAGCTCGGGTACGTGCGCAGCGATGGCCGCGAGTTCTCGTTGCGTCCGCGCGTCCTGGAACTCGGGTACGCGTACCTGTCGGGCCTCGGCATGCCCGAGGTGGCGGCCCCGCACCTGGAGGAGCTGGTCGCGCACGTCCGCGAGTCCTCGTCCATATCGGTGCTTGACGGCCATCACATCGTCTACGTCGCCAGGGTGCCGACCAAGCGCATCATGACGGTGGCGATCTCGGTAGGCACCAGGTTCCCCGCCTACGCGACCTCGATGGGCCGGGTGCTGCTCGCCGGCCTGACCGAAGACGAACTCGAGCGCTATCTCGCCGAGGCGGTGCTGGATCCGATTACGGCGCGGACCGTCACCGAGCCCGCCCGGCTGCGGGAGATCGTGGCCGAGGTCGGCAGGCAGGGCTATGCGATCGTCGACCAGGAGCTCGAAGAGGGGCTGCGGGCGGTGGCCGCGCCGATTCGCGGCGCTGGCGACTCGGTGACCGCGGCCATCAACCTGTCGGCCCACGCCAGCCGGGTCAGCATGGCCGCGATGCGCTCGGAGCTGCTGCCTGCTCTGCAGGCCACGGCCAGGCACATCGAGGCTGACCTCCGGTCCCAGGGTCAGGGCTAGGTCCACGCTGCGAGGTCAGGGCAGCGGCAGCCCGGTGTAGTTCTCCGCCAGCGAGGTGGCGGCGGCGCGCGATGAGGTGACGTACCGGAGTTGCGAGAGCTGCAGCGCCGCCTCCATGTCGTCGGCGCCGGGCGTGGCGTGCAGCATGGTGGTCATCCACCACGAGAAGTGCGTGGATCGCCAGACCCGTTCCAGGCATGTCGCCGAGTAGGCGTCGGCGAGCCGCGGGTCGCCGTGCAGCAGGTCGGCGAGGGCGGGGGCCAGGTGCGCGACGTCGGCCATCGCGAGATTGAGGCCCTTGGCTCCGGTCGGCGGGACGATATGGGCGGCGTCGCCTGCCAGGAACAGCCGGCCGTAGCGCATCGGCGCGCTGACGAAGCTGCGCATCGGCGTAATGCCCTTGTCCAGCACCGGGCCGCGCTCGAGTTTCCAGCCGGGGAGCTCGAACCGGAGGCTCAGCTCGTCCCAGACGCGCTCATCCGGCCAGCGCGCGATGTCCTCCTCGGGGCTCACCTGCAGGTACAGACGACTGACGGTCGGACCGCGCAGGCTGTGCAGAGCGAATCCGCGCCTGCTGTGGCAGTAGATCAGCTCATCGGTCGACGGCGCTACGTCGGCCAGGATGCCGAGCCAGGCGTAGGGGTAGTCGCGCTCGGTGATCGTCAGCAGGCGGGCCGGGACCGCGGGGCGGCAGATGCCGTGGAAGCCGTCGCAGCCGGCGATCGCGTCGCAGGTGACCTCGCGCCGCGTGCCGTCCGCGCTGGTATAGCGCAACCGGGGCTGACCGGAGTCCAGGCCGTCGACCTCGGTGCCGCTGACGCTGAACTCGATCGCGGCCGGGCCGGCGTCGGCGATCCGGCGGGCGATCAGGTCCTTGACCACCTCGGTCTGGGCGTAGACGGTGACTGTCCGGCCGGTGAGGTCACGGAAGTCCAGGTGCCGGCGTTCGCCATCGAACTGGAGGTAGATGCCGCCATGCTCGATGCCCTGCCGGTCGAGCCGGTCGGCCAGCCCGGCCTCGCGCAGGAGGCTGACGCTGCCGTGCTCAAGCACGCCCGCGCGCTGCCTGGACTCGCAGTACTCGCGGCTGCGCACCTCGACCACGACCGAGTCGATGCCGCGCGCGGCGAGCAGGTGCGACAACAGCAGGCCAGCGGGTCCCGCCCCGACGATGCCAACCTGAGTGCGCATGAGCCGCCGGTTCAGAACGGGTAGGGCGCGATGTCCCCGCGGATCGTGACCCAGCGCGTATCGGTGAACGCGTCCAGGTTGGCGCTGCCGCCGAAGCGCGCTCCGGTGCCGGAGGCGCGGATGCCGCCGAACGGGGTGTTCGGCGAGTCATCTACGGTCTGGTCGTTGATGTGGACGATGCCGGTCGGGATCTGCCGGGCGAGCTCCAGGCCGCGCATGACGTCCCTGGTGAGGATGCCCAGCGAGAGCCCGTATTCGGAGTCGGCGGCGAGCTTGGCCGCCTCCTCCGGCGTCGAGAACCGCACGACGGGGGCTACGGGCCCGAAGACCTCGCTGGCGTAGGCCGGCATGGCCGGCGCGACGTCGGCGAGCACCGTGGGCCGGTAGAACAGGCCCTCGTAGGTGCCGCCGGCGGCGAGCCGCGCGCCGGCGTCGACGCTGCCCGTGACCAGGGCGTGCACCTTGTCCCGCTGCCGCTCGTCGATGATCGGGCCCAGCGCGACCTGGCCGGAGGCGGGATCCCCGACCGGCAGGTGCCCGGCCTTCTCCGCGAGCCTGCTGACGTAGCCGTCGTAGACGGCCTCGTGGACCAGGTGGCGTCCGGTCGTCATGCAGATCTGGCCCTGGTGCAGGAACGACCCCCAGGCCCCGGCCGAAGCGGCCTTGTCCAGATCGGCGTCGTCCAGGACGATCATGGCCGAGTTGCCGCCGAGCTCCAGGTGGACGCGCTTGAGGTGCTGGCCGGCCAGTGCTCCCACCTTGCGCCCGGCCGCGGTGGAGCCGGTGAACGAGATCACGCTGACGTTCGGGTCGGTGACCAGGGCCTCGCCGGCGTCGGGACCGCCCGGCAGCACGTGCAGGAGGCCCTCGGGCAGCCCGGCCTCCTCGAAAACCCTGGCCAGGACGACGCCGCCGCACACCGCGGTTCGCGGATCGGGCTTGAGGACCACGGCATTGCCCAGGGCGAGCGCGGGCGCGACTGAGCGGATCGCGAGGATCTGCGGGAAGTTGAATGGGGAGATCACGCCCACGACCCCGACGGGGACCCGCTCGGCGAAGCTCAGATGCGGCTGCTCGCTGGGCAGCAGGTCGCCGTAGGGCCGGGAGGGCAGCGTCGCGGCCTCGAAGATCTCCTCGGTAGCGACGTGCGTCTCGAACTGGGCGGCCGGCGGGATCTTGCCGCCCTCGCGGATGCTCCAGTCCTCGATCTCGGCCGCGTGGGCGAGCCAGATGTCTCCGGCTTTGCGCAGGATGGCGGCTCGCTGGGTGTAGGGCGTCGCGGCCCAGGCTGGCTGCGCGGCGGCGGCCGCCTGCGCCGCGGCGGCGATGTCGGCCGGAGACGCGATGCCGACCCGTCCGAGCTCGGTGCCGGTGGCCGGCTCGATGACGGCCGCCTGCCCGCCGGCCGGCTCCGTCCAGCCGCCCGAGAAGGCCTTGCCCTGCCAGGTTGATTGATCCAGGAGGGTCACGAACACTCCTTAGGAGATCCCGATTCTCGCCGCGTGTGCGCTAAACGAACACCAGTTACGTGCTCGAACAGTGAAAATCTAGGGGCCCCGCGAAGCGGGTGTCAACGGTGGCCGGAACTACCCCCTGACACAAGCATGCCGGAACGTACCCGGCGCGGCGTGCGGCCGCCACGGGTACGCCCCGGCACAAGCTGGGCGGAGCTAGTTGCTCTGAGCGGACCTCTTGGTCGCGAACCAGGCACCGACGAAGAGCGCGGCCGCCACCACGAGCGCGACAATGCCGTGCAGCGGGTGCGTCGCGTTCTTCTTGTGCGTGGTGCTGTAGAGCGTCAGCGCGGACGGCAGGTTCTTCACGGCGAAGTTCAGGATCGCGTACACGAGAGCCAGAACGCCGAGAACCGCGAGCGCGATGACCAGCGGGCGCTTGCCGGATGCGCCGGAACCGGAAACGCTTGCAGAACTCACTTCATCCTCCTAGGGGAGCCGGAATGCCTCCGACTGAACCCGCGGAGGCCGGTGACCGGCGAATGATGTACCAGCGGAACAGTACCGCCACTCCGACACTCGCGGAGACGGTGCAAAGAGAATAAAAGTAAAAACTTGGCCGACTAGCACAGTTTGAGGGAGTTCCGGGCCGCGAGGCCGGCGAGGCCCTATGCTGGCCCGCCGGCCCTTCCTGCGCTCATCGCCGCCAGCGGCTTACCGGCTGTGGGCCCGCCGTGTCCGCAGGAAGTCAGTCACCACGTATTCGCCCAGCGTGTCAGGCATGGCTCGCAGCACGCGGCCGCCGTTCCGCCTGGCGACCTCGTCGACGAAGGAGCTCAGCCGCTCGTCGTCGGCGAGCATGAAGACGTTCAGGGTGGCACGGCGTCTGGTCATCTTGTCCACCTCGGCCAGCGTCAGCTCCAGCGTCTCCGGCGACGGCGGCCAGTCGAACCAGAACCGGCCGTCGCGGCGCAGGTGCGCGGTGGGCTCGCCGTCCGTAATGATCATCACGACCGGGTTGTGCTCGGGGCGCCGGTCGAGGAAGCGCCCGGCCAGGACCAGCGCGTGGTGCAGGTTAGTGCCCTGCACCATGTCCCAGCTCAGGCCGGCCAGCTCGGTTTCGCGCAGCTCGCGGGCGTAGTTGGAGAAGCCGATCACCTGGATGGCGTCCTGCGGGTACTGCGTGCGAATGAGGGCATGCAGCGCCAGCGCGGTCTGCTTCGCCACGCCCCAGGTGCCGCGCAGCGCCATCGAGTACGACAGGTCGACCAGCAGGCAGACCGCCGCGGACGTGCGGCGCTCGGTCTCGGCGATCTCGAAGTCGCTGACGGAGAGTTTGACCTTCGGATGTCCGCGAGTGCGATCGGGCGCCGGGGCGGTCTGGCGCAGCAGGGCGTTGCGTACCGTGGTGGCCGCGTCGATGGCCTGCTCGTCACCGAACCGCCACGGCCTGGTGCTGCCGGTGAACTCACCCGCCTGGCCGGCGTCGTGCTGCTCGTGCTCCCCCGAGCCGCCGTCGGGCAGCTGGGCGAAGACCTTCTTCAGCGCGGTCTGGCCAAGCCGGCGGACCGCCTTGGGCGTGAGCTCCAGCTTGCCGTCCGTGCGCTGCAGATAGCCCTGCCGCTCCAGCTCCCGCTCGATCTGCCGTAGCGCCTCCATGTCGTCCACGGCCTGGCGGCCGAGGGCCCGGCGGACGGCCTCCTCGTCGATGTCGTCCAGCCGTGCGCCGGGGTAGTCCTGCCGCATGGCGTCTTCCAGGTCGGCCAGGTCGGCGAGCTCGGCCAGGGCCGAGGTCGCATCGCTCAGCCCGAGCGGCTCGCTTCCGTTCATCCGCGCTCGCGGGTAACCGGAATCCATGTCGGGCCGCCTGGCCCGCAGCGCGTCGGCGAGCCTGCTCATCTCGGCTGCGAGCCCGGCGTCTTCAAGCGCCTGGGACATCAGGCCGGCCAGTTCGTCCCGCTGGGCATCGGTGAGCGAGTCAAGCAGCCGCTGGGCGGCGGACATCCGGCGGACCAGCGCGTCGACGAGTTCTTCGAGGTTCGCCGGCGAGTCGGGGAACATGTCGCCGTAGCGGTCCATGAAGTTGTGGAAGTCCTGCTGGGTGTGCTCCCCGCGCGCGTCGGCCTCGAGCATGCTGGTCAGCTCGGCCATCATGTCCTTGACCCGCTGGAGTGCCTCCGGGTCGGGATCGGCGAGCGCCTGCTTGATGCCACGGAACTGGCTGTCCAGTACCTCCCGGCGCAGCAGCGACTTGAGCTGCTCGAACGTCTCGCGGGCCGCATCTGACCGCCAGTCGTAGTCGGCCAGCTCCCTGATCGCCTGCGCGGTATCGGACGGCAGGGCGTCGAGCTCGGCCTCGCGGACGCGGGCGTCATCGGCCGGGTCGGGGAACAGCTCGGCCCGCTCCTGGCCAATGGCAGTGTCGAGCAGCGCCCTGACCTGGTCGAGAATTCCGTCAAGCCGGCCGCGGCTGCGGATCTCCCGCTGCCGCTCGCGAACCCGCCGCAGCAGGTCGTCCAGGCCGCGGTGGCCCGACATGCCGCGCCGCAGCAGGTCGCGGAGCGCGCTGGCCGGATCGGCGCCGTCCAGCACCGACTCGCCGAGATCGTCGACCGCGCCGCGGACGTCGTACGGCGGCTCCAGCGGATCCGGGCCGTCCTGATAGGGGCCGTATCGATAGCCAGTTGTCACCGGTCTGCATGCCTCCCCACGGCTCGGTCAGGATTTCTGGTCAGGTCCGGTAGACGGCGCCGCCGTCCACCGACTCCTTCGACAGCCGGCGCATCAGGTACAGGCCCTCGAGCGCGAACTCAAGCGCCGCCGCCGCCTGGCCGAAGGACTCGCCCCCGGACATCTGCAGGCGCTCCATGATCTTGGCCAGGCCGGGCACCTCGCCGATCCGGCGCAGCAGGTCGGCGGCAGCCACCAGGTCGCCGGTCTCGACCACGCCGCCGTCGCCGAACCGCGCCAGCAGGCCGGTGAGGTCGGCGTTGCCGAGGGCGGCCCGGAACGTGTCGCTCGTCGCCCGGCGCAGCAGGTGATCGAGCACCTCCTGCTCCCGGCCCTCCTCGCTGACCTCGAACTCGACCTTGCCGCGCAGGGTGCTCACGACCGCGGGCAGATCGCAGACCCGGGCGACCGGCTGCTCCTCGCCGGTGATGGCCGCGCGCCTGACCGCCGACGCGGCGACGGCCTCGGCCGCGGCGATCGCGAACCTGGCCGACACGCCGGACCTGGAGTCCACGGCCGGCGACGCGCGCACGAGGCGGGTGAACCTGGCGATCACCTGGACCAGGTGCACGGGCAGGACAGCGCCGGGATCGCCGTCGCGCCAGGCCAGCTGCGACTCCTGGTTGATCAGCGCCAGCTCGGCTTCGAGTGAGATCGGGTAGTGCGTGCGGATCTCGGCGCCGAAGCGGTCCTTCAGCGGCGTGATGATACGGCCGCGGTTGGTGTAGTCCTCCGGGTTAGCGCTGGCCACCAGCACGATGTCGAGGGGCAGCCGCAGCGAGTAACCCCGGACGCCGATGTCGCGCTCCTCCAGCACGTTCAGCAGCGCCACCTGGATGCGCTCGGCGAGATCGGGCAGCTCGTTCAGGCAGAAGATGCCGCGGTTGGTGCGGGGCACGAGGCCGTAGTGGATCGTCTCCGGATCACCCAGGGTGCGGCCCTCGGCGACCTTGACGGGGTCGATGTCGCCGATGAGGTCACCGACGCTCGTGTCCGGGGTCGCGAGCTTCTCGCCGTACCGGTCGTCACGGGGCTGCCAGGCGATCGGCAGATCGTCGCCGAGTTCCGCGGCAAGGCGCCGGCACCTCGCGCACGCCGGGGCGTAGGGGTGATCGTTGATTTCGCAGCCAGCGACCGTCGGCGTCCACTCATCCAGCAGGCCGGTCAGCGTCCTGATCAGGCGGGTCTTTCCCTGGCCGCGCTCGCCCAGCAGGATGACGTCGTGTCCGGCGATGATCGCGCGCTCCAGGTGCGGCAGCACGGTCTGGCCGAATCCCACGATGCCGGGGAAGGCGTCCTGCCCGGTGCGTAGGTGGTTGAGCAGGTTGTTCCTGAGCTCCTCCTTGACGCTGCGGTGCTGGTGTCCGCTGGCCCTGAGCTCGCCTAGCGTGGTGGCTGCTGGCGGCGCGGAGGCGGGCGGCTGAACGGATGCTGGCTCATGCCGGGTCGTAGGCTGCACCATTCGACATTATGTCGATGCAGGGCCTGTGCGCATCTCGGGGAGGCACGCATGGAGGATTCCCGGCCAGTGCTGGCCGTGGACGTTGGCGGTACCAAAATGGCTGTCGGCCTGGTAGAACCGGCCGGCCGCGTACTTACCTGGTCGCAGGTACCCACCCCGACCGGCCTGGACGCCGAGCAGCTGTGGCGGACGCTTGACGCCCTGATCACGAAGATCCTGGACGACGCCGCTATCACCGATCCGGGCCAGCTGGCCGGATGCGGGTGCGGCTGCGGCGGCCCGATGGACTGGCCGTCCGGCGTGGTGTCGCCGCTGAATATCCCGGGCTGGCGAGCCTTCCCGCTACGCCACCGCCTTGAGGAACGGCTGCCGGGGATCACGGTGCGGGTGCACAACGACGCCATCTGCATGGTGGCGGCCGAGCACTGGCGGGGGGCGGGACGGGGCCGGGACAACGTGCTCGGCATGGTCGTGTCCACCGGGGTCGGCGGCGGGCTAGTGCTCGACGGGCGGCTGATCGCGGGTGCCTCCGGCAATGCCGGGCACATCGGCCACGTTGTCGTTGACCCGGACACCGGGCCGCCCTGTGCGTGCGGCGGCCGGGGCTGCGCCGAGGCCATCGCCCGCGGTCCGGCCCTTGTGACCTGGGCGCAGGGGCAGGGCTGGCGGCCGGATCAGAAGGATGCGACCGCCAAGGATCTGGCTGCCGACGGCGCGCAGGGTCATCCCGTGGGCATCGCCGCCATGCGCCGGGCCGGCCGCGCACTGGGCATTGCCATCGCCTCCGCGACGGTGCTCTGCGATCTGGAGGTCGTTTCGGTCGGCGGCGGCCTCTCCCAGGCCGGGCCGCTGCTGTTCGATCCGCTCGAGGAGGCGTTGCGCGCACATGCCCGGCTGGAGTTCGCCCGGCAGGTCCGGGTGGTCCCGGCGGCGCTCGGCCAGAGCGCGGGGCTGGTCGGAGCGGCGGCTCTGATATTCGCTGGCGGCCAGTACTGGGCGGCGGATTGAGCCGGCTCCGGCAGGCTCGGCTGCGGGAAATGCGACAATCCTGACGTGATGCCAACACCCCTGCAGGTCGGGCCCAATGATGTGCTCGCCGCCCGCGAGGAGCTCCGGCCGTTCATCCGGCAGACGCCCCTGCTTGAGTCGAGCGCGCTGTCCGCGCTGATCGGCGGCCCGGTTTTCCTCAAATGCGAGAATCTGCAGCTCGGGGGTGCGTTCAAGGTCCGGGGCGCGTTCCTGCGTATCTCCCGGCTGACCGAGGCCGAGCGTGCGCGTGGCGTCGTGGCCGCCAGCGCCGGCAACCACGCGCAGGGTGTCGCTCTGGCCGCGAAGGCGGTCGGTGCCCGCGCCACCGTGGTCATGCCGACACCGGCCCCGCTGCCGAAGATCGCGGCGACTCGCTCTTACGGCGCGGAGGTCGTTCTGTACGGGATGAACGTCGAGGATGCGCTGGCGAGGGCGCGCGAGCTGGCCGAGGAGACCGGGTCGGTATTCATCCACCCGTTCGAGCACCCGGATGTGATCGCCGGGCAGGGCACCGTCGGGCTCGAGATCGCCGAGCAGTGCCCGCAGGCCCGGACGGTCGTGACCCCGCTCGGCGGTGGCGGCCTGACGTCCGGCGTGGCGGTCGCGCTCAGCGCGACGCTGCCGCAGGCCCAGCTCATCGGGGTGCAGGCCGAGGCGGTCGCTCCGGTGACCGGCTCGCTCGCCGCAGGCTACCCGGTCGCCATCACGCCGGCCGCAACGATGGCCGACGGCATCGCGGTGGCGTTGCCGGGCGTCCTCGCCTGCGCGATCATGGCCCAGCACGGCACGAAGGTCGTGACCGTTACCGAGGAGAACCTGTCCCGGGGTCTGCTGCTATGCCTGGAGCGGGCCAAGCAGGTCGTCGAGCCGGCCGGTGCGGCGGGGGTCGCGGCGCTGCTCGAGCACGCGCCGTCCCTTTTCGAGCCGCCGGTCGTGGTCGTGCTGTCGGGCGGCAATATCGACCCGCTGCTGCTGTCCAAGGTGCTGCGGCACGGGCTGTCGGCAGCAGGCCGGTACCTGGCCTTCAGCTGCACCCTCCCTGACCGGCCGGGGGCGCTGGCCACCCTGCTCGCCGAGCTGGCCGCCATGGGTGCGAACGTCCTGGACGTCATGCACGAGCGGGTCACCGCCGACCTGAGGGTCGATGAGGCCGAGGTCAACCTGCACCTGGAGACGCGCGGCCCCGAGCACTGCGACTCGGTGATCACGCAGTTGCGCAAGGCTGGCTACAGCCTGCGGTTCAGCGGACCCCTACCAGGGCGAGGGCGGCTGGTCGGGCTGGGCGAGCGCTGACTTCCTGACCACGATGGTTCCCGCGGCGCGGTCGTGCAGCGACTGCCGCTGCGCGTCGGTGATCAGGACCATGCAGTCAGCGAGCCACAGAATCCCGCCGACAAGCGCGATCAGCCCGCCGGCAGCGACGCCAGTGCTGGATGTGAACAAGAACAGAGCCGGGCCTGCCAGGAATACCGCCGCACGTATCCCCGCGGTGCGGATGTCGATCCCCGAACGGTCGCTCATGACGACCCGCAGGCCCAGCGCGCGCTTGCCCAGCGTGGCGCCGCCGATCAGGGACAGGACCCAGAAGTAAGGCAGCGCGATCCCGAACGTCAGCAGGCTGAAGTGCAGCACCGTGCTGGTCGTGGTCGGTGACTGAAGGAAGTTGCTCAGCGCCTTCTGCGCGGCCGCCTGTGTCCCCGTCTGCGTGAGGGCATCTATCGCCTGCATCTGATGCAGGAGCCGCAGCAACGAGGTGTGCAGGATCGCGAAGGCGGCGACCAGGATGAGCGCCCAGTCCAGGGTCATCGCCAGCAGGCGCTCCCAGGCTCCGGCGAGCGTCGCGTCGCGTTGCGACCAGCCGCCCGCGCCAGGAACGGGGCGGTTGCCGGGCTGACCGCGCGGCGTCTGGCCGAACTGCCTCTGGCCGGACGATCGAGGCTGCCCGTAGGCGGCCTGCCCGGCAGGCGTGCCGCCGCCGAAGCTGCCCGTCGGCTGGAACTGCGCGGTCGTAGTCGCGTAGCGGGGCCGGCCTGGCTGCGGCGGCGCCGGATAGGCCTCAGGCACCGACTGACCCTCCGCCAGGTACGGTGACGGCCACGTCGGCTCCGGGCCTGATGGCGGCGGAGCAGAGCCAGGGCCGTCGCTCCCGGCTCCCGGCTGCTGGCTCGTCGAATCGCTTGGCTGCGTCATCTGCCTTAATTATCCGCCCGCGGCACCCGGTTCTCGTCGCTCCCGGCCGGGCGTGGCTTAACCCGATGGAACTGCCGGGATGACAGGCGCAATGCCCAGGAAGGCGCTACCAGCCCGCTGCCTGAGGCGACGGCGCGGCGAGGTAGCTCTTGCTGATGACAACACTATGCGCGGCCTTGTCATGCAAGCACTGCCTGTTCGTGTCCCAGGTCAGGAACAGCTCATTCAGCAGCCCGAACAGCCAGCCGAGGATCGGCACGATGCTGGGGAGGGCGTATACGGCTGCCCGGGCGCCGGCCAAGCCCACGCTGAGCCGGCTTCCGTCCAGGGCCGAGACGACCACGATCCCGACCGCGCGCTTGCCGATCGTCTGGCCCCACAGGCCGTGCTGGATCCAGTCATAGGCGAGGCTGATGATGCAGTAAGCGATCATGACCAGCAGCATGTGCCCGAGGAACCGGCCCTCGGCGTTCAGGATGGCGTTCTTCGCCGCCGGGACCTGCGTCAGGTTAGTCCCGGCCGGATAGCTGCTCGCGATGTTCCGCAGCTGACTGATCAGCGTGCTCCACACGGGCGCCCAGAGCGGGGCGCACAGCACGCCGAGGATGAGCCAGTCGATGATGCGGGCGCCGAGCCTCGAACCGGGGCCAGCCAGCGCGGGATTGCGGGTCGCAGCGGCCTGCTGCCATCCCGGCGGCAGGTACGCGGGCTGCTGGCCGTAGCCGGGCTGCTGGCCATAGCCGGGCTGCTGGCCATAGCCGGGCTGCTGGCCGAGCCCAGGCTGCGGCGCCGTGTAGTACGCCTGACTGGCGGGCGTCGAGTAGCCGGGAGCGGCATCAGCCTGCGGGGACGACTGGCCCTGGACGGTCGGCGTTCCGGTATCCGAAGCCGGCGCATCCTGCGGCCACCGGGGCGGCTCGTTCTGGGGCTCGGTCACGCGGTCATGATGCCCTATTCGCGGCGCGCGTGCATAGCCTGACCACTGGGGTCAGAGATTGCCGCGGCGCTCCTGCTCGCGCTCGATCGCCTCGAAGAGCGCCTTGAAGTTGCCCTTGCCGAAGCCCTGCGAGCCGTGCCGCTCGATCAGCTCGAAGAAGACCGTCGGGCGGTCCTGCACGGGCTTGGTGAAGATCTGCAGCAGGTAGCCGTCCTCGTCGCGGTCGGCGAGAATCTTCAGCCCGTGCAGTTCGTCCAGCGGCACCCTGGTGCTGCCGACCCACTCGCCCAGCGTCTCGTAATAGCTGTCGGGGGTGTCAAGGAACTGAACGCCCTGGTCACGCATGCCCCGGACGGCCCCGACGATGTCGTCGGTCGCGAGCGCGATGTGCTGCACACCGGGTCCGCCGTAGAACTCGAGGTACTCGTCGATCTGCGACTTCTTCTTGCCGATGGCGGGCTCGTTGATCGGGAACTTGACCTTGCGGCTGCCGTCAGCGACGACCTTGCTCATGAGCGCCGAGTACTCGGTGGCGATGTCGTCACCGACGAACTCCTTCATGTTCGTGAAGCCCATGACGTGGTGGTAGAAGTCCACCCACTCGTTCATCTTGCCGAGCTCGACGTTGCCCACGCAGTGATCGATCTCGGTGAAGAACGGGCCGGCCGGCCGGGCCGTCAGCGGGCTCGCGAGCACAAAGCCGGGCAGATACGGGCCCGCGTAGTCGGCCCGCTCGACGAGCGTGTGCCGCGTGTCGCCGTAGGTCTTGATCGCGGCCAGCACCACCTTGCCGCTGCCATCCTCGACGACCTCGGGCTCGCGCAGGCCGGTGGCGCCGTGCCCGATCGCGTACTCGTAGGCGGCGGACGCAGACGGCACGCCGATCGCGAGGTCGATGACACCGTCGCCGTGCCTGGCCACGTGCTCGCCGAGTTCGGTGCCCGCCCGGACCGGGCCGCGGAAGACGAAGCGGGCGTTGCCCGACTCCAGCACGTACGCCGCCTCGTCCCGGCAGCCGGTCTCCGGGCCGCGGTAGGCGACGCACCGCATGCCGAATGCGGTCGAGTAGTAGTGCGCTGCCTGCCGGGCGTTGCCCACGGCAAAGACGGCAGCGTCCATCCCGGTCACCGGGAAGCCGTCGATGGCAGGTGCGTGATCGGGCATGGTCTCGGCAGTCATCGCGGGTGCTCCTTCGCGGTTCAGCGGTTCCTGGCAGGATCCGGCGAGAAGCGCATGCTGCGCAACCGGGCGGGATTCTGCTAGGCAGCTTGTATAGTTGAATAGCCGGTTGGCTGTCATAACTGCACAGGTTGTAACAGGGATGGGGCGCTCATGATCGACGCGCTGGACGGCCAGCTGCTTGAGCTGCTCATCGCCGAGCCGCGGGTGGGCGTCCTGGAGGCCTCCAGGCGGCTCGGCGTGGCCAGAGGCACCGTGCAGGCGCGGCTTGACCGGATGCACGCGCGCGGGGTCATCACCGGCTTCGGACCCGATATCGACCCGGCCGCGCTCGATCACGGTGTCATGGCGTTCGTGACCCTGGAGATCAGGCAGGCCGGCGGTCACGACCCGGTCGTCGAGCGGCTGGCCGAGATCGCCGAGGTACTCGAGGCGCACACGATCACCGGAGCCGGCGACATGCTGTGCCGGGTCGTCGCCCGCAGCAATTCCGACCTCCAGCGCGTCATCGACGCGATCGTCGAGGTGGCCGGCGTGGTGCGCACGTCGACGGTGATCGTGCTCGATAGCCCGCTGCCGCACCGGATGCTGCCGCTGGTGCGGGCGGTGGCCGGCCCGGCCGGGCGCCCTCCGGACGGCCCGCCCGAAGGCCCTCCGGACCCGGGAGCTAGCGAGCGGGCTGGTGCTCCGGCTTGACGTCGGCCAGTTCGAGTGCGACGTCCAGCAGGGCCGCCCGGAGCTCGGCATGGTCCTCGCTCCGCGGCAGGTAGTGCATGCAGCCGAAGCTGACGCTCATCAGGCAGGACGCGGCCCGGACCTGGTCGCGCAGCGGCGCTCCCGGCCCGGCCAGCAGATCGACGATCGCGTCGAGGCGCTCCTTGAAGAGCTCGCCGCGCTCCTTCACCGAGGCCAGGCTCGCCACCGAGGCCTGATTCTGATGCAGCATCCGGAAGACCGCGGTGCCGTTCTCCACGATGTCGAGGTAGCGCGTGACGATCTCGGCGCGCGTCTGCGCGGTCCTCGGCTGCTGCTTGCCCCAGTCGATGAGCTCGTCCAGCTCCGCGACGTAGTCCTCGACGAGACTGCGGACGATGTCTTCCTTCGACTTGAAGTAGTAGTACAAGGCGGCCTTTGTCACGCCTAGCCGCTCGGCGATCTCGCGCAGCGAGGTCTTCTCATAGCCCTGCTCGGCGAACAGCTCCAGGGCAAGCTGACGCAGCCGGGAACGGGTATCCCGCCCGCTCTCGCGGCTGGCGTCGTGCTCCTGACCGCCGATGTTCTCGTCCATGACCCTGATGCTCGTGTCCTTCTCGCTCCGGCGTAATCTACTTGACGGCCGGTTAGTAACCAGCTTACTCTGACTGTTGGCAGGATGCTAGCCGGTCGGCAAGTAAGTTGGAAGCATCCCAAGTACGTCATGCGGGGCGTTTTCGCCTGAGCAAGGAGCGGATTCAATGACAGACAACCAGGCGGCGCTCGTCCCGGGCAGCGACATCCCGGACATCGGCGCGCCGACCGGGCGCAAGCGCGAGATCCTCATCGTCCTGCCAGGGCTGCTGCTGACGCTGATTATCGCGATGCTCGATCAGCTGGTCGTCTCCACCGCGCTCCCGCGCATCGTCGGTGACCTGGGCGGGCTGAACCATTACGCCTGGGTCGTCACGGCCTACATCCTGGCCTCGACGGTCACCACCCTGCTTTACGGCAAGCTCGGCGACATGTACGGCCGCAAGCGGTTCCTCATGATCGCGATCGTGCTGTTCCTCATCGGGTCGGCCCTCTCGGGGCTCGCGCACTCGATGGACCAGCTGATCGCGTTCCGCGCGCTGCAGGGCCTCGGCGCTGGCGGCCTGATGGTGGGCGCCATCGCCACCATCGGCGACATGGTCTCGCCCCGCGAGCGCGGCCAGTACATGGGCTACATGATGGCCGCGATGATGCTGGCCATGATCGCCGGGCCGCTGGTCGGCGGCTACATCACCCAGCACTGGTCGTGGCGCTGGATCTTCTACATCAACATGCCGATCGGCGGCGCCGCGATGGTCTACCTGTGGCTGACGCTGCACCTGCCGCGCAAGCGAGTCGAGCACAAGATCGACTGGTGGGGCGCGGCCGTGATCGCCGTCGGGGCCAGCGCGATCGTGCTGCTCACAAGCTGGGGCGGCAGTCAGTACAGCTGGGGCTCATGGCAGATCGTCATGCTCGAGGTCATCTCCGTCGTCGCCGTGGCGCTGTTCTTCTTCGTCGAGAGCCGGGCGGCCGAGCCGATGCTGCCGCTGCACGTGTTCAAGAACAGGAACTTCTCCGTGGCGTCCAGCATGAGCTTCCTGCTCGGCATGGCGATGCTCGGCGCGCTGACCTTCCTGCCGCTGTACCAGCAGACGGTGCAGGGCGCCTCGCCCACCGGCAGCGGCCTGCTGCTGATCCCGCTGATGCTGGGTTCCACCGTGACCTCGCTGATCTCGGGCCAGGTGACGAGCAAGACCGGCCGCTACAAGATCCTCCCGATCATCGGCGGCGCGATCATGACGGTCTCGATGTACCTGCTGACCCACCTGGGCCCCCACACGACCAGGCTCACCTCGGCTCTGATCTTCGTGGTCTTCGGCGTCGGCATGGGCTTCCTGATGCAGATCACCTCGCTCATCGTCCAGAACAGCGTGCAGCAGAAGGACATGGGCGTGGCCAGCAGTTCCCGTGCCTTCTTCCAGCAGATCGGCGGCTCGATCGGCGTCTCGCTGTTCGGCGTGATCTTCCTGCACAAGCTGAACTCGGTCATGTCCCCGGCCCTGCACGGGCACTCCTTCAACACCTCTGCCCTCGACCCGCAGTCGTTCGCGGGAATGAACCCGGCCCAGCGGGCCCTCGCGTTCGTCGGCATCAGCCACGGGCTGGACGCGGTGTTCTGGTGGGCGATCCCGGTCACCGCGGCGGTGTTCGTGCTGGCGCTGTGGGTCAAGGAGATCCCGCTGCGCGGCCGGATCGAGCCCACCGCCGAGCAGGTCCCGGCCGAGCCCGAGCTGGTGAGCGGCGCCTGACCCGAGCGGTCCAGATACGAAGCGACCTCGGCTCCCGGAATCCGGGAGCCGAGGTCGCTGGCGTCTGAGCTACATGCCGCTGTAAGGCACGGCGTCGATGATCTCCACGGAGGTGACGCGGCCATTGGGCAGGCTGTAGGTCGCCGTCTCGCCGACCTTCTTGCCCGAGATGGCGGCGCCGAGCGGGGACTTGGGCGAGTACACGTCGATGGGCGAGCCGACCTCCTCGCGCGAGGCGAGCAGGAACGTCACCTCGTCGTCGTCGCCCTCGAACCGGACCGTGACGGTCATGCCGGGGCCAACGACACCGTCGGTGCGCGGCGGCTCGCCGACCCTGGAGCTCTCCAGGATCTGCGTCAGCTGGCGGATCCTGGCCTCCTGCATGCCCTGCTGGTCCTTGGCGGCGTGATAGCCGCCGTTCTCCTTAAGGTCGCCCTCTTCCCGAGCCGCCTCGATCTTCTTCGCGATCTCGATCCGACCCGGGCCAGACAGATACTCCAGCTCAGACTTGAGCCGGTCGTATGCTTCCTGCGTCAGCCAGGTGAAGGTGTCATCGCGGGTCTCGGTCACGGGTACTCCTTGGATCAAGCGGAGTCAGGGGTCGGTCCGCTGGGCCTCGCGGCCCTGGGGGTAATCCTTCGAGGCTAACAAGGCTCCGTGAGTAGGTCGTACCTGTCAATGGCTCGGGCTAAACAAGACCGGACGAAGCCGGGCAAACTGCTGCTCCAGTTCATCGTTTTGGGTGCCTGCTGCCGGAACTCCCGGCCCTCGCGAGGAGGCCAGATGCCGCTGGGTTTCCTTGGGTAAAACGCACGAAAAGGGCGAATAGGCGACAGGTAGTCGGCGGGTTCCAGGGCTGGCCCGTGGGCAGGTCGGCCGGGTCGCCGCCAGGCGGCGGCGCCGGGTTGCGGCCGGATCCAGCGTCTGCGTGCTATGAAGATCGCACTATCTGACGACGCTCGGCGGCCCAGCTGGTGGCCAGAGCCGCACCGGCCGTCGCAGCCGGGCGAGGCCTGGATCTGGGAGGTCAGAGTGGGAGATCATCCGGTCATCGGTTATGTGATCTGGGCGGTGCTGATCGGCGCGGTTTTCGCCTGGGAGGGCCTGGCGCTGAGTCACATCAGCGGCAGCGTGCCGACGCTCAGCGCGGCATTCCGGGCGATTATGAAGTATCCGGTCGGCCGGTGGGCTCTGTTCGCGCTCTGGCTCTGGGCCGGCTGGCACCTGTTCATTCGCGGCTGGCATTTCCTGCTGCGCGCCTGAGGTCCGATGTC
>Ga0209380_10000468_pt1 | contig 28490 bp, 30 predicted proteins | sample HubBroMetageWFT6_FD_188347 | JGI IMG/M metagenome (GOLD analysis project Ga0209380, IMG submission 188347) | Warmed and freeze-thawed soil microbial communities from the Hubbard Brook experimental Forest, New Hampshire - Hubbard Brook CCASE Soil... | ecosystem: Environmental > Terrestrial >... | reverse complement strand
CCGGTTGCCCCGGCGACAAGCGCCTTCACCGCAGCCGCCAGATCCGGAGGAGGTTGTCGGGAAGGCGAACCGAGAACCGTCCTGACGGAGAAGCGTGCCCGAGGATCTGCCGCATGTCCCTTTCGTAATCCCCGCGACGCCCGCCCAGCAGGTGGGGCGCGGTCGAGGAGTTCGAGAACACCAGGGCCACGACATCATCGGCGGTACGTTCGACGGCTCGCCGATCCGGCACCGCCACGATCTCGGCAGGCAGGAAGCCGGCCTGCTGGAACACCTGATCCTCGCCGGCAGGAGAGGTGTTGCGGATGCCCTGGCCGGCCCGCCGGTCGGGCCCCAGGTAGTCGCGCCGCAGCCGGTCGAGGGCCTCGTCGGGCGGCGGCGGAAACGAGAGGGATCCCTGCCTGGCCTCTGCCGCCAGTTCCTCGGGCCGGTAGCCGGGCGCATCGACCTGCACCACCGCCCCGCCGGAGTCGAGCATGGTCGCGACCGCTGATGCAACTGCGGGCCGGTCCATCCAGTGGAATGAGGCAGCGAAGGTCACGGCCCGGAAGCTGCCGAGCCCGGCGGGCAGCGCCTCGGCGCGCTGGCACACCCAGGACGCGTTGCCGATGCCCAGCCGGGCCGCCGCCCGGGACGCGTGGTCCAGCATCTCCGGGTCCGGATCAAGCCCGACGACAGCTTCGAACAACGGCGCCAGCCGGAGGGCCACCACGCCCGGCCCGCAGCCGACGTCCAGCAGGCGTCCCTGACCGTCCAGGGCCAGGCTGCGCGCGATGGCGTCCGCCAGGCCGGGGGCATAGGGCAGGCGGCCCTGCTCGTAGTACTCGGCGGCACCGGCGAACAGGGACTGATCCCATTCCCAGGTCTCCCAGCCGCCTGCCGCCCCATTCACGCTCGCGAATATAGCCCGCGCTCAGGTGCGGGGAGGTGCGGAGCGGGCCATCTTCATCTCCATGTAGCCACCGAAGAACTGCAGCGGCGCAGCCGTCAGGAACCACGTCGCCAGCCGATACAACTTGCGCCGCTCTTGGCCGGTATCGGCCTGCCTGCCGAGCGAGACAAGGACGAGGCCGATGGCCAGCATGAAGCCGCCGGCGGCAAACCGGACGCTCGCGACAGCGCGCAGGTGGCGGTATTCCCACGGCAGCATCGTGCGCTTCATCAGGGACTGCAGAGGGGTGCTGCTGTTCTCTGCTGCGCACATCGGGACGCCTCCTGCCGCCGCGGGGTCTATCAGATTGATATCATATTATTCAGCCGGCCGCCAGATTAGGCGGGCGTCTTAGCCTGCGTGTGGGCATGAGTACCGGCGGGCACGCCCTTATCAGACAGGCGGCCCGCGCTCAAGGAGATGCCGACTTGCCAAGCCAGGCAATGCAGGACGCGATCGACGTTCTCAGGGACAGGCAGAAGGCCAGCGCCACTCAGGCCCCGACGACGCTGGATGAGCGCCGCGCCAGCTTCACCCCAGGAGACCGGCTTCATCCGATTCCTGACGACGTGCTGGTGACGGACGTGACTGCTGGCGGGGTGCCAGCCCACTGGCTTACCGCGCCTGGAGCTGACACCGGCCGGGTGCTCCTCTTCCTGCACGACGGCGGCTACGAACTCGGATCGGTTGACAGCGACGGTGAGCTTGCCGCCCGGCTGGGCCGGGCCGGCGGCATGCGGGTGCTCTTCCCTGAATACCGGCTGGCGCCCGAGCATCCGTTCCCCGCGGCCATCGACGACGTGCTGGCCGCGTGGCGCTGGCTCCGCACCGACCAGGGACTGAGCGCACCATCAGTAGCGGTGGCCGGCGCCTCGGCGGGCGGAGGTCTCGCTGTCGCACTGCTTGTGGCTACGCGTGATGCCGGGGAGGCGCTTCCCGCGGCCGCGGTACTCATGTCCCCGACTGTTGATCTGACCGGCTCGGGGGCCTCGATGACCGAGCGCGCCGATCAGGATCCGATCTCCACCCCCGCCATGCTCCGTCAGTTCGCATCCGACTACCTCGCTGGGGCTGACCCCAAGACGCCCCTGGCGTCGCCGCTCTTCACCTCGCTGGCCGGACTCCCGCCGTTGCTCGTGCAGGTAGGCACGGCCGACCTGCTGCTCAGCGACTCCGAGCGCCTGGCCGCAGCAGCAGGTGAAGCCGGGGTCGACGTCACCCTGGAGATCGGCGACGGCCTGCCCCACGTCTACCAGCTCATGCTCGGCACCCCCGAGGCAGCCGAGGCCACCGAGCGGATCGGGAAGTTCCTGCGGGCCCGGGTTCGCTAAGAGCGGGTGGCGGCGCGGCCATGCAGGTACAGGTCACGCAGGACGCCCAGTTCAGCCCCGTGATGGATCTGTTCGTCCAGCTGATGGAGAACAAGCGACGCCCGGTCAGACTCTGCGTACGGGCCCGCGACGGGTCCCATCGGCTCCCACCAGGACGCTTCGGGCAACTGCTGGAGCATGTCCCGCCAGAAAGCATGCGCGCGGTCCAGAGCCGCAATGGCCTCCGCAGCGCTTGCGGGCGCCGGGTCATCACGCTCGAATCCGCCAGCCCGTGGCTCGAGTCCCAGCCACTCCGGATTCCGTTTGCCGCCGTAGTTTTCAATGAGGTGCCATAGCCGCCATGCGATCGTGCTGAAGGGCGGCGTCCCCTGCTGGCTTGCGTCATCGGCGCGATACTCGCCGGAGTCCGCCCGGCGGATGGTCAGGCAGCCGGGCACCGGCTCCCAGAGGTATTCGTCGTCAGCGAGTCCCGCGAGTCTGCTCCGGGTGCGCTCGTAGACGTAGTCAGACAACCCAAGGATGTCGGAACGAGCGTCGCTCACGGCGCGGACTTTAGCATCCACATGTATCGGAACGGACGGTCACGGTGACAACCTGCCCGCACGTCCGGGGCCGGCTCGCAGTCCTGCCTTAAAGGCCGGATGCTGGGTAGATGGCCCGGATGGCTGATCAAGAGGTCGAGGTCGTAGATTACGACGCCGCCTGGCCGGACCGGTTCGCTGAGCAACGCCGCGCCGTGGAGGCAATGCTCGCGCCGTGGCTATGCGGTCCGGTGGAGCATATTGGTTCGACTGCTGTTCCCGGGCTGCGCGCTAAGCCGGTGATCGACATGCTCGCGCCGGTCGGCTCGCTGGCCAGCGCGCACGCTGCGGTGCCGCTCCTCGAGCAGGCGGGCTGGCTGTTCTGGCCTGAAGACCCGTGCCGTCACTACCGGTTGTGGTTCTTGCGGCCGAGGCCAGAAGCTCGTACACATCACCTCCAGGTGATGGAGGGCGAGCAGCCTCAGACCATCGCGCTGCTGGCATTCCGGGACGCGCTGCGCGCGGACGCCGGGCTTCGCAGCCAGTACGCGGGCCTGAAGGATCAGCTCGCCCGCCAGCATCCCGGTAACCGCAATGCCTATACCAACGGCAAGGCTGACTTTGTTGAGCAGGTGCTGCAGCAGGCAGGCGTCCAGCAGCCGGCCAGGGATCTGCTGCCAGAGTAGATCCGGCATCTCAGGGCGCCTGTCTGCGGTCGCGTGGATGAGTCTGCCGACGGCGAGCTCACTGGATGACCGCGGCGACGAGGGCCAGCACGAACCCCGCGATGAGGATTGCCACGCGCACGTAGTGCAGGCGGTCCCAGCGCTGCTGCTGCTCGCGCCAGTCGCCGGGGTGGTCGTCGGCGGTCCAGGTGATCGAGCGGTTGTTGATCGGCACGAGCAGCGCGACCGACATGACAACGCTCACGGCGAGCAGCGCGGCGGCGGCGATGGCAGCACTGGCCGCTTGACCGCCCCAGGTGGCGGCGGCTAGCCCGGCCGTGAGGATCAGTGACCCGATGTACCAGAACGGCATGACCCGTCCGAGGACGCGTCCGCCGTCGGCGCGGGCCTGAATCAACGATCCGGCGGGCAGTCGCAGGAAGATCGGGTTGACGAACACCGCGACGGCGAACTCGACGCCGACCATGATGCCGACGACGGTCGTGGTAATGACAGCGAGTGCGACAAGCATGATGTCCTCCGGTTAGCACTGCTAGATTATCTAGCAGTGCTAACATAGACGCTTGCTGGCCGGAACGCAAGGAGAGTACTCATGGCCGAGTCGGGTGGCCGCGCGCAGCGCGTGGCGGAGCGCAGGCAGCAGATCCTGAATGCGGCGCGGGCCGTGGCCGAGGCCGAGGGCTGGTCCGCCGTCACGTCACGGCGTCTCGCCGACGCGATCGGCTATACGCAGCCCGTGCTCTACACGCATTTCCCGGCCGGGAAGACCGAGATCATGCGCACGGTAGCGCTGGCGGGATTCGCCGAGCTGGCGGCGGCAACGCGGGCGGCCGTCGGGCGCAAGACCGGCGCGCGGGCGATTGCGGCCGTTGCCGAGGTGTACCTGGGCTTCGCGTCGGCACACCCATCGCTCTATGAGGCCATGTTCCAGCTGCCAATCGATGCTCGCTTCGCGCAAGATGACGCGGAAGACGAACTGCGTTCCGGATTCAACGCGCTGGCTGCCGCGCTCGGCGACGCCGATGACGGGACGGCGACCGAGGTGCTCTGGAGCGCGCTGCACGGCATGAGCCTGCTCGAGCGGGCCGGGCGCATGCGGCCCGAGCACCGGCCCAACCGGATCGCCGAGCTCGCCGCACGCTTCGCGGCGTGACGGATGCGCCTCGGCTCCCGCCTAAAATCAGGTGCTCCGGCACGGCTGGTCTCCCTACGATCCGAGCATGGATCTGCGCATCGAGACCATCGCCGAGCGGCCCGCCATGAAGTCCCGGTTCGTGAACGAAGAGGCCGAGCCGTGGCCGGAGTTCATGAACGAAGATCCCATCGCCATGCTCTACTTCAGCGACAACCGGACCGCACACCCTGAGTACGGACTGATCGCCTACGACGCCGATGCCCCGGACCAGGCGATCGCCCGAGCGTTCTGCGTGCCTTTCGCCTGGGATGGCGACCCGGCTCTCGGCGAGCTGCCGTTCGACGGCTGGGACGGTGTGATCTGGCGCTCGGTGCGCGATCGCCAGATCGGGCGGAAGCCGAACCTGGTCTCCGCCCTGGAGATCACCGTTCCCACCAACCTGCAGGGCACTGGCCTGTCCGCGAAGATGCTGGCGGCGATGCGGGACAACGCGGCCCGCCTCGGGTTCGAGCATCTGGTCGCCCCGGTGCGGCCGAACCGCAAGCACCTGGTTCCGGACATGCCCATCGACGAGTACGCGGCGCTGGTCCGCGAGGACGGCCTGCCCCAGGATCCGTGGCTGCGCGTTCACGTCCGCGCCGGCGGCCGGATCGTCGGCACCTGCAAGCGCGCGATGGTCATCCCCGGCACGCTGGACGAGTGGCGGTCCTGGACCGGCCTGCCGTTCGACGAGTCGGGGCCGGTGGTGGTACCCGGCGCGCTCGTCCCAGTCCACTGCAGCGTCGAGCATGACTACGCGGTCTACGTCGAGCCGGCAGTGTGGCTGCACCACCGGCTGTGAGCCGAGCCTCGCGGGTGTTTCTAGACTCGTCGGATGGCTGAGACGCAGCGGCGGCCCGTGCCCCGGGTCGACTCTGGCGAGCTGGACACCGCGCTCGCGTTCCTGAACTTCAACCGGGAGTCGGTCCTGAAGAAGACCGAGGGCCTGGACGACGAGCAGCTTCGGCGGCGCCTCGTCCCCACCGGGACTAACCTGCTCGGCCTGGTCCAGCATCTGGCCCAGGCCGAGCGGAACTGGTTCGGGTATCACCTCGCCGGGGCTGCGCACGTGCGCAGCCCTGGCTCGGGGATGAGGGTGCCGCGGGGGCGAGCCACCGCCGAGGTGCTCGACGACTACCGGGCCGCGATCGCCGCGAGTGACGCCGCGATCCGCGCCATCGGAGACCCGGAGGCTCACCTTGCCCGGCTGGTCGCCGGCCAGCACCTGACCATGCGCTGGCTAATCGCGCACATGACCTCGGAGACCGCCCGCCATGCCGGGCACGCCGACATCCTGCGCGAGCAGATTGACGGCACGACCGGGCGCTAGCCGACCCGGCGCTCTCGTGCCGGTCCAGTGCAGCGTTGAGCGCGACTAAGCCGCCTACGTCGAGGCGACGATGTGAATACACCACCTGCCGCGGGCTCGACGATCGCGGCCGGAGGAACGGGTCCGTTGAGCTTCGGCGGCGTGTTGCTGAGCGGGATTCACCTGCGGAAGGTGTTCGGCCGAGGCGCCGGATACCTGGCGCTGAGATGCCTGACCGCCTGCCCTGGGCGTTGACGGTGGTAGCTGCCGGCCGGAGCGTCTCCGATGCCGCGGTTAGGATCAGCACCCCGATGTTAGTGAAGGTGAGAATCACCAGAAATAGCAGCAGCCCTTTCGCGCCGTCATAATCAAACGTGTGGCCGGCCAGCACAGCCGCCCACAAGCCTGACGTAAGCACGGTCATCCCCGTGATCACTGCGACGACCGCCGGATTGATGTCGGTACTGCGCGCCGGCTGAGCCTTTGCGGGGACGGGCTCTTGCGGCGGCTGGGCTCCGAAGAGCCAGCTCGCCTCCTGGCGTGGCCGTCACCGGCGCCTCCTTGAGACCAGAGTGCCGAAAGCGTAGCGCGGTCGACCTCAGGCGGCCATCGCGACGACGCTGGCGGCGAGGCAGAAAACGCATTAGGCACTGATTCACAGAGAGATTCCCGCTGTGCTCTAATTCTGATGGAATCACCTGATGCGGGGACGGTGCATGAGCGTGGGGATAAGGACGCGTGCGGTCGCCGCGGCAGCGGCGGGGCTGACGCTCGCGGGGCTGTCGGCCGGGACAGGACTTGCCGATACCCCGGCGACACTCACGCCGACCCAGATCACGCTGGCGGTCAGTCCGTCGACGGTCGCTTATCCGGGTCCGCAGACCCTGACCCTCAGCGGCGTGCTGGAAACCCCGGGCGGTGCTCCGCAGGGGCTGCCGGGCCAGACGATTCAGCTGAGCTACTTCTATGCCCAGTACGACGAGTCCATCGGCTCGGTCACTACGGGCGCCGGCGGCGCGTTCAACTGGACCGGGACGATGCCCGACCAGCCCGGTGCGCAATTCGTTCCCGGATCGTTCACCGCGGACTTCGGCGGAAGCGGTCAGTATGCGCAGACGGGCAAGCAGATCTGGCCGCAGCCGGCCCAGCAGTTCCCGGCCCGGATCGCTCTCAACCCGATCCGGGCGGCAAAGTTCATGAGCACAGTGGCCGTGACCGGCCAGGTCCAGATGCACGTCGGCAGCCAGTGGGTGCCGTCACCCTACGCGGAGATCGGGCTGGCGGCCGCTAAGGACCCGTATGCCTGCCCGTCCGCGAATGTCGAGTGGGGATACGCCGACGCTAATGGCGAGTTCAGCGTGCCGATCGTGGCTGATCCCGGCTCGGACCAGTGCACGCTGGTGACCCGGCCTACCGGCAACGTGTACCAGTGGTCGCTGCCCGATGCGACTCCGGCGGCTGTCGCTGTGCCGCTGGTCGCAGACCCGACCTGGGTAGTCAACCTCAGTGCGCCGTCGCCGCAGACCGCGCCGTCACTCCAGGTCATGACGAGGATCGACTACCTGACCGCGAACGACGAGGCCCAGGACTACACCGGGCCGGTGCAGTTGCAGTATCAGGCCCCCGGCGCGACCACCTGGACCCGCATCGCGACCGGGTCCCCCGTGCGCGGCTGGACGACCTTCTCCGTGTCAGCCTTCGGCCAGCACGGCAGCATCCGCGCGGGCCGATGGCGCCTGGTCGTGCAGCCGGAGTCGCCGAAGTATCTGGGCACCAGCAGCGGGCCGTTCCTGATGGCCGTCACGGTACCTACGCAGCTTTCCGCCCGGCTGACCGGCCGGACGCTCACGGGCCGTCTCGCCTACCTGGCCCGCGGCGGCGCGATCGCGCACTCGACCGTGCGGATCCAGAAGCTGATCCGAGGCCGCTGGCGGGACGTGGCGGCCGCAGTCACGAACGACAGCGGCGGCTATAGCGCGCGACTGCACGGCACCGGTACCTACAGGGCGGTGTTCGGCGGCGGCAAGCTGCCGGGCGCGCAGGCGGGCTATGGCAACTTCAGCCGGACGCAGAGCAAGACGGTCCGGGTGCGGTAGGGATACTGCTTCGCATGACCAGCCGGCTGCGCGCCCGCACCGTGACGGCGAACGGGTTGCCATTCGGCGTCGTGGAGGCGGGCAGCGGACCACTCGCTCTGTGCCTGCACGGCTTTCCCGATTCAGCTCACTCTTGGCGGTATCTGCTGCCGGCGCTGGCCGATGCGGGCTTTCACGCGGTAGCGCCGTTCATGCGCGGGTACGCACCGACCGGCATTCCCGCGGACGGCTGCTTCGGGCTGGGGGCGCTCGTCGCCGACGCAGTGGGACTGCATGACGTCCTGGGCGGTGACGACCGGGCTGTCCTGATCGGCAGCGACTGGGGCGCCGAGACGGCCTACGGCGCAGCCGCGTTCGCTCCCGACCGCTGGCGGCGCGTCGTCACGATCGGCGTCCCGCCGCTGGCACTCGATACGACGATCTTCGCCGACTACGACCAGCTGAAGCGCTTCTTCTACTTGTTCTTCCTGAAGACGCCATTCGCCGAGTCCGTGCTTGCCGCCGACGACATGGCATTCCTCGACCGGCTGTGGCAGGACTGGTGTCCTGGCTACGACGCGAGCGAAGACCTCAGCAATGTCAAGGAATGCCTTCGGGCCGAGGGTAACCTCACCGCGGCCATCGGCTATTACCGGGCCGAGGAGCCAGGGCTCCCGCACTTCGGAACGGCTCGCGCGTACGCAGCCGAAGAGGCGGCGTTGGCGAGCACTGGTCCGCAGCCAACCTTGTACCTGCACGGGAGCCGCGACGGCTGCATTGATGTCGCCCTCGTCGAGGATGCCGAGCGTTACCTGGCGACCGGGTCAAAGCTGGAGGTTATCGAGGACGCCGGCCACTTCCTGCACGTCGAGAAGCCTGCGGTGGTGAACGACCGGATTCTGGCGTGGGTCAGCGGGTAAGCGCCGTGCAACCCACGTGCCCTATTTGCGGCAGGGTCGGGCCTGCCGGCAAGTCGGTCAGCTGGCGGGTAGCTGGAAGTGCCAGATGACCAGGTGCGGGCGACCCCCTGCGGCCCGCCCTGCCGATGGCAGGTAGTCCGTCAGCGAGAACGGCCAGTCCTGCCAGTCGCCGATCTCGGCTGCTGGCTCGGCCAGCGGTTCGTTTGCTTTGGGCGAGCGCGGCTCCTCGCACCGTTTTACCTGCAGGCCATGTCTCAGCGCCGCCCGCAGGTAGTCTCCGAGCTGATGCCGGTAGGTAGGCGCGATGCGCGGCTCGCCCGCCGGGCCGCGGGTGGTCATCACCGAGCCGCGGGTGATGAGTTCGTGGTGGACATCTGAGATGACCAGGTCGCCGCCGGGGCGCAGCACGCGAGCGAACTCAGCCAGCACCGGATCAAGGCGGGGAACGTGCTCAAGCGCGAGCGCGCAGACGATGACGTCCACGCAGTCATCCGGCAGCGGCAGCCGGTCAAGCTCGCCGACGTGGAACTCGGCCTCGGGGACACGCTGCCGCGCGTGGGCGAGCATGTCCGGCGAGCTGTCGACGCCGATGACCTGGTGCCCGCGCCTGGCCAGGAACTCGGCGAATCGCCCGGTCCCGCATGCGGCGTCCAGCGCAACCCCAGGCTCCCGGCTGGCGAGGTACTCAGCTACGACTGGCTCGTCGGTTGCGAACAGCCCGCCGCCAGCCTCCGCGTCGTAGCCGGCCGACACCTGCTCGTAGACGGTCGCGGCGCTGACCTGCTCAACCAGCACGCCGCGGTCCCTCAGCTGCTCGTCATCCAGCAGCCGCCTGATCTCGCCGAGCCGGGCCTCAGTAAATGCGCGGTCCTGATCTCCGGCCCAGGCGTCCAGCAGCGCTATGCCTTCGAGTCCGAGCAGATAGCCCAGCGGGTCCTGATAGATCACGAAAGGGATCATAGGCACGCACTGTGCAGGCTGCCCATCGGTTTTCGGGCGGCACCAAGCCCACGGGAATCTCGTGCGGTGCTGATCCCGGGGATGACTTTGCCGGGTCCTGAATCGCCTGGGGTCGCGTTCTAGCTCCGCTCAGATCGGCGATTCTGTTACCGATGCCCATCGTGAAACTCGGGCAACTGGAGGTCTGGTGGTAGCAGCGGATCGGATGGCAGCGCGGGCGACGGAGTGGATCCGGGCTACAGGCACAGTGACCCCTGCCGGGTACCAGCCCGCTAACGCGGGGACAATGCCAGCATGTCGCTAGTGCCCGTTCTGGACACCCTAGAGACCGACCGCCTCGTTCTCCGGCGACGCAGAGTGCGCGAGGCCGCCATCTATCGCCAGTTGTGGACTGAGCGGGATCCCCGGGTGCCGCCGCATCGACGCATAAGTGCCGAGGGCCGACCGACCGAGGCGGACATCGCCGCTCAGATACGCGCAGAGCGTGGGGAGCCCGGGCCAGGGATTCTGGCGGTTGAGCGAAAGGGCACGGCCGACGTCATCGGGTATTGCGGGCTGATCTTTCATGGGACCGGATCGCCCGACGAGCCTGAGTTGGCCTACGAATTGCTGCGTACGGCGCACGGCCGCGGTTACGCAACTGAGGCAGGTCGGGCAGTGGTCACATGGGCGAGCGAGGCAGGCTACGGGCGGTTGTGGGCAAGCGTCCGGGACTGGAATGTCGCGTCGCGCCGGGTTCTGGAGAAGCTCGGGTTCCGCGAAACGGGCCGGGTGGAGCCCGACGCTGTCCACGGCGACAGCCTGCTGACCGTGCGAGACCTTTGAACAGTGCCCGGTGGCGGATTCGGTTCCGCCCGGACTATGCCCGCGTCTCGCTGGACGAGGGGCGCAATGCCGTTGTGCGGTCAGCCGACGCGGATGGGGAGGGCGTCCAGGCCGTTCATCACGCTGACGGGACGCCAGCGGAGCTCCGACGAGGGGACCGCGAGTGAGATCCGCGGAAAGCGGGCGAGCAGGGCACCAAGGGCGACCTCGGCCTCCATCCGGGCCAGCGGAGCGCCCAGGCAGTGGTGCACGCCGTGACCGAAGGCAACATGGCCGCTGGTGTCGCGGCCGAGGTCCAGACGGTCCGGGTCGGGGAACCGGGCCGGGTCCCAGTCGGCCGAAGCGACCGCGGGGATAACCCACTCGCCCGCCGGGATCACCACGTCGCCGATCGGCACGTCCTCGGTGGTGAACCGGTCGTTCGCGTGGTTCACCGGGCTGGTGAACCGGAGCAGTTCCTCGACGGCGGCCGGGAGCAGCGCTGGGTCCTGTCGCAGCCGGGCCATCTCCCCAGGGTGGGTCAGCAGTGCCAGGGTGCCGGAGGCGATCAGGTTGACGGTGGTGTCGAAGCCCGCCATGACCAGGAGGAAGGCCGTAGAAACCAGCTCGTTGCCGGTCAGCTTCTCGGCCTCGGCGATGTCATTAGCGATGACGAGCTCCGACACCAGGTCGTCGGCGGGCTCCGCGCGCTTGGCGGCAATCAGCTCCGTCAAGTAGGCGGCCAGCTCCCGCTCTACCCGCGCCTGCTCCGTACTCTCGTCGTAGGCGTAAACGGTGGCCCGGACCCACTCGCGGTCCGCCACCGGGACACCGAGCAACTCGCAGATGACCGTGATCGGGAGCGGGCGAGCGTACTGGCCCAGCAGGTCGACGACGTCCTCACCGCGCCTTGCCATCTCGTCCAGCAGACCTCCGGCGATGGCCTCAGTAAGGGGCCGCAACCCGGCCCGGCGCGACGCGAACGGCTTTTGCACCAGGCGGCGCAGCCGCGTGTGCTCAGGCGGGTCCGCGTGGAGCATGTGCGCGTAGACACCAGTCGCCTCACTCGGCCGGGACCGACCGCCACCCGGCCACCGGTGGACATCCTTCGCCATTCTGGGGTCGGTCAGCACCGCCCGAACGTCCTCGTAGCGGGTGACCACCCAGGCCCGACCGTAGGCCGGCATGCGCACCGGAGCGACCGGCCGGGACTCCCGCAGCCGGGCGAAGAACCCCCGAGGGTCCTGATAGTAGGAATCCTCATCGAGGGATACCAGCTCTGCCGCGTCGGTCACGCCCTGCAGGCTATGGCTGCCATTTGTGTAACGCCACCGGGTTTTCGTGGGCTGACGAGGCCGACAAGGAGGTCGCGCAACCAGGCCACCTGGGACGCGAGGTGTCCGGGCCGGACCGAAGGTCCAGGGGAGTTAGCATGATCGCCACGTGCAGGACTGACTGCGAGGCGGTGGGATCGCGTATATGGCCGGTGAACCGGCTGGTGTCCCTCAGCGTAAGGACGCCGTGCGCAACCGGCAGCGGCTTCTGGCTGCGGGACGCGAGGTGTTCCGTGACCGTGGCGTCGGCGCCACGCTCAACGACGTCGCGCATCACGCAGGGCTGGGAGTCGGCACGGCCTACCGGCACTTCGCCAACAAGGAAGAGCTGGTCGACGCACTGTTCGATGAGATGGTCGAGACCGTCTACGGTTACCTGCGCGAGGCTTCGGAGCAGCCGGACGCGTGGCTGGGGCTGACCTGGGCGCTGGAGAAGGTGTGCGAGGTCCAGGCGTTCGACCGCGGACTGCGTGAGGTGATGCTCGGCACCGGGCGGGGGCCTGAGCGCCAGGGGCAGATGCGAGCGCGCGTAAGCCCGGTCGTTGACGCGCTCGTCGGCCGGGCGCAGGAGCAGGGCACGCTCAGAGCCGATGTAATGCCTGCCGACTTTCCGGTCCTGCAGCTGATGCTCGGCGCCGTAACGGACCACATCGGCCAGCCCGACCTCTGGCGCCGTTACCTGGTGATCATCGTTGACGGACTGCGTGCGCGACCGGGCGAGACTTCGCCGCTGCCGGATGTGCCGGTAGCCGAGGAGGCATGGCAGCAGGCAATCATCGACAGCAGCACTGAGTCCGCTCGGGATCGCCTGAGCTGACCGGCTAGCGGGATTAGCCGCAGCCCGGGGAGGACCAGCGGGCCGACGGCATCCCGTGCGGGGAGCCGTCGGCCCGTAAGCTCAGCCTTCGCCCGTCAGGAGGGTGGTCCCCAGTCGGTCGGGCTCGCGGTGAACTGGCCAGGCGAAGCCAGCGGCAGGTCGAGCACGGAGGCGGTGACGTCGCCGCTGTGGATGGTGTACGTGCCGCCGGTCAGGTTCGCCAGTTCCTGCGGCGTGGGCGCGAGCGGCAGGTGGAAGTTCGCCGGCGGCTGGCTGGTGAGCACCACCTGGATTCGGTCGCCGGCAGGGATGAGGGTGAAGTTGGCCAGCAGCGAGATGTCGTATCTCGTGGTCCGGCCGGGCACGACTGGCTGCTGGCTGTGGCGGGTGAACGGGTGGGCGGGCTGCAGCAGGATGCCGTTCCTGCCGTACCAGCTTTGCGCCATGTCTAGCTTGCGCTGGCTGCCGAGCAGCACGCCGTCTGCCTGCTTGACCACGACGCCCGCCGGCGACAGCACGTTGAGGGTGGCGGTCAGCTCGACCTCGGACGTGGTAGACGCGGCGTAGACGGTCAGATCCGACGGCCCGTCGAGGACCGCGCCCCGCCGGAGCGGTGCCGAGGTATAGGTCAGCGAGTTGGTCTCCGTGGCTGCCGACCACATGACCGTCTCGTTTCCGGCGGATGTGAGCCGGCGCCTGCTCAGCATCCCATCTGCGGCCAGGTAGTACGAGGATGCGGCAGCTGAGGGCGGCCATGCGGCCGTGTCCACCCACTGGTTCGCGGTGTTCTCGAAGACGTGCAGCGGGGCGGGCGTCCTGGCCATGCCGGTGTGCTCGCCCTTGAGCCACGTGTCGAACCACTCCAGGCGGATGTTCTCCAGAGTCGTGCCGTTGACATTCTCCCCGTGGGTCCACGGCCCGACAATCGCCTGGTACCGGCCGGTGACCGGCTCGCCTGCGGTGATCGGCGCGGTCAGCTGGCGGTGGAAGTAGGCGTTCTGCGCGGCGACGTAGTCGCCCAGGTTGCCACCGGGGAACAGGTCATCCCAGCCGGCCTCGCTCAGGGCGGGGATGCCGTTCGCCACGACCTGCCGCATGAGCTTCTGTGCGTCCAGGGACTGCCAGTAGCCGTTGTCGTAGGATCGCGATCCGCCATCGGCCTCCTGCGCGATGGTGACGGACTGCGGGTCGGTGGCGGGGTCGTCCTGGGGCCCGCGCGGCTCGCCGTGCCCGATGTCCGCGACGAACGGCGTGGGGATCCCGCCATCGGCGGTCAGGTCGTCGTAGAAGTCGGAGTCCGTGCAGAACGGGGCGATCGCCTTGAGCGGGGAGTCCGGCCCTACTGCTGCCGCGGTGAACCACTGGTTCACCCCGAGGTAGGAGCAGCCATCCAGCCCAACTTTGCCGTCCGAGCCGGACAGCGAGTGCGCCGCCCAGTTCACGAGCTCGGCGCCGTCCTGTCCCTGGCGCTGGCCGAACCAGGACACCTGGCCGCCAGAGGTGCCGGTGCCGCGTACGTCGGAGGCGACATAGATGTAGCCGCGCTGGACGAAGTAGTCTCCGGCGGCGGCCGGGTCGGGCGTGTTGCCGTACGGGTCCTGGGTGAGCAGCACCGGGAAGGCCCCGGTTGCCCGCGCTCCGGTGGCCGGGTCAGTCGGGTAGACAATCTCGGTGGAGATCGTCACCCCGTCGTCCATCCGCACCGGGATGTACACCGGCTGGCTCACACCGTAGCTCGCCGGCTCAGGCTGCCAGGCACCGGCGTGGCCGGGCCGCGTGCCACTCGCGGCGGAGGCCGCCACGGGCGTGAGCGCGGCCGCGACGACGGCAGCCAGGATGATCGGAATTCGTGCTCTCATGTGAGTCTCCGTCAGCTCAGGCCGGCTGCGCGGCGCGGCGCAGGGGGAGCAGAGGGAACACCTGGCGCTGCAGCGTCTCGTTCGCCAGCTCCGCGAGCACGATGTAGAACGCGACGCCCGCCAGGACGATCTCGGCCCAGCCGGCCGCGTGCAGCGCCCCGGCGACGGGAGCGCCGACACTGGACGCGCCGAGATAGGCCGCTATCAGCAGCACGATCGTCAGGTTCAGCAGGCCGAAGGCGAGCACGGTCACCGCGTTCGTGCCGAGGCTCGCCACCGTGAAGATGACAGTGACCACGAGCCACGCGATCAGGAAGACCCCGAGCGCCTGGACGACGTCGTGGCCTGCCTGAGCCTGCAGGGCGAGAGCGGCCGGGCCCGAGTGCGCTCCCGACGCCAGGACGGCCGCGACGATGTGCGGTGCCACGTACACCTGGATCGCGGTGTAACTCAGCCAGAACGCCCCGTACGCAGTGAGGAACGCCGCGGCGAAGGTCGCGCCCGATGCGAGCGCAAAGAACCCCGCGACAAGCTGGACGAGGCCGCCGTAGAAGAACGTCCCGGACAGGATCACGGAGCTGCCCGCGGCATTCATCACGCCGACCGTGCTCAGGCCGAGCGCGAGCGAGCACCACGCGAAGCCAGCCGCGCCGATGACCAGCGCGTGCCCGGGGCGGGGAGAGGTCGAGACGGGCGAGCTGCTCGTCTCCGATAGGGAGGTGACGGACATGGGCGAGCACCCTTCGCTTGATGTCGAGACGCGAATTGCCGACCGAACGTTCGATACGTTAAAGCGGCCTTCACTGTGTGGTCAATACGTTCCGGACATGTAGTATCCGTTTTTATGGAACCGCCGCATGGAAGGCAGGAGCATGACCCGGACCGCCAGTGCACCAGGCCTGGAACCGATCGAGAACGCCCCGGAAGAGGAACTGCGGGCGCTGCAGCTCGAGCGCCTGCGCTGGTCGCTGCGGCACGCTTACCAGAACGTGCCGCACTACCGGCAGGCGTTCGACACTGCCGGGATCCGCCCCGAGGACTGCACGGACCTGGCCGCCCTGGCGAGGTTCCCGTTCACGACCAAGGCAGACCTGCGCGACAACTACCCGTTCGGCATGTTCGCGGTCCCGCGCGACCAGGTCGCCCGGGTGCACGCCTCCTCCGGCACCACCGGCCGGCCCACCGTCGTTGGCTACACCGCCCGCGACGTCGATACCTGGGCCGCGGTCATGGCCCGGTCGATCCGGGCCGCCGGCGGGCGGCCCGGGCACATGGTCCACATCGCCTACGGGTACGGCCTGTTCACCGGGGGCCTGGGCGCGCACTACGGGGCTGAGCGGCTCGGCTGCGCCGTCGTTCCCGTCTCGGGCGGCATGACCGAACGGCAGGTGACGCTCATCCGCGACTTCCGCCCTGACGTCATCATGGTCACCCCGTCCTACATGCTCGCCATCATCGACGAGATGGAGCGCCAGGGCCTCGACCCGGCCCGCTGCTCGCTGCGGTACGGCATCTTCGGCGCCGAGCCGTGGACCAGCCAGATGCGGACGGAGATCGAGGCGCGGGCGGGCATCGACGCCACCGACATCTACGGCCTGTCAGAGGTCATCGGCCCCGGCGTGGCCCAGGAATGCGTCGAGACCAAGGACGGGCTGCACATCTGGGAAGACCACTTCTACCCCGAGGTCATCGACCCCCTCACCGGCCAGGTCCTGCCCGACGGCCAGCTGGGCGAGCTGGTCTTCACCTCGCTGACCAAGCAGGCCATGCCCGTCATCCGCTACCGCACCCGCGACCTCACCCGGCTGCTGCCGGGCACTGCCCGCACCATGCGCCGCATGGAGAGGGTCACCGGCCGCTCCGACGACATGATCATCCTGCGCGGCGTGAACCTGTTCCCCACCCAGATCGAGGAACTCATCCTGCGGATCCCCGCCCTGTCCCCGCACTTCCAGCTGCACCTGACCCGGCCCGGCCGGATGGACGCCCTGACCGTCCGCGTCGAGCGGCGTCCCGACACGACCTCGGCCGACGCCGAGGCGGCCGGCGCGCAGCTGTCCGCACTGATCAAGAACACCATCGGCGTCACTGCCGACGTCGCCGTCCAGGCCCCCGACACCACAGAGCGCTCCTCCGGCAAGATGCGCCGCATCATCGACGAACGACCCCGGTGAAGCTGGAACCCGACCCACACTCGCGGCAACGATGCGGCAGCGCGCACCTGCCCGCCGGACGGGGATCTCGGATCGGGCACATGAGCGCTCAGACATAGGGCAGTGGAGTCCGCATGAGCGCGGCTTTGACATTGGCATCCGGCTTCTACAGCACCGGTACGACCGTCGGGCTGGCGATCGCAGCGCTGGTTATGTTCGCGCTCTTGTTTCTCTTGATGCACTTCCGGAAGCGGTAGCTAGGCCAGCGCCGAATCGGTGGGAGGCTCGTCTGGCGGAGACCTGCAGCCGACGCGCGGCTGAATATCCTGGCATCTTCCAGTCGGCTTGACCCGGCTCGCGCACGAGCGCGTGCGGCGATCTCGGAGGGTCTGCTCGAACTAGGCATGCGAGCGCGGCGCGGACCAGGTGACTGCCTGGGCCCCGGGGGGTGATCACCACGAGGCTGATCACTCTGCCCATGATGGCGTCGATGATCAGGTCGGGTGGCGTCCGGGCAGGGAGCTCCCCTCGGTCCACTGCGGCCTGGAGGATGGTCCGGGCGCCGCCGAAACGTGCGAGAACGATGTTCTGAACCATCTCATCGAACTGCCTGCGCCTCGGTGCCTGAGCGGGTCCGGGCAGCAGGGCCGCCAGCGGGTCATCGCCCGGTCAGCGTGAAGAGGCGTCCTGCTTCTGGCCGATGAGGTCATCGGCAATAGAGGTTTTCTGGCCTTCCTCCGGGATGATGGCCCACGCCACCAGGTAGGCCAGCGCGCCGGCGCCGCCAGTGATGACTGCGATGGCCGCCACAGCTACCCGGACCAGGGTCACGTCCGCGCCGAAGTACTCGGCGATGCCCGCGCAGACCCCGGCTACCATGCGGCCCTTCCGGCTGCGTACCAGGACCTTGGTTCCGTTTCGGCTGTTCATTTTGAACCACTCCAACCATGGCGCCGGGGTTGCTGAGCCTCCGGCGGGTGATCCCGGCGCCTGACTCCAAGCCTACAGGCGAAAGCCAACACTAGCAATCTATTTCTAGAATTTGAGGTAAGCTTATCGGCATGGCCGGCTGGAGCTTCCTGACCAACCACGCGCGGGTGCTGCTGTACATCGCGGACGACCCCGGCGCGCGGCTACGTGACATTGCGGCCAGCCAGGGCATCACCGAGCGCAGCGCCCACGCCATCGTCACCGACCTGACCCAGGCCGGCTACGTGGTGAAGCAGAGAGACGGCCGGCGCAACCGGTACCAGATCGAGGAACACCTGCCGCTGGCCGAGCCCGGCACCCGCGAGCCTGCCATCGGCGAGGTCCTCGCCCTCCTGCTGGGCAGCCGGCAGCCGTGACGGGCTGCCGGGCCCTGCCGCCGAGGAGTCCGCTGGCGGGCCTGGCTGTCATCGCCGCCCGGATCGACGGCGAGAGAGCATCCCCCACGGTCTGGATGACCGGGGACCGCGCGCCGATGGCCCGGACACGAGCTTCTCCCCGGCCACGTGCACCCACCCGAGCATGCTGTGCTCTTTTCAGCGGACTCTCGCCTGACCGGTACCGGCCCCAATGCGTCAGGCAGGTACCGGCACCGAAGTTGCCCTGGAAACCCTCAAGTATCACCCGAAGCCGTTTCGTCAACGATCAGTAGCACTAGGCAACTTGATCACCCTTTGCCAGGCTCCGCTTGACGTGCGACACCGTGGCTTCACTTGATGGGAGACAGCTTCGCAAGACAGCCGAAAGAATGTCCGGATAGCTTGTGTCGGTGATCATCTGGATCAACGGCGCATTCGGAGCTGGCAAGACGACGCTCGCGGCGGAACTGCGCCGACGGCTTCCGGACGCGGTCGTGTATGACCCGGAGGACGTCGGCCTCATGCTGTGGAAGTGGCTGCCGCCGGGCGGTGATTTCCAGCACCTGCCGAGCTGGCGGGAACTGGTCGTCGCCACGGCGCTGTCGCTGCGCAGGCACCACGCGGAGACGCTCATCGTCCCGATGTCGCTGATCCGCGACGCCTACCGGACCGAGATTCTCGGCGCCCTGGCCGACGCGGGCGAGAAGGTCATGCATGTGTTCTTGGAGTTGGACGCCGGGGTGCTCCGGGGGCGGCTCAATGCCCGTGTAACGCGCCCCGGCACGGACTGGGACCAGGGAGCCCGCAAGCTCGGCATGACCGGCGTGGATGAGATGGTGGCTGCCGCTGTCCGTCAGCCGGCCGGGACGCTCATGCTGCGCTCGGACGAGCTCACCCCGGCTGAGCTGGCCGACCGGGTTCAGTCTGCGGCTGGCCTGAGTCAGGTTTACGGGGACAGCTAGCGGATGCGGCAGGCAAGATCGCGGGACCAGAAGATGCCTGGGCTGTGTCGCGCATCAAGCGGCGCCGATCCGTCGCACATCTGTGAGGCTCGGCAGATTGATCGCCCTTTGTGCTGTCCCGCTTGATACCTGACACTGCCGCTCAGGCTGTGGGAGCTGAGCGTGACCGAGCAGAGATGCCGGGCTGTCCTCGAGGTGAGGGCAGGGGTTCCGGTGACCGAGGTAGCCGATCGCTACGGAGTGAGCCGCCAGAGCGTCCACGCCTGGCTGCGCCGCTCTCGGGACGATGCGCCATCCGGGTTAGCCGACCGCGGCCACCGGATGCATCAGCATCCTTGGCAAATCCCGGCTGATGTGGAGTCGGCGGTTTGCGCGCTCCGCCGAGCTCGCCCAAAGTGGGGACGGATGCGGCTCGTGTTCAAGATGGACTGCGGCGGCCACGCCACGGTCACCCGATCCACCGTCTACCGCGTCCTGGTTCGCGACGGCCTGATTGAGCCGAAGTCCCGCAGGCGGCAGGACTACAAGAGGCGGAGGCGTCCGGTCGCGATGCAGCTGTGGCAGCTCGATGTCAACGCCAGCGCGTGCCTGGCAGGCGGGCGGGAGACCGGAATCAGATCCTTCCAACCGGTTCCGGGCCAGGAGCGTCTTCAGTGATATCGCTCCCAAAAACGGGACAGGAACTAAGGAAGCAGTCATGGAGTGCATGTCGTTGAAGAAAGTCACTGGTGTTACGGCTTTGCTTGGTGCTGGCCTGGCGTCGGCGGTGACCATTGGGATGGCTCCGGCGGCGAACGCGGCGGCCCAGCCGGCCAGGTCGACGGACTGGCACGTGGATGACACGATCACGAGCAGCCCCAGCCACCCCTCGTATCTTGGCGCGATCGTCTCAACCGGCAAGACCAGCGGGTATGTCTTCAAGTGGGCGCCCGGGTCCTCGATCCCGGCCGCCTACGAGCGCATCGGCACCACCAGGTGGAAGGAGGTCCCGTTCCCCGGCGAGCGCAGCGAGCGCGTTGTCACGGCGGCCGCGACCTCGCCGACGGACGTGTGGGCGTTCTCGGGCCTGGCCAGCCAGGGCTCGCGAGTGTTCCGGCTGGTCAAGAGCAAGTGGACAGTCGTCAAGACGTTCCGCCTCCCGATCGCGTCGGCGACTGTGCTGAGCAGCAAGGACGTGTGGGTGTTCGGCACGGCCGATGACTCCGGCACCGCGAGGCTGGGCGTGTACCACTACAACGGCCACACCTGGACGCGGGTCTCCCGCACCCTGGGTGACGGGTACGCGGTGTCCGACCAGGACGTCTGGGCATCCACTGGCGGCAGCGTCGAGAACTACGACGGGCACAAGTGGACTGCCACCAGCCTCGCGAGACTGCTGCCGAAGGACAAGAACGTCAAGCTAGTGGACGGGGTCATCGCCCTGAGCGCGAAGAACGTCTACGTGCTCGCGTCCGACTTCATTGGCCACGAAACCGCCGCGGTCTACGTCCTGCACTACGCCGACCATAAGTGGTCCAAGGTCGCCGAGAACTACGGCTTCGGCACCGGGAGCCTCAGCCCCGACGGCAAGGGCGGGTTCTACTTCACGGCCTACCAGCACGACGGCGGCAACCCCGCCCTGCTGCACTACTACGACGGCAAGCTCGCGGTCGTGGCTTCGTTCCCCGCCATCTCCTCCACCGCGGTCTTGCACGTCACCCACATCCCCGGTACCACGCAGCAGTTGGTGACTGCGTTTACCTCCTCGTCGACGAAGGTCCGCGCCCAGGTCCTCCAGGGCAGCTAATCGCGTAGAGCCGACGGGGGTACCACAGGACGGTGACCGGCATCCGGCCGCAAGGCCAGGCCGGTCACTGTCACTCTCATTGCCGCGCATGCCGCCAAGCCGATAGCTAGAGGGGGAGCGGCGACTCCGCCAGGCAAACCCCAGCCGCACAATCCAGGCACATCGGCCGGGGTTCAGTCGCGCCGCGCCGGTCGCGCCTACCGCTTTTCAGGCGTGACGGCGCTTGAGGCTGACGTTCAGGGCGAAGCTCGGCAGCCACGCTAGGCCAGATGCGAGTGACCCTCTGCTGGAGCGAGGGTCTCTGCGCCGGGGGCTCAGGATTCGGGGTCCGGCAGGGCCAGCGCGATCAGGGTGAACGCGGCCGCCAGGATCAGCGTCGCGCCGCGGACTGCGGCCGTGGCCACCGGGCCGCCGAGCAGCCAGGCGAGCGGCAGCAGGGGACCGGCCCAGCGCGGGATAACTCGAGCGCGGAACGACCCGATCGCGAACAGGATGAGCCCGGCGGCCGAGCCGAGGACGGCGAGGAAATAGAGGGGGCCGAGCGCTTGGGCGTTGCCGGTGGCCAGAGAGTCGACAGCGCAGGGGATGAACGCGGCGAGCGCGATAGACGCGGCAATGTAGCCGGCCTTACCCAGCCGGCCGTCCTTGCCGTCCTGCATCCGGTGCAGCATGGCGATCGCGGCGAGCACGACGAGCACGAAGGGAATCAGGAGCGCGGTGAACGTGTAGTCGGCGGCGGTGCTGAGGTGGCTGCCGGACGAGGGCGGGGCCAGCAGGTCGACCAGGGCACATGCCGCGGCGACCGAGGCGGCCGTCAGAAGCGTGGCTCGCGTCCGCCGCCGCCGGACGGGAACTGGGGTGCTGACCGCTGTGGCAAGCGAAGTCATGGGATGTCTCCTTCGTGAAGCGAGCCGGCGGATCTCCGGCGCATTAGCCGGAAGTTCCTCGCTGGCCAGGGATTGGATCTGGACAAGACGCTAGGGATTTCCGCTCGGCATGTCGTCAGGCCGGGCGCGGATTTCCGGGTCCGCCCCCAGCCGGAGCTATCGGTCCCCCCGCAGGTGGACGCGCCTTTCGCCAGGAGGCCTTTATTGTTTTCAGCATGAATGCCAGGTCGCGCCGAAAGGCGGTCGATTGGGCCGTCGCGGTGGTGCTCGGCCTCGCAATGGCCGTGGCGGCCGGGCTGTCTGGCCCCTCTCAGCCCGCGCTCCGTGCTGTGGCTGTGCTCAGCTCCGCGGGACTCCTCGCGCTGGCGGCGCGGCGGCGCCGTCCGCTGGCCGCGCTCGCCGCGGTCATCGCGGTGGTGCTGGTCGAGACGATAACGGCGTCGCAGTCGGTCGCCGCGCCGTCGTTCCTGGCGGTGATGACAGCTACCTATTCGGTCGGCGCCCGCGCATCCTTCCGGGCGGCTGCCGCCGGCCTCCCGGCGGCCGTCATCGGAGTGGCGGCTGCCCAGATGCTGTCGCCCCAGATGGCCCGCTACTCGCATGCTGACTCCATAGCTTTCTTCACGGTGATCTTGGTCATCGTGCCGGCGACGGCTGGCGCGGTGGTCCGCGCGCGAGCCGGCCTGGCCGACCGGATCAGGCAAGCAACCCGCCGTCTCCAGGAGGCCGAGGCCGCGGGGACCGCCTCCGCCGTCGCGCAGGAGCGCCAGCGGATCGTCACCGAACTTGAGGCCGTCATGCTGCGCGGCCTGGACGGAATGCGACGGCACGCCGCCGCGCGAGACCGGGAGGAAGTCGCCGAACTCGAGCGCATCGCCCGCGGCACGCTCGCCGCGATGCGCGGGCTGCTCGCACGGTTCCGGCCCGCCGACGACGTGGCCGACGGCAGCGCCGCCCGGCGCGCCGGCACGGATCACGCCGGCGACCGGACGCCGGCCCCTTCACTGCCGGAGCTGCGGGCCCGCGTGGCAGCCGGCCTGGCCGCGGAGAACCCCGAGCCGACGTCGACCGCGCCGCTCCCCAGCCGATGGACCCTGCCGTCCGCACGGCAGGTGGACGCCGTCCTCACGCTGGCCGCGCTCGCACTGGCTGCCGCGCTCCTCGCGACCAGGTACTGGCCCGCCGACGCGCTCCTAGCAGCCGCGACCGCGCTTCCGATCGTCTGGCTCCGACGCGCGCCGCTGGCCGCAGCGGCGGTCTGCCTCGCCGCGACCCTCGCCTACAGTGCCGTCGCCAAGCCGGCGGATCCGCTGGCCGGCCTGACGCCGACTTTCATGCTCGTGGTCCCGCTGGTCACCGGCGCCGCCTGCGCGCTGCGCCAGGCTCTCGGCGCACTGATCGCCTGCCTGCTCTGCGTGTTCCTCTGCGTCGTCCTCGATCCGGCGGCGCACTTCGGCCAGGACGGCGCAGTTCCCGCGGCAGCGTTCGTGCTGGCCTGCTGGGCTGTCGGCCGTCTGCTTCGTGACGGCAGCCGTCTGCTGACCGCGCTCGCGGAAACCGCTGCGAGCGTGCGCGACGAGAACGCCGCAAGCGCCGGGCGCGCAGTCGTCGGGGAACGGCTGCGGATTGCGCGTGAGCTGCACGACGCGGTCGGGCACGCGCTGACCACCATCGTCATGCAGGCCACCGCCGCGCGCCGGGTCTGGGTCAGCGATCCTGCACTGGCCAGGCAGCACGTCGCCACCCTGCGTGCCATTACCGCGCAGACCGCCAGCGAGCTGCACGAGCTCGTGCTGTCCGCGGCGGTGGGTGCGGACGACGCCCCCGCCGGCCTCGCGGGCATCCGCGCCCTGGCGAGCCGGGCCAGCGTCTGCGGGCTGCATGTCGAGCTTCATGCCGACGGCGCCGAGACGCAGCTGCCGGCCGACGCCGCCTGGGCGGCATACCGGCTCGTCCAGGAGGCGATCACCAACGCCGCACGGCACGCCCCCGGCGCCAGCATCCAGGTCAGGGCTCTCTACAACCCCGAGGGCCTGGCGCTTGAAATCAGCAACGAGCCATCGGCATGGCTCGCGCATCAGGACAGTGAGGCCGTGGACGGCGACCAACGGGCGGCACGCGAGGCGACCGAGAACACGCTTACCGGCGGCCACGGCCTGCGCGGCATGCACGAACGCGCCAGCGGCTGTGGCGGGACAGTGACGGCCGGGTCCCGGCCCGACGGCGGATTCACCGTCCGCGCGTACATCCCCCTCCCGGCCGTGCCGGCAGTAACGAATTCAGGATGAGCAGATGACCATCCGAGTCCTGATCGCCGACGACCAGCCGTTGGTGCTGGCCGGCCTGCGCACCATCTTGCAGGCTGAGGCGGACATGCAGGTGGTGGGCGAAGCCTGCGACGGCGACCAGGCCGTCTGCCTTGCCGCCGAGCTGACGCCCGACGTGGTTCTGCTGGATATCCGGATGCCTGGCACCGACGGGATCGCGGCAACCCGCCTGATCGTTGCGGCGGGCGGTCCCCGTGTCATCATCTTGACCACATTCGACCTCGACGAGTACGTCTACGAGGCGCTGCGCGCGGGAGCATCCGGGTTCCTCGTGAAGGACATTCCCGACGACCAGCTGGTCGCAGGGGTCCGCGAGGTAGTGCGCGGTGACAAGCTGCTCGCCCCCTCGGTCACCAGGCGGCTCATCGAGACCTACACCCGCCGACCGCCCTCCGCCGGCCAGCTGCCAGCCGCTCGCACACTCACACCGCGAGAGGTCGAGGTGTGGCAACTTATGGCCAAGGGCCTGACGAACACGGAGATCGCGGCCGAGCTCTTCATCGGCGAGGCCACGGTCAAGACGCACGTCTCGCGGGTCATGACCAAGCTCGGCGCCCGCGACCGGATCCAGGCCGTCGTGCTCGCCTACGAGAACGACATTGCTTAGCGGCCCGCAGGCTAGCGGCCGTTTCGGCGGGCCCAGGGCCTGCCGCGCATCCGGCGATCCGCTCAGCCATCTCGACAGCATCAACGAGACCAACACTGCCACCATCCCCAGCGGGATCGCCCTGATGCGTCTGGTGTCGAGGAAGAGGACGCCAAGTAGCATCAGCCGGAACACTGTCACATGGCGCCCCCAGGGCTTTACTTCAGCGAGGCCAGCAAGCGCCAGCCACTGCCGATGACCGAGCCCAGGCGCGATAAGGACGCTCCAGAACTGGACGCTCTGCGACCTGCGCTCACCACATTGGCCGCGATAGGCGGACGCGCCGTTTCGGCAACTTGTAAGAGTACGGAGGGCTCGCAGGCCCGGCCCGCTGCTGCTGGCCCTCGCTAAAAGCCATGGCCGAACCTGCTTCTCTTGCGCGCAACACCCCGTCGCGATGTCCATCGCGCACATGGTGGAGGACGCGCGATCCTCCGCTGCCGAAAGGGGACGGTGCGCGCTATCGGGCACATCCCTGACCTGCGTCAATGCGAACCTCAGCCGCTCGTCAGCTCAGGCAATTGAGACCAGATAATGCGACTGGCCTCAGTTCGCGCTGTGCACGAGTGATTGCGCGGGGCGCGTTATCGCAGCTAAACGTGTGGTCAGGGGCGGGATCGAACCGCCGACCTTCCGCTTTTCAGGAGGCTTTGCTGATCCACGTAGATCCATCGCTCGCCGCTCAGCAGGCGTGATTCCAAGTCGGCGCACCTGCCGTGTCCACTGCGGACCGCAGCCATCCGCAGCCGTTGTTAGCAACGAGTTAGCAAGATCATCTCTGCGTGATGACCGAACCTTGACATCTCAATCGTGTTCGCCACAGCCAGCCTGCGTGCATGGTCACGCCCCAGGGCTCGCATTGCGGTGTTGTTCGGTCTGCCGTGAACTGTTCTGTCGGCGCTGTCGAGCAGTCTGTTGCGGCTGATCCGCTGCATGTTCCGCCGGCCTTGTGCGCGCGTCGTTGGCGGAAAGCATCTCCTCAGTTACCGCCGACCACAGCACCTCGCGGGCATCCTCCAAGGCGTCGGAAGATGGCGGGCCGACTTGGCCGATCACGCTGAGCAGTTCCGTAATATCAAGGTCCTCTCTGTCCGGATTCACTTTCGTACCTCAGCTTCATTCGCATCTGTTTCGGCCAGCATGTGACGCAAGGCCGCGCGTGCCCGGTGCAAGCGGCTGCGGGCGGTCCCAGGCGCGATGCCGAGGGCGACTGCGGCCTCCGCAGGAGTCATTTGTTCCCAAGCCACCAGCAGCAGTACGTCGCGCTCAGCTGAGGGTAGTTTCCTAACTGCCGAAATCAGTGCCCGTGCCCTGACGGCCGAGTCGAGCCGGTCCGTGATCTCATCCCACGGATCAAGCGTCTCCTCTGGCGTGGTCAGACCTATCGGCTGGTTAGTGGTCCAGTGTGCTCGCAGCACATTCCTCGCGATTCCGTACAGCCAGGGCCGGGCATCGTCGTAGCCGCTGTCATAACTGCGCCGCGCTCCGAACGCTCGTACCCAGACCTCGCCAAGCAGATCGTCGGCGGCCTGGTGCCCGGCGCGTCGGGAGAGGTACCCGTGAATAGCGACCTCGTGACGCTCGACAATCTCGACGAATGCTTCGGGTTCGCCGCACAGCGACCGCGCTATCAGCTTGCCGTCGGTCACGTCAGTCCTCAATTGGCCCGTCACAACGTCGGCCATCGCACGGCGAGGCGGACATGGGGCCGGTCGATGACGATGCTCGCGCCTCCGATCGTCTCTGGCCGCGCTTCTGGAGGCCAGGCACTCAGTTCCAGATCCTGCGCGCCCGGCCTGCCCAGCTCGTGCCAAACGATAGCTTGCCGGGCTAGGTATTTCGCGAGGCCGGGTCCGCTAGGACCGTAACCGCGGGCAGTGATGTCGTACGGCGCTGGCTGGTCTCCGGGGATGAATGCTGCGACGCCAAGTCTCCCCGTGCTGCCGACCTGGGCTAGGCCGCCGAGCGGCATCAGGTTCGCAATTCGCTGCTGGGCGGGACTGGCATAGGCTTCGTGTCTGCCCATCAAGTTCAGCCGGGTAAGGCCGGGTTCGGCCAGCGTCAGCCACAGATCCAGATCCGCCAGCTCGCCGATGTCGCCGGCCCGCAGCCCGGTGGGCTCCTCGGTCACGGGACCAGAAAGCGCTTCGTACAACGCCTCGGCGTCCGGCGCCGGCCCGTCAACGGCCTGAGCGTGGAGACCGGGCTGAGGACCGAGCGCCAGGAGCGACTCGGGACCGGTGATGGCGCCGGCCATTCTGATGAAGCTGCACCGGCAAGCCGACCTGCTCACCAGCAGATCCCCGGCAGTTTCTAGCCCTACCGAGAGCTGGATCCCTCGGATCGAAAGGGGCAGCACGATCCGGCCGGCGGGACCATGCTGCGCCCACCATTGAGTCGCAAGATCCCACGTGCCGGTAGTCACGATGATCCGGTCATAGGGAGCATGATCGGGAACGCCAGCCGCGCCGTCTCCGCAGACCACTGTGACGCGGCCATACCCGGCGGCGGTCAGGTTCACGCGAGCCTGGCCGATCAGATCGGGAACCACGTCGATAGTCACGACGGACTTCTGATCCCCGACGATGCGCGCGATCAGGGCTGCGTCATAACCGGTGCCAGTACCGATCTTCAGTACGCGATGCCCCGCGGCGAGCCCGAGCTGGCTCAGCATGACTGACATCATCGTCGGCTGCGTAGACGCACTGACCGGCAAACCTTCGCTATGCGATTTGATCACGACAGCGCACCCTGCCCAGTCAGCCGCCGGGCTGATTCCGGAGCCGGTAGTAGTCGTCTTCGATCAGGTCCGGCCGCAAGAACAGCGGGTCGTAGGAGCTGGCACGGGTCCTGGAAAGTCGCATCAGCAGGCCAGTGACGCGCTGCAGGCGGCGAGTCAGTGGTGCCATCGTTTCAGGCGTCGTGGCCGGTGCAAGTGCCGGTTGCGGTGAATCGCAATCGGGCTGCGACTGCGCGTCCGCAGCCTGGGTCTGGTCCTGATAGGCCTCCACCGGATCCATCTCCGGCAGGAACGTATGCCGGGGGACCCCTCGGAAGGCAACTTCCACTGCGGCATCAGCCCGGCCGGAGGCGAGCAGTTGATCCGTCAGCTTCGCCCGCGCCGCAGCCGCTAGGTTTCCGATGGCGACGGAATCCTGGTCAAATTCGTCGTCAGATTCCGAGCGACCGCCGCTATCGATCTCGTGCCCTTCCCGGTCCTGGCTGACGTCCAGTGCGCTCATGTGCTGGTACTCCATCGGTCGCTGCTGTTGAACTCCTTGTCCTCTTATTGCGGGAACGCCGTCCGATCGTTCGCGGCCCGCTAGGCAGCTGTCTCACAGTCAGCCCCATCCGCCGACACCCGCTCCGGCCAAGCCGCTCCCGCACGCCCGCCTGCATGACCTTCGTCACCTGCACGCGACCACGCTGCTTCTGGCGGGCGTCCCGGTCCACGTAGTCGCCGCCCGGCTCGGCCACGCCGGCCCGGCCGTGACCTTGCGGGTCTACTCCCATGTCCTGCGCGAGCACGCGGCGGGTGTCGGGGACATCTTCGCCCAGGCCGTCAAAGGCGCACGTTAGCAAAAGCGTTAGCAAGCCAGAGATCAAGAGATATGCCACAGCGGCATCGCCGCAGCTCAGAATGGGTGGTCAGGGGCGGGGTC
>Ga0209380_10000467_pt1 | contig 28490 bp, 31 predicted proteins | sample HubBroMetageWFT6_FD_188347 | JGI IMG/M metagenome (GOLD analysis project Ga0209380, IMG submission 188347) | Warmed and freeze-thawed soil microbial communities from the Hubbard Brook experimental Forest, New Hampshire - Hubbard Brook CCASE Soil... | ecosystem: Environmental > Terrestrial >... | reverse complement strand
CCCAGAGCGATCATCAGGCGTCAGCTGCCCGCGATTCGCGGGCTTGGGTTCAATCACCCGTAGCCGACGGGGCGGCAGGCTCCGCCGCTCCCTTCACCAAGCGTGCCTCCGGTCGCGGCGGCCTGCCGCAAGCCGGGCGCTCGCCTACCGAACCTTCCGGCGACGTCCACGACTGCTGGGCAAGGATCCGACAGCGGCGACGGTCTCCCCGTCGCGAGGGCAGAGCCACACAGCCTCGTCGTCTCGGATTTCGGGTTCAAGGCGATGGCCGGCGCCTGGGTGTATTGGGCAAGGCGGCCACGTTGTCCATTGGTCGGCCGTCCACTCCTGCAACTGTTCTGCCAGCGAGTACAGCTGGTAACCGGCGCTGCCATTCAGCCACATCCGGATGCCCTGACCAGTACCATCCGGTCCTTCGATCCATGCGCATATCGCATCGTCGCCCAGATCCTCACGGGACTCCTCGCGGATGAGCGGCGGGGCTTGCCCGGTGACCTTCAGGTCCCGCATTACCGGCGCGAGGGCATCCCGCAGTCGAGTTTTCTGGTCGTGGGTCAGCTCTCGTGGATGCTTCATGAGCTCCCTGGTGCGCATGTGCTGCTCGAAAGCCTCATCGCCGATCCGGGCGCGCATCCGCTCATGAAATGCGCGGAGCTTCTCCTCCCCGTCCGGATCACCCTTCCGGATGATGATCATCTCGCTGTGATACGGCCCGCTTTCAAGGCTCTCGATGCCACCATCCTGGCCGTCAGCGCTCATGCGTCAGAGTCTAGGAACCAGCCTCGTCGCGGGGCCATGCACGGGCCACAAGCACCTGGCAGTCCCCGCCCTCAGCGTTGACCAGCTTGGGTCGAGGAACGACACGTGTGGGCTATCGACCCGCCCGTGGTGCGCTGGAGCCGGGCAGTTCCGCGCGCACCGGTAATGCCGCGTCGCCGATCACCCGGGGGGAAATCAGGTTGAGCGCGATACCAGCGGTCGAGCATTATTCCCGGCATGACAAACGGGCAACGGTTCCCTGATCTGCGCGTGCCAGCGGTGGGCCGCCAGCCGGCGCTGCACCTGCGGCCCTGGCGAGCGGCGGACATCCCGGCATTGACCGCCGAGATGAGCCGCGACTACCTCATGGGTGGCATGTGGTCAACACCGGACGAGCGCCCATTCAGGACCGTGCTGCGCGGTGGGGCGGAGCGGACCGGCCCGATGGACGAGCGCGACGCGGCCCGGTGGATCGCGAGCCAGGATCGCGGCTGGCACGACGGTGATCGGCTGTGCTTCGCCGTACTCGAGACGGACGAAGCCGGCGGCTATGTCCTGGCGGGGAATGTCGGGCTGAAAAATCGGGACGAGACCGGCCGGATCGGCGAGCGTGAGACCGCCGAAATCGGCTACTGGACCGCGGTGGCGGCGCGCGGCCGCGGCGTAGCTCCGGCGGCAGTCATAGCGGTGACCGACTGGGTCTTCGATGCGTTCGCCGGGACAACCCTCCGGCAGATCATGCTGGTGCATAACGATGACAACCCGCCGTCCTGCCGCGTCGCGGAGAAGGCCGGGTATCCGTTCGTGGAGTTCAGCCCCGCGAATCCGCCGCACTGGTTCGAGGACGGGCACATCCACATGCGCCGAGCCGCGGCGGATTAAAACGAGCGACTGATCACGTACGGAACGCCTTCAGTGATCCCACCGGTCCATGGTCCGGGCAGTGCCCACCAGACACTCGACCTCGCAGGGGAAGCCAGCCAGCGCATACGCGGTCAACCGCAGATGCCCCTCCAGGCAGATCAGGCGGTCCCTTCGCCGCCCAGCAAGGATCAGAGGCGGGAAAAGCTCACCACGCTCGACGGCACGCGCGGCGCACAGGAAGCGCCTGTTGGAGACGCCGAACACCCTGACCCCCCTCCGGATCTGTTGTGCGGCGTCCGACGGGAGGCGGCTGCCGCCGGATAGCTCGTTCCAGTAGGAGTACTCGATATAGCGCACTCGGGCGACTTCACCGGGTGCCAGCATCGCCCGGATCCAGCGGACGCGGGCGGGGAAGTTCTCGAAGACGTCCGTGTTTTCGCCGTAGCCACGCGTCGCGGCGAGGATTGCCCGCCTAGCGCGGTTTTGACCCTCGTCCCCGAGATCGGCCGCCGTTATCAGGGTCTCTGTCTGACCCGCAGCCCTCAAGGCGGTCCCGATCGCCTCGCCGAAGCGCTCGCTCGTCAGCTCCCCAAGCAGGAACAAGGCGATCATCTCGTCTTCGCTGCTGTCGCGGACCACACGCACGCAGATCAGTAAACCCCTCAGATCGCGAGCGATGCACGTCTAAAGCGGGTGGCCTCCGGCAGCGGCCCCGGCTCCAGGATGGACGCGGGCACCCGGTCCGGGTGGTCGAGTGGGCTCGGCTCCCTCCGCCTGCTCCAACCTAAAACCCCAGCTCAAGGCCGGTACCGGCCGACGCCCAGCTCAGTGAGCTTCTTGCGCAGGAAGGCGCGCTCGCGTTCGTTGCTGGCGAGGTCGAGGGCGGCCTGGTATGAAGCTGCCGCCTCGGTGGTGCGGCCTAGTCTGCGCAGCAGGTCTGCCCGCGCCGCGGGCAGCGGGTGATAGCCGCGCAACGCCTCGCCGTCCAGTGTGTCGAGTGCGGCCAGGCCGGCCTCGGGGCCATCGCGCATCGCTACCGCCACCGCCCGGTTGAGCTGGACCACTGGTGACGGCGAGCGACGTGCGAGTACGTCGTAGAGGGCCACGATCTGCGGCCAGTCGGTCGTGGAGGTGCTGGCCGCCTCGGCGTGCACGGCGGCGATCGCGGCCTGGATTGCGTACGGGCCAGTGCCGGCACCGCGCAGGGCCGCGACGACCAGGCCGCGGCCCTCGGCGATGCGGTCGGCGTCCCACAGGCCGCGGTCCTGGTCTTCGAGCGAGACCAGTTCTCCGGCCGCGTCGGTACGGGCCGCGCGCCGCGCGTCGACCAGCAACAGCAAGGCCAGCAGGCCGCTCACCTCGGATTCGGCGGGCAGCAGCCGGTGCAGGATCCGGGCCAGCCGGATCGCCTCGTCGGTCAGGTCGACGCGCAGCAGTTCCTCGCCCGTGCTGGCCGCGTAGCCTTCGGTGAAGATCAGGTAGACGACGCGCAGGACCCCCGGCAGGCGGCGGGCCAGCTCGTCGCTGCCGGGGACCCGGAAGACGATTCGCGCGTCGCGGATCTTGCGCTTGGCCCGCACGATCCGCTGCGCCATCGTGGCCTCGGGCACCAAGAACGCGCGCGCCACCTCGGGGGTGGATAGCCCGGCCAGGCATCGCAGCGTCAGCGCGGTCTGGGCCTCGACCGGCAGCGCCGGGTGACAGCAGGTGAAGAACAGCCGAAGCCGCTCGTCGGGGAACTCATCCTGGACATCGTCGGCGCCCTGGCCGGACGCCGCATCGACATGCTGCTGCGCCTCGACCTGCATGATCGCCAGGCGGGCGGCGTAGGCCCTGTCCCGCCGCAGCCGGTCGACGGCCTTGCGCCGCGCAGTAGTGAGCAGCCAGGCCACCGGTGTCGCCGGCACGCCGTCCACGGGCCAGCACTCCAGCGCGGCCTCGATCGCCTCGGAAGCCGCGTCCTCAGCAAGGTCGAGATCACCGAACTGGCGCACCAGCATGGCCAGCAGCCGGCCCCGCTCCTCCCGGAACACCGCCTCGACGGAGTCAGCCGCCCACTCGCCGGTCACGACAGGCCGAACTCCTGGATCGGGCGCACCTCGACCCGCCATGCCCTGGCCCCGGGGCAGCGCGCAGCCCAGTCGATCGCGGAGTCGAGGTCAGGCAGGTCCAGGATGTAGTAGCCGCCCAGGTACTCGCGCGTCTCAGCGAACGGCCCATCGGTGATGATGCGGTCCCCGGCCCCGTCCACCTGGACGGAGGTGGCGGTCTCGAAGGAGGCCAGCACGTTGCTGTCGACCATGACACCCGCGTCGTGGACGGCCTTGTGGTAGGCCATGAACGCCTCCATGAGGCCCTGGTCTTCTTCGCCCGTCACCGGATCCGCATCCTGGCTACCGATGATCAGCAGCATGTACTTCACTGTAGGACTCCTCAACTGCAGGTTCGCGTGCCGCCGGGGGGCGGCACCACAGGGATGACGAACGACAGTCCAGCGGATCGACAGCCCGCCATCAGATTCTCAGCCCGCACGGGGCGGAGCTTTCTGGCATCGTGACGGAAGGGGTGTCGATTCGGCGGTGGCGACTTCGTAGCGGGAGTGGGGGCCGGGCAGAGACCGGCCCTGGCTGGCAAACGGGAGTGATCCTCATGACGCAGTACCTGCTCGCGCTCTACATGGCCGACGGTGAGAAGGTCCCCGAGGAACAGACGCGGCGGGTGTGGGCCGACGTCAACGCCTTGATCGACAGGATGACGGACGCCGGCGCGTACGTGTTCAAGAGCGGTCTGGACGGTGGCGGGGAGTCGGCGACCGTGGTGCGCCCGTCCGGCGGTGACTTCGTGATGACCGACGGGCCGTATACGGAGACCAAGGAGCACCTCGCCGGGTTCTGGATCGTCAATGCCGCCGACCTGGACGAGGCCCTGGAGTGGGCCAAGCTCGCCGCGCTCGCGGAACAACGGCCGATCGAGGTCCGTCCCTTCTTCGGCGGGGACCTCGACGACGCGATACAGGCCAACGAGCCCGACCCGCAGTGACGGCCGCCATAGGCGCCCGCGCAGTGACCGTCGAGGATGTCTTCCGCCGCGAGTACGGTCGCTGTGTCGCCACGCTGATCCGCTTTCTCGGCGATATCGACGCCGCCGAGGAAGCGGTCCAGGACGCGTTCACCGTGGCGACCGCCAGGTGGCCGTCGGACGGTCAGCCCCCCAACCCCGGTGCGTGGATCGTCACGACCGCCCGCAACCGGGCCATCGACAGGCTGCGGCGCGAGTCCGTCCGAGACGAACGGCACGCGCAAGCGCACCACCTGTACGGTGCCGCCGCTGACGCCGCCGGGGACAGTGCCGTGACCCCGCAGGAGGAGACCGTGCCCGATGACCGGCTGCGGCTGATCTTCACTTGCTGTCACCCCGCGCTGAACCAGCCCGCCCAGGTCGCGCTGACCCTTCGCCTGCTCGGCGGGCTCGAAACTCCGGAGATCGCGCGGGCGTTCATGGTTCCCGAGGCAACCATGGCCCAGCGGCTCGTCCGGGCCAAGCGCAAGATCAGGAACACCCGTCTCCCCTACCGGGTGCCCGCGGCCGCCGAACTGCCCGCCCGCCTCAAGCCGGTCCTAGCGGTCCTCTACCTGATCTTCAACGAAGGCTACGCGGCGACCGCAGGCTCTCTGATGAGGCTTGACCTGTGCGCCGAGGGAATCCGGCTCGCCCGTGTGCTCGCCGAACTGATGCCCGGCGAGCCGGAGGCGCAGGGGCTGCTGGCGCTGTTCTTGCTGCTGCACGCCCGCAGCGCCGCCCGCGTCGCCGCCGACGGCTCGCTCGTCCAGCTGGCCGAACAGGACCGGCGGCTCTGGGACCGGACCCTGACAGCGGAAGGCCAGGCCATCGTGCGCGCCTGCGTGCAGGGCGGCCGCCCCGGCCCGTACCAGATCCAGGCCGCCATCAGCGCCGTCCATTCTGTGGCACCTACCATCGACAGCACCGACTGGCGCGCCATCCTGACGCTCTACGATCAGCTGTACGCGCTCACGCCGACCCCGGTCGTCGCGCTCAACCGGGCGGTGGCGCTTGCTGAAGTCCGCGGCGCGGCAGCCGGCCTGGCCGCAGTCGACGAGCTGCGTTGTTCAGCCCTGGACACCTACTACCTCTTCCACGCGTCGCGCGCCGACCTTCTGCGCCGCCTCGGCCGCACCGCCGAAGCCGCGGCGGCCTACGCTACGGCCCGCGCTCTCACCGCGAACCCAGTGGAACAGGCCTTCCTCGACACCCGGCGAGCAGACACCATCCGGACCGGCAAGGCGTAACCGCGCCCACGCCTCGGCATCTCCCGGCGGTTACCTGTTACTCACGGGGATGGCGAGACGGGACCAGTGAGGCGAGCGGTGATGGCCGGCGCGATCTCGCGCACCCAGGCCTCGGCGCGAGGCAGGAAGATGTTCGCGCCGTCCTCCCAGATCTTGCGCCATACCGGGTCCAGCTCGGCCGAGACGCGGGAGTCCTCGTGGTAGCGGCGCGCGATGTCAACGGCCATGGGCGCCAGGCCGGCGCGTTGCCCGGCGGTCATGCCGTAGGCGTCCGCGAACACCGCGGCCCGGTGGGGAACGTCTGCCGTCACGAACGCGGGGGCCCGGTCCCGCGGATCTCGCAGCGGCGCCCAGAACCACAGCGCGTTCGCCAGGTCGTAGACCCGGGTTGTCGGGTGGGCCAGGTCAAAGTCGATCAGCGCAGCGGGCAGGCCGTCGCGGAAGACCACGTTGCCCGGAGCGTAGTCGCAGTGCGTCACCAGCTCCGTCTCCTGGGCCGCCGGCCGCCCCCTATTGGCCGGCGTGGTCCCCCAGACCGCGTCAGGCGGCGGTTCCCAGCCCTCCGATGCGTCGTGCAGCGCGCGGATCATGCGGGCCAGGGCGACGAGCACGTCATCACCCGCCGTCTCGGGCGGGCGATGACGGAGGACGTCGCCGGGGACGAACGACAGCACCTCGCGCCCCTGCTCGTCGATGCCGAGCGGCAGTGGCGCGCCGGTGAACCCGGCGTCGCGCAAGTGGGCGAGGTACGCCTGCACCGTCAGGCTGAACGGCCGCAGCGGCCGCCGGACCGTGTCCCCGATGCGCACGATCCCCTGGGTGACGCCATCGGAGACCAGCGGCTCGCCTTCATTCACGGAGCACGAGCCTAGCTGGCTGGCCGAGTCCGGTTGTGACGTAAATCGCCCTTTCCGCCGGACGAAATGGCTGCGAGCGCGGGTTGTGGCAGGCAGAGGTGAGCGACGTGAGCAGCAGCAGCCTGACCGCACTGATCATTCTCGTCACCCTGATTCACGTGGCCGCTTTCGTGGTCATGATCGTGATTCGGGTCCGGCGGAATGAGGTCGATGGCACCGCGGGCAGGAGCGACCTGATCACACCACCGTGCGCCGTCTGCGGCGCGCCCGCCACGCACCGGCGCTACGACGGCCTCGACCCTGCCGAGCGCCGCGACCCCCACACCGGCAGGGCCTACTCCACCGATATGACCTACTACCAGCCGGCGTGTGCCGCCCACTAACCGCGATCATTACCGGAACGCGGCTTCGCCAGAGGTCAGTCTCAGCCCGTCGGCGGATCGAGCGGCGGCGGCAACTCGTTCGGCGGCAGCAATTCCCGCAAGGTCAGGGTCGTATCGACCCGGTGTCGATGCACACCCGAATAGCGGTTGCCCGCGGCCGTCACCAGCGTGCTCCCGAAATCAGCTCGTCATTGGAGACAGGTTCACCGAGCGGACGCTACCAGCCCGAGGCCGGGCGGCGACTCTCGCAGATACCTACGTATCCTCACTTCTATGACTGAACGGGTAAAAATCGTCAAGGTCGCACTAATCGGCGTCGGCAACAACGTTTCGGCGCTCGTGCAAGGGATCGCTCTGTACCGCGCCACCGGCAGCCAGGTCGGGATCCGCCGGCCGGTGCTTGACGGGCTGAGCGTGGGCGACATCGACTTCGTAGCGGCCTTCGCCATCTCGCCGGAGAAGATCGGGAAGGATCTCACCGAGGCCATCTTCCTGCCGCCTAACAACTTCCCGCGGCTCGACGGCGAGCTGCCGCCCTCGGGTATCACGGTGCGCCGCGGCCTCACTGATGCGGCCGATCTGGATCGCGTGACCGGCGAGATTGCCGGGGCAGAGGTGGTCTTGTACGCCGCTCCGAGCGGCAGGCCGGAGACGGCGCGGGCCTACGCCGAGGCGGCGTTGCGGGCGGGCGCCGCGTTCATCAACACGACCTCGGATGCGGTCGCCCGCGATCAGCAGGTGCTGGACCGCTTCGTCGCGGCCGGCCTGCCTCTGCTGGGCGACGACCTGGCCAGCCAGTTCGGCACGTCGGTAGTGCATCACGCGCTGCTCCGGCTGCTGCAGGAGCGGGGACTGACGCTGATCAGTTCCTACCAGGCCAGCCTCGGAGGTACCGAGGACATCAGGAACATAGCCGAGGGCAGCAACACCAAGCATCAGTCCAAGCTCAACGCAGTGACCGCGGACGGTACCGCCGCGGGGCGGGTCCAGGTGGCCAGGACCGGCTACCTGTCACAGCTGAACTCGCACAAGGTGGCGCACATCAACGTCGAGGCGCAGGCCTGGGGCGAAACCTCGGTCAGCCTGGATGTGAAGCTGAAAGTGCACGACCCGAGTGGTGCCGCCGGAGTGACCGTTGACCTGATCCGGATGGCGGCAAGTGCGTTGCGGCAAGGACGCGCCGGCTATGTCGCCGAGGCGACGCCGCTGCTCAAGTCCCCGCCAGGGACTTCGGTCTGAGCGGCTGGCTGGCCGGGGACCGAGGCGGCAAGCCCGAGTGATCCGAGGCCGGCCAGGGCAAGCGCCACCAGGGGGAAGACCACGCAGATGATCAGGAACGGAGGGGCGTCAGTCGCGGCGGTGATCTGATGGCTGTAGGCAAGGGCTGCCGGATTGCCCCGCAGCAGAAGCTGCAGCCCGGCGACGCCGGCCAGCTGGTGATCGCGGTAGAGCCAGTCTCGCAGCCAGGGTGCCGACAGCATCGCGGCGATCGTGCCCGTGCCGGAGACGGTGGCCAGAAGCGCGCCGGTCAGGCTCGTCAGCAGCCCTGCCGCCACGACCTGGCGGATCCTGCCGCGGGCCGGCGCGGTGTAGCGCATGCCGGCGGCGACCATGGCCGCGATCGGGGCGGCGAACAGCAGGATCACCGCCAGGACCATGAACGGAGCAACGTCGGAGCCCGGCAGCCACGGATTGGTTGCCGGAGCCCCGCCGAATCCAAGCGGTCCGACCACGTACCAGGCGACGCCCAGGGCGCCCCCGGCCACGGTGCCGATAACCAGCGTGGCCGGGGCAAGCCGCGCCCGCTGCGAGGTCAGCCACAGAATGGCCATCGCGTACAGCGCCATGACGGCCAGGAACAAGATCTCGTTCTTCCAGTGGTTGCCAAAGCCCGGCCCGGAGATGAGACGGTACAGACGCAGGTCAATGCCCCCGCGTGGCGGTGCATCAAGGACCTGCTCGACGACGTTCTTGGCCGGTATAAGGGCCAGGATCGCGGCATAGACAGCGATCCGCAGGAACTTTGCTGTGCGACCACCACCGGCGGGACCGAAGAGGCGGCGCGTGGCCAGCGCCAGTGTTCCGAGTAGCACCACCACGGTGATGACATCGGCCAGGTCGACCGAGGTGGCGAAGCCGGCCGGCGAGCCTGGCCAGGCGGCCCAGACCGCCAGCGCCGCGGCCGCGGCGAACAGCAGCGTGACTCCGGTCGTGCGCCGCTGCAGGGTCTCCCGCGCTACCAGCCGCACTCCGCCGGCGCGCCACGCGAGCCGCCGCCAGCCCGGCGGTACCTCGCCGGCCTCGGCCCAGACCGCCGCGACCCAGTCACGCCGGCCCGCCGGTACCAGCCGCAGCACACCGCGCGCCAGCGCGCCGCGCATCCGGCTCAGCCCGCTCATGAGAGCGCCCGCCTGACCACAGCGCGGCCGGTCGGTGTCACCCGCGTGCCCGGCCGGGCCGATTCAGCCTGGGCCACCGGTGCCGCCGCAGCCAGCCCGTCGGCGGTCACGCGGTACAGGTGCCGCCGCGGCCGGCCTGGCTGCGGCTCGTCCTGCCAGCACGCCTCGACCAGCCCTCGGTCGGCCAGCCGGATCAGGATCGGGTAGAGCGTGCCTGATTTGAGGCCCGTCAGCTTCGCGAGCGCGTAACCGTGGTGCCACTGCGACGGCTCCTCACGCAGCGCCGCCAGCACCGACAGCGTCTGAGCCGAAAGTCGAGAACGAGTTGCCACGGCGAGAACTCTACATAGGTAGAGTTCTCACCGCCAGCGCTTTGCCGTAAGTGTGTCTTACGCTGGCCCCGGAGGTCGTTCATGTCCATTCGCGTGGTGCTGGAACGAGGCCCGAAGGGAAAGAAGTTCGCGGCCTTCGCCGTCGACTGGCCTGGCTGGAGCCGGGGGGATAAATCCGCCGACGGGGCGCTCGAGAGGCTCGCGGCCTACCGCGAGCGCTATCGTGCCATCGCCGTCCGGGCCGGTCTGGATACGGAGTTCGACGACGCCGCGCAACTCGAGATCGTCGAGGACCGGATCGGCACGGGATCGGTCGACTTCTGGGGCATCTCGTTCTCGGCCAGCTCCCTTGAGCAGGAGCCGATGGACGCGGCCGAGCTCGAGCGCAAGCTCATCCTGCTGCAGACCTGCTGGGCATACTTCGATGACGTGGCGGCGCGAGTCTCGCCCGAGATGCGCAAGGGCCCCCGCGGCGGAGGCCGCGACCGCGACACGATCATTCGTCACACGGTCCGCACCGAGAGCGAGGACTTCGCGAGGAAGGTCGGCCTCCGGATCCCGGAGCGCGCGGCCCTCGCCCCCGGCGCCCTCGCGCCCTACCGGGAAGACTTTGTCGACGCGATGCGCGCCTACCAGCGCGGCGAGATCAAGGGCTCGATGCGCTCGTGGACGCTGCCGTTCCTCGTCCGTCACTCCGCCTTCCACACGATGGACCACGCGTGGGAGATGGAGGACAAGGACCTCTCCGGCTGATTCCCGGACTGACGACCCCTCGCTGCAGGTGGCGGCTGCCGACGCCGTTCAACCCGGGCGGCCGGACCCGCTACCGCAGCCTTGGCTTCACCGACCACCCCGATCCCACGCTCAGCCGGACCGCAGTGCTCAGCCCGTGAACCACAGCACGTTCCAGCTGTCCGCGCCCGTCTCGGCCGGGCAGGTCACGTCGTCGAGGTAGTTCCCGGTTCCGGTCACGGCCTCCATGCACAGCCCGCTGGAGACGTTCTTGAGCACCCAGTCCCCGGAGTAGGTAATGGTGGAGACCTCAGGCTCCCACTCCTCCTCCGTGTCGCCGGCGGGGCAGCTCTCCTCCTGGATCTTGTTGCTGCCAACGTCGTCCAGGCAGAGGTTCCGCGGGCCGTCGTAGAACCTGAGGATCGCGTTGCCGTCGCTGGCGGTACCGAGATACTCGGGCATCAAGTCCGTGCCGCTTGACGCGGTCGTGGTCCATGTCACCCGGTTCTGGTGCCCGTTCCCCGCTATGTAATCGGGGGTGGCGGTATCAGTCGGGATCACGGCGCTCCAGTCCACGCCGAACCAGGGCGCGGTCGGGCAGTTCGTCCAGTCGATCGGCGCCTCACTGGCGGCGTAGACGCAGCCGATCGTGAACGCGTCACCGCCCGCATCCAGCGCCGCCGGCCAGCCGGGCCCGAGGCTGGCGCTGCCCACTTCCTCGATCGGCGAGCCAGCCGACATGTAGAGGGTCCCGGATGCGGTCCACTCGTTCGCGAGGGCATTGAGCGTTCCCTTCGTGCCGTCGCCCGCCACCAGGGCCAGGCCGCTCCAGCTCCCTCCGGAACTCGCCGTCCACTGCGGCATCGGGAACGCCGGCAGCTCACCGCCCGGCTGTTCCATGATCGCCTCGGCGGTGCCGGTACCGCAGGTCTGGCCGGACGGGCAGGACAGATCCTCGGTGATGCTGCTCCCGTAATTGGCCCCGTACCGCAGCACGAACTGGTACTTCTTCGTGGACGGCAGCCACTGCGTCTGGAACTGCAGCGGCTTTCCGGCCGCCAGGGTGCCGGACGGCGGACTGAAATACTGCAGGCCGCCCTGGCAGCAGTCGATGTACCAGGCGGCATAAGCGGCGCTGCCAGAGCCGAGCTCGCCTGGCGTGCCCGAGCAGTACGCCTCGATGCCGTCCTGCTCGACGTCCGAGGTGCCGTATCCGTCGATGCCAATCCAGTCGTAGAGCATCGCAAAGCCACTCGACCCGATGTAGGTGTCCGAGCAGTCGATGGTCGGGATCGTGATGTCCCCGGTGATGGAGTAGATCGACTTCCCGGAGTCAGCAGTCACCGCGTCGCCAGCCCAGAACTGCTGGCCGTACGGCCCCGGGGCCGACCGCGTGGTCGCGAGCCGGCGGTACTGACCGTGCGCGTTCTTGCGGGTAATCGTGTCGTGGGGCGGGTTCGCGGGCCGCGAAGGACGGCTGACAGGAGTCGCCGTGTGAACGGGACCGGGCGCCGGCGTTGCTAACGCAGCCGGCACGCTGAGGCTCACACAGGCCGTGGCCGCGAGCCCGGTGAGAATGCGCCGCTTATAACGCATGCACGCCCTCCCTGAATCAGGCATAAACATCCTGTCGCGGATATCGTAGATACATCGCTCAGAATGGTAAATATGCCTGCAGAGCAGCGTACTCAGGCCGGGGCGCGGCAGCCCGTTCCGTTAATGGGCGCGTGGGCCGATCAGCGGAGTTTGTGCCGGTCGGCAAAGGCTGAGATCTCGTCGCACTGCTCGCGCGCCTCAGGCGAGGCGGGACCGACGATGAGCCTGGTGACGCCGTCGGCTGCGCGAGCTTCGACGTCGCCGGGCGACATATCGATCGTGCCCCAGCGGGTGTACTCGAGGGCATCGGGATCCCGGCCGGCGTCGGCGGCCGCCGCCCGCATGATCTCCAGCTGCGCGGCGCGCTCGGCGGCAGTGAGCCGGCCTCCGGCGAAATAGCCGTCGCCGCGCAGGCCGGCGCGGCGGGCCGCCGCCGCGCTCGATCCCCCGACGTGCACCGGTAGCGTCGCGGTGCCGACCGGCTTGGGGAAGCTGCACAGGTTCTCGAACGAGAAGAACTCCCCGGCGAAGCTGACGCCCTCCGCACCGCCCGCCCACAGCAGCCGCAGCACATCGATGGCCTCGTCGGCGCGGCGGCCGCGCGTGGCGAAGTCAACGCCGGTCGCCGCGGCCTCGCCGGGCAGGACGCCGAGTCCGACGGTCAGCAGCCGCATCCGCCCGCTGGACAGCAGGTCGATCGTGGCGAGCTGCTTGGCGAGCACGACGGGGTGGCGATACGGCAGCAGCAGCACACCCGTTCCGAGCAGGATCCGCTCGGTGACGGCGGCGGCGAAGCTGAGGCACTCGAGCGGGTCGGCCACCGCGATCGTGGGCGGGAAGGTCACCCCGCCGCCAGTCGCTCCCGGGTAGAGCACGATGTGCTCAGGGAAGTAGAGCGACTCGAAACCGCACGCCTCGGCGTGCCGCGCAACGGTGGCCAGATTGCCGGGGTCGGTGCCGTAGGCGGCCGTGTTGTAACTGATGCCGAACTTCAACGCATCCCCTTGCCTAGTGCTGACCTGCGATACAGTCCGCAGGCCAGCCGGGCCGTGGACACCCGCCGTCCACGCTCTGCTGACCCACGTCCGCGCGGCCGGATTCGACGGAGCGCCCGAGCCGCTTGGCGTTGATGACAAAGGCCGCGAGGTGCTGCGGTTTATTCCCGGCACGATCGGCTGGGGCGACGGATTCCGGCTGCTGCAGCCCGCCGGTAATCTGGCCAGGGCGGGTCGTGTCATCCGCGACTTCCATGATGCGGTGGCGGGGTTCGTGCCGCTTTGACGGCCACGGTGTTGAACTCCATCAGGAAGCTGCCTCCGACAGCGTCGATCGCCGCACCCACGGCGGCCTGGATCTCCGCCATCCGGTCCGGCGCGAGCTGATTCATCGGGCCATGGGTTGGTATCTGATCCACCCACTCGTCCCGGCTGTAGCGGTGCTCCCAGGAGAAGCGCCACTGCTCAAAGTCGCCGAACCCGCCCGCCTCGCGGACGCCGCCGGCCGCCCGGTCGGCCATCTGCGTGTAGACCTCCACCGCTGGCCGCCCGCCGGTGCCGCCGCGGAACGGCGAGTCCGGCAGCAGCCGCTGATAAATCTCCGCGAAGGACCTGGCGAGACCGGCCGGCGGCTGGGACGCGTTCCAGAAGATGGCGAGCACGCCGCCGGGCCGCAGCGCCTCCCCCGCCTTCGCGGCTCCAGCGACCGGGTCGATCCAGTGCCAGGCCTGCCCGGCCGTCACCGCATCGAAGGTCCGCCCCGCCGGATCCCAGTCCTCGATCTTCGACACCTCGACCTCGAGCCCGAACTTGCGCGCCAGGTCAGCCATCCGCGCGTCCGGGTCGACCCCGAGCACCCGGCAGCCTGCCGCCTGGAGCTGCCGCGCGGCGATCCCGGTGCCGCAGCCGACGTCCAGCACGTCGGGTCCAGGACTAGCGGCGACGATCCGCTCCACCAGAGCCTGCGGGTAACGCGGCCGGGCCCGGTCATAGCGCTCGGCGTCCGTGCCGAATGACTCCGCCACCTGGCGGATTTGCACCGAACACGGGTCGGGAGCAGGCGGTTCCGCCGGAGGTATAGTGGGCATGCGCCCACCGTAGTGGGCAAGCGCCCACTCGGTCAACCGCGGGCGCCGTTTTGCGTGATCTAGGAGAGGACCGGTTCACGGTGCCGACAGGGGTGGCCATCCGCGACGTGCGCGAGCAGCTCTTTGACGCTGCCGAGCGCGTGCTGCTCCGGGACGGACCGCACGCCCTGACCAGCCGCGCCGTCACCACCGAGGCGGGCTGCGCCAAGGGCGTGCTGCACAAGCACTTCGCCGACTTCGACAGCTTCCTGGCCGAGCTCATCTTCGATCGCATCGGCCGGCTCGAGGTCCAGGCTGCCGCCCTGCGCGCGGCCGCGGGCACCGGCACCGTCGCCGACAATCTCACCGGCGTGCTCATGGACCTGTTCACGTCGGTGGCTGCCGCGATGCTGCCCCTCATCATCTTCCGCGATGACCTGCGCGCCCGGCTGCGCCAGGCGGGCGTACGCGGGGTGCCGGTTCAGACGCAGGCCATGCAAATGATCATCGAATACCTGGGCGCCGAGCGGGACCTCGGCCGCCTGGCCCCGGGCGCCGACCCCGGCACGCTGGCGCTCACGCTAGTCGGCACTGCGCAGATGCTGTACGCCGACAAGGACGACCACGCGCCCGACGCCGGGGCCGTCCGGAAGTTCGTCATCTCCGTCATCGCGGGCGCGCTGCCAGAGCGATCGCGCTGAGCCTGGATGGCTCCAGCGCATGGTGGCCGACCCGAGCGCCGCCGCGCGCCATCGGACGCCAACGGAATGCCCGATTCGCGCCCTATGCGCCTAGACCCCTCATCAGACAGGAGAGAAAACGTCCCCTCAGGACGGAAAGTCTCCTGTGAAATTAGGCGGCGCCGATTTGTCGGACTCGTCCCACGCAGCCCGTGTCCCCGATGTCCGATTCGCGGCTCTCAGTGGCTCGCCTCCCGGTATATCGGCTCACTTCACATCAGTTTCATGGCGCCAAATCGGTCGAAAGTGACCGCGAACGCCGATCAAAGTGGGGGCAAGTTGCCGTAGGGCGGGCCCGCCGGCCCAGGGCCTGAAATCCGCTAGATTACCGTGATGCCCTCGCCCGAAGAGATCACCAGGCATTACGACGCGAGTCCCGACGAGAACCCCTGGGTCAACGGACCGCCAGCGCCGGAAGCGGTCGAGCTCGAGCCCTACAACCCCGAGTGGCCGGCCCGCTTCCAGACCCTGGCGACGAGCGTCCGCACCGCGCTCGGCGACCCGGCTCTTGAGGTCGAGCACGTGGGCTCGACCTCGGTGCCGGGCCTAGCCGCCAAGGACATCATCGACATCGACCTCATCGTCGCCGACCCGCGGGACGAGGGCGCCTACGTCCCGGCACTGGAGGCGATCGGCTACGTCCTGACGGTCAGGGAGCCGTCCTGGCACGAACACCGCTGCCTGAGGCTCGCCGAGCCGAGAGCCAACCTGCACGTGTTCGGCCCGGACTGCCCCGAGACCATCCGGCACCGCATGTTCCGCGACTGGCTGCGCGAGCATCCCGATGACCGCGCGCTGTACGAGAGCGCCAAGTACGCCGCGATTCCCGGCGGCGGCAACGTCATGGCCTACAACCACCGCAAGCAGGACGTGATCCGCGAGATCTACGACCGTCTCTTCCGCGCCGCCGGCCTGCTGTAGGCAGAGGCGGCGCCGAGCGACGCGATCGCGCCGATGTCGTCCGGATGCGCCGCCTCATCGGCCACGCGATTGGGCTGGCGGGCACCGCAGCGCAGGCAGCGGTGCACGATTACCAGGCCCTTGCCCGAGCGGTGCTCGAGGTGATCGGGCTGCATGAGCCCGTGGCAGCTGGCCCCACGATCTCCCGGCCTGACATCGACGTGCTTAGACCACAGGCACGTCGGACAGTGGTTGCGGTAGCTGCCGTTGGTTAGCGGCGTGACCGTCTCGCCGCAGTTCTCGCACGTGAAACCCTGATTCTGGGTGGTCCGGCTGATGGCTCTGCCTCCGGATTGAAGAAGTGATCTTCAATCGGAGTGCAGGGTTCCGTTTAGCTCTCGCGACCGTCACCGCGGCTGTGCCGCTGCGGCCGCTCCCAGGCTCGGTGCGGGCGATGGACCGATTCACCGCCTGTTCCCCCTCTTCAGGGACCGGCGATTACTTCCGCTTCCTGCTTCACCGGGGCTTGTCTCATCCCGCGGATCCGGACCACGACCGGGTTTGTCTGATTGCCCCGGTCACTGTCAGCCGAGCCTCCTCAGCTGCCAGCGGTAGGTGTCATCCCGCCCTCACTGGCGTCGGCGTCGTCCCCTGGCCTCAGAGCCCGGCCAGCACGGCCAGCACCGCCAGGCATCCTGCCGGCACGTCTCACCTCCCCGGATACGCGTTCCGGAGGAGCACACCATCTCGGGCGCCGGGCCGGCAACTCATTTCCGGCCAAGCCGGATCAGACCGTCTGGCGCACCTGGCCGTCGGCGAGCGCGAGATCCTTGGCCCGCGGGTACTGCGCCTTGCCGGCGGGGTTGCGCGGGACCTGGTCGACCACGGTCATGGCGCGCGGCAGCTTGTAGCCGGACAGGCTCGACCGCAGGAAGTCCCGCAGGGCCGACAGCTCGAGCGACTGTCCGACGCGCAGTTCGACCACCGCCGCGACCGCCTGCCCGTACTTCTCGTCGGGAATGCCCACGACCAGGCAGTCGTAGACCGCCGGGTGTGCCTTAACGGCCGATTCGACTTCCTCCGGGTAGACCTTCTCGCCGCCGGTGTTGATCGAGATCGAGCCGCGGCCGAGCAGGGTGATCTTGTTATCGGCCTCGATCCGGACGCTGTCACCGGGTACCGAGTACCGCACCCCGTCGATCTCGAGGAATGTCGCTGCCGACTTCTCCGGATCCTTGTAGTAGCCCACCGGCACGTTGCCGGTCCGGCCGAGCCGGCCGACCACGCCGATATTGCCCGGGAGGTCAAGGATCCTGCCGTCGTCGCCGATCACGACCGAGCCTGGCCCGAGCGCGACGAGGGCACCATCGCGCTTGATGTTGTCCTTGGCCTGCAGGCCCAGCCCCTGGAAACCGGTCTCGGTCGCGCCGATCGAGTCGGTCACTACCGCGTTCGGGAACGCGTCGAGCCAGCGGCCCTTGACCTCCGGACTGAAGATCGCGGCGGTGCTGGAGATCGCGACCAGGCTGGACGCGTCATACGGGGTCCCGGTGGCGGCCTTGCGCTCGAACTCCTCGATCAGCGGGCGGGCCATCGCGTCCCCGGTCATGAACAGCAGCTGGACGCCGTCGCGCTCGACGATCTCCCACGTCTTCACCGGGTCGAACTTGGCCTCGAGTATCGTCACGTGCCCCGCGAACAGGTGCAGGAACAGGCCGGTCTGCGCTCCGCCGTGCATCAGCGGGCTGAGCGGGAACGTGACCAGCCTGCCGGGCATCCTGGCCTGCTCCGACTGGTCGTACTCGGACAGGGGCTGGCCGGTGTAGAAGTCGATGCCGCCGCCGAGGACCCGCCAGAAGTCTTCGTGGCGCCACATCACGCCCTTGGGAAAGCCGGTGGTGCCGCCGGTATAGATGATGTGCAGATCGTCGGCGCTGCGCGGGCCGAAGTCGCGCTCGGCGCTCTGGCCGGCCACGGCGTCGTCGAACAGCACGCCGCCGAACCCGGCCACGTCGGCATCGTTGCCCGGATCCATGACGTCGGGCAGCACGACGCAGGTGTGCAGTCTCTCGTGCTGAGGTGCACACCGGGCCACCAGGGGCGCGTAGCAGCGCTCGTGAATCACGGCCACCACGTCCGCGTTGTCAAACAGGTAGTTGAGCTCGCCCTCGACGTAGCGGTAGTTGACGTTGATCGACACCGCACGGATCTTGAGGATCGCGAGCAGGCCGATGACGTGCTCGATGCTGTTCCTCGCATACAGCGCGACGTGGTCGCCGGGCCGGACGCCCCGCGCCGCGAGGAAGTGCGCGAGGCGGTTGGCCTCGGCCTCCAGCTCGGCGTACGTGAGGACCCGGCCTCCCACCCGCAGGGCCGGGTTACCGGGAGCAGCGTCAACGGCGTGTTCAAAGAAGTCCGCGATGTTCAAGGCCACGCGGAACACACTAGAACAGGTTCTCATTTGTTGGCCAGAATGGCCGCAACCCGGCCCGGAGCTACTCCCCGGTCTGCCCGTCGACCGACTCCCGCAGCAAGTCCGCATGGCCGTTGTGCCGGGCGTACTCCTCGATCATGTGGCACAGGACCCAGCGCAGGCTCGGCGACCGGCCGTCGGGCCACGCGCGCCGGGTGAGCTGATCGAGGCCGCCGTCGGCGAGGGCCTCAGCAACCAGAGAGCGGGAACGGGCTGCCGCGTCCTCCCAGAGCGTCATCAGCTGATCGGGCGACTCGCCGGTGGCGGAATGCCATTCCCAGTCGCGGTCGGCCTGCCAGTCAACCGTGTCGAATGGCGGCTGCCGGTCCCGCCCGAGCAGCCACACCGAGAACCACTCGTCCTCGACCATCGCCATGTGCTTGAGCAGGCCGCCCAGGGTCATGGACGAGACGCCGACCGTCGCCTGCAGGCCGGCCGCATCGACGCCCGAGCACTTCCACCTCAGCGTCGCGCGCTGCCAGTCGAGGTATGCGGTGAGCATGCCGCGCTCGTCGGATGAGAGAGGCGGTTCGGGGCGTCCGTGTTCGTCCAGGTCGGTCATGGCCGCCGAGTCTAGCGATCGCTGCCGACAGAAGCGGTGCCCGCGGCCTACGATGAGAGCGCGTTACGACACGATGAGTCCGATCCGATGACTACGCTGCCACGAGATTACGACCGCGATCCCTGCCGGTTCCTGGCCGGAGCCCGCCCGGCCAGCGAGGACGTGCACCCGAGCGTCGCCGCGCGGTTCGCCGCGGCCGGGGCCCGCACGGTCCTCGACGTCGGCGGCGGCACCGGGCGGCTGGCCGGGCTGCTTCCGGCGCTGGGCCTGCGGTTCCTTCTCGTCGACTTGTCCCCCACGATGCTGGCGCTCGCGCCGCGCCCGGCCGTGCTGGCCGACGGATCGCAGCTGCCGGTCGCGGATGAGTCCGTCGATGGCGTCGCCGCCCTGTACACGCTGTACCACTACGACGATCCCCTGGTGCCCATCCGGGAGGCCAGGCGGGTGCTGCGCCCCGGCGGCCTCTTCGCGGCCTGCGCGCCGAACCGGGACAGCAGCCCGGAGGTGGCTCACGTCATCCCCGACTGGGGTGCGCCGTCGCCGTTCGACGGAGAGGACGCGCCCGGGGTGGTTGCCGCGGCGTTCAGCGCCGTCGGCGACCGGGTGGAGGTCGAGCGGTGGGACGGGCCGCTAGTCACCCTGGCGACCACCGCGGACGCCTTCGGCTTCCTCCGCGTCCACGGCCTGAGCGAGCCGTCGGCGCGGGCGGCCGCCGACTCGCTGGATCTGCCGCTGACCCTGACCATGCGCGGATGCTTCGTGTACGCCACCAAGGCCCGCGAGCCTTAGCCGGGCGGCAGGGCCCGGTGCTGGCCAGGGCGCGCCATCCGCGCGACCAGCACCGCGGGCAGGATGAGCCCCGGCAGGCAGTGCACGGCGAGGACGCCGGCCAGCGTGGGACCGCCCCAGTCGCTGCGGTAGCTCGCCGGGTCACCCCAGTGGATCACGAACGGCTCGGCGATGGCGCGCCCGGTCAGGTACACGCCTACGAGAAACGCTGCGATGAGCGCGATTCGCTTCATGATGCGGCTCCTATCGGTCATTCCCCACGCTAGGAACGGCCGACGGGCCCGGCATCAGGTAAGCACCCGGATCCGCCTCAGGGATATCACCCCACTTCACCAGGGGCGGACCGCGGCACGCTCAGTACCATGATGTGAATCCTTCGCCCGGAGATGCGCCGCGCGTAGGCCTCGTACCCGGCATAGATCTGCCGGGCGCGCTCCCAGATCGCCTGCCATTCCTGACCTTCGGCTTCTCTGGCGATCACGCGCACGGTGGTGTCCCGGTACTCAACCTCGGCGCCCGGGTCGGCGCGCAGGTTGTAATACCAGCCGGGCGTGCCCGGCTGACCGAAGCGCGTGCCGATGACCGCCACGTCGTCCCCGGCCGGCACGCCGATCAGCGGCGTCGCGCGCCGCTGCCCCGACCGGGCGCCGGTGGTGATCAGCGTCAGGACTGGTAACCCGGCGAGCACGCCCGGCACCGTGAGGTGACCGCGGCTCACGCGCAGGAGCACGGTATCCAGATGGTGCAGGGCCTTACTGAATAACCACGCACCCGGGCGCGATGCGGAAATGTGCCAGATGGCCCGCTGCGCGGCATTGGGCCGCGGAATCTGGTACCGAAGCGCCGTCAGCACTCCGCCGCTATTCGTCGTCACCCGAGCCCAGCTCGGCTTCGTGCTGAATGTTGATCGCGAAATGCTGCAGGACCTCAAGCTCGGTCCGGCCGGTCAGCCGGCCCAGCTCAGCCGCCCCGTAGACGGCGAGCTGGAGGAGTCCGGAGAAAGCCTCCATAATCCCCTGCTTGCCGCGCTCGTTCTCAATTGTTTCTATACGCTCAAGCGCGAAGTCAACGCTGTCCGGCTCGGAGTACAGAGCGGTCAGTATTTCGATAGCAACAGCCAGATTGTGCTTCTTATTAGTCGCAGCCACGCAAGAAAGCATGGCAGAAAGACGACGCGCGGATACGGTGACTCGCGGCCGAGCCCTGGTGCCGCGCACGCCGGCTGGGACGATGAGCACATGAGCGAGAACGCGGCACCAGTCTTCAGTCAGCTGAACATCGTCGTGAGCGACATGGGCGCGACGCTGGCGTTCTACCGGCGGCTCGGCCTCCCGGTGGAGGGCGAGCCCGATACCGTGCACGCGCGGGCCGCACTGCCGAACGGGCTCCTGCTCGAGTGGGACACCGCCGAGTTCGCGGCCCAGTGGGACTCCGGATCCCGCGGCGCGACGCCAAACAGCACGGTGATCGGATTCGCGGTCGCGACGCGGCAGGGAGTGGACGACTTGTACGCCGACCTGACCGCGGCCGGCTATCACGGCCGGCAGCGACCGTGGGACGCGTTCTGGGGAGCCAGGTACGCGATCGTCGAAGACCCCGACGGCAACCCGGTCGGCCTGATGAGCCCGATCGAAGCCGAGCACCGGTCACCCCCGGCGCAGGCTCCCGCTACCTAGCCCGGCCGCCGAGACCTTCCATGATCGTTTCATGGGTGTGACCTAGCTATCGCTAGAGCGGTAGCTACGCCGCACCCACGATGCGGCCGTCCGCAGCCCCGCTCAGCCGCGCTCGAATCCGGCGAACCGGTCATCCACCTGCTCGCCCGTGAGCCCGAAGTCGGCCAGCGCGTAGCGGTGCGCCGGACGCGCCGCGGTCTCGGCCGCGCCCGAGTGCAGCGCCGCGACGGCGGACGCCGCCTCCTCGCTGTAGGGCAGACCGAAGTGGGCGTAGACCAGCTCCACCGTAGCGACCGGGTCCGCGGTGAAGTCCGCGTAGTCGACGTCGAGGAACTGCGCCGGATCGTACGTCGCGCGGGCCGCGGTGAATGACTCCAGCCCGCGGGCCCACAGCTCAAGCTGGCTCGTCCCGATCACCGGGCCGCGGAACACGTTCGACTGGCCCTCCGTGGCATGGGCGGCCAGGCTGCACATCGAGCCGATGACCGTACGCGGCGCGCGGTGCGTCTGGATGACCAGCGCGTCCGGGTAGACCGCCATGATCGCGTCCAGCGAGAACAGGTGGCTCGGGTTCTTCAGCACCCACCGCTTGCCGGGCTCGTTCAGGCCGATCATCTGCAGGTTGCGCTTGTGCCGCCGGAACGGCCCCGCCCAGTCCTGACGCATGAGCCAGGCCGAGTACGTCGGCAGGTAAGCGAGGCACTCATACGACACCGATCGCAGGGTCTGGCGCAGCAGCTGCCAGCACTCCTCGACCGTGTCGGCCGCGATGTAGTGCACGCCCATGAACTCGGGATGCTCGACGTGATGCCGCTCGTAGCCGGCCTCGATCGCCTGGAACACCGGGTTGGCCGCCCAGGTCTCGCGCGGCGGGCGCGGCTGCGGCATCTCGGCCAGCCAGAGTTCCAGGCCCTGGTGAGCCGGGTCGGCGGTGAGCAGCCGGTGCAGTGCGGTCGTTCCGCTGCGCGGCAGTCCGGTGACGAAGATAGGCCGCTCGACCGGCACGCCGGCGTACTCCGGGTGCGCCGACCACGCCGCCTCGGCCATGAGGCGGGCGCCGAGGGCTCCGCGCAGGCCGACGCGCGCGACCTTGCTGCCGAGCGGGGTCAGGTCAGCGTCGCGGGCATACGACTCCAGGATCGTCGCCAGCCCGTCGCTGTAGTCGTCCGCGCCGAAGTCCGACAGCCCGGTCAGCCTGGTCGCAGACTCACGCAGGTCTGCGACCGTGCCGACGTGCACGCGGTCGGTGGAGGTCATCAGTGGTGGTGGTACTCGCCGCAGTTGACATCCAGGCACTGGCCGGTGATGCCGCGCGAGAGCGGGGAGGCGAGGAACAGCACCGCGTCCGCGATCTCGTCCGGCTCCGGCAGCCGGAGCAGGTCAATGTTCTTCGCGGTCTCGGCGTAGATCTCGTCCGGGTCCACGCCGCGCTTGTGGGCCAGGTAGCTGAAGTACCACTTCAGCGACTCGCCCCAGATGTGGCCCGGCGCGACCGAGTTCACCCGGATGCCCTTCGGCCCGAGCTCGGTCGCGAGGCTCGAGGCCATCGCGAGCAGCCCCGACTTCGCCATCTTGTACGGGCCCATGCCGAGCTGCGAGAACCGGATCACCATCGAGTTCACCACGACGACGGCGCCCTTGGTCTCCGCCAGCGCCGGGATAAACAGCCGGGTCGTCCGCAGGGCCGAGATCACGTTGTTGCTGAAGCCGGCCTGCACCGCGTCGAGGTCGACGTCGGCCAGGTTCTTGATCGGCGGCATCACGAGCGCGTTATGGATCAGCGCGTCGACCTTGCCGAACTCCGCGACCGAGGCCTCCGCGAGCCGCTCCGCGTCGGCGGGGACGGTCATGTCGAAGGGAACGACGAGCGCGCGGCGGCCGAGTTCCTTGATGTCCGCGGCCACCTCCTCCAGGCGCGAGACCGTGCGGGCGGCGAGCACGACGTCGGCACCGGCGGCCGCGCCGCGCGTGGCGATCTGCCGGCCCAGGTCCGGCCCGACGCCGGAGACGACGATGACTTTGTCCTGCAGGTACATCAGCCCAGCATCCTTTCGGCAACCGCCGCCTGGCGGGCGGCAATTCGCGCCGCGTACTCCCCCGGCGCGCGCCGGGCCTGTTCGTAGTAGGGCAGGGACTCCGGCAGGCTGCCCACGGGCACGACCTGCACCTCCGGTCCGTGTTCGGGCCCGAGGTCGGCGGCCAGCCGCTGCCACCGGATCTGCACGTAACCGCGCCGCCGTCCGGTCAGCTCCAGCCAGTTCGCCACGCCCGGATCGCTGTCGCTGATCACGAACCGCAGCCTGCCGTCCGGGTCGAGCCGGGCCTGGTCGGCGGTGAGGCTGGTCTGGTGGTTGATGTAGTCGAGCGAGATGTACCACATACTGCCGAGCTGGATGCCCTGGTACGGCGCCAGCTCCCGCCCGGCGTCCGGCACCGTGACGATCATGGCCTCGTCCGGCGCCAGGTCGAAGTGCCCCGCCGAGGAGAACTGCGACGCCAGGCCGCCGGGCGTCCGGCGCGGCGAGGTCATCGTGTTGACCGGCTCGTTCAGATAGAACCACTCGGGGAAGGCGAGGAACGTGCGTAGCCGCGACAGCAGGATCTTGCCGGCGACGCGGTAGCGCTTGGCCAGCAGGTCCTCGTCCGGGGCCGGCGGCGCCTGCCCGATCCGGTCGGCCCGCTGGATCCGCAGCGTGCCGCGCTTCTCGGCGGCCCAGTCGCTGTACACCTCGCGGACGACGAGCATGGCCGAGCCGGGGCCGAGGGTGAAGTAGTGGGGCGGCGGGTCGACCCTGGGCGGGCCGAACCGCAGCTCGAACGAGCCGTCCGCGTCGATCGCCAGCTCGCGGTCGTCGAAGGCCGTGAGGCTGTCGGGCACCTCGACCGGGGAGTAGTCCCCGTTCAGCACCTGGAAGCTCAGGTCGCGCGTGGTCCCGCGGCGGCCGGTGACGATGTACTCCGCGTCCTCGCGCAGGTAGGCGTGCAGGTACAGGGTGTCGGGATTGTCGAGGCCCATCTTGGTGTAGGGACCAGTCGACTGGACGAAGTAAGGGAAGTCGCGCTGGTAGGCCCACGCCAGGTGCATTGAGGCCTGGATGCTGCCGGCCAGGTAGTCGTACCCCTCGGCGAGGTCCTGCGGCGTCTGGATGTGCGGCGCCGCCGCGATGACCTTCTCCGCCTCGAGCAGCGCGTCGGCGAATGACTGGGTGAGCAACGCAACCTCTCGTCGTTCGTGCCGGCGCGGGCAGGCCGCCCGCCCGAGTGAGCCGGTCAGCCAGGCTGATTCGCACGGGACCGGCTACCCGAAGCAAACCAGCCTGGCCGAGCCGACCCGGACCGGCCGGCGTCAGCCGGCCAGCCCAGGCTGGACCCAAGGTAGAACAAGTTCTAAAAACCCGTCAACGCCCGGCGCGGGTTTGACGGGTGTCATCAAGCCGCCGTGCCGTCCCACTTATTGGCGAGGAACTTGAGCGACGGGGTGTCGTCCAGCGAGCAGATGGTCTCGTAGATGCGCGTGTAGCCGATGTGCGAGATCCGCCAGCGGCCGTCCTCGCCGCGCCGGTAGGTGTCTTCGTAGAACGCCGCACCCTTGATCACGACCCGGAAGTCCATGGCCATCACGGTGTCCTCGAACGACCAGGTCCCCGTGGCTTCGTCGCCGTCAACCGCGATTTCTGGCTGGCCACAGCGGTGCACGGTGATGATGCTGGGCCCGAGGTTTTCCCGCAGGTAGGCCAGGATCGCGTCCCGCCCGCGCAGGCTCAGCGAGCCGCGGACCGCGTGCGTCCCGTAATCGGCGGTGGCCTCGGCGGTGAAGACGTCCGCCATCTCGTCCCAGAGCTTCAGGTCGACGCAGCGCAGGTAGCGGTACTTCACCTGGCGGATTTCCTCGAGCGCGACTAGGTCCATATCCATCCAGTTCTCGATCTGGTTCACTGTCAACAAGAACATGTTCTACCTCACGCGGCAAGTTTGCACCCGCCAGTAGCCCAGGACCGGAGGAACCCGTGCGCTTCTGCTACGCCGAGTCGATGACCGATCCGTCGTTCTACGCGCCGCTGGCCCGGGCCGCCGAGGACGCGGGCTACGACTCGATGGTGATCCCCGACAGCATCTGCTACCCCGAGCAGTCGGTCAGCGTGTACCCGTTCAACCCGGACGGGACCAGGGAGTTCCTCGAGGACAAGCCGTTCCTGGAGCCGTTCTCGCTGATCCCGGCGCTCGGCGCGGTCACCGAGCGGCTCCGGTTCATCACGTTCGTGCTCAAGCTGCCGGTGCGCCACCCGGTCCTGGTCGCCAAGCAGGTGACCTCCACCGCGGTCCTGACCGGCAACCGGCTGGTGCTCGGCGTCGGGACCAGCCCGTGGCGCGAGGACTACGACGTTATGGGCGTGCCCTGGGCGCGGCGGGGACTGCGCATGGACGAGGAACTGGCGATCCTCCAGGGGCTGTCGGCGGGCGGCTACTTCGAGTTCCACGGCGAGGTATTCGACATCCCGGCAATCAAGATCGCACCGGTGCCGACGCAGCCCGTGCCGATCCTCATCGGCGGCCACGGCGAGGCGGCGCTGCGGCGAGCGGCCAGGAGCGGAGACGGCTGGCTGCACGGCGGCGGCGACCCGGCGCAGCTGCCAGGGATGCTTGCCCGGCTAGCCGAGCTGCGGGCGGAGGAGGGCACCGCGGACCGGCCGTTCGAGGTGCACGTGATCTCCATGGACGCCTACACGGCGGACGGGATCCGCCGGCTCGAGGAGCAGGGCGTGACCGACGTGATCGTCGGATTCCGCTGGCCCTACCACGTCGGCCCGGACACCGAGGCGCTGGAGGCCAAGCTCGGCAAGCTGCGCCGGTACGCCGACGACGTCATCGCGAAGATTCGCTGACAATGGATACATGAACCTCGAACCCGTCAATCTGACCCAGGCGCTGTCCTCCTTCGACGATGTCTACAGCCCGCGGATCGTGACCCGCATGAACGACTACGACGTCCGGATCGCGCACGCGAAGGGCGAGCACCTCTGGCACGTGCACAGCGACACCGACGAGTTCTTCCTGGTCCTTGACGGCCAGCTCGACATCGCGATCAGGGACACCGACGGCAGCGAGCACACGGTGACGCTCGGCCAGGGCGACGTCTACGTGGTCCCGAAGGGCACCGAGCACAAGCCAGCGTCGGCGGCCGGCGCGGACATCCTCATGTTCGAGCCGGCGCAGACCCTGACGACCGGCGACTGGCACGAGGGCGAGGTCCCCGCGCACGTGGACAGCACCACCGGCCACGAGCTCTAGCGGGCCGCCGCCAGCGAGGTCACGATCTCGCGCGGCAGGCCGTGGGTCTCGTGCAGGTACCGGTAGTCATCCTCGGTGAGCTGCCCGTCCGGGTACAGCCGCTGAAGCAGCGAGCGGCCGCGCGACAGCAGCCCGCGGAAGCCTCGTTCCTCGGTCATGAGCACTTCCCGCACCAGCCCGGGCGGCACCGGCTGGCGGAACCGGTCCAGTGTGTGCTGGATCAGCTGGTCTGGCAGATCCGCCAGCGTCCGGGAGCCGTCATCGCGCCACAGTTCGGTGAGCCCGCGGCGCAGCAGCCGCCGCAGCACGTAGCCGCGGCCGGTGTTGGACGGCCGGACCCCGTCTCCGATGACCACGATCGCGGACCGCAGGTGATCGCACAGGATCCGGCTCGGAGACACGTCGGTCGGCCACCCCGCCGGCAGCATCTCGAACCACGGCGAGAACACGTCGGTCTCGAACACCGACCGCTTGCTCTGCAGGACCATCATCAGGCGTTCCAGGCCCATGCCGGTGTCGATGTTCCGCTGCGGGAGCGGCTCCAGACTGCGGTCGGGCAGCCGCCGGTACCGCATCATCACGTGATTCCAGAGCTCCGCCCAGCGGTCGTCGGTGGTCGGCGTCCCCGACGGCGGTCCGTCGCCGGTCCAGACGAAGATCTCCGAGTCCGGCCCGCAGAGACCGGTCGGCCCGATTGACCACCAGTTATCGTCGACGGTCAGCTCGACTGGGAGGCCAAGCTCGCGCAGGGTCTCCAGCGCGTCGGTGTCCGGCCCGACCTGATCGTTCCCGCCGAACACGGTTCCGTACAGCCGGCTCCGGTCCAGCCCGAATCCGTCGCAGATCAGCTCCAGGCCCCACCGCAGGCTCTGCGGGCCCTCGTAATCGCCGAGTGACCAGGAGCCGAGCATCTGGAAAACCGTCAGGTGCCGGTAATCTCCGACTTCCTCCAGGTCGGTGGTGCGCAGGCAGCGCTGCACCCCCACCAGGCGGCGGCCGAGCGGGTGCGGCTCGCCCTCGAGGTAGCGGGTCAGCGGGTGCATGCCCGCCGACGTGAACAGCACCGGGTCGCCGTCGGGCGTGATCAGCGAGCTGCTCTCGATCAGCCGGTGACCGCGCTCTTCGAAGAACTCGGTGAAGGTCCTGAGCATCGTGTCCGTGTCCATCACAGTGCGCCTTTCGTGGGTGAGGGCACCGGGACGGCGGCCGTCATCGCGGCCATGACCAGGCAAAAAAGAAGCGCTGGCGAACCGTTCCCGGTCGCCAGCGGAAGAAGAGGATCAGGCAGCGGCAACCGGCGAGCTCGTAGCTCGCGCGGCCGCGGCGGTGCTGCGGTAACTGATCTCCATGACCGCCAGTCTACCCAGTCGGCGGCAGAAACTCTCGCGAGAAACTGCAGGTACCCCGGCGGGGGCCGGGAGTGGATTCCCGGCCCCCGTTGAGGCCCCGTTAGGGGATTGCCTGCTACGGGTCGACCACGACCCGCGGTGAAAGCACCCAGAAGACGTTTGCGTAGGTGGTGTACGGCGGGCCGACCAGGTCAGCCGTGCCGAGCGTCGCGCCGCTGGCGCAGGACGGACCTGCCACCGCCACCACGAACGCGTTGCCGTTGTCGTCGAGCGTGGTGACTGCCGACTTGCCGTGTCCCAGTATCTGCCCGTCCGCGCCGACCCAGGTGATGCCGCCGGCGCAGCGGTCGTACAGCTGCGCATCGCTGAACTCCACCGGGTCCTCCGAGAACGCGCTGGGGTACTCGGCGTAGAAGATCGT